>ENA-UPWM01001484-UPWM01001484.1-human-gut-metagenome-genome-assembly--contig:-NODE-1484-length-10271-cov-16.097410_pt1 | contig 10271 bp, 9 predicted proteins | sample MGYA00250051_ERZ773379 | MGnify/ENA primary metagenome ERZ773379 (study PRJEB29103, sample SAMN06112020) | human gut metagenome | biome: human gut; feature: ankylosing spondylitis patient; material...
GGTTGCCTGTATCCTGCGGATCATCCACATATTCAAATTTGTATGTCAGACAGTCGCGGGGTTTATCCGGATTCCAAGTACCGGTAACAGTGTATATGCGTTCACCGTTAACATCACGCTTCAGCATTTTTCCTTCGGCGTAACGGATTTGGTCTTCAAGAGCCGAGATATACTGGTGTTGTTCGGAAAACGACTCACGAGCCTGCTCAATGCTTGTTTCGTTAAACCAACTGCCGGCATCGAGTGCAAGCAACTCCTCATACATGTAAGACATTGCATAGTAAGGACGGAAACTTGCTTTATCGGCTTCTACAAGTTTTTCGGCTTCCGCCTCACTCATTCCATGACGCATATAGAACGCCTTACGGGTTGCCGGAACCAGTTCGCTATATACATTTTCAATATTAGTGGTACGCTTCAGGTTGTCATCGTGATTGGCAAGGATAACACCGTCCTTCGTACACTGAAGGTCGGATTCGAGGTAGTCCGCACCCATTTCGCGTGCCCAGCGCCAGGCCGATTCCGTTTCTTCCGGAGCCCAGAAAGTAGAACCGCGGTGAGCCATTACAGCATAAGGGGGTACGTAGTCGCGCACTTTTGCCATTTCGGCAGAGATTGTGTTTACTTCAACACGTGTTGCATCGTTATTCACATCTGTAAAATCTTGATCTTCACAGGAAGTGAAAGCTACTAAGGCCATACCTAACAAGGTTGCACTTAATTTGATTGGATTCTTCGACATAGTTCAATTTTTAAGGTAAATACTGGTTTAATGTCATTCTATATTATCTTAAAAAGATTATTTTTTGTTTCTTTCTGCAAGCAATGCCTTTTCGTCCTTATAGGTAAAGGACATCAGAATAATTGACAGGGCGCAAGCTATAAGCAGCAGTATGAACGTCCAATCCCAGCCTGCCATTTCGGCTACGTAACCGAGAACGACGTTGGCAAGAATGGCGGTTCCGAAGAAGTACCCGAAGAACCCGGTAAGTCCGGCAGCCGTACCTGCGGCATTCTTGGGAGCAAGGTCGAGCGCCTGAACACCGATCAGCATTACCGGTCCGTAGATAAAGAAACCGATAGCAATCAGAGACAAGGTTACGACTATATAGTTATCGGAGAACTGCCAATAAAGGAAGATGAACAAGGCAACGATAGCCATAAAGATGATAGTAGTCATTGCGCGTCCGCCTTTAAATACTTTGTCACTCAACCAGCCGCAAACCAATGTTCCGGGGATTGCAGCAAATTCATAGGCAAAGTATGCCCAGCCGGCTTGCTTGATATCATATCCCTGAGCTTCTTTCAGGAAAGTAGGAGCCCAGTCGAGACATCCGTAACGTACCATGTAGACAAAAGCATTGGCAATAGCAATGTACCAAAGCATCTTGTTGTTGAATACGTGCTTGAAGAAAATCTCCTTTGCAGTAAGCACTTCTTCCTGCTTCTCGCTATAGTTTTTAGGATAGTCGTTACGATATTTCTCAATAGTGGGAAGCCCGCAAGACTGAGGGGTATCGCGAATCAGGCAATATGCCACCAACGCTACAAGAATAGCCACCGCTGCCGGGAACACATACGTACCGATGAGGAAGTAACGGGATGCGTCGGCACCATAGAACCAGGAACCGAACCACAACGCACCGTAAACTGCCATCGGGCCGACCAATGCACCGCCCACGTTATGGGCACAGTTCCAGATGGACATCATCGTTCCGCGTTCGGTCACCGAAAACCAGTGGGTCATGACACGTCCGCAAGGAGGCCATCCCATAGGCCCCAAGACCTGTTCCTTCGCCTGCATCGGCCTGGGCGACTGCACCAAGGTGTGCAAGTTCGACGCCATCCACATCGTGGACGGTGTGGCCAAGGTGGACAAGGACAAGTGCACCGGCTGCGGTGCCTGCGCCAATACCTGCCCCAAGAAGGTCATCATGATCGACAACGCCGGCCCGCGTAAGCCGGTGGTCATGTGCTCCAACCAGGACAAGGGTGCGGTGGCCAACAAGGTCTGCACCACCTCCTGCATTGCCTGCGGCATGTGCGAGCGCACCTGTAAGTTCGACGCCATCCATGTGGTGGATGGTGTGGCCCGTGTGGACTATGACAAGTGCAAGGGCTGCGGCATGTGCGCCCAGAAGTGCCCGAAGAAGATCATTCTCTTCCCGCTGAAGGACGATCCGTATCCCCCGAAGCCCGTGGTGAAGCCTGCTGCCCCGGCAGCGGCCAAGCCCGCCGCTCCTGCCGCTCCCGCTGAAAAGCCCGAGACCAAGGCAGAGTAAAAATCGCATCAAGCAAACCCTGAAAGAAGGGATGGACAAGCGTCCATCCCTTCTTTTTGTGCTTTTGGGGTAAAATCCGGTTGCGCTGGGGCAGAATTGTGGTTTAATGGAGAAAAGGACCCTTGCGGGAGAAATCGAGGAACATCATGGAACAACAGAGCACACGTCTGCGCAATGCGGGCTTTGCGACCTTCTTTTTCAGCGGCATCTGCTCCATCCGTGCGGGGATGGTGGTCAGCCTGCTGCAGGAACGCTATGGGTTTGCCTATGGAATGACCGGCAGCCTGCTGTCGCTGCTGAGCATCGGCAACCTGCTGGCTGGATTCCTGATCGGTGTGCTGCCGGCGGCGTCCGGCGGTGCCATCCTGATGCCGTGGGCATCGTGTCGGAAAAAGCAGGCCTTGCCGCTGGGATGGCCTCCAACATCGTGCCCTGCGTGGGGCTGGTGCTGTTCACCCTGCTGGTGGCACGCCTGCCGGAAGAATAAGGGCAGAAGGCGATAAAACGGAACTTGTGAGGGACAGGAGTTATGGCAAAGCATGAATTTGGAATAATGCAAACAGCTCCACAAAAGGGGCAAAGATACGATGTATATGCCCCTCAAAAGTATAATTGTATAACAGTTGATGATGGTTGCTTGGAAGATGTTGTTACAGACTTTAATGATATTGATTTCTATTGGCATTCTCTTGATGCTCCAGGCAAGGGAATTGCTTATTACGGAATCACCCTTATTCCGCCTATCTCAATGCAAGCATTCATTTCTGCGATAAAAAATGTCCCTGAATTATCTGAACTGAAAGCGCTTGTGCAAAAAGCTTATGCCGAAAATAAATGGATAATCCATTTTGGACTGTAAAATTCCAGTTTGTGGAATTATTAAACGACCGACCAGTTTCGCGCCAGCACCGCTGCCCGGCAGAAGCCGATGCAGTTTCCCGTTACGACTCCCTCCCGTGAAAAAAAGCAAACCGGCAAAGCCCGCAGGCTTTGCCAGTTTTGCAATTATAAACCTTACTTTTCGATGCCCCGCGCCTTTGCACTGAACTCGCACCCGCAGTAGTCCTGCCGGTACAGGCCATATTCCTCCGAAAGCTGCAGACTGCGCAGATAGCCGTTGTGCTTTTTGAAGTCCGAGGGCAGGTGCTTCACGCCGAACTCCGCTTCCAGCTCCTGCCCGATGGCGTTGATGCGTTTGGCGTCCTTGTGGGGGCTGATGGACAGGGTGGTGGTGAACCAGTCGAAGCCGTGCTCGGCGGCGTACTGTGCCGCCCGGCGCATCCGCAGCCGGTAGCAGACCGTGCAGCGGCCGCCGCGCTCCGGCTCGGCTTCCAGCCCCTGCACGGCGGTGTAGAACTCCTGCGGGTCGTAGGTGTCCTCCACCACGGTCACCCCCAGCGGGTGGGCGGCGGCCACAAACTTTTTCAGCTCCTCGCCCCGGCGGTAGTATTCCTCCGCCGGCCAGGTGTTGGGGTTGTAGTACAGCACCGTGATGTCAAAATATTGGCACAGCTGCTCCAGCACCGCGCTGGAGCAGGGGCCGCAGCAGGCGTGCAGCAACAGCCGGGGCCGGGCGTCGCCCAGAGTTTTCAACACGGCGTCCATCTGCTGTGCAAAATTCAATTGAGTTGCCATTGATATCATCCTTTGTTATAATGTTTCTGCTGACATTATACCATATTTTGCATTGAAATACAGGAGGTTCCCCATGACTCAGGAAAAGATCGCCCGCATCAACGAGCTGGCAAAAAAGAGCAAGACCACCGGCCTGACCGATGCCGAAAAAGCCGAGCAGCAGACCCTGCGGCAGGAGTATCTGGCCGATGTCAAGGCCAGCCTGCGCGCCCAGCTGGACCGCACGTCCATCCAGGAGCCGGACGGCACCATCCACAAGGTGACCCGCCGCACGGACGCAAAAAAGCCCCGCAGCTGAGCGGACCGCTTCCGGACCCGAATTTTGGAGGAAAATGCAGCCGAAAGGTGCGTTTTCCTCTTTTTTTGCGCGGCAGACTGTGTTATACTATACTAGTATTGGTGCGTGCTGAATACGCGCGCCGTCGTATTTTCCCAAGGTGGCGTATCCCGGGCAAGGTGCACGGAAAAGGCTGTCTTTTGAAAAAAGGATAAAGAGGTCATTTATTATGCTTACTGCAATTACGGGTATCAACTGGGGCGATGAGGGCAAGGGCCGCATGGTCGACCTGATCAGCCAGGAGTACGATATTGTTGCACGCTATCAGGGCGGCAACAATGCTGGTCATACCGTCAAGAACGAGCGGGGCAAGTTCGTGCTGAACCTGCTGCCCTCCGGTATCCTCCGTCCCAATGTTGTCTGCGTGATGGGCAACGGTATGGTCATCGACCCCCACCATCTGGACGGTGAGATCAACAAGCTGCGCGAGCAGGGTATCTCCATCACCCCTGCCAACCTGAAGATCTCTGACCGCGCCACCATCACCATGCCCTACCATGTCGATCAGGACGGTCTGGAAGAGGCACGTCTGTCCAAGACCGGCGCACAGTTCGGCTCCACCAAGCGCGGCATCGCCTACACTTACGGTGACAAGTACATGAAGAAGACCCTCCGCATGGGCGACCTGCTGCATCTGGACGACTCCGTCAAGAAGCGCCTGGTCACCATGGTGGACTCCAAGAACCTCGTCATGGAGGGCAGCTACAACGCCGCTCCCATCAGCGTGGACGAGATGTGGGCATGGCTGGAGAAGTATGCCGCCATCTTCAAGGACTACATCTGCGACGTGGGCCAGTATCTGGCTGACGCCGATGCCGCCGGCAAGAAGGTGCTGTTCGAGGCCCAGCTGGGCGCTCTGCGCGACATCGACTTCGGCATCTACCCCTACACCACTTCCTCCAACACCATCGGCGCTTACGCCCCCATCGGCGCAGGCATCCCGGGCCACAAGCTGACCAACTCCGTCGGCGTCATGAAGGCTTATTCCTCCTGCGTCGGCGACGGCCCCTTTGTCACTGAGCTGGCCATGACCGAGGAAGAGAAGCACGCTCTGCGTGAGGCCGGCCACGAGTACGGCGCTGCCACCGGCCGTCCCCGCCGCGTCGGCCCCATCGACCTGGTGGCAAGCCGCTACGGCGTCTTCTGCCAGGGCTGCGACGAGGTCGCCCTGACCCTGCTGGACGTGCTGGACTACATGGAGAAGATCCCCATGGTCACTGCTTACAAGCTGAGCGACGGCACCACCACCACCCGCTTCCCCATGGGCGAGGCTCTGGACACCGCACAGCCGGTGGTGGAGTATCTGCCCGGCTGGCACTGCGACATCACCGCCGCCCGCAAGTGGGAAGACCTGCCCAAGGAGGCCCAGAACTACATCGAGTATCTGGAAAAGGCCGTGGGCTGCAAGATCACCTATATCTCTGTGGGCGCAGAGCGTGAGGCATACATCCACCACGTGGTCTAAACCCTGAATTCACCGGAAAGAAGGATGCCGCTAATGTTTGACATCATCGCCGACAGCGCCTGTGACTTTACGCCGGAAATGGCGCAGAAGATGGGTGTGGAGATCGTGCCGTTCTATGTTTCGCTGGACGGTGAGCACTACCGCAAGGAGGGCAAGGAGATCGCTGTGCGGGATTTCTACCAGTTCATGGTGGACAACCCCTCTGCCTACCCCAAGACCAGCCTTGCCTCCATCGAGGATTTCGAGGAGGTGTTCCGCCGTCAGGCTGAGGCCGGCCGCCCCACCCTCTGCCTCTGCTTCACCGGCAGGATGAGCGGCTGCGTGGGCAGCGCCCGCAACGCCCGGGAGCTGGTGCTGGAAGACTATCCCGACGCGAAGATCGAGGTGATGGACTCGGCAGCGGCTACTGTCACCGAGGCGACCATGGTGGAGAACGCTGTGGCCATCCGCGACGCAGGATGCACGCTGGACGAGGCGGTGACCTGGCTGGAAGCGGAAAAATCCACCAACAACATCTTCTTCACGGTGGGCAACCTCGATTACCTCATCAAGGGCGGACGCATCGGCAAAGTCTCTGGCCGGGCGGCGAACTTCCTGGGCATCAAGCCGATGATCCTCTTCAAAGACGGCGAGATCTTCTCGGGCGGTGTGGCCCGGGGCCGTCAGAAGAGCTTTGAGAAGGCCCTTGAGCAGCTGATGAACTATCTGGACGCCAACGGCGGCACGCCCGACGACTACCGCATCATCGTGGGCTACGGCTACGATGAAGAAGAGGGCAAACGGCTCTGGATGCAGACCCGTGCCGCTCTGCGTGCCAAGTACCCCGCCGCACAGTGCGAGGTGGGCCTGCTGCAGATCGGCTGCACCATCGCGGTCCATACCGGCCCCTATGCGCTGGGCATGGGCATCATGCGCCGCTGGAAAAAGCAGTAATAGCCGGATCAAAAAAATCCTCTCCCATCGGGAGAGGATTTTTTGTGTTATAGAGTGTTATCGGCCCTCGGTGCGCTGCGCCAGACGGGAAAAGCGCTTGTCTTTGTCCTTTTCGTCGTCCTGCGGGGCAGGTGCGGTGTGGGTGAACCGGACTTCGGTGACGCGGCGGCGGGCCGTGCGGGTCACGACGCCCTCGTAGTCGTTCAGCTGGAAATGGTCGCCCACCTTGGGCAGATGGTGGGTCTTTTCCTGCACGAGGCCGTTCACGGTGTTGGAGTCGATGTCTTCATCCTCGGGCAGGTCCAGCGTCTCGTAAAGGTCGTCCACGCTGGCCGAGCCGGACACGAGCCAGCTGCCGTCCGACTGCTGGCGGAAGTCCTCAGTGGCCTCGTCGTGTTCGTCCCAGATCTCGCCCACAAGCTCTTCCAGAATGTCCTCGAGGGTGATGATGCCCTCAGTGCCGCCGTATTCGTCCACGACGACTGCCATGTGATGGTGCTGCTCCCGCAGGGTGCGCAGCAGCTGGGAGATCTGGGTGGAGCCGGTGGTGTAGAGGGTGGGGGCGATGAGGTCTTCCATCGTGACGGTCTTTTTCAGACGGGCGATGTAGAAATCCTTCTCGTGGACGACACCGATGATGTTGTCGACGGTGTCGTGATAGACGGGCAGACGGGAATAGCCGGATTCTGCGAATGTCTGCGCAAGCTCTTCCAGCGAAATATCGTCCTCCACAGCCACCACGTCTACGCGGGGCGTCAGGATCTCTTCCACCTCCACGTCATCGAACTCGATGGCACTGCGGATGAGCTGGCTTTCCCGGTCGGTGAGCTCACCGTCGTTCTCAGCCTCGCTCACCATGGTGATGAGCTCACCTTCGGTGATGGCGTCGCTCTCGCTGCTGTGGACGAAGCGTCCCAGCAGCTTCTTCCACTGGCTGAACAGCCAGGTCAGGGGGGTGAAGAGGGTCAGGAGCAGACTCAGCACCGGCGATACGGCGGTAGCGATGGTCTCGGGCATCTCCTTGGCGAGGGTCTTGGGGGTCACTTCGCCGAAGATGAGGACGACTACCGTCAGCACGATGGTGGAGGTGGTGGCGCCCCGCTCTGCACCCAGCCACTTGGTAAAGAGGACGGTGCCGATGGAAGCGGCGGCGATATTCACGATGTTGTTGCCGATGAGGATGGAGGAGAGAAGCTTGTCGTACTTCTCGGCCATCGCCAGCACCCGGGCGGCGGAAGTGTCGCCCTCCTCAGCGCGGCTTTTCAGGCGTATCTGGTTCAGGGAAGAAAATGCGGTCTCGGAGGCGGAGAAGAATGCGGAAAACGCGATCAAAACGATCAGCGCCACCAAGAGCGTTATACTGCCATCGTCCATAATAAAGGTTGATCAACTCTACTTTCTTATAATAATATGTTAACCAAAAAGTGCTTTCCACCGTTGCCTTCGACGATGAAAAGCACTTTGTTCAACGCCTATAATATCATATTCCACCCGCCGGTGCAAGCGTTCCTGTCAGGAGGAGGGATAAAATAGGTAAAAAGTTTGCGGTTTTCAGCGGAGCACAAGGCCCGTGCCGTCGTAGTCCACCGTCAGGGTCGCACCCTCGGTGTAGCTGCCCTGAATGATGGCCTTTGCGATGAGCGTCTCCACACGGCTCTGGATGAACCGCTTCATGCTCCTACCAACAGTAAAGAGCAAGCTGCCAGGATGATTGTCCGGGGTAAGGTATATTTCTTGTTTGTATCCATATTCATCTTTGTATATCATTTCAATTACTTATCATTCGATTTCTGCCTTACACAACGGATTCTCAGTTTCTCCGTTTTCTTATAATGCAATGCATATCCGGGATTAGTGTTAAAATCCACAGCCCAAGCTGAACCGGACTTTTTCCTCAGCTCGTCTGTTGTACCTTCCAGATACTCACTTCCGCACCAATAAGTCCCGGACAACGGTGTGAACCCGCGCAATTTTTCCAAACTTCCCTGATTCACATAGATAAACGCCAGTTCCGAGAGTCGCGGAAGTCTCCAGTCATCGAATCCGTTTTCTTCCAGATCGCGGCATAAGTCAAAGGCTGTCAACGTGGTTCCGGTCTTCCACGGAACGGTCTCATTACCCGATTCATCCACTATATCACTGCCGGAAACCATCAGAGAGGGAAAGGTACCTTCATAGTTAAGGGCATCCGGCACTTTAGCATATAATTTCCCGTTTTGTCCATACGGAATCTTTATCGGAGCATAATAGCTATTTCCTTCATCATAAAATATATTGTAATCGAATGAGAAGTTAAAGCCAATCCAAAGAGACTTCTTCTTGGGAATTGTCTGTGAGGAACCCGCAGCGTAAGTCCAGTCCAGGTTCTCTCCATTAAATCCCTGATAATTCAGGTAATATCCCGAAATGGAAGGTACAGAGGCCGATTGCCCCGTAGTCCATGGTTCAAGAGTGGCTTCGAAACCTAAATTTTTCGGCATGCTGTTGTACGCAAGTTCGGCAGTGGCATAACCTGTGGCCTTCACGCTCTTGATAGTAAACTGGTATATGTGGTTCCGCAGGATATTCATTTTCGTACCGGAGTCATCGTTGGTGAAGTCCACGCGATAGTAAGATAAATCAGGAGAATTGTTGTAATAGCCTCCTACAATAATTGCCAGGCGTTTTTTGTGGTTAGCGTCATATACCCCTCCCCCGTTTTCCCAAAACAAGTCGGCTTCGGGCAGGTAGATTTTCCCCAGACAGTAAGTCCCGCTCGTTATGTATGGGCTGTCATAAGTCTTTGTGGTTGTTGCTCCGGGAGCAGTGGAAGGGCTGTCTATCACTATTTTGTTTGAGGTGGCGCCGCCAGTGGTAGTAGTGGTCCAATGATAGTTCGCCAGCGCGGGCATGTATGTATACCGTTGCCCTGCTTTCCATACTTGTACCTCAGTCATAACAAAGGGCTGCCTGCCACTGCCTGTATTGCTCCATGAGGTAATTGTACCGTCCGGATCTGTTTTCTTAGTCCCTATACCAATATCCACACGTGCTACGGAACGGATCAACTCTGTGTTGCCGGTATAAGCGGTGCCTTCCTGCACTTGTACGGAGGCGCCCCCATTGACCACTCCAAACATAGGGAATGGATGAGAGTCATCGAAAACAAGGGGTGCAGTGATTGCCGTGCTAAGGCAGGCTTGCTGTACATCTTCGTAGCTCTTGCCATACAGTCCATACAGGAAACCATAGCCGGGGAGATTGGCGAGAATAACAAGCTTGTAGTTATCATTGGCGCCCATACTCTGCAACAAGTTGGCAGTATAGGTCCCACCGGTGTTCTTTTTTCCCTCCGCCACGTAACGCAGGGTTCCGTAAGAGTCAGCCTCGGCATTGAACTGAAGAATATAAATTGAAGTGATCTGCGCATCTGTTCCCGTACCGCTTCCTGAAGCCGTGCCGGCATCGGCAGCGGATACGGAGAGCTTGACAAGGACGGGCCCGTCCTGCCGCACGCTGTAACTGTCATCGTTCTGGCAGGCTCCCAGCAGAATGATTATCCAAAGGAGTTTAGCCAGTTCGTTCAACCTTAATATATAGTTATTCTTTATCTTCATATTTATATTCTTAACCTTTATAG
>ENA-UPWM01001488-UPWM01001488.1-human-gut-metagenome-genome-assembly--contig:-NODE-1488-length-10245-cov-6.174272_pt1 | contig 10245 bp, 10 predicted proteins | sample MGYA00250051_ERZ773379 | MGnify/ENA primary metagenome ERZ773379 (study PRJEB29103, sample SAMN06112020) | human gut metagenome | biome: human gut; feature: ankylosing spondylitis patient; material...
GGGGAAACTTCGGTTGAATATCAATATGCATTTACAGAATAACATTGAATTACAAGGAACTATTTAACATAGCAATGAAATTGATTTCCTCTCCGGCCAAGGCCTGGGAGGAAATTTCTATGGAAGAGGATAGGCGAAAAGTTTTTATGGCTTTTGTCTATCCTATGATTGGTTTATGCGGCTTGTCCGTCTTTATCGGGTCACTATTGACCAATGGTTGGGGCGGTCCGCAAAGTTTTCAGATAGCTATGACCAATTGTTGTGCCGTAGCTGTGGCCCTGTTCGGAGGATACTTTCTGGCAGCTTATGCCATAAATGAAATGGGAATCAAGATGTTTGGCATGCATGCTAATATGCCGTTAGTGCAACAATTTGCAGGATATGCACTTGTTGTACCGTTTCTGCTTCAGATTGTCACCGGACTATTACCTGATTTTAGAATTATTGCTTGGCTGTTGCAGTTCTACATTGTCTATGTAGTATGGGAAGGTGCTCCTATAATGATGAAGGTAGAAGAAAAACAACGGTTGAAATACACCCTTTTATCGTCCGTTTTGTTAATACTATGTCCGACGGTGATTCAATTTGTGTTTAATAAGTTGACGGCCATACTTAATTAATAAGTGAAAATGAAACAACCTCCTGTAAATATTAAGAATAAACGTGCTACGTTCGACTATGAACTGATAGATACCTATACGGCAGGTATCGTATTGACCGGTACGGAAATCAAATCCATTCGTTTGGGAAAAGCGAGTCTGGTAGATACGTTTTGCTATTTTGTGAAAGGCGAATTATGGGTAAAGAATATGCATATCGCCGAGTACTTTTACGGATCGTACAATAATCATACGGCACGCAGGGACAGGAAGCTGTTGCTTAGTAGGAAAGAACTGGAGAAACTTCAACGGGAAATGAAGAATCCCGGGTTTACAATTGTGCCCGTGCGTCTTTTTATCAACGAAAAAGGTTTGGCGAAACTGGTCGTTGCTTTGGCGAAAGGTAAGAAGGAGTATGATAAGCGGGAATCCATAAAAGAAAAAGACGACCGTAGAGATATGGCTCGTATGTTTAAAAGATGATGATAGGGTAATGAAAAAGACAATTTCTCAGATTGTATCCGACCGCATTCTTATTTTGGACGGGGCAATGGGTACAATGATCCAACAATATAATCTCACAGAAGAAGATTTTCGTGGCGAGCGTTTTGCGCATATTCCCGGACAGTTGAAAGGAAATAATGATTTATTGTGTCTGACACGTCCCGATGTAATTCAAGATATTCATCGTAAGTATCTGGAAGCAGGTGCGGATATTATTGAAACCAATACATTCAGTTCGACTACGGTTTCTATGGCAGATTATCACGTGGAAGAATATGTGCGTGAAATAAATCTTGCAGCTGTAAAACTGGCGCGTGAACTGGCTGATGAATATACTGCAAAGAATCCTGATAAACCGCGTTTTGTAGCCGGTTCCGTTGGACCTACCAATAAGACCTGCTCTATGAGTCCGGATGTGAACAACCCGGCTTATCGTGCCTTGACTTATGATGAACTGGCGGCAGCTTACCAACAGCAAATGGAAGCTATGCTTGAAGGTGGAGTGGATGCCATTCTGATTGAGACAATATTTGATACGTTGAATGCCAAGACCGCTATTTTTGCTGCAGAACAAGCAATGAAAGTAACAGGTGTTGAGGTGCCGGTCATGTTATCTGTTACCGTGTCTGATGTAGGCGGAAGAACATTGTCCGGTCAGACGCTGGATGCATTTCTTGCTTCTGTGCAACACGCCAATATCTTTTCTGTCGGTTTGAACTGCTCGTTCGGGGCCCGACAGTTAAAGCCTTTCCTTGAACAGTTGGCTGTCCGCGCACCTTATTATATAAGTGCTTATCCGAATGCGGGTTTGCCGAACAGTCTCGGCAAGTATGATCAAACTCCTGCGGATATGGCCCATGAGGTGAAAGAATATATCCAGGAAGGATTAATCAATATTATCGGTGGTTGTTGTGGAACAACGGATGCGTATATTGCCGAATATCCGGCTCTGGTAGAAGGTGCCCGACCGCATATACCGGCTCCTAAACCTGATTGTATGTGGCTTTCCGGCCTTGAGCTGTTGGAAGTGAAACCGGAAATAAACTTTGTAAATGTCGGAGAACGCTGTAATGTGGCCGGTTCGCGTAAATTCCTTCGTCTGATAAATGAAAAGAAATATGATGAAGCGTTGTCTATTGCCCGTCAACAGGTAGAAGACGGAGCTTTGGTGATTGACGTCAATATGGATGATGGATTGCTGGACGCTAAGGCAGAGATGACAACGTTCCTCAATCTTATCATGTCCGAGCCGGAGATTGCACGTGTACCTGTGATGATCGATTCCTCTAAATGGGAAGTTATCGAAGCCGGATTAAAATGCCTTCAGGGGAAATCGATCGTTAACTCTATTTCTCTGAAAGAAGGCGAAGACAAATTCCTTGAACACGCCCGGATTATCAAGCAATACGGAGCTGCGGCCGTAGTAATGGCTTTTGATGAAAAAGGACAGGCTGACACTGCTGCGCGTAAAATAGAAGTTTGCGAGCGTGCTTATCGTCTTTTGGTTGATGAAATAGGTTTTAACCCTCACGATATTATTTTCGATCCGAATGTGCTTGCCGTAGCTACGGGTATCGAAGAGCATAACAACTATGCGGTGGACTTCATCGAAGCTACCGGTTGGATTAAGAAAAACCTTCCCGGAGCGCATGTCAGCGGGGGAGTAAGTAACCTTTCTTTCTCTTTCCGTGGTAACAATTATATCCGTGAAGCCATGCACGCTGTGTTCCTTTACCATGCCATACAGCAAGGAATGGATATGGGGATTGTGAATCCGGGAACTTCTGTACTTTATAGTGATATACCGGTAGATATTCTTGAAAAGATAGAGGATGTTGTCTTGAATCGTCGCCCCGACGCTGCCGAACGCCTGATTGAACTGGCGGAAGCTTTAAAGGCAACTTCTGGCGAAGCTGCCGGACAACAGGCTGTGAAGCATGATGCATGGAGGGATGAATCCGTTCAGGAACGTCTGAAATATGCTTTGATGAAAGGTATCGGAGATTATCTCGAACAAGACTTGGCAGAAGCATTGCCACTCTATGATAAAGCAGTCAATGTGATTGAAGGTCCGTTGATGGACGGAATGAATTATGTAGGCGAGCTTTTCGGTGCAGGAAAGATGTTCCTGCCTCAAGTGGTGAAGACTGCCCGTACAATGAAGAAGGCTGTTGCTATTCTGCAACCGATTATCGAGTCGGAAAAAGTAGAAGGAACGACTTCTGCCGGAAAGGTATTGCTTGCCACAGTGAAAGGTGATGTACACGATATCGGTAAGAATATTGTTGCCGTGGTAATGGCTTGTAATGGCTATGAGATTGTCGACTTGGGAGTAATGGTTCCCGCAGAGACTATCGTTCAGCGCGCTATTGAGGAAAAAGTAGACATGATAGGTCTTAGTGGTCTGATTACTCCGTCTCTGGAGGAAATGGCCCATGTAGCTATCGAACTGGAGAAAGCCGGACTGGATATACCTCTTCTGATTGGTGGAGCTACTACGTCTAAGATGCACACGGCGCTGAAAATAGCTCCGGTCTATCACGCTCCGGTGGTGCACCTTAAAGATGCTTCCCAGAATGCAAGTGTCGCTTCCCGTTTATTGAATCCGCAATTAAAGGCTGAATTGGTAAATGAACTGGAGGCGGAATATGAGGCACTTCGTGAAAAGAGCGGATTACTGCGCCGTGAAACCGTTTCACTGGAAGAAGCACAGAAAAATAAGTTAAACCTATTTTAAAACAGTGTCACAATGAAAAAGATTTTCTCTTTCTTATGCCTCTTCATGGCAATAGTTGCAATGAGTTCATGTTCTTCTGCAAAAGAAGAAAAAGGAACGTCCGGAACCGGAAATGCTGCATTGGATAATATCTTTGAGCGTAAAAGCGTACGCACTTATCTGAATAAGGGAGTGGAGAAAGAGAAGATTGATTTGTTGCTTCGTGCCGGAATGGCTGCCCCTTCGGGTAAAGACGTCCGTCCGTGGGAATTTGTCGTTGTGTCCGACCGTGCCAAACTGGATTCAATGGCTGCCGCACTTCCGTATGCCAAGATGTTGACGCAGGCTCGTAATGTAATTATTGTTTGCGGTGATTCCGTGAAATCTTCCTATTGGTATCTGGACTGCTCTGCTGCTGCCCAAAACATCCTTTTGGCTGCCGAAAGTCTGGGACTTGGTGCTGTGTGGACAGCCGCTTATCCTTATGAAGACCGTATGCAGGTGGTGCGTAAATATACTGGTCTGCCTGAGAATATCCTTCCGCTTTGTGTCATTCCGTTCGGTTATCCCGCTACCAAAGAGAATCCGAAACAGAAATTTGACGAGAAAAAGATACATTATAATCAGTATTAGTAAACAAAAGTTTTGTCTTTTCAATAATTTCCTTACATTTGCGTCTGAATTAATTAAAATCTGATACGCAAATGTTTGGAATAGACGACCCTTTTATAATTCTGCCCTACCTGCTTTCGGTAGTATGTGTGATTTTTGCTGCCTGGTTCGGGCTGAAATACTGGAATAAGGACGACGAAAAAGACGAAACACGATGAATACATTTACACTCAGTTTGATTGTGATAGGCTATCTGCTATCACTTGCTTATCTTGGTTTTTTAGGGTATAAAAAGACAACGAGTACCAGTGACTATCTGGTAGGCGGGCGTCAGATGAATCCTATCGTTATGGCACTTTCTTATGGTGCCACGTTTATTTCCGCATCTGCTATTGTGGGCTTCGGGGGAGTGGCTGCCGCTTTTGGTATGGGTATCCAGTGGCTCTGTTTCCTCAATATGTTTATCGGGGTTGTTATTGCTTTTATCTTTTTTGGTTTGCGCACCCGGCGTATGGGGGCTAAACTGAATGTCAGTACTTTCCCGCAATTGTTAGGACGTCATTTTCGCTCACGTAATATCCAAGTCTTTATTGCTGCTGTGATTTTTATAGGGATGCCGCTTTATGCCGCAGTTGTGATGAAGGGCGGAGCCGTATTTATCGAACAGATCTTTCAGATAGACTTCAATATCTCTTTATTGATCTTCACGCTGGTGATTGCCGCTTATGTGATTGCCGGAGGAATGAAGGGAGTGATGTATACGGACGCTTTGCAGGCAGTCATTATGTTTGCTTGTATGTTGTTCCTGCTTTTCTCTTTGTATCAGGTGCTTGATATGAACTTTACGGAGGCTAATAAGGAACTGACTGCTATTGCTCCTCTGGTTCCGGAAAAGTTTAAGGCATTGGGACATCAGGGGTGGACTGCGATGCCTGTCACGGGTTCTCCACAATGGTATTCGTTGGTTACTTCTCTTATTCTGGGTGTTGGAATCGGATGTCTGGCGCAACCGCAGCTAGTAGTCCGTTTCATGACGGTGGAAAGTAGCAAGCAGTTGAACCGTGGTGTGTTTATCGGTTGTTTCTTTTTGATTATAACCGTAGGTGCTATTTATCATGCCGGAGCATTGAGTAATCTTTTCTTTCTGAAAACAGAAGGGGCGATTGCTACGGAAGTCGTACAGGATATTGATAAGATTATTCCATATTTTATTAATAAGGCAATGCCCGATTGGTTTGCCGCACTATTTATGCTGTGCATCCTTTCGGCAAGTATGTCGACGTTGAGTTCACAGTTTCATACAATGGGTGCGTCGGTCGGCTCGGATATTTATGGTACGTATAAGCCTCGCTCCCGTGGCAAACTCACGAATGTGATTCGTTTGGGAGTGTTATTCTCTATCTTGGTCAGCTATATTATTTGCTATATGTTGCCCCATGATATTATTGCCCGTGGAACTTCTATTTTTATGGGAATCTGTGCGGCAGCTTTCCTCCCTGCCTATTTCTGTGCGCTTTATTGGAAGCGGGCGACGAAACAAGGGGTAATAGCGAGTCTTTGGGTAGGAACTCTTGGAAGTCTTTTTGCTCTGGTATTTCTACATCAGAAAGAATCGGCTGCATTGGGTATCTGCAAGGCGTTGTTCGGACGGGATGTACTGATAGAAACATATCCGTTCCCGGTGATTGACCCGATATTGTTTGCATTACCTTTATCAGTCCTGGCTATTGTCGGAATCAGTCTGTTGACTTACAAAAAGTATTAGGCTTTAATTTTCTTCTTATAAGATTCGTACCGTGACACAATGTCACGAACGAAGTTATAAGTTTCTATACCACGGAAATACCCGTTTTTACAGACAGGATCAGTGAAGTATTCTTCATTGCTTTTAAGCAGGATGAAATTTTCTACATTATCTTTCCACACCAGTTTGTTCTTTCCGTATTTCTCTGCCAATGCCATGGCATCATAGATATGTCCTAAACCGGCATTGTAAGAAGCGAGGATAAAATTGAGGCGTTCTTCTTTATCGGGAATCATACTGAAACTGCGGTCGGTAGCGGCAATATACTTGATAGCTGCCTTTACGCTTTCTTCCGGATTCTGTTCCTTTCCCGGAGGTACTCCCATAGCCCGGGCGGTGGCAGGCATTAGTTGCATTAAGCCTTTGGCTCCTGCCCATGAAACAGCTGTTGTGTCAAAATTGGATTCCGTATAAGCTAATGATGCAAGCATACGCCAATCCCAGCCGATTTCTTTGGAGTATTTTCTGAACAAATCGTCATAATGGGATATTTTTCCTTCTTTTAATGAAAGGATAGGAGAGTGGGGCATCATTTTACTGTTTTCAAAATAACGTTTCATACTTGCTGTATAAGCCGGAGAAGTCATGTTCTCCTGATGCCATTTTGTAGCTGCGGCTGCCAGTTCGGGACTGTCTTTTCGTACAGCCCATGAAGAACGTTGGTCGAAACTGACGGACAAATCGATATTCAGATTAGGATAGTAGGTCTTGTTCAGTTTCGCTAAGTCATTGTCGGCTACCGTATAGGGAATTTTACCTTGTGCTACTTGCGTGATCAGGTCTTCCACAGTAATACTGTCACTGGTAACTTCGTGGATATGAATACCTCCTCCCAGTTCATTATTCAGATTGACAAGCCGGTCGTAATATTTCCCCGGCTTAACATATATGTCTTTTCCTACCAGCTCGGTTACATCTTTCAGAGACTTGCTTTTTCCCTGTTGCACAATCACTTGATGAGTAATGATATCTTCCCCGCAATAGAGGATACTGTCTTTCCATTCTTTTGTGATAGGCAGGTTGTAGGCAATCATATCTCCTTCGCCAGCCAATAACTTGCGGATTAATTCATCCACACTGTTGGCAACTTCAATCCTGAGCTTCAATCCCATACTTTTGGCGAATTGCTCACTAAGTTCATATTGAAAACCCATTTCCTGTCCACGATAGTTGAAATATGAAGTTGAACTGTAAAGCGTCAATACAACCAATTCTCCGCTATCTTTTATCTGCGAAAGATCGCGTACATTTTCATTCACCTTGTTATGTTGTTTATTTCGGCAACCTAACATGCAGCAGAACAACACAAGGAGTAGAGGGATAATCAGGTTTTTGGCATTCATATTTGACGTTTTACTTTTCATTTTCAACTTACCATTCTCAACCCCTTAAGTGCTTCTTGATGTACATTGTCAGTATATCAATGGCTACTTTATTGCTTCCGCCTTCGGGTACGATAAGATCGGCATAGCGCTTGCAAGGTTCGATAAATTGCAGGTGCATGGGCTTGAGAACGCGTGTGTAACGTTCCATTACAGCTTCTGCCGTACGTCCCCGTTCGATAACGTCTCTTTGAATAACACGTATCAGGCGTTCATCCGGATCGGCATCTACAAATATTTTGAGATCCATTATGTTGCGTAGTTTCTTATCGCATAAAGCAAGAATCCCTTCAATGATAACTACTTCGCGAGGTTCAATATGAATTGTTTCGGGCTGGCGGGTACAAGTCAGATAGGAATAGGTTGGTTGTTCGATGCTTTTTCCTTCTTTCAGCATCATGACATGTTTGGAGAGCAAACTCCACTCAAAGGCATCCGGATGATCGAAGTTAATGTTCTGGCGTTCTTCCACCGGGACGTGACTACTGTCTTTGTAGTATGAATCCTGGGGTAACAATACTACCTCCCCTGCAGGAAGGCTTTCTACAATTTTTCGTACGACGGTGGTTTTTCCGGAGCCTGTTCCGCCTGCTATTCCTATAATTAACATCTCTTTAAGTGTATATTTAAACCAAATAGAGTAAATTTGCATTGTTTATGCAGTGCATTGACCAGGCAAATATAGAAACAATTCATTAAAATAACAACGTAATGGTAAAACACATTGTATTATTTAAGTTAAAAGACGAAGTTTCAGCAGAGGAGAAACTTGTAGTCATGAATAAATTTAAGGAGGCAATAGAAGCGCTTCCGGCTAAAATTGCGGTGATCCGTAAGGTCGAAGTCGGATTGAATATGAATCCCGGAGAAACGTGGAACATAGCGCTGTATAGTGAATTTGATACGCTGGAAGATGTGAAATACTATGCGACGCATCCCGACCATGTGGCAGCCGGAAGGATTTTGGCTGAGACAAAGGAAAGCCGTGCGTGTGTAGATTATGAATTATAATCCCCTAATTATTGAAAATGAAAAAGTTAATTTCTTCACTGCTTTTAAGCTTTGTTGTATGTGTTTTGCAAGCGCAGATCAAAGATCCGGTAAAGTTCAAGACTGAGTTCAATACTCTTTCTGACACAGAAGCGGAGATTGTATTTACCGCTGCCATTGATAAAGGGTGGCATGTGTATTCTACCGAACTTGGAGACGGCGGACCTATTTCTGCAACGTTTAATGTTGATAAAACGTCTGGCATAGAGCTACTGGGAAAGCTGAAACCGGTTGGCAAAGAGGTCGCCACTTTCGACAAGTTGTTTGAAATGAAGGTGCGTTATTTTGAGAATACGGCTAAATTCATTCAGAAGGTGAAGCTCACAGGTGGAGCTTATGAAATAGAAGGTTATCTGGAGTATGGAGCTTGTGACGATGAAAGTTGTCTTCCTCCTACTGAAGTGCCGTTTAAGTTTTCCGGAGTAGCGAAGACAGCTAATGCTGCTGCAGCTAAAGCGGAACAACCGGAAAAAAAGGAAGTTGAGAAAAAAGAAGAGGCGGCTCCTGTTGTTTCTAAGGATACTGTAGCTATGATGGAACTGGTTCCTGCCACTACAACAGATGCATCTACGGGGATTCAACCTGCCGTTGCATCCGGTGAACTCTGGAAACCGGTCATTAGTGAACTGCAAGCGTTAGGTGAAGAACATACGCAGGGAGATATGTCCTGGATTTATATTTTTGTGACAGGTTTCTTAGGCGGACTATTAGCTTTGTTTACTCCGTGTGTATGGCCGATTATTCCTATGACGGTCAGCTTCTTCCTGAAGCGTAGTAAGGACAAGAAGAAAGGGATTCGTGATGCGTGGACTTATGGTGCGTCTATTGTTGTGATTTATGTGGCATTAGGCTTGGCTATAACATTGATCTTCGGTGCCAGTGCGTTGAATGCCTTATCTACTAATGCAATTTTCAATATTCTCTTCTTCCTGATGTTGGTAGTTTTTGCCGCTTCGTTCTTCGGAGCATTTGAGATTACATTGCCTTCGAAGTGGAGTAATGCGGTAGATAGTAAAGCGGAATCGACTACGGGATTACTGAGTATTTTCCTAATGGCATTTACACTTTCGTTGGTGTCTTTCTCTTGTACAGGTCCGATTATCGGATTTTTGTTGGTGCAGGTTTCCACAACGGGAAGTATAGTAGCTCCGGCAATTGGAATGCTGGGATTCGCCATTGCTTTGGCGTTGCCGTTTACTCTTTTCGCTTTATTTCCATCGTGGCTGAAATCTATGCCGAAATCGGGAGGTTGGATGAATGTGATCAAGGTAACACTGGGTTTCCTTGAACTTGCATTTGCACTTAAATTCTTATCGGTTGCCGATTTGGCTTATGGCTGGAGACTGCTTGATCGTGAAACTTTCCTTGCTTTATGGATTGTTATTTTTGCTTTACTTGGATTTTATCTGTTGGGTAAGATCAAGTTCCCGCATGATGATGATGATAATAAGGTAGGTGTTACCCGCTTCTTCATGGCACTTGTTTCTTTGGCATTTGCGGTCCCGGCTCGTAGCCCTCCAGCGGCCAGAAGCGGGAGGAATCCGGGGTGAGCATCTCATCGCCCAGCACCACGTTGCC
>ENA-UPWM01001489-UPWM01001489.1-human-gut-metagenome-genome-assembly--contig:-NODE-1489-length-10244-cov-6.031376_pt1 | contig 10244 bp, 5 predicted proteins | sample MGYA00250051_ERZ773379 | MGnify/ENA primary metagenome ERZ773379 (study PRJEB29103, sample SAMN06112020) | human gut metagenome | biome: human gut; feature: ankylosing spondylitis patient; material...
ATTGCTGGCCGGGAGTGATCCAGCCAAGGGGAGGAAAAAAGATGGACCTGTTTCTTTCAATTCTGAAATCCGTCATTTACGGTGTGATTGAAGGCATCACCGAATGGCTGCCGATTTCCAGCACCGGGCATATGATCCTTGCCGAGCAGGTGCTGAAGTTTGGCTATACGGAAGATTTTATGGAAATGTTCCGCGTTGTCATCCAGCTGGGTGCTATCCTGGCTGTTGTGGTGCTGTATTTCCACAAGCTGTGGCCGTTCTGCAAGGATAATGGCCGCGATACCGGCTTTGCCGCCCACCTGCGCTGGCCCGTGGTCCGGCTGTGGTTCAAAATTATTGTAGCCTGCGTGCCCGCCGCCGTGCTGGGCATTCTGCTGGACGACTGGATGGACGCCCACCTGTATAACAGCGTGGTGGTTGCCCTGATGCTGATTGTGTACGGCGTTGCCTTTATCCTGATCGAGCGCCGCCCGCGGGTGCCCACCACCACCAAGCTTTCCCGCATTACTTACCCGCAGGCGTTCAAGGTTGGCTGCTGGCAGGTGCTCTCCCTAATTCCCGGCACCTCCCGCAGCGGCTCCACCATTCTGGGCGGCATGCTGTGCGGCATGTCCCGCCCGGCTGCCAGCCAGTTCACCTTCTTCCTTGCCATCCCGGTCATGGCCGGTGCCAGTTTGCTCAAGCTGGTCAAGTTCTTTGGCAAGGGCAACAGCTTCACGCTGGATCAGACCGTTGTGCTGATCGTTGGCTGTGCAGTTACCTTTATCGTTTCCATCATCGCCATCCGCTTCCTGATGGATTACGTCAAGCGCCACACCTTCACCGCGTTCGGCGTTTACCGCATCGCGCTCGGCATTGTTGTTCTGGTGATCTGGGGCGTACAGACCTTTGTGCTGAAAGCGCCCGCCGCCGTGTAACACAATAAGCAACAGACGATATTGCTTATTGTCCTTTCCTCCCCACGACCAGTTATTGTCCTCCGATTTGGCAGTATATCCCATTGGAAGAATCTCATTAAATTCCTCCAGATCTTTCTTCAACAGCTTATGCCCCTGTTCCGAAGAACCGATATACTCATATTGCAGGCACAGCCGGTACTGCTGGTTTTCCTTGGCTACTTCCTGCGGCATCTGCCCTTTTTCCACTGTTGCCAGTTCCGACAGTTTATATTCTTTTCCGCCTGCCGGAAAAGGATAATACTGCATTGCCCACACATCCCTTTCTTCCGACTGGCGGGAAGACAATTTTATTTTTTCCGTACCTTCTTCCGTCGTCACCGAACCAATCTCCATATTCCGTCCATATATCGGTCGGATAGCGGAAAACAATCTTCCGGCTCCGATATTTTCCTCCGCCATTCGGAGCTTGTCCAGACTGAAATAAAATTCCATATAATCATCCTTCCACCACGAGAAGTCGGAACCGATCGTTACTTCCTTGATGCGACGGTGAGACAAGAACTTCTCTTTCAGTTGTTCCGCCCGGTCATACAGTTCGTCATAATTATACCCATACATTTTCACCCGGAATGAACCCGCACTCTCACGCACATTATTACTGAATCCTTGGTCCTGCAATCCGTAAATACTCCAATCTCCTCCACCCAATTGAAGTGCCTTGTTTATCATATTAGCTTTCAGCGTATACGGGAAACCGCTCTTTTGGTGCTCTTTCGTGAAATAAATATGAATAGATGCCCTGCGTGCACTTTCCACAGACGTCTGGAACTGCTTGATTTCTTTAAATTCGCTCAAGTAAGTTTCCATTCGCTTAATCAACGTATTCATCTGCTCCAGCGTACTCCCATTCGGCAAATTGGCATTGGCATGAAGCACCACTTCTTCATTACGCGTAAAATAACTTCCTTCATATACTTTCTGTACAAAAAGTCTTAAAGCTCCTCCCAATGCTTTATCCACTACCGGTTTTACCTTCTCTTTATACGTAGAAGTACCCAGTGTCTTATTATAAAATTCCGCCCATTTATCTTCCCCCTTCATCTTTTCCGGCAACAGAAATACCGGTAATCCGAAAGCCAGCAACAATAAAATGCAGACCGCCACCCTCCACCGGCAAAGAATCCGTATCAGCCAACTGTAAAAACGGCTGAAATATACCGGAAAACGATGCATTTTAGAACGTATCCACATAAAGAAACGTATATTTCCCGACTTCCACTTCGCACCTGAAAGCGAAGATTTTTTCCTCCGCTTCAATCCGGTTTTGTCGATCAGGGAAGGAACAAAAAACAGGGCAACCAGCAGTGATACCCCAAGATTAATAATCACTACCGCAGCAAAATCCTGTAAGTTCAGGCGTATCTTCTCATCGAGGAAAAAGATAATGACCAAAGCCCCCATTGTAGTCAACGTAGCCGCCAGTACGGACATAAAAGCCTTCCGGTTTCCACGCCGCAGATAATGGTCGCTCATCACAATCGTATTGTCAATCACCAGATTTAGAGAAACCGTGATACCTGCCAGAGAATACAACTGCATTTCAAGTCCGAATGCATAATAGAAGATAACGGCTATCGCTACATTAACTGCCAGACTGGTTACAATCAGAAACAAATACTTCGGACTAAAAGTAATCAATAGCACAAACAGAAGCAGAATCGCTACCGTCACCCCCGTTCGCAGATAAATCTTCCCCAGTTCTTCCTGAATAAACTCCGTTGCATCATAGCTGGTATGAATCTCGTATCCCGCCGGAAGAAGTAACCGGATATCATCCATATATGCTTTCACTTCCTTGCTCAATGCCAACTGATTGGCCGTTTCCTCCGCCACGACAGACAGATAGATAGAGTTCAGACCGTTAATTCGGTAGTAACTTTGCGGCTGTTCCTCCACACGGGAAACTTTTACCAATTCATTCAGACCAATGATTTTGCCATCTTTCATCTTCACCTGTATCCGTTCCGCATCAAAGTCCCGGTTATTATATTCGGGAACCAGCGCCAGACGGATCCATTGCCTGCCCGAACTCCCCTGTTCCATATCGTATGTACCCAGAAACTCTTTCTGGTAATGCAACCGGACAGCCTGACGGATATCATCCGTACTTATCCCAAGCGTATGTAACTGTTCGGAGTCATATTCCAACCGCCATTCCATTGGAGTAGCCCCGCCAAGATTAATCTTATAAATTCCCGGAAGTTGTGCCAAACGTGTCTTAATATGTTCTTCCGCATACTGTTGTATCAGAATGGGAATAGCAGGCGCATTAATCGTAAATGCCATAAAAGGGCCCTGGTTGTTCTGCCCCGGACTCTGCATCTGAATATACGGATAGCTCACCCCGTCCGGCAGTTCCGGCCATGTCTGACGAATGATGGTGGACGCTTCAAAACGTGCAACTGCAACATCCACATGTTTATCCAGATTCACGCTGATACTGCCCCACCCGTTTCCTGAAGTAGAATAGATACCCCGAATCCCTTTCACGCGGGCAAGCATCGCCTCCAGTTTGCTGGTAGCTGTCATTTCCACCACGCGTGCCGAAGTGCCGGGCATACTGAAACGCACCGTGAAGCCGGGTAATGTCCGTGAGGGGTTCAGTTTGACCGGAAGCAACGGCACAAGCGCCAGCCCGACCAATGCCACGCAGACAAAAGCCACAATCAGGGTGAAAGCGGAAGCCTTCGAGGACTTTTTTATTTCAAGATTTATATTTTGCATTACCATTATTTATGTAAATAGAAATCTCTGTCATATAAACGACAGCATCTCTGTTTATGATAGACTTAATGGAGATACTACCGAGAATAAACGCCGCAATTATCATTTGATCAGCTTGCCTCCGTTAAAATCGAACCTGTCCGAAAGTGAAAGTTTTGTAGCAAAATCAAACAACGTAAGCCGTCGTATCTTGTAATAATTCAACCAGTAATTCTGCAAAGCAGAGATAAAGTTACGCTGTGCCTGCTGCTGCCTGTTCAGAGAAAGAGTCAGGCTGTTTATATCCGCTTTGCCGATGATAAAACGCTGCTTTGTCTCATTATAAGCGAGTATGGACAAATCCAAAGCTTCTTCCGCACTGGCAATCAATTGTTGCTGGATATTAAAATCACTCACTGTCATTATCACTTCCTCCTCAATACTTATCTCGTCCTGGCGTGCCGAAATCTTCACCACATTCAGGTTATTCCGTGCCATATTATACTTTCCTTTGCGGACGCCCCAGTCCAGCAACGGAATAGAGACACTGACCGCCACCAAATCCTGCTGCATGGGCTTATGATAGACATCCCCGAAATTGTCCGCCACCTGATTAAAACCGATACTGGCATTCACACTTGCATTAAAGCGCGACTCCTTTTTAGTCTTATCCACATTACGCTCCGCTTCCAGCACATTCTGTTTCAATTCCAACAATTGCGGGTTGTTGCTCCTTCCCCACCTCAAAGCCTCATCTATCGGAATCTCCAGCATTCCCGGACGGGAAGGAAGTTCCAGCTCGATCTGCGTATTCTTATCCAGATTGAGAAAAGAAGCCAATGAGAACATAGCCCGCTTCAAATCGCTTGCTTTATTCTGCAATGTGTTCTGCGCATTCACCCGATCCAGCTTCAGAGTCAACAGGTCGGCTTGCGAGATAGCTGCGATCCGGTGCCGTTGTTGCCCGATGCGGTACAACGTATCCGTAGAAGCCAGATTTTCTTTTGCCAGGTTATATTCCGCTTGTGCCATAGCCAGAGAGAAGAAATAACTCGTTGCCGTTTCCGAAACTTTCTCCACATTATAAAGAAATTCCTTTTTCACACGTTCATATTTTAAAGGCTCTATCTTCCGTTCCCATTTGAATGGATTATACCCCACCAAACTTTGCGAATACCCAATCCTTATCGGGACACTGGTCAGCTGTGTCGTACTATTATCTCCGAAATTACGCATATAGGCAAGATTCGATTCCAGATAAAATGTACCTCCGGTCAGGTCAAGATTCTGCCGGACACTTAAACCTCCATAAGCATAATAAGACTGTTGCGTACGGTACACATCCAAATCCTGTCCCGAATCGTAACGTTTCGTAATATCCCGGTTATATTGCGCCGGAGTAAGATCCAGCGTCAGGCTGGGCAGGCGGTTTGCCTTATATGTCCTGTACTCCCAATAACCGGACAAGTACATATTCTGTGTACGGAATGACTCCAATGAACTGTCATTGGCAAGAGCGATTGTCCGGTTCAAATCCAGTACCAGACGTTTCTGTGCATGAAGCAGGGATTCACCACAGAGGACACCAAGAATACAGAGAAATGCCCATATCCTTTTCTTTGCTGAAAAGAATAACTTTGTCTCCTCCGTGGTAAAATTTAATAATCCATTCATAACTCTCATATTTGAACTATTCGTTATTACTTGCTACTTATTTCTTCTTTCTTTCTGTAAATAAACCAGTAAAGCAATGGTATGATGAACAGACTCACTGCCGTACCGACCGACATTGTCCCTATCATGGCGATAGACAATGGTTTCTGTAATTCCGAACCCATATCCGATGAAAACAGTAACGGCACCATTGCAAAGATAGTAGTCAGCGAAGTCATGATAATCGGGCGCAAACGCCTGCGTCCTGCTTCATGGATAGCCTCCAACAACGGAACACCCGCTTTGCGCAGTTCATTGATAGCGTCCAGTTTCAGGATAGAGTCATTGATTACAATACCACAGGTGACAATAAGTCCGATAGCAGACATCAGATTCAGTGTATGCCCGCAAAGCCAAAGCAGTAATAACGCAAAGGCCACATCTATCGGTATCTCCGCCAGAACAAGCAAAGGTTGCAGGAAACTTTCAAACTGCGAGGCAAGAATAAAATACATCAGCAACAACGAAATAAACAGGATTACCACCAGCTCGTCCAACATCTCCCTGTTGGAAAAGAAACTTCCGGAGAAGCCTGTATCCCATTCTTTCGTTTCCTCCGCTACCTGCTTCACTTCCCGCATCAACTTGTCCCCGTTCTGCACGTCATAAAAATTAAAGGGGACATATTCACCATTACGCCCCGAAGTAATACTTTTCAGATCCTCAGCAGGAGCTATCGTAACCAGCTCCCGAAGAGGGATATATTCTATGTTTCCTTTATTATCCGGTTCAGTCTGTATCAACGTCTCCTGCAATATTTCATTCACAGTCTTTTCGCTGCCGGCAACGCTGATCGGAAGATATTGTTGGTAAGAATGCAACATTGTCACACTATTCTCACGAAAAGCAGTTTTCAAGATACGGTAGAGCTCATTATAGGAAACACGGTAAAGCAACAGTTTCTCTTTGCTAATACTTAGATTCAGTTGATTCTCGAAAGCGATACCCGTAGGGGCGATTCCCGTCTTCCGTGCCAAGTCCTTCTCCACGCGCCGGATGGTTTCCGCTTCCGGTGCCTTTGCCTTATTACGGGTATAAAACTCGGCTATGATATCCGGTTCGCCTGTGACAAAGAGTTTCTCAAACACAGTCTCCGGCGGAGAGAAAGAAATGACGGAAAGCGGATAACGCTCTTTCAGTCTGCGATAAATTTCTTGCTGTAAAGGAGAAATAGTTTCGGGCGTCTCCGTACGGAAGTAAAGTTCAGCCTCGGAAGAAGAAAGCTCCCTTTCACGGTTCAGAAGGAAATCCTGCCTGCCAATGGACGCCGTGTGCTCGGCTACCGGTTCTTCCAGTTCTTTAAAAAGTTCGTCCACACGCCTCCTGTTTTCATCCACATGAATATTCTCATTCCACTCAATCCTGGCAATCAATTCATTCTCCTCAATATCGGGCATGCGCTGCTTGTCGATAAAGAAAAAGAAAAATACACAAAGCGGAATGGAAATAGCACAGAACAAAACACTGAACGTTTTATGACTGAATACCCAGTCCACCCCCGCATCATAAAAACGATCTAATGTATGATCTTTTATCGGGTTATTGAATTTAAAGGAAAGCCACTTCCATTTCCGGGTATGGATACCGGTCCGGTAGACCAGCAGATAAAGTACGGGAAGCAACATGATACCCGTAAAATAAGAAACCATAAGTCCCACTGTAACTGAAAAAGCCTGATCGTAAAAGATAGCTCCGGCAATACCACTCATAAAAATCAACGGTGCAAACACGGCAATGGTCGTTAAGGAGGAACTCAACATGGGAGTCACCACTTCGCTTGTTCCCGTGATACAGGCACGGCGCAACGAATATCCCCGTTCCCGGTATTGCGATATATTCTCAGTTACAATAATCGAACTGTCAATCATCATACCCAATGCCAGAATCAATCCGGCGAGTGAAATGATATTCAGGGACATATTGCACAGATAGAAGAAAACGAAACTGATTACGATAGAAACCACCATGCTAAGTCCGATAACCAACGGAGATTTTACATCCCCCAGAAACAAGACCGCTACCAGGCAGATAAAGAGAAAACCTAAAGACAGATTCTGTTGCAGATTCGAAATTGTGTAGTCCAGCAATTCCGTCTGATTACGGCTGATACTGAAATCAATATCCGGATATACCCGTTGGAAGTACTCCATCGTCTCTACCAGAGATTTCTTCATCTTATCCATATTCTCATCCGCCTGCTTGATAACAGCCAGCGTCACTGCCCTTTTCCCGTTAGATACAGATACCCCTTTTTCTTTTACGGGCACAATATTCACCCGGCAGAAATCCTTTAACTGCACAATCCGGTCTCCTTTACGCAGATAAATATTTTCTACATCTTCTGCAGTACGCAGGAGGGTGGAAAACTTTATGTTATATTCATAATATCCGTCACGTACCGTCATACTACCCGGTTCCACATTATTGGCAGCCAGAGTCGATTCTATATCCTCAATAGAAATTCCCAACATGGAGAGCATATCCTCATCGGGCACAATCTGCACCTGACGTTCCACCAATCCGGTCACATCTACCATAGCCACTTCTTCAAGCTGCTCTATCCTACGTTTAATGACCGATTCCGCAAATTCACACAGATCCAGAAAGGACTGTTGTCCCGTAATGCTATAAGCACTGTCATTCTTCAAAGTCAGATTCAGGTAAAAAACAGGTATATCCGTTGCGCTCGCCTTAATGACTTTCGGACGTTCCGTTTCCTTCGGGAGATAGTTCATTGCAGCGTCTATCTTTTCATTGACCTCGATAAAGGCCAGGTCCGTATTAGTACCGAAATCAAAAGACAAGCGGATAATACCGGCGCCGTCTCTAGACTCACTGTGAATATCTTTCAATGTAGAAACCTGTATCAACTGGCTGCGCAAAGGTTTCACAATCGTATTTTCCAGTTCGCGGGCAGATGTATTGGCAGCAGACACCTGTATAGTGATCTCCGGAATAGCGATATTCGGAAGCAGAGATATCGGAAGTGTAGAATAAGTCACCAGCCCGATTATAAAACAGGCGGTGAAAGCCATCAGCACGGCAATAGGACGCTGGATTAAAAATTTTATCATGCTTTTCTCTGTATTTATCGTTTGCAGTCAATCATTCACCGCTTATAGTCACCTCCGTTTCATGCGCTAGATTCAAGTTCCCGGTGACAATAACCGTATCTCCTTCCAAGAGGCCATCTTCAACACCTCCCTGAGATTTATCCGAGACAACATATTCCGTAGCATTCTCCAATCCCGTATGTACATAATTCCACATTGCCTTGCCTTCTTTTAAGGTAAACACAACCTGTTTGCCGGAACGCAGCACCACAGCCGTTTTAGGAATGACCAACTGCTCCCCTAAACTCCGCTTGACGCTTACCCTTACGTTCATGCCGCTAAACAACTTCCCCTGTCCGTTTACCGCAGCTTTTACTTTTACCATTCCGTTCGCATCCACCAGCGGATTGATTTCAGATACACTACCTTCATAAGAACCTCCGCCGGCATAAGGAGTAATCATTACTTTGTCACCGGTTTTAATAAAAGCCAGTTCGTTCTCCAACACGGTGAAATCAGTTTCCATCCCACGAGTGTCAATGACAGTACAAAATGCCTCGGACGTATTAGCGAGATTATAAGGTTTTGAAAACAGATTAGCTACTATCCCGTCAAAGGGGGCAACAAGTGTAGCATGCTCCGTTTCTCTTTTTGTAAGTTCATACTGGGACTTCGACTGTTCATAGCCGCTCTTTACTTTCGCAAGTTTCATGGTTTCTTCAGGTACCTTGCTAAAATCATCCGGCGTATATCCCTGCCCAATAAGTACATCTTTCAGTTCAAGCTCCGCTTTCAACAAAGCATCTTCCGCCTGTGATAATTTCTGTTCCAGACGGAATTTATCCAGCTCGGCCAACTTCTGCCCCTTACGAACACGATCACCGTTTTTCACATAGACATGAGCAATAACCTCATTCGTTTCAAAACGAAGATCAGCCTGCCCGCGGGCACTTACCTTGCCGTTACTGACTAGTTCGTGATGAAAATCACACCTCTTTAGAATTTGAACGGTGACTTCATTCTTTGAATCCGGAAGAACGGTAGAAACACCTTTATCCTGCTCGTCTGCATCACTTTTCTTGCCAGAGCAAGATGTCATTCCACCATAAGCTAAACAACATAGCAGCATCCATATATAACTGTATTTTCTCATAAGGATATTTGTTTTCATAGCATTTTATTTTATGTTCTACTTAGCTACAAAAGTAACATAATTGGAATATCTATATTTTTTTTATCAGTAATAATTTTCTCAGATACATAATATCATAACTATTCTTAACAGTATACATTTACATTTCGCCCTAACCTATGCGTTCATTTCAAATATTTCTGTACTTCCGCCCGCATCTCTTTTACTGCCGTCGATTGCACTTTCGGTTCTTTCGTTAATACAACCTCCGCCGCATATTTCAACTTCTCAGGCTGCCGATATTCCGATTCCGCATAAAGTTTCACCAAAAGATAATAAGGATAAATCCGTCCCGGAAGTCGATGAGTAGACCGTATCAAACTCTCTTCCGCCTCTTCGTATTCTCCTGTTGCCTGATAGTTTTTTCCGATAATATTAAGAACCATCGGATCACAAGTATATTTCATTGCTTCTTGCATCAATCTTGTAGAATTATCATATTCTTTCAATTTATGCAAACAGTGTCCATATTCAAAAAGGAAAGTTCCCCGAGTCTTCAAATCCGGATACAGCTTTTCATACCCTTCTTTAGCTGCCTGATAAGCGCCAATATTATAAAGCATTTTACTTCGATACCACTCTTTACAAGCCTTATATTGATTATTCTTCCAGTAATATGCTCCT
>ENA-UPWM01001490-UPWM01001490.1-human-gut-metagenome-genome-assembly--contig:-NODE-1490-length-10244-cov-5.597128_pt1 | contig 10244 bp, 9 predicted proteins | sample MGYA00250051_ERZ773379 | MGnify/ENA primary metagenome ERZ773379 (study PRJEB29103, sample SAMN06112020) | human gut metagenome | biome: human gut; feature: ankylosing spondylitis patient; material...
TTGCTGAAGACACCGCTAACGTCTCTAAGGATCTGGGTGGCGAAATCAAGCTCGTCAAGTTTGCCCGCTTCCAGAAGGGCGAAGGCCTGGAGAAGCGTGCTGACGACTTCGCTGCTGAAGTTGCAAGCATGGTGAAGTAATTTAACTTCCAAAGTTGAATTGGGAGCTGCAGTACCCGTAACAGGGCGCTGCGGCTCCTTTTTTGTTTGTGTTTGGCGGGTGGATGTGCTATCATAGAGAAAACGGACAGAAGGGAGGACGAAAAGCAATGCGCAGTGTAAACAAAACGTCTCTCCGAATGGAGAGCATGATCGGATAAGGAGAATCCCTTATGAAAAAACAAATCATGACCATCGCCGGCATCCCTGCCATCCTGTACGGCAGCCGGAGCCGGAATGTTTACCTCTATCTCCATGGTAAGAACGGCTGCAAGGAAGAGGCAGAGCGCTTTGCCGCTACAGCCTGTGCAGCAGGCTGGCAGGTGCTGGCCATTGACCTGCCCGAGCATGGCGCACGGAAAAACAGCCCGGAGCAGCTACTGCCATGGGTGGCTGTGCCGGAGATAGAAGCCGTATACGCCCGCATGAAGCCGGTGTGGGCGCATATCCGGCTGTATGGCGTGAGCATCGGCGCGTGGCTTGCCATGCAGGCGCTGCAGGGAGACGCGCCGGAACAGGCCCTGCTGGTCTCTCCGGTGGTGGATATGGAAGCTCTCATCACGAATATGATGCAATATGCCCATGTGACCGAGGAACAGCTGCAGCGGGCAGGGGAGATCCCCACGGATCTTGGGGAGACCCTCTCATGGCCGTATCTGTGCTGGGTGCGGGAACATCCGCTGCACTGGCATGGCCGCACGCAGGTGCTGTATGGTGACAGGGATGCCCTGACCAGCCGCACCATGATCGAGCGCTTCCGTCAGGAAAGCGGGGCGCATCTGACGATCATGGAAGGCGGGGAACACTGGTTCCACACCCCAGTGCAGATGGCGGTCCTTCAAACGTGGGAAGAAGCGAACGTTTGATTTTTGATTTAGAATAGCCTCCGCGTGCGCTCTGGCCATTTCCAGCGGAAGTATTATTTTTATATTTGCAAACCAGCAAAGCCTGCGGGCTTTGCTGGTTTGCTTTTTCACGGGAAAGGTCGTGACCGTACACTGCATTTTTTGTGGTGACTATGCATTTTATCTTTGGAACTCTTTCTGTGAAAAAATGGTTTGGAAACGACCGCAGTCGTTTCCAAACCACAATATCAAATAAATTTTCCTCTGCTTATGGCCAGAGCGCACGCGGAGGCCATTTCAAATCATAGAAGCTTACAGCAACAAAAACTGCCGCTGACGGTTTTTACGCCGTCAGCGGCAGTTTGCATTTACAGATTCAGTTCAGCAGGATCTGAAACTCAGACCTTTGCTTCGCTGTTGTGCTCAGCATTCTTATAGGCCTTGAAGGAGTGGAACACGATGTTCAGGCCCAGAACGATCAGCAGGACAGCCAGGATCAGCTGCAGGCCGTTTGCAATGAACACAGCACCCCAAGTGGTCTCGCCAGCGGGGATGGTGACAGCAGCGGCATTGCTGATGGCCTTGACCATGGCGATCAGGCGCTGCACCAGAGCGGTGAAGGTGACGCACAGCATGATGACCAGCGGAGGGAAGATCATCTTGTTGCTGCGGCCGGTGACCTTCAGGAACACGCACAGGGTGGCCAGAACCAGAGCGCTCAGCAGCTGGTTTGCAGAACCGAACAGGGGCCAGATGTTGGCGTAGCCGATCTTGGTCAGCAGGAAGCCGAAAGCCAGAGTCAGGAAGGTGGAGAAGTACACGTTGCACAGCAGCTTGCGCCAGCCCTCAGCATGCTCCATGTCGTCCACGCTGAACAGCTCCTGGAAGCTCATGCGGCCGATACGGGCCACAGCATCCAGACTGGTCAGGGCCAGTGCGGAAACGCACATGGTCATAAACACAGAGGCAAAGTGCTGGTCCAGACCGAAGCCCACGAAGAAGCTGGCAACGCCGCGGCTGAAGACCTGGAACGGAGTGCCGTCTGCGGGGGTGCCGTCTGCAGCAGCAGAAGCACCGGCAACACACAGGGCGATGACAGCCAGCAGGCTTTCCAGCACCATGGCACCGTAGCCGACCTTCAGCATATCCTTCTCATTGGTAACGGTCTTGGAGGAGGTGCCGGAAGACACCAGACTGTGGAAACCGGAAACAGCGCCGCAGGCAACGGTAACGAACAGGATGGGGAACATGGTGCCCAGCTTGGCGTTGGTAAAGCCGGTGAACACCGGCAGGTTCATGACGGGATGGTTGACGATCAGGCCCAGAACAGCACCCACGATCATGGCCACGAACATAAAGGTGGTCATGTGGTCACGGGGCTGCTTCAGCAGCCACATGGGCAGGACAGCGGCAAAGAAGATGTACACAAAGGTGATGTAGCTCCATGCAGCCTTGCCCAGAATGATGGGGAAGTTTGCACCCACCACAAAGGACAGCACGATGAATACGATGCTGATCACATTCTCTTTCCAGCCGGTGAAGTGCAGGTTCTTCTGCAGCAGGCCAAAGACCACGGCGAACACCATGAACATGATGGAGACCATGCCGGCAGCACCGTTGGTCTGGGCAGCCTCCACCAGAGCACCGTCAGCACCGTAGGCATTGAAGGTGCCGGCCACCATGTCGGCAAAGGCGGCAATGACGATGCCGCAGAACAGCCAGCAGAACAGCAGGAACAGCTTGCGGCCGGTCTTGCCGATGTACTTTTCGATCAGCATGCCCATGCTCTTGCCGTCGTTCTTAACGGAAGCATACAGAGCGCCGAAGTCGGTGACAGCACCGAAGAAGATGCCGCCCAGCAGCACCCACAGCAGCACCGGCAGCCAGCCGAACGCAGCGGCCTGGATCGCACCGGTAACAGGGCCTGCACCGGCAATGGAGCTGAACTGGTGTGCAAACACGGTCCAGCCGTCGGTGGGAACCTAGTCCCGGCCGTCCTCATGGACAACTGCCGGGGTCTTGGCAGAGGGGTCGATGCCCCACTTGTTTGCCAGCCAGCGGCCATAAAGCATATAAGCGCAAAACAGACACACGGCTGCGATCAATACGATGACCAGCGTATTCATTGTTTTTACCTCTTTCCTTTTTTGGCATCCGGCAAATGTCAGCGGCATGGGGGCGGCAGGGTGTAAAAAAAGGCCCCGTCTTCCTGCGTTCGTTCCATTTGGGACGAACCATCGAAGACGAAGGCCTTCACATACACTGCACATCGTGTATGGAATACTCCGCGATACCACTTCGTTTGCTGCACAGGGCAGCCACTCCCAGCGTACATACATACGCAGCCCCGTAACGTGGGCAAAACGGCCATGCATTACTGGAAGGCGGGGTCAGCGCCTTTGTTCACACAGGCTGCTCGCAGGGGAGAACGCTTTGCTCCTGACTGCTGCCCTTGCATCAGATGGGCGGCTCTCTGGGAGAGGGTGCTGCAAAGAATCATGTCCTGTTCATCGCATTTGCCGAATGATTGTCCGTATTTTAGTGCGAAATTCACAAATTGTCAATATCTTTGGCACAAGTTCGGAGGATGCACTAATTCAGAAAAGCGTTCTGCAAAAATTTTTAGGTGATTTTTGTTCATGCGTGAAACGAAGAAAACTATACACGTCAACGAATGAAAAGAGTTCACGCCAAGGGCTTGACTTTCACACTTTGATGTGCTAAAGTGGTGATGCAAGAAAGAACCTGAACATTTCCGGAACATTTAAAAGAGGGAACGCTCCCAAAACCGGACAGTCCGCTGCGGCGGCAAGGAGAACATTCATGGCAGATAAAAATTCCAGAAGAAACCAGACCACCGATGCACTGTTTGATGCCATCCTCAGTCTGGAAACGCGGGAGGAGTGCTACAACTTCTTTGAAGACCTGTGCACTGTAAAGGAGATCTCGGATATGGCGCAGCGGCTGGAAGCGGCAAAGATGCTGCTGGACGGCAGAACCTACGATCAGATCGTGAAGGCAGTGGAGATCAGCACGGCCACCATCAGCCGCATCAACCGCTGCATCCAGTACGGCTCCGGCGGCTACCGCGAGACCATTGAAAAGGTGCGCGGCATCCAGAACCCTAAAAAGCAGGAGTAACACCGGCACACCCGGCAGACATAGAATGGGGCGTACACCGCCCCTGACCTGATGAACGAAAGGAAGGTTTTATCATGTCTGCTGAGAACTGTATCGATACCACCCGCTGCCCCTGCCCCTGCCTGCCCAAGGTGACGCTGGAGCAGGCGGTCATTGACCTTGTGGAGAGCATCGCTCTGCAGGAAAATGCCCTGAGCCACATCCTGTGCGCCGAGAGCCGGAAGATGGACGCCGCCATGAAACTGGACGGTCTGGACCTGTGCAAGCTGCTGGAAGTAAACGATTCGGCCACCAACATGGTGCACGCCGTGGCAAACCTGGAGCTGGTGCTCAAGGATAAGCTGGAGTTCGTCTCCAACAACCTGTACTATCCGCCTGCGGATGCCGCAGCGAAGTAAGAAGATGCTGAAAGGCCTGTCCGGATGCCGGGCGGGCCTTTTCTCTGCTTGAATGCATAATTTTTGTAAAAACCATTTGTTGGAATTGCTGATAACGGGATTCTGTGCTATACTATACAATGTATCACCATGAAAGTGAGGAAATTTACAAATTGCTGAACTACGATGCGATCCTGTTTGATGTGGACGGGACCCTGATCGATTCCGCTCCCGGTATCATAAATACATTAAAAGAAGTCTTTGCCAAGATGGGCGTGGACACCACGAATGTGAACCTGCGCCGCTACCTTGGCCCGCCGCTGCGCAAGAGCTTTGGTGAGCACTTTACCGACCCGGCCCTCATTGAAAAGGCCACCGACCTGTACCGCGACAGCTATGCCGTCAAGGGCAGCCACGAGTGCGCCGCCTACCCCGGCGCAGCAGAGATGCTGCAGCGCCTGAAGGACGCAGGCCTTGTGCTGTGCACCGCTACCTCCAAGCCCACGCAGGTCGTTACGCCCATTCTGGAAGAAAAGGGCCTTGCAGGCTATTTTGATTTTATCGGCGGCGCGTCCATGGACGAGAGCCGCGACACCAAGACCGACGTGGTGCGCCATGTGCTGGCCCAGCCCATGATGCAGGGCAGGCGGGTGCTGATGGTGGGCGACCGCAACGACGACATGCGCGGCGCTGCGGACTGCGGGCTGGATGCCGCCGGTGCGCTGTACGGCTACGGCAGCAGGGAAGAGCTGGAACCCTTCCACCCGGTGCTGCTGGCCGAAAGCTGCGCCAGCCTTGCAGACCAGATCCTGAACGGACAGGCATGACCGGAAGGCCCTGTACCGGAAACTAAGTGAATGGTGAGAGATATGAGAAATACACGACCGGAAAAGCAATCGCTTACTCCTATGCAGAAGCAGGCTGTGCTGGTGTGCAGTGTGTGCGCGCTGGCAGCCATTCTGACCATTGCCATTACCATGACGCTGCTCAAGCGCGGCAAGACCCCTGCGGCCCCGGGGGAACAGCCCTCCAGCGAGGTGCTGGTGCCGGGCGAAGAGGATATCTCGGATCACTACCAGATCAGCGAGACCTCTGCCGCCCTGCTGCCGGAGACCGCCGACGCGGGCGAGAGCTACCAGAAGGAAACGCTGTTCCTCGGCGATTCCAACACGGTGCGCCTGTACGCCAACGGCCTGATCAGCCTGCAGCAGTTCTGCGCCAAGGAGGGCATTGGCACCCATGCCGCCCTGAACGAGGGCATCGTTACCTTTAAAAAGGACAGCAGCACCTACACCATCGCGCAGGCCGTGGCCAAAATGAAGCCCCGCCGCGTGGTCATCATGCTGGGCACCAATGATACCGGCATGAGCGTGGACGAGTTCATCAAGAACTACACCGCGCTGGTGCAGGCCATTCAGGAAAGCTACCCCTACACCGACATCATCGTGAACACGGTGCCGCCGGTGCCTGCAAACCACGCAAACTACCCCCACATGGACCAGACCAAGATCGACGACTTCAACATGGCCCTGCTGTCCATGTGTGAGCAGATGGGCCTGAAGTTCCTCAACAGCGCCGAAGCGCTGAAGGATGCCAACGGCTATGGCCGCGAGGATTACTACCAGACCGGCGATATCCACCTGAAGCCCGTGGGCCTGAAGGCCATGCTGAGCTATCTGCGCACCCACGCTTACCAGACCGACGACCGTCGGCCCGACACCGCCAACATCCCCACCCGCGCCGAGTATACCCCGAACCCCAGCTCTGCGGTGACAGCACCCAGCAGCTCGGAGGCTGCAGGCTCTTCCGAAGGGCAGGGTGTGCTGTATCAGGCCAGCTACCGGGTGGACAAGACCGGCGGCACCCTTTCCAGCGGCAGCGACAGCGGCAAGACATCCCTCTCCTATGAAGTGACCAGCGCCGCCCAGTCCATCAGCGTGACGGCTGTGCCGCAGGACGGCTATGTGTTCGTCAAGTGGAGCGACGGCGTGACCCAGAAGACCCGCACCGATACGAACTTCAAGCAGAACGTGGACGTGACCGCCGTGTTTGCAGCGGCTTCCGTGCATATCAGCAGCACCGGCAAGGCCGTGCTGGGCGATTCCTACACCTTTACCGCAAAGCTGGGCGGCAAGCACCTCACTGCCGACAGCATCCGCTGGTACGCCAACGGTGCGGAAGTGCCGCAGGCGGCGGGCAAGACCACCGTCAAGGTGGAGATCGACCCCTCCATGCTCAATGCGACCTTTAAGGTGTACGCAGTGGCAAGCTACAACGGCTGCACCGTTACCAGCAACGTCCTGAATGTGACGGTCAGCGGCGTAAGCTCCGGCAGCTCGTCTCACAGCTCCGGCAGCTCTGGCAGCACGTCGGGCAGCAGTTCTTCCGGCAGCACCAGTTCTTCCGGTGCATCGTCCGGCACCACCTCCGGGGCATCCTCCGGGGCTACATCCACCTCCGGCAGCTCGTCTCACAGCTCTTCCAGCAGTGAGAGCACGGCTTCCCCGGCAGGCTCGGCTTCTGCTTCCAACGGAACAGCCAGCTCTTCCCACAGCACCAGCTCGTCCCACGCGGACTCTGGTGAGAGCAGCTCGGCTTCCCATAGCAGCTCCAGCAGCGAGAGCAGCTCTGCAAGCTCTGGCAGCTCCCATGCGGCTTCGGAATCCAATGCCAGCAAGGAAGCCGCCAACGAGCAGTCCGCATCCACGGACTCCGCGTCCTGAGGCTGTCACCCCGGCCTGCTGTGCCGCATAGGCTGGCAGGAAGGGAGGCGTTTGCATGTACTACGAGGAACCCCGCATCCCGGCGCTGCCCGGGGAAGAGAACGTGACCGACGGCAGCGTGGACGATTACGGCACCGACTGGGAGAACGTGGACAACGGCGCGCTGGAAGAGGAAATGGCAAAGTGTGCTGCCACCCCCTGTGATGTCAAAACCACCTGCCCGGACAACGACCCGGAGCAGACGGACGTACCACCGTACGAAATTGTAACAGAATGATGTGAAGCCAGCTCTGTTTACGGCAGGGCTGGCTTCTGCCTGTTGTTGAGCGCATGGCAGCTGAGGCCATGGCAGAAGGAAAAGAGGGAAGACATATGGCAAAATACTATTGCATCCTGTTCGATGCAGACAACACGCTGCTGAATTTTGACGCAGCAGAAAGCAAGGCACTGGCCGAAACGCTGGTAAACTACGGCATTGAGCCGGACGCAGAAACGGTGCAGACCTACCGCACCATCAACTCGGAGCTGTGGCGGCAGCTGGAAAAAGGCCAGATCAAACGGGAAAAGCTCATGGCGGAGCGGTTCACCCGCTTCCTCAAGGCCATTGATGCCGCCGGTGATGGAGCCGAGATGAACCGCTTCTATCTGGAACAGCTCTCCACCCACCCGGACCTGATGGGGCCGGAAGTGCTGGATGTGCTGCGGGAGCTTTCCGAGGTGGCGACGCTGGCCGTTGTGACCAACGGCTTCCAGAAGGTGCAGATCCGCCGTCTGGCCGAGAGCGGTGTGCTGAACTTTATGGAGGACGTGTTCGTCTCCGAGAAGATGGACAGCGAAAAGCCGAACCGCAGAATTTTTGATGCGGCCCTGCGCGCCCTTGGCGTGGAGAACCGCGAGCATGTGCTGGTGGTGGGCGACGGCCTGAGCAGCGACATTCAGGGCGGCGTGAATGCGGGCCTTGACACCTGCTGGTATAACCCCAGCCACGCCGAGAACCCCGGCAAGGTGGTGCCCACCTACGAGATCGCAGACCTGAAAGAGCTGTACCCGCTGGTGATGGAGCAGGAAGAGCTGGCCAATGTGGGCCTGAAGAACCGCCGCCACCAGTGCTGAGCCAATAAGCGGATGGAGAACGGGATCATAAAACTATGCTGATACATTTGGAAAAACTAGGCAAGAGCTTTGGCGAAAAGATCGTGCTGCACGATGTGACCGCCAGTGTCGAGCGGGAGGACCGCATCGGCATCGTGGGCCAGAACGGCGCGGGCAAGACCACCCTGCTCAAGATTTTGACCGGCGAGTACCAGGACTACGAAGGTGAGTTCAGCGTGACCCACGGCGTGACGCTGGGCTATCTGGAACAGAACGCAAAGCTGGATGCCACGCTGGATCTCTACGGCGAGATGCGCTCCACCTTTGCCCCTGTGCTGGATGCCATGGCCCAGATGCAGGTGCTGGAACGTAAAATGGCCGCGCAGCCGGACGACACGGAGCTGCTGGCCCGGCACGACCAGCTGCAGAACATCGTGGATGCCGCCGACGGCTACAACATGGATGTGAACATCAAAAAGGTGCTGTCCGGCATGGGCTTTGCGCAGGATACATGGCAGAAGAACATTGCGGTGCTCTCCGGCGGCGAGCTGACGAGGCTGCGGCTGGCAAAGCTGCTGCTGGAAAAGCCGGACGTGCTCATTCTGGACGAGCCCACCAACCATCTGGACTTTGCCACCATGGAATGGCTGGAAAACTACCTCAAAAGCTATTCCGGTGCGGTGCTGGTGGTCAGCCACGACCGCTACTTCCTCGATAACGTGTGTACGAAGATCTGGGAGGTCTCCTTCCAGACCATGACCACCTACAAGGGCAACTTCTCGGCCTACCTGCCCCAGAAGGAAGCCGCCGATGCCCTGCGCCAGAAGCAGCACGATGCAGATGTGGCACTGGCCGAAAAGCTGCAGGACTACGTGGACCGCAACCTTGTGCGCGCCTCCACCACCAAAATGGCCCAGAGCCGCCGCAAGCAGCTGGAAAAGCTGGAGATCACCGAAGCCCCCAAGGACGAGACCAATCAGCTCAAGTTCCGGTTTGAATATGACGTAGAACCGTGGAATGAGCTGGTGCTGCTCAAGAACCTGACCATCCGGATCGGGGAGCGCACCCTGCTGGAGCCCTTCACCTACACGGTGTGCCGCGGCCAGAGACTGGTGATCGCAGGCCCCAACGGCGCGGGTAAATCCACCCTGATGCAGGTACTGGACGGCAAGCGCCGTCCTTCCGGCGGTATGGTGCGGCTGGGCACCGGTGCACGGCCCAGCATTTTTGCTCAGCAGCAGAACCGTCTGGGTCAGGGCCGGGTCATCGATGTCATCTGGAACAAGTACCCTCGCATGACCGAGCTGGAAGTGCGCAGCCATCTGGCAAAGCTGGGCTTCCGGGGCGAGACGGTGTTCAAGCCCTGCGAAGCGCTTTCCGGCGGCGAGCTGGCACGCCTGCGCTTTGCGGAGATCGTGCTGGAACGGCCCAATCTGCTGTTTCTGGACGAGCCCACCAACCATCTGGACATATACACCCGCGAAAATCTCACCGAGGCCCTCATGGCCTACACCGGCACGCTGCTGCTGGTCACCCATGACCGCCATCTGATGAACAGTCTGGCCTGTCCCATCCTCTACCTTGAGGACGGCAAGGCCACCCTCTACCCCAGCTACGACGCCCTGATGGGCCGCAGCGCCCCGGCTCCTGCCGTGCAGAAGGCTGCCGAGCCCGCTAAGATCGGTTATGGCAGGGAACAGCGCCGCCGCCGCGCCGAGCTGCGGGCCAAGATCAAAGCCTGTGAGGATGAGATGGAAGCCTGCGGTGCCCGCGAGGTGGAACTGGACAACGAGATCAATTCCCCCGAGGTGTACAACGACCCCGACCTGCTGCGCCAGAAGAGCGACGAGCTCAGCGACCTGCGCTTCCATCAGGAGGAGCTGTTTGCCGCATGGGAAGCTGCCATGG
>ENA-UPWM01001497-UPWM01001497.1-human-gut-metagenome-genome-assembly--contig:-NODE-1497-length-10223-cov-8.498620_pt1 | contig 10223 bp, 8 predicted proteins | sample MGYA00250051_ERZ773379 | MGnify/ENA primary metagenome ERZ773379 (study PRJEB29103, sample SAMN06112020) | human gut metagenome | biome: human gut; feature: ankylosing spondylitis patient; material...
GGAGAGAAATTGATGATGTCGCCCGCCAAAATCAGGTGTCCGGTCGAACTCACCGGCAGAAATTCCGTCAGGCCTTCGACGATGCCGAGAATGAGACTTTGGATGAGAATAAGAATGTCCATGGGTGCAAATTCACTCGTTTAGGCCTTGCCTTCGGGCTCGGCGGTGACGACTTGGGGAGTGGCCAGTACCTTGTCGATTCGACGACCGTCCATATCGGCCACTTCGAAATCCCAGTTTTCCCAGCTCACGTGATCGCCCGTCTTAGGCAGCCGCTGCAGCAACAGCATCATCATGCCGGCAAGCGTGTTGTAGCGCCCCAGATCCTCTTCGGGCACTTCCTTGATTCCGAGCGTGTCCTTGAGTTCCGGAATCGCAATGATGCCGTCGAGGAACCACGAGCCGTCGGGGCGTTCGATCGCCATGCGCTCGTCTTCGGTTTCGGCCTGAAATTCTCCGGCAATGGCTTCCAGCACATCGCGCGGGGTCACGAGCCCCACGACTTCGCCGAACTCATCGACGACAAGCGACAGCGGCACGATCGTGCTCTTGAAGTGTTCCAAAAGCTCCATACCGCTCAACGATTCGGGAACGTAAACGGCAGGAAGCAAATTCTGGGTAAAGTCAATTTCCTTTTTGTCGACGATCTGCTGCAGGAGGCTTCGCGTCGAGCAGATGCCCTTGACGTCGGAGAGAGACCCCGAGGCCACCACCAGGCGGGAGCGCTTGCTCGTGAGCAGTTTCTTGACGTTTTCTTCGGTGCTGTCCTGAAGATCGATCCATTCGATGTCGCTTCGCGGCGTCATCACCGACCCCACCTGACGGTCGTCGAGTCGAAACACGTTGCGCACCATGTCGCGTTCGCTTTCTTCAATGGCGCCCGAAGCGCTGCCCTCTTCGATCATCGCGTGGATTTCTTCCTGCGTGACGCCGGCTTCTTCACCCTTGTCAAGACGCAGAACCTTCAAGACGAACTTCGTGGAAACCGAAAGCAGTTTCACGAAGGGGCTCATGATAAGGCTCAGCAAGTGAAGCGGACGGGCGACAACGCTCGCAAGCGCCTCGGGTCGGCTCTGTCCCAAACGTTTGGGAACGAGTTCTCCGAGAACGATCGAGAAATACGTCACAAACACCACGACGAGCGTGACGCCAAGCACCTTGGCTGTTTCGGGCGACACGCCCCAGCCCACAAGCACCTCGGCTGCGGGACCGGCCAAAGCCGATTCGCCCACGATACCCGAGAGAATGCCGATGGACGTGATGCCCACCTGAATGGTCGAAAGCGCCCAGGTGGGATCGGCTTGCAGCAGCGCGGCGCGCTGCGCTCCCTTGTTGCCGTCTTCGGCCATAACCTGCAGTCGCGCCTTGCGACTGGTGACAAGCGCAATTTCGCTCATCGAAAAGACACCGTTGAAAACAATCAGCGCAAAAAGCATTAAGACATCAAACCAACTGCCCATGGCAAAAAAGAATCCTCAAGAATCAAGAGCTTGGAATTGTATGGAAAATTTGTTTGCTGACGCTTAGGAAACAAACGCACATGTGTTGCGAAGCGTTGCGGCTGCGTCAAACGCACGGCAAAAGTGCGAAAAAGTCCCGACCGGCTGCAAACCCGGAAGGGACTTCGCATTCAGAGACGATGCATCAAGCCTTAGAACGGCAGCTTCATGCCCGGAGGCAACGGCATGCCGGCCGTGGCTTCGCGCATCTTCTGCTGAGCGGCGGCTTCGGCCTTGTGCGCGGCGTCGTTGATGGCCGCGGCGATCAGGTCTTCGAGCATTTCCTTATCGTCTTCGGAGCCCGAAAGCAGACTCGGATCGATTTCGACGCGCTTGGCCTCGTGCTTGCAGGTCACGGTGATCTTCACCATGCCGGCGCCGGCTTCGCCCGTCACTTCAATGTTGGCGAGCTCGGCCTGAGCGCGTTCAACGTTTTTCTGCATTTTCTGAGCCTGCGCGAGCAGGCCGGAAAAATTGCCTCTCATTTTGTTTTCACCTATTGAGTCGTTTGAAAAAAATCAGTTATCGGCTTTTCGTACCGACGTTTCATCGAGTTCGCCGTCAAGCACGCGCAAGCATTCTTGCACAAACGGGTCGCTCTTAAATGCTTCGATCATTGCCAGACGCGCGGCCCGTCGCTCGGATTCCTCCCAAAGCGAGAGCGTCGCAAGGGATTTTCCGTCATGCTCCTGCTCGTCAAATTTCACCTGGAAGTGCTCGCCTTTGAGTCGCTTCATGGCCGCTTCGATCAGATGCACCACGTCGGGCGTAAGCAACATGCGGCTTCTTGCGCGCAGAAGCACATGATCATCGGTCAGCTCAAGCACAACGCTGCCGGCGGCCACTTCACGCGGCAGCGCCGTGAGCCCCGAGGCACACACAAGTTTTCGCCAGTTAGAAAGCAGTTCGTCGGGATGAACTTCTATGGGTGGAAGAATCGCCGGTCCCCTGCCGGTGTGCGGTCTTCTAACCGGCTCAATGCTCTCCCCGGCCGGGCTCCTGCGGCGGCAGATCCGCCCAGGGCGGCGCCGCTTCGGCCGCTATCTCGGGAGGTACGTCGTCGTGCGGAATTTCGGGCGGCATGGCGCCGGCGGCGTCATTCGCCTTGGTCGTCCGGCGAGCCGGTTCCGGCTTTTTTTCGGGCACCTTGCCGCCGGGGGCAAAACCGGCGGGTTTAAAGGCAAGCATGCGCAAAATGGCCATCGTAAAACCCGCGTATTCGTCCGGGGCCTGAGCCATGTCGGCGCGAGCCTGCAACAGAATCTGATAATCAAGCTGCACTTCCTCGGGCGTCATGCTGCTTGCAAGCGTACGAATACGTGCCAGAGCCGAGTCGCTGTCAGTAAGCGCATCAGGCACGCGCTGCAAAATGGCAATGCGGTGCATGAGGCTTGCCCAATCGCGCACGGCCTGACCGTAACTCACTCCGTCGAGACCGATTTGACGCGCCGTTTCGAGGGCCTCCTTGGCTCGACCTTCGAGCACCATTTCGGTAAGGTCGCACAGCACGTCGGAGTCCATCACGCCCAGCATGGCGCGCACTTTTTCAAGCGTCACGTCGCCCGCGCAGAAGGCGATGGCCTGATCGAGCAGCGACAAGCCGTCGCGCATGGAGCCTCGGGCGGCGCGCGCAAGCAGATCAAGCGCTGCGGGTTCTGCCGGAATGCCTTCCTGCTGCATGACGTGCTGCATATGACCGGAAACGGCCGCTGGCGACATGTTTTTCAAATTGAACTGCAGGCAGCGGGAAAGCACCGTCACGGGAACCTTCTGAGGATCGGTCGTCGCGAGGATGAACTTGACGTATTCGGGCGGCTCTTCCAGGGTCTTTAACATCGCGTTGAAGGCATGCGTCGTGAGCATATGCACTTCGTCGATCATGTAGACCTTGTAGCGGGCGTTGGAGGGCGCGTACATGGCGCGCTCCAGAAGCTGCGTCATTTCCTCGACCGAGCGGTTGCTCGCAGCGTCGATTTCGATGTAGTCGACGAATCGCCCTTCGTCGATGGCGCGGCACGCTTCACACTTGCCGCAGGGGTGCGACGTCACGCCGCCTTTGCCGTCTTCGCCGACGCAGTTGAGGCATTTGGCCAAAATGCGCGAGAGCGTGGTCTTGCCAACGCCGCGCGTTCCCGTAAAGAGATAGGCGTGATGAAGACGATTTTCGTCGAGGGCGTGCTTTAAGGCGGCAACGACATGTTCCTGCCCGACCATGCTTTCGAAGTCATGGGGGCGCCACTTTCGGGCGAGAACCTGATAGCTCATGAGGGAAAATCCAACCGAACAAAATATTGGAGAGTCGCCGCAGGTCCCGGGACGCTGTTCGCGGCGAATCGGTCGGTCAATTATAAGGAGGAAGCGCAGAAACGAATTCGGCGAGCCTTATCCTCGGCACTAAGAGTATTCCGCCGTGGCTGCTTCGTTCCCGACCTGACCAGGTTAGCAGAGCTCTTATGCGAGGGGACCCGCCGAGCTGCGCATTGTAGCGAAAAAGCGGCCCGCGCGAAAGAGCGCCGAGCCGCCTTTTGTTGAAATTTTGTAGCGTCACGGGGCCTACTTGGTTTCAGCGCCTTTCTCTTCGTCCTTCTCGTCGCCGTCAATACCGGCAAGCTTTTGCAACTGTGCGATCATCTGGGCCTGCTGCTGGAGCTGTCGCTCGAGCTGACGAATCTTGACGACGTAAGGATCGTCTTCGCCCGGCACCACACCGTAGGCCATAAACTGAGAATGGAGCTGTTCGCGCTGTTTTTTGGTTTCCTTGGTGGAACGCGCGGGGACGCCCACCACCGTCACGTTCTCAGGCACTTCGCGCACCACAACGGCGTTGCTGCCGATGCGTGCGTTGTCGCCCACGGTAAAGCCGCCGAGAATCTTGGCGCCGGCGCCCACTACAACCCCCTTGCCGAGCGTCGGATGGCGCTTTTGCCCACGGCCGAGACTGACGCCGCCCAGTGTTACGCCATGGTAGATCGTGCAGTCGTCGCCCACCACGGCGGTTTCACCGATCACCACGCCCATGCCGTGATCGATGAAGACGCGGCGGCCGATACGGGCGGCCGGGTGAATTTCGATGCCGGTGCAGAAACGTCCGACGTGGCTCAGCCACCGTGCAAAGCCGTACCAGCCCTGAATCCAACACCAGTGGGCAGCGCGGTGAAACGCCAGCGCATGCAGGCCGGGATAGCTGAAAATCACCTGCATCGGACCGAGCGCCGCCGGGTCTCGCTCAAGAATGGTCCGCATGTCTTCCTTAATGCGCTCAAACATTTGCTTCGTATCCTTTTTTCTGTCGGTGTTGGTTTCGGGCAAAGGGCGACTTTCGCGAGCCTATCCTGCACCTCGTTTTTTGATTGTACCGCAGGCTCGCCCGTGGCCTGAAGCTCAAGTCGAGCTTTTCTCCGAACTTTCGCTCATTTCGGACGCCAGAGCCTTTTTACGGCCGGCTCTCAAGTGCCGCGGACAAATGATCGCTGCACAAATGCCTCGGAGCAGATCCACTTCGGATTGCGTAAGAAGCGCACGGGAGAAAATACTGCGGCTCATCGCCATGAGATTCTTGGGCTCCTCGGGTTTATGTGCGCCGCAGGCCGTCATCGCCTCCTCCCAGTGTCGCATCAGTCCTTCGACGGCGGCGGCGCTTGCGGCCGGATCCTGTTCGAAACGCTGCTGCCAGCCGTAGAGTCCGGCGGCGTGCGCCCTTTGCAAAAGCGCCATGTGCATCTCGTAGGCTGCAATCTGCACCGCCTGAGCAAGATTGAGGCTCTGGCTTAAAGGATTGGCCGGAATGGCCGTGGCGAAGCGACAAAGGCCCACTTCTTCGTTGGTGAGCCCCGAGCGCTCGCAACCGAACACAAACGCAATGCCGGGGCCCTTGTTTTCCTCGGCCCAATGGCTTGCGCGATCGGCACTCTCGCGCATCGTTTCCAAAGCCGGACCGAAGCGGCGGCTGTAGCCTGTCATCGCGAACGGCAGGGCCACGTCGCTCAGAGCCTCTTCGAGCGTCGGGTAGTCGCGGGAGTCGGTGAGCACGTCAACGGAACTCGTTGAAAACGCCACGGCGTCGGGATGCGTGCGGTATTCGGGATCCACCGGCGCAACCACGCGCAAATCGGTAAAGCCCATCGTCTTGATGGCTCGGGCAGCCGCACCGATGTTGCCTGGGTGGCTCGGTCGTACCAGTACAAATGAAATCCGACTGCTGTGCGGAGGAAGCGTTTGATTGAGCGTTGCGTCCATGATCCTGTTGACTGCATTTTGATCGGAATAGGAATCATACGGTTTATAACCGTCGGATGCAGATTAGTTCAAGGTTTTGTCCAATTCTCGCCAATGTCCGTTCTCATCGCCGCGAGCCTGATTTGATAAAATACGCGCACCCAAATTTCAGTCCCTTCCTCCACCGGACGGGCATCCATTCAAGTCAGGGAGTTGATGATTCGCTTCAGCTCCCCTTTTGTCGTTATTTTTCTCTTTCGAGTCGTTATCCTCATGCCCTCAGCCCAACTTGAAGTCGCAATCCAGGCCTGCCGCAAAGCCGGCAACTTCATCAACCGCGAAAGCCTCGACCTCTCGGCCATTGAAGCCCGCGAAAAGGCTCCGTTCGACTTCGTGAGCCGCGTGGACACCGGCGCACAAGAACGCATCACGTCAATCATTCGTCAGTACTTCTCCAAGGACAGCATCGTTGCCGAAGAATCCGGCACGATCGTCAATCCCGGGGCGGACGGCGTCTGGTACGTGGATCCGCTCGACGGCACGACCAACTTCCTGCACGGCTTCCCGCACTACGCCGTGAGCATTGCTTACGCCCTCAAGGGACGCGTGATGGCCGCCGCTGTCTATGACCCGGTCAAGGACGAACTCTTCAGTGCGGAACGCAGCCGCGGCGCATTCTTGAACAACGCCCGCATTCGCGTTTCCGGCCGTACGGACATGAGCAAGGCACTGATCGGCACCGGTTTTCCCTTCCGCCGCAACGACGACTACGAAACGTTCCTGCCCAAGCTCGAGCGTGTTGCCCGCTCCTGCGCGGGGCTGCGCCGCGCCGGCTCAGCCGCGCTTGACCTCTGCTACGTGGCTTGCGGTCGTCTGGACGGCTACTGGGAAGCCAACCTCAAGAGTTGGGATTTGGCTGCCGGCACACTCATCGTTCTGGAAGCTGGCGGCCTGGTGACCGACCTTTCGGCCGGTGAAAACTATCTCGAGACCGGCGGCATTTGCGTGGGCACGCCCAAGATCTTTGCGCCGCTCTTGATGAAAGTGACCGACGCCAACAGCGCCAAGTAAGGCTCTCCGGCTTTTTATCGCTATGGCTGATACGAATAAGCCGCTGCAAGAGGGCGGTGAGGCGGCGTGCGACCCGTACGCCGGCCACACGCCCATCATGCGCCAATACCTGATGCTCAAGGATAAGCATCCCGGTGTATTGCTTCTTTATCGACTCGGCGACTTTTACGAAACCTTTTTCGACGACGCCATCCGAGCCAACCGCATTCTGGGCCTCACGCTCACGCGCCGAGGCAAAGATTCCAAGGGTAACGAAATCCCGATGGCAGGTGTTCCCGCGGCAACGCTCGAGCAGTATCTCGCACGTCTCGTAAAAGCGGGCGTGTCGGTGGCCGTCTGCGAACAGATGACAGAGGCCGCTCCGGGACGCAGCATCGAGCGCAAGATCGTGCGAATCGTCACCCCGGGTACGCTCACCGACGGCGCACTCTTAAACGACAAGCAGGATTCGCCGCTTGCGGCCTGGGTGCCCGGCAAAGGACGCAATGCGCAGGGGGCCTTGGTGTGGCTCACGCTATCCAACGGCGACTTTCGTGCCGCCAAATGCGCGCTGCGAGATCTCCCCGGCGAACTCGCCCGTTTAACTCCGGGCGAAATTCTTCTTTCCGAAACCGTCAAAGAGTCGCGCCAAGAGGACTTCGACGGCATCCCTGTAACGTCGCTTCCCGACTGGCACTTTGACAGCCAGCGCGGCGCTGCACTTATCAAAGAAAAATTTGGACTGGAAGCGCTCGCCGCACGAGGACTGGAAAACGAGCCGGAGATTCTTGCCGGCGTCAATGCCATCCTGGGTTACGTAGAACAGACACAGTGCGATGCCCTGCCCTTCCTTCGAGCTCCGGTACTGGAAGAAAACAGTGCCTACGTAGCACTTGACGCCGTCGCGCGCCGCAATCTTGAAATCAGCGAAACGATTCGAGGCGACGAAGGCGATACGCTCATGCGTGTGGTGGATCATTGCCGCACGACAATGGGTTCTCGTACGCTGCTGCACTGGTTGCATCATCCGCTGCGCGACTTTGCGGTCGTTCGTAGCCGCCATGAAGCCGTCGATGAACTTCTTAAAGACACGACGCTTCGCTCAGAGCTTGACGCCTGTGTCAACGGCCTTCCCGACATTGAACGCAACGCGGGCCGCATTGCTCTCAGAAGCATTCGTCCTCGAGAGCTTGCCGCGCTTCGCGACAGTCTTGAGAAACTTTCCAACTTCGCATCACTCGGTCAGCAGTGCCGCAGTTCGCTTTTGAAGTCACTTGCCGACACCGCTGTGATGGATGCGACGTTGAGTGAAGAGCTTCACCGTTGGATCGCAGAGGAGCCCGCTTCGCTCCTGCGCGAAGGCGACGTGATTGCCGCGGGCGCCGACGAAGAGCTCGACAATCTGCGCGCCATGCGTGACAACGCGGGCGAATTTCTGGTCAACCTTGAAGCAAAGGAAAAGGAACGCACGGGACTCTCGTCGCTTCGCGTCGAATACAACCGCGTTTCTGGCTACTACATTGAAGTGCCGCGAGCGGCGGCCGAGCGCGTACCGGCTGACTATCGTCGTCGCCAAACGCTCAAAAACGTCGAGCGTTTCATCACCCCGGAACTCAAGGCTTTTGAAGACAAGGCACTGTCTGCCAAGGAACGGTCGCTTGCACGAGAAAAAGAACTCTGGGACGCGCTTCTCGATCGCATTCAGATCTTTGTAAAACCGCTTTTGGATGCTGCCGCAGCGGTGGCTGCCGCCGACACTCTGCTTTCCTTTGCCAAACACGCAGAGACCGCCGACTGGGTCAAACCCTCGATGAGTGCCGTTCCCGGCATTGATCTGCAGGGAGCACGTCACCCGGTCGTGGAGCATGCGCTTGAACACTATGTCCCCAACGACTGTGCGCTGACGCCCTCGAGGCGCCTGTTGGTGATCACCGGTCCCAACATGGGCGGCAAGTCAACCTATATGCGTTCGGTTGCCCTGATTGCTCTTCTGGCATGCGCCGGAAGCTTCGTTCCCGCCAAAGCCGCACGTATCGGGCCGATCGATCGTATTCTCACGCGTATTGGCGCTTCCGACGATCTCGCCCGCGGCCGTTCCACGTTCATGGTGGAAATGACCGAAGCCGCGGCCATTCTTCATCAGGCCACACCCAATTCATTGGTACTGATGGACGAAATCGGACGCGGCACCTCGACTTTCGACGGATTGAGTCTCGCGGGCGCCATTGCCAGGGAACTTGCCGTCACCACGAAGAGTTACACGCTCTTTGCAACGCACTACTTTGAGCTCACGCAGCTTGCGACAGAAATTCCCGAAGTCGCCAACGTTCACGTGAGCGCTCGAGAAACCAATCGCGGCATCGTCTTCATGCACGACGTACGCGAAGGCCCTGCCAACCGCTCCTACGGTATTGCCGTGGCTGAACTCGCCGGCATGCCTGCCTCGGTCACACGACGCGCCCGTGCCATGATGGCTGAAATTGAAGCGCGTTCGGTGATTTCCGATTCTCAATTGGATTTGTTTGCCGTTGACGCACCGGACCCGTTGCCTGCGGAAGAAAGCGCATCGGCCAAGGCCACTCGTCTTTTTGCGGAAGAGGTTTCGATGCTTGACGTCGACGATCTGACGCCAAGAGACGCCCTTGCCCTGCTCTACACCCTCAAAGAAAAAGCCGGCAGCACGCTTAACGAGTAATCAAAGGGAGCGGAAAAACTGCGAAACAGGAGGAGGCTTCACCGCCTCCTTCTTTTTTGTCTGGAGATTTTTTTGCGCAGAAATGACGAAACCCCCGAAGGAGAGGGTAGATATAGCAGTCAATCAGAGTCGGATCGACGACCTCTTCAAAATGGTTGAAAACGGTGTTGATCGTGCTCATGGTCTGTCGCAGTTCTGTCAGCAGCTCCGGGTCAGGGTGGGCGGAAAAAATGTCCGTGCTGGTGATACCGGAGCAGTGGGTGCGGTTGTGCTTCATGGTTTGATGCTCTCTTTCTGAATCCTATAAATTGGTACAACGATCAGTATATTCAGAAAATGGAAAGATATGCATCCTGGTTCAGGCGTCCATGGAAAGCACGGATTCCAGCAGATGTCCGAGCTGCATCAGTTTCCGGGTGCTGTCTTCGATTGAGAGATAATAATAATTGCAGGTTCCCTCCCGGTGGACATCGATCAGCCCGGCTGTCTTTAAGATCTTCAAATGGTGGGAAACTGCCGGGCGCGACAGGCTGGTCCGTTCGGTGATCTCCCGGACGTTTAAGCCATGCGGACGGGACTGGGCGGGCAGGCTGATTGGACGGTCATTGTTCTTATCAGGCTGATTTTTGTTCACATCGTTGTTTTTTGTGCGCCCCGTGAGGGCTTCGTCCGTCAGCGCTTCGATGATCGTCAGCCGTATTTCATCGCCCAGCGCGATAAAAAGAGGCATACAGGTATGAAAATGCTGTTTGAGTTCTATTCCT
>ENA-UPWM01001502-UPWM01001502.1-human-gut-metagenome-genome-assembly--contig:-NODE-1502-length-10209-cov-26.462594_pt1 | contig 10209 bp, 8 predicted proteins | sample MGYA00250051_ERZ773379 | MGnify/ENA primary metagenome ERZ773379 (study PRJEB29103, sample SAMN06112020) | human gut metagenome | biome: human gut; feature: ankylosing spondylitis patient; material...
CTGACCTAAACTTATTCTCATTTTTAAGTCGGAGAGGAAGTCGACGTCTTTTAAAAAGTCTTCCTGTTTGATACGCCATGCAAATGCTCCCGACGGGAATATTCCGTATCGATTGTTTTCACCGAATCGGTTTGAGCCATCGACACGAGCAGTGAGAGTGAAAAGATATTTATCGAACAAGTTATAATTTATTCGACCGAAGTAGGAGATGAACATAGTTTTTGACTTGTTGGAAGCTACCGTGGGGCGGGCTGCTTCTCCGGAAGCCAGTGAGTTGTATTTGAATATATCGGTGAAAAATTGTGAATTGGCGGCAGAGAATCCTTCGTTGTTGAAATCTTGATAGTAATATCCTGCTAAAATATTGAACTTGTGCGCTTTTGCAATATTGAAATTATAGTTTACGGTTGCTTCTAACAAGCGGTCGAATTGCTGTGCCATACTTTTGCTGGCTTTTCCTCCTTCTTGCTTACCGTATAATGTAGTAGTGGGTATGTAGGAATTTCTTACACCGTTTTGGTCATCGAATCCTATATTGATTTTCGCAACCAATCCTTTTATAATTTCTGCTTGAAGAAAAGCGTTCACCAATAATCTTTTAGTTTGTGTATAGTCATCTATTTCGAGCATGGAAACAGGATTGGGTACAGTAGTCATTCGATCGCTTTGTGCATAATCCCCGTTTTTGTCTCTGACAGGAGTCGTCGGGTCGTACGACATAGCCGAGTTTATCAATCCAGAGTTTTCAAAGTCTTCTGTTCCCAATGGAACATTCGAGGACTTGATGTAACTTTGAGTCGCATTGATTCCGTATTTGAATATTTTATTTATTTGATGTTCGATGTTCAGACGTCCGGTATAGCGGGTGAAGTCACTGTTTCGAACAACTCCGTTTTGATCGAAGAAGTTGAATGATGCCATGTATTTCAGGTTGGAAGTTCCGCCAGATACCGATAAATTATGTTGGTGAATCATACCTTCTCTGGTAATTAAGTCATACCAGTCGGTTCCTTTCCCCGCATTTTTTATATCTTTTGCGTCATAAGGATAGACGATGGGGTCTTTTATCGACGATGGGTTCGTATTTCCGTATGGATATACTCTGTTGTTATAGAGCCATTGCTCTTTGGCGAATTTGTTGGCTTCGGTCATGAATTCTTCGGCTGTCATCATTTCTGTCTTGTTGGCAATTTGTTGGACGCCATAGTTTGCGCTGTAATTGACAACGGGTTTTCCCTCGCGTCCCTTTTTAGTCGTAATGATGATAACACCGTTCGCAGCTCTTGCTCCGTAAATAGCCGTGGAAGAAGCATCTTTTAGAATCTCTATGGATTCGATGTCGTTAGGGTTGATAGAGTTCAGAGGATTACGAGACCCGAAATCGCTATATCTGTTGTCTGCCGCCGGTTCGACTTGGGATCCTCCTACTGGAAATCCGTCGATGATGTATAAAGGTTCGTTTCCGGCTCCGGTAGATGCTTCGCCTCGTATACGCAGAGTGACGCCGCCACCCGGTTGTGCGCTGTTTTGAACCGATGTTATCCCGGCGGCTTTTCCCGATAACATGTGAGAGATCGATGTGTTGGCTGCCATCGGAAGATCTTCGGTTTTTACCGAGGTAACAGCTCCTGTCAGGTCACTTTTTTTCATACTGCCATATCCGATAACGACCACTTCGTCGAGGTCATTTATCTTTTCTTGTAGGGTGGCGTTCAATATATTCCCTTTTCCTAATTTTAGTTCTTGGGTATCGTAGCCTACATAAGAGAATTGTATAACCGATTTGTCGGGTACAGTTAAAGAATAATACCCGTCTATATTGGTTATCGTGCCTTTGTTAGCTCCTTTTGCAATGATACTTACCCCGATGAGTGGTTCACCTTGTTTATCGGTTACTCTACCGGAGATTTTTTTGCTTTCGGCTGTGCTTCCTGTTTGTTTCGAATCTTTTTCAGGGGCTTTAATGATTCTTACCATTTTACCTTCTATTTCGAAAGAAACCGGTTGGTTTTGGAATATGGTTTCCAAGACCTTTTCGATAGGTTGGTTTTGCAAATCGGCATTGACTTTTTGTCGTAAGTTTACATCATTTGTTTTGACAGAGAAAGAATACCCTTCTTGATTCCGAAGAATTTCCAAAGCTCTTTCTACTGTTATATTCGGGAAGTTGACAGATATGTTGTCGCGGCCCGCAGGCCGCGACATACGCTCTATTAAAAATAATTCTTCCGCTAAGTATGGCCAAAGCAACGCGGAGGCCATTCGAAATCGTCCCACACCAAAAGAAGCCGCTGCACGGTCTGTACAGCGGCTTCTTTCTTTTCTCACTCCCGGCTGCCCACGGCGTCCTCGATGACGCGCAGGAAGGCGTTGCCATAGCGGGCGGCTTTCTTTTCGCCCACGCCGCCGATGTTCAGCAGCTCGTCGATGCTCATGGGCTTTTTCTCTGCCATCTCCCGCAGGGTGGCATCGTTAAACACCATAAAGGCGGGCAGGTTCTGCTTGCCCGCAAGGCGCTTGCGCACCGCATACAGGGCGTTGAGCAGCTTTTCGTCCGCCTCGCTCAGGCTGCCCGCTGCGGCGGGCTTTGCGCGGCGGGGCTTTTCCAGCCGGTCGGCGCTTTGGGCGGCACGGCGGCGGGCGTACTCCACCTGCAACTGGGCTTCCTGCTCGGCGGCAAGGCAGCAGGAGCAGTTGCCGCACTTTTTGGGCGCGGCCTCCCCGAAGTATTGCAGCAGAAAGCCGCGCAGACAGTGCTGGGTGGTGGAGTAAAAGGTCATGTACTTGAGCCGCTCCTCTGCCTTGCGGGCAGCTTCGGCCTTTACATCCGCAGGCAGACCATTGTCCGCCTCCCGCTCCTTGTCGATGAAAAAGCGGATGGTGCGCACATCCGTGCCGGAATACAGCAGGGTGCACCGGGCGGGCTGACCATCGCGCCCGGCGCGCCCGGCCTCCTGATAATAGCTTTCCAGATCCTTAGGCATATTATAATGGATGACGAACCGCACGTTGGGCTTGTCGATGCCCATGCCGAAAGCATTGGTGGCAACCATCACCTGTACCCGGTCGTAGAGGAAATCGTCCTGATTCTGCCGCCGGGTGTCCGCATCCAGCTTTGCGTGGTAAGCCGCCGCCCGGATGCTGCGGCTCTGCAGCAGCTGCACCGTCTCGTCCACCTGCCGGGTGGTGCTGCAATACACGATGCCCGCATGATTGCCCTCTTTGAGCACCAGTTCCAGCAGCTCCTTGGGCTTCTGGCTGGGCAGTGCCCGCCGGGTCTCGAAGTACAGGTTGGGGCGGTCGAAGCTGGTAGTCACCTCGTAGGGCGCTTGCAGCGCCAGATGGGTGCGGATATCCTCCCGCACATGGGCGGTGGCGGTGGCAGTGAACGCGCCCATGACCGGGCGGCTGGGCAGGCCGTCCACAAACGTCTTGATGCGCAGATAGCTGGGGCGGAAATCCTGTCCCCACTGGCTGATGCAGTGCGCCTCGTCCACCGTGACCATGCTGATCTGCCGCTCCTGCGCGAACCGCTGGAAGCCCGGCATCTCCAGCCGCTCCGGTGCTACATAGATGATCTTATACCAGCCCTCCCGGGCGCGGTGCAGCATCAGCGCCTTCTGGTTGTCGGTCAGGCTGTTGTTCAGAAAGGCCGCCGCCACGCCCGCCTGCACCAGCGCCCCCACCTGATCCTTCATCAGGCTGACCAGCGGGGACACCACGATGGTGATGCCCGGCAAAAGCAGCGCCGGTACCTGATAGCAGATGGATTTGCCCGCGCCGGTGGGCATGACCGCCAGCACATCCTGCCCTGCCAGCAGGTGGCTGACGATCTGCTCCTGCCCGGGGCGGAAGCTGTCGTAGCCGAAAACTTTTTTCAGGATACTGTGCGGGTTTTCCATGGTCTCCTCCGTTATATATATAGGTGCACTGACGTGCAGAACGCTCAAAACCTTATCAGTATACCACAAAACCGGCACTTTGGGCAGAAAAAAGCGTCACTTTGCGCAAAAGTGTGCGATAAGCGCTCTTTCTGCCCGGGAAGGATAGCTTTTCAGGCGCGAAAATGCTATAATGAGAACACATATCTCCATGCCACCCCGCAGACTGCCCGGCATGGACCATGCAACGTAAAAAGGAGCATTTATAATATGCAGCAGAAACTTATCACCTTTGCCGTGCCCTGCTACAATTCCGCAGCCTATATGCGTCACTGCATCGAAACGCTGCTGAGCGCAGGCGAGCAGGCCGAGATCATTCTGGTGGACGACGGTTCCGTCAAGGATGACACCCCCGCCATCTGCGACGAGTACGCCGCAAAGTACCCCACCATCGTCAAGGCCATCCATCAGGAGAACGGCGGCCACGGCGAGGGCGTGAATCAGGGCATCCGCAACGCCACCGGCCTGTACTACAAGGTAGTGGACAGCGACGACTGGCTGGACACCGACGCCCTGAAAAAGGTGCTGGAGCGCCTGACCACACTGGTTGCCCGCGGCACCGCGCCGGATCTGATGATCTGCAACTATGTGTACGAGCATGTGGAGGACGGCACCAGCCATACCGTGCGCTACACCAATGTGTTCCCGCAGAACCGCCTGTTCGACTGGGTACACGTCCGGCGCTTCCGCCCGGATCAGAACCTGCTGATGCACTCGGTCATGTACCGCACCGAGGTGCTGCGTGAGTGCGGCATGGTGCTGCCCAAGCACACCTTCTATGTGGACAACATCTTTGTGTACCAGCCCCTGCCCTATGTCAAGAGCATGTACTATATGGATCTGGATCTGTACCGCTACTTCATCGGCCGCGCAGACCAGAGCGTGAACGAGAGCGTGATGGTCGGCCGTGTGGACCAGCAGCTGCGGGTCACCAGACACATGATCGACTGTCAGGATCTGGACGCGCTGAAGGACCAGAAGCGTCTGCGCGCCTACATGGTGCACTACCTGTCCGTCATGATGGCGGTCAGCGACATCTTTCTGCTGCTGGACGGCAGCGCCGAGGCACACGCCAAAAAGGCCGAGCTGTGGCAGTACCTCAAGGATCACGTTACCCCCGGCGTCTACCGCGCCGTGCGCGTGAACCTTGGCGGTCTGACCGACCTGCACTTCCCCGGCGGCGACAAGGTGGTCGTAGCCACCTACCGCCAGCTGCGCAAGATCTTCAAGTTCAACTAAGAGCATATTTTATATTTCGGGATAGCGGAACGCCTGCGGGCGCTCCGCTATCCCTTTTTCACGGCTGGGGTCGTAAAGGGAAACGGCAGCCGAACTGCTTGTATTCCGTCCTTTCTCGTCCTGTTTCTGTCTTTTCGTCTCAAAAGATGTATGAAACGCGCAGGATGATTGCTTTTCCTCCGTTGTTCCGGTATACTGGATACGTTTTCCCATTTTGACCCCCGCACTGGATTTCACACAGGAGTTCGATACTTTTTTGACAAGGAGGAACCGAGTGCTGCGGCCTTTGGCTGCGCACCCAATACAAACCACATTATGGAACAAATGTTGATCTGTCTGTCCCTTGCCCTGATCGCCGGCCTGCTCATGTCACGCGCTGCCAAGGCCGTGCGTCTGCCCGCCGTCACCGCTTACCTGCTTACCGGCCTGCTGCTGGGGCCCTTCTTTCTGGGTCGGCTGGGGCTGAGCCGTTTCGGCTTTGGCTTTGGCAGCCTTGCTGCCGTGGAGGGCTACGGCATCCTCACACAGGTGGCGCTGGGCTTCATCGCCTTCGTCATCGGCAACGAGTTCCGGCTCAGCGCCCTGAAGCACATGGGACGCCGCGCCGTGACCGTGGGTATTGCGCAGGCGGTGATCACCACCGCGCTGGTGGATATCGCCCTTGTTGCCCTGCACTTTGCCCGCCCGGACGTCATCTCGCTGGCCTCTGCCATCACGCTGGGCTCCATCGCCGCCGCCACAGCCCCTGCCGCTACCCTGATGGTGGTCAAGCAGTACAAGGCCGACGGCCCTTTGACCAAGCTTCTGCTGATGGTGGTCGCCATTGACGATGCCGTGGGTCTGGTGCTGTTCTCGGCCTCCTACGGCGTGGCAAATGCGCTGGAACAGGGCCGCATCGACCCCATGAGCGTGGTGCTGGAGCCGCTGCTGGAGATCGCGCTCTCGCTGGCGCTGGGCGCTGCCGCCGGTTACCTGCTGAACCTGCTGGAGGTCTACTTCCACTCCCGCTCCAAGCGCATGAGCCTGTCGGTGGCCTTTGTGCTGCTGACGGTGGGTCTGTCCATGACCAAGTTCGAGATCAATGGCACCCGCTGCGGCTTCTCGCTGCTGCTGGTGTGCATGATGACCGGCACCGTGTTCTGCAACGTCTGCCCCACCTCGGATGAGCTGATGGACCGTCTGGACCGCTGGGTGTCCCCCATCAACATCCTGTTCTTCGTATTGTCCGGCGCAGAGCTGGACCTGACCATCCTCACCAACCCCATGGTGCTGCTCATCGGCGTGGTGTACATTGTGGCGCGCTCTGCCGGTAAGATCAGCGGCTCCTACCTGAGCTGCCGCGCCACCAGCTGCAGCCCCGCCATCCAGAAGTATCTGGGCATCACCCTGCTGCCGCAGGCCGGTGTAGCGCTGGGCATGGCTGCTACCGCTGCCGAGCTGTCGGACGGCCACATGGTGCGCAACGTGGTGCTGTTCTCGGTGCTGGTGTACGAGCTGGTAGGCCCCACTCTGACCAAGATCTCGCTGGTCGCCGCCGGAGAGATTCGTCCCGAGGGTCGCACCAGCGCCCGCGTGGAGAACCAGCCCGAAGCCCCTGTGGAGCTGAGCTGAGACGGCGAGAAAGAATTATTTGTAATTTAGGGGTTCTGAAAAGCCTGCAGGCTTTTCAGAACCCCTTTTTTCACGGAGAGAATCTCCCCCACCTTTATGTGCAAAAGGTCTTTTTTTGTCGAATCCGCACGCAATCATTGACGAAAGGTGTTATTTTTTGTATACTAAGCTTATCGGCGCTGGCACAATTTTCCTATTGTGTCAGTGGTTGCTAAAAAGGAATAAGGAATAGTGAAGGAGAATGACACATTATGAAAAGCACTGGCATCGTTCGCGGCATTGACTCGCTGGGACGGATCGTTCTGCCGAAGGAGCTGCGCACTAGTATGCACCTCGACACCGACACCAAATTGGAGATCTTTGTGGATGGGGACGCCATCGTCCTGAAAAAGCACCGCCCCGCCGGCAGCTGCGATTTCTGCGGCGAGGTGGACGAGCAAGCCATCCAGTTCGGCGGCTACTGCATCTGCAGCGCCTGCCGCCGCAAGCTCAGCGCACTGTAACGCAGAAAGGGGGCCCCTTTCATGAGTCAGTTCATCGACTTTACCCTTCCCTCCACCGTGCCGGGGCGCACCCTGCACGGCTTTCGCTGCGTCCCGGAGGGGCAGGTGCGGGCGGTGCTGCAGCTGTCTCACGGCATGGTAGAGTATATCGACCGCTACCGCCCCTTGGCAGAATATCTGGCCGACCGGGGTATTCTGGTCACCGGCCACGACCATCTGGGGCACGGTGCATCCATCCGCACCAAGGAGGACTACGGCTACTTTGCCGAGCCGGACGGCAACCGCGCCGTACTGGCCGACCTGCACGCCGTAACCGTGCTGACCAAGGAGCTGTACCCAAACCTGCCCTACTTTTTGCTGGGGCACAGCATGGGCTCGTTCTACGCCCGGCAGTATTTGTGCGAGTATGGCCGGGAGCTGAACGGTGCCATCATTATGGGCACCGGCTTCCAGCCCAAGGCGCTGGTCAAGGTTGCCAAGACCCTTTGCCGGGTGCTGGCCGCCTTCCATGGCTGGCACTACCGCAGCAACCTTGTGGCCAACCTTTCCTTTATGGGCTACAATAAGGGGCTGGAGGGCCGCACCACCCACGACTGGCTCAACCGCGACCAGGCCGAGGTGGACAAGTATCTGGCGGAGGAGCGCTGCACCTTTACCTTTACGCTGAACGCCTATTATAGTATGTTCAGCGGCATCCTGCGCCTGCACGACCCGGCTTTTCTGGCACGGATGCCCAAGGAGCTGCCGCTGCTCTTCCTCTCCGGCGATGCCGACCCGGTGGGCGAGCAGGGCAAGGGCGTGCGCCGCGCCATCCAGAGCCTGAAAGACGCCGGTGTGCAGAACATTGAAAGCATCTTCTACCCCGGTGCCCGCCACGAGCTGCTGGTGGAGACCAACAAGCTGGAGGTTTTCGGGGACATCGCCGCATGGCTGGACAAACAGCTGGCAAAACAGTAAAACGAGCAAAGGGCTGCTGCACAAAACGTGCAGCAGCCCTTTTATTTTTATTCCACGTTCCGTTTATACCGCAGCGGGGTCTGCACCTCGGCGCGGATCTTACCAAGATAGGTGCGGGTCTGCTCTGCGCCCTGCAAAATAGACTCTACCTGCGCTTTCTGCTCTGCGGTCAAATCGTCATCCTCTGCCAGCAGTTCCGCGTTGCCCTCGATGATGGTCAGCGGCGTTTTCAGCTTGTGGGACAGCTGAATGATCTGCTCCCGCTGCCGCTGCTCCATGGCCCACTGCTTCTGCAGGCTGCCGGTCAGGGCGTCGCCCATGGTCTGCAATGCCTGTAAAGTGCTCTCGTACTCCCGCACCTTCGCGCCGGAAAACACCGCGCTATCCAGATCCTTCCGCGCCACCGCCTGTGCTGCGGCGGTCAGCTTTTCGGTCTCCCGGGTCAGGAAGCGCCCGGTCCTGTGGGTGCTCCACACCACCGCCCCCACCAGCAGCAGAATGCCCAGAATGCAGTGCACGGTCTGCATATCCGGCAGCACGCCCCGCAGCGCAGGGTCGGCATAGGGCACGGCATAGTCAAATTGCAGCAGACAGACCGTTCCGTCCTGCAATTTTGACGTCATATAATACTGCGTGTAGCCAAAATGCCAGTGGGTTTTCCCCTGCCAGTTCTCCATTGCCCGCTGCAAGTGCCCGGCATCCATGTTGGTGGCCAGCACCTCGCTGCTGTCCGGCGCGGCAAACAGGGCGTAACGGCACAAGGAGTCCAGCTGGGTCTCATCAAAGGTGGCGGCAGTCATGCCCGGCAAAACGTCCTGTGCAGCCTTCTGGCAGGCCTGCGCGGCCTGATTGGCCGGGAGCGCCAGGCCGCTGTTGATGACGCACATCAGCGCCGCAAACCACAACAGCAGCGCCAGCACACAGCAAAAGACGGTCTGCACCAGATATCGCAGCAGTACGCCCCGCAGGGAAATCAGCCCTCGTTTTTCCATTGATATCCCACTCCCCAGATGGTTTTCAGCAGTGTTTCCGGCTCTGCCACCCCCGCCGCCCGGAGCTTGGCCCGGATGTTCTTGATGTGCTGTGTCACGGCGGTGTCGTCCGCAGTGCCGTCAATACCAAAAACAGCCTCGTAAATTTGTTCCTTGGTAAAGGTCTGCCCGGCGTGCAGCGCCAGATACTCGCAGATGGCATATTCCGAGCGGGTCAGCGGCAGAGGAGTTTCTCCCACCGCCGCCTCCCGCGCGGACAGGTCAAAACTGACCCCGCCGCGCACCAGCCGATGCACCGGGGTGCGGTTCTGCCGCCGCAGATGCGCCGCCACCCGGGCGCGTAGCTCTGCCACCCGGAAGGGCTTTGCAAGGTAATCGTCTGCCCCGATGCCCAGCCCCTCCAGAACAGACGCTTCGTCTGTCCGGGCCGTCAGAAACAGAATGGGGGCATCGGTCAGGCCCCGGATGCGGCGGCAGACGGCAAAGCCATCCTCCCCGGGCATCATCACATCCAGCAGGATGCAGTCCGCCCAGCGGCAGAGTTGTTCGGTGAGCTCCGCGCCGGAGAGTCGCGTTTCCACCCGGTGGCCGTCCCGCTCCAAGGCAGTGCGGATCAGCTTGCAGAGTTCTATATTGTCATCCACTGCCAGAATATTTGCCACAAGATCACCTCAAAACGTTATAAAGCAGGCAGGAAGCCCCATACAGCAGATACACATGGGCCGGGTAGAACCAGTAGAACAGCTGCTTGTGTCCGCTGCCACGCTGCCCGTTGTACAGCAGCATCAGCAGCACCGCCGCCACCCCGAACCACTCATAATAGGTGGTGAACATCTGGGTCCAGACAAAGCCCTCCTGCCGGCAAGCCATCCCGAAGGTCAGCACAAAATCACACAGGAAAATCACCAGTGCCCATACCGTCAGCTGCACTTTGCGCCGTCCACGCAATGCATACAGCAGCACACC
>ENA-UPWM01001506-UPWM01001506.1-human-gut-metagenome-genome-assembly--contig:-NODE-1506-length-10190-cov-16.264313_pt1 | contig 10190 bp, 6 predicted proteins | sample MGYA00250051_ERZ773379 | MGnify/ENA primary metagenome ERZ773379 (study PRJEB29103, sample SAMN06112020) | human gut metagenome | biome: human gut; feature: ankylosing spondylitis patient; material...
GACTGCACTCTATAATGTTGCAATGATGCTTGTCATCCGTTTCCTGAACCAGATGGATGCAGAAGGGCTGAATGTGACAGCCAGATCTTATACGGCAACGATCAGTAATTTTTCCTATTGTGTCGGTGCAGCACTGGCACAGGCAAATGCGATCATGACAGGCTGGCACATCGGTGCTGGGGAACTCGAAGAGTGTGACAGAGGGACAAAGCGGGCAGCATTTGTCGGAGTATGTGTGGCAGTCTGCATGGAGACAGCAATTGTGCTTGGTTCCGGTTTTATTATGCCGCTCTTTACAGACAACCCGGAAATGACTGCGCTGGTCCGCAAGCTGCTGGCAATCGATATTGTACTTGAGATTGGACGCGTGACGAATCTTGTGTTTGGACAAGCCTTAAAAACAAGCGGAGATGCAGTGTTCCCGGCAGTGATCGCAGCCGTTTTCATGTTTGTCTTTGCGGTGGGAGGCACATGGCTGTTTGGAATTTCCATGGGACTTATGGCTGTGGGAGCGTATATTGGTCTTGCAAGCGATGAGTGTGTGCGGGCTGTCGGCATGGTATGGCGCTGGAAAACCGGGAAGTGGAGAACAAAGAAGCTTGTGTGAGCAGGAAGAATATCAGCAGAAAACAAAAAATCAGCTTCGGGAGATACATATTTATGTGAATGTAGTCCACTTTCACAAAATCTTCACAAAAAATTAGCACTCTTCTATTGACAGTGCTAACAAACGGGTGTATAACATAGTCAGAACAAAGGAAGAGAACAAAAGAAGAACCAAGAGATCAGAAAAGATTTCAGAAGTAAAAGTTCTGTGAGTTCTCCGAACATCCCAGTTCCAAAGAAACAAGGTAATAAAGCATGAGATATCCACGAGAAAGCGGATACCGTAGAAAAAGGAGAGATGACTTATGTTGATGCCTAGTATTTTTGGAGAAGATTTATTTGAAGATTTGTTTGATTTACCATTCTATGATGACAGTAAGGTTGAGAAGAAATTGTATGGCAGACATGCAAAGAACCTTATGAAAACAGATATCAAGGAAATGGACAACGGCTACGAGCTGATTATCGATCTGCCTGGATTCAAGAAAGATGAGATCAAGGTATCGTTAGACAATGGATATTTGTCCATTGCCGCTGCAAAAGGTCTTGATCAGGATGAGCAGGAGAAAGATACCGGAAAATACATCCGGAGAGAACGTTATGCAGGTTCCTGCGAGCGTAGCTTCTATGTTGGTGAGAATATGACAGAGGAAGATATCAAGGGCGAGTTCAAACATGGTATCTTAAAACTGTTTGTTCCAAAGAAGGAAGCAAAACCGGCAGTGCCGGAACGTAAATTCATCGCAATTGAAGGATGATCATTTTGCACAGAAAGTAACCTACAGACCGGAAAGCCTATAGGCATTGGAAAGGAAGGATACATTATGGCAGACAAAAATCCAAAACATATGTTAAAGAAAAAACAGGTAAAAGCAAAAGATAAGAAAAAACATGTTTATGAATAAACAGACAGGAATGAGAGAAAGGCATCACACTTTGGTGTGATGCCTTTCTTGCTTTGCAGGGAAAAGGAGGACAAAATGAGAGAAAAACAGAAACAGCCAGCATCATTTCAGCCGGACAGGATTTTGTCCTATTTTAAAGCAGAAAGGCAAGTACTTCTGGCGGTGACAATATCCGGTCTGATCTATAATGTAGGACTGCTTGCAGGACCGTGGTTCGAAGGAAAAATGACCGGCTGTCTTGTGGACATTTTAAGAGGTGCCGGACAGTTTGGCGATATGCTGATTCTTGTGTTAAGCTATGTGGCAGTGATCGTGATCGTGCAGAGTTCGAGATATATCAAGCGTTTTTATGTCCGCCGTTTTGCCAATAATGTAAACCGCAGGATGAAGGAAATCCTCTATGGAAGCCTTGTCAGAAAAAGCAGGGCGAGCCTTAAGGAAGAGGGAGAAGGCAATGTCATAACGAAAGCGATCCTCGACGTTGACGACTGTGTGGAGGGAATGCGGAAATTTACGACGGAAATTTTTGATACAGGTGTGGCACTGGCAGCCTATGCCGGAATGCTTTTGTGGTATGACTGGCGGCTGGCGCTCTTATGTATGCTGTTTCCGCCAATCTCTTACATGACCGCAGAAAAAATGAAAAAAATGATCCAGAGAACCGGGGCTGCCTACAAGGAACAGTCCGGCGCGCTGAGCGCAGCGACGTTAGACCGGGCAGAAAATGCAATCACATACCGTGTTTTCGGGCGTGAAAAAGAAAGACAGAATGCATATGAAGAAAATTTGTCTGCGTATGAAAAATCAGCCGTGAGAGCAAACATCTGGAACACGGCAATGCCACCGGTGTATCGCGTCATCTCCATGGCAGGTGTGCTGTTCATTTTGTATTTCGGACAGAAAAATGTATTGGGAACCGGTTGGCGTGCATGGGGCATTGCGGCGTTTACCACATTTTTGTCGTGCTTTGTGAAACTTTCCGTGAAGTCGTCAAGCGCTGCGAAGTTGTTCAATGCGGTACATAAAGCACAGGTTTCATGGAACCGTATCAAACCACTTCTGACACGAAAAGATGAGAGAACTGCGATCGAAGATCAGACAGCAGAAAATCATGCCAGGGAGTGTAAGGAAAAAAACGACACAGTCCCAGCAGGCAAAACAGAGACAACAGTGCAAAAAATACAGATCAGTCATCTGAATTTTGCTTATCCGGATGGAAAGAAAATTTTAGACGACATTTGTCTTTCCGCAGAGAAAGGACAGATCATCGGTATTACCGGGGCGGTCGCATGTGGCAAGTCAACGCTTGGAAAAGTATTTTTGTGTGAATATCCTTATGAGGGACAGATTCTTGTGGACGGCACAGATTTGCAGGCTATGGACGAGGCAGACCGCACGAAGCGGATCGGTTATCTTGGACATGATCCGGAGTTGTTTTTTGACAGTGTGGAAAATAATATTTTGCTCGGTGAGAAAAAAGAGGCAGACGATTACTTAAAGGCAGTGTGCATGGAACAGGAAGTTGCAGAGATGGAGGATGGAAAACAGACCGCGGTTGGAAATGGCGGAGTACGTCTCTCCGGCGGTCAGGCAAAGCGTCTTGCACTTGCAAGGACACTCTGCCACAAAAAGCCGGTTCTGATTCTGGATGATCCTTTTTCGGCACTGGACAAAAACACGGAAAAACAGATTTTTGCCAATTTGAAACAGCAGACGAAAGACAATATTGTTTTCTTAATTTCTCACCGTTTATATCTGTTCCCGCAGATGGATCAGGTCATTTGGATGGAAGATGGAAAGGCGGTGGTCGGTACACATGAAGAAATTCTGGAAAAGATACCGGAGTACCGCAGTCTGTATGAGACACAGAGCGATGAAAGAGAGAATGCGAAAGTGGAAACGGAAAATAGAAAAACAGTTTCTGAACATGCAGAGGGAAGGAGGAGTGACAGATGAGACAGGAAAGACAGGTAAAAAGTGTGATCCTGGAAACAATCAAAAAACAGAAAATGCTGTCTGCCGGAATCCTGACCGCAGTGATCGGAGCAGTTGTGGCAGCGCTGATTCCGCCGCTGATACTTGCCAAAATCATCGATACAGTGACTGCCGGTAATGAGGCGGCGTTTTCTGTGATCCTTCTCTATTTTGTCCTGCTCGCACTTACCGGAATATTGGAAGCTGCGAGGGAAGGACTCCTGACGGTGTTTGGTCAGAAAATCACACATGCACTAAGAAGCAGCCTGATGGATAAATTTGTAAGTCTGACGGCAGACAGTGTGAATAAGCAGGAGCCGGGAACACTGGTGTCACGGTTTGTCGGGGATGTTGACACGGTGGAAAATCTGTTTGCCTCCGGGATTATCAGTATGTTTGCGGATGTATGTAAGATTATCAGTATCCTTGTCGTGATCTGGTTTCAAAACCGTGGACTGACGCTGGTATTGCTGGTGTTGCTGCCGTTTTTATTCTGGTTTACCAGACATGTCCAAAAAAATATGCTGGCGGCGCAGATTGAAAACCGAAAGGCTGTCGGACGGGCATCCGGTCATGTGCCGGAGACGCTTCACAATATCCGCACAATCCATTGTCTTGCAAAGGAAGCATACATGGAAGAGCGTTACGACACTTATATCGGGGAGAGTTATGCAGCGATGGAGCGCACCAATTTTTATGATGCGGTTTACTCCCCGGTGATACTGATATTGAATGCGGTGGTTGTCGCAGTTGTCATGCTGCTTTCCGCGTCCGGAAACCACACGGTACTGACCTTCTTTGGAATGTCTGCCGGAACTGCGGTTGCGGTCATCAACTATATCTCACAGATATTCTCCCCGGTGGAGAGCCTCGGAATGGAGATTCAGACGATTCAGTCTGCGATTGCCGGAATCCACAGGATCAATGAATTTTTTGCACTTGAGGAGAAGCAGATAGTGGAAAAAGACAGCGAGACAGTAGCAGAAGAATGCGTGGAACAGATGGCTGGGGGACACTCAGAAAATAAAACAGCAGATGTTCCGTTTGTCGAGTTTCGGGATGTGACCTTCGGTTATGATGAACATGTCGTTTTAGACCATTTGAATTTAAAGGTCATGGACGCGGAGCAGGTAACACTCGCAGGACGAACCGGGGCAGGAAAAAGTACGATTTTAAAACTTCTCTTAGGACTTTACGAACCGCAGGGCGGAGAGGTTTTGATCCACGGAAGACCGGCAGCGGCAGTCCGGGAGGAAGAGAAACGGAAACTGTTCGGCTATGTAGAACAGACCTTCCACATGGTTCCGGGAATGGTGCGCGATCAGATCACGCTGTATGATGAAACCATTCCGGCAGACCGCGTAAAAGTAGTGGCAGAGCTGACCGGGTTAGACGATGTGATAGAAAGCACTGAAAACGGATATGACACGAAATGCACGCCGGAGTTATTCTCGCAGGGACAGTGGCAGCTCTTATCCATTGCAAGAGCCGCAGTGGCGGAACCACAAATGCTGCTGTTTGATGAGATCACGGCGAATCTGGATGCAGAGACGGAAAAGGCAGTGTTACTGGCGTTAAAGCGTGTAGCGAAAGACCGCACTGTCATTTCCATCTCACACAGAACTTCAGCAGAATTAGGACGTATTATTTATCTCTGATTTTTCTTCACAAAATATCCAATCAGGTAGCAGACGACAGCAACCACCATGCCATTGATGGAGGAAATCCCCCAGTTTAATACATTTAACCAGTTACAGAAGTTATAGTATAACCAGACGGATAAAATCGTTCCAATGATACCGGAGATCAGTACCATAGGTTTTTTCTTCTGATGGAAGATATTAGCAAGTCCGAGTCCGGCGGTATATAAGGCATTGTCGTTTGTAGTCCAGATATTCAGACTTTGCGAATCGGGTAAAGTTTGGAGTTGCAGTACCACCGGATACAAAAGAGCCGATGACAAGTCCGGCACCGCCAATCACCGTTAAGGAACCACTGGACACTGCAAACTATTATAGCTTGTGTTGCGTGGTTATGCAATGAAATCTTTCTGTCCCCTGGCGCATTTGTTTCTGGTATTGTTTGGGAGAAATATGCAGGTATTTGGTAAACTGTTTGATAAAGTAACTTGTGGTACAGAAACCGACCGCAGATGCAATCTCCGTCACGTTCTGGGTAGTGGAGACTAACAGCTTTTCCGCTTCCCGGATGCGGATCTCATTCAGGTAATCACTGAAATTCATATGCAAAAGCCGGTTGAAACTTCTGGAAAAATAGCTGTAGCTCAAATTACAGAGTTTTGCCATGTCCGCTGCACTGATAGATTTTTCATAGTTGGTGATCATGTAGGTCAGGGCTGGGGAGAGCTGCTGTTTTAACTGCTGGTTTTCAAAATCTTCGAGAAGCGGTTCTTCGCCATTTGCATGCCAGTAGCGCAGCAGCCAAAGAAAAATACCGCCAATGTGATTTTTGATCGCAAGCTCGTAGCCGTATTGTTTTTCCTCAGATTCCCGGATAATCTCGTTCATAAGTCCGGGGATGGCAGAGTGTTTTGCATTTAATATGGAAGAAGAAATTACTTTTTCGTAAATGCTGTTTTCGGTGATAAATGGAAGCAGATATTTTAACTCAAAGTGGCTCTGCGTCATGCCATCGTAAATGAGTTCCGGGAGAAAACGAACCACGATATAAGAGCCGCCCGCTGATGAGAGCGCGTCGATCTGGTGCACTTCCCTGGAATTGATCAGTACAAAATCCCCTGCCGCAAATTCGTGGTAAATTCCGTTTAAATAAATACGGAAATGACCGGAAAGTGCATAGAGCATTTCAATATAATAATGAAAATGAGCGAAAAATACATTGCCCGGTTTCTCTGCTTTTTCAATATGACAGAGATACTGGCAGGCGATGCCGTCAATATATTGTTTTCTTTCCTCCGGATAATCCATAGAAAACCTCCAATGACAAAATTGTTATATTTTTGAATAGAAAAATTATAGCATGGAAGAGAAGATTTTACTAGAATATGTGATGTGAAAGAAAACATTTTAAAATAAAAATAGAAACGTATTTGGAGGAAGCAGATGAGTATGAGTACAATCGGAGTACCATTGGAAGGATTTGGAGCATATTGCAGGGCGGCAGCCGCAGAGGGAGCCGTTTTATTGAAAAATGAAGGTCACATGCTCCCATTGAAAAAGGAAGAGATGGTGTCTGTGTTTGGCAGGTGCCAGTTTGAGACTTACCGCAGCGGGACTGGTTCCGGCGGAGCTGTCAATGTGCCTTATGCGGTGAATATTTATGATGGAATGAGAGAGAGCGGCAGCTTTACTTTGAATGAGGAGCTGGCAGACATTTACAGAGCGTGGTTAAAAGACCACCCGTTTGACAACGGCGGTGGCGGCTGGGCAGCAGAGCCGTGGCACCAGAAAGAGATGGTTATCACAGAGGAGATTGCGGCAGCCACAGCAGAAAAATCAGAGAAAGCGATTTTTATTATCGGACGTACTGCAGGCGAAGATAAGGATTATGCAAATGAGGCGGGCAGTTACCTTCTGACGCCGGAAGAACTTGAAAATCTGAAGGTTCTGACAGCGCATTTTGAACAGGTCGCAGTACTTTTGAACGTGTCGAATATCATAGATATGAGCTGGCTTAAGAATCCTGTATACAAGGATCATATCCGTTCCGTGCTCTATATCTGGCAGGGCGGCATGGAGAGTGGAAATGCAGTTGCGGATGTTTTGAGTGGAAAAGTGTCTCCAAGTGGAAAACTGACGGACACGATCGCATGTTCACTGGCAGATTATCCGGCGGCGAACGATTTCGGAGACACTGTGCGCAATTTTTACACCGAAGATATCTATGTGGGATACCGCTATTTTGAGACATTCTGCCCGGAAAAAGTCATGTATGAGTTCGGTTTTGGACTTTCCTATTCGAAGTTTGACATTGAAATTTTAAAAGCGGAGACGGTTACAGAAGAATCCGAAGTCGGAGGTGCCTGGGGCAGTCACGGAGTATCGATTGATAATGGAACATGTGCAGGAAAAGAAGTGCAGATTACCATCTGTGTGAAAAATACAGGAGACTGCAGGGGAAAAGAGGTCGTACAGGTCTATGTGCAGGCACCGCAGGGAAAACTTGGAAAACCGGCGAGAGAATTAAAAGCATTTGCAAAGACAAAGGAGCTGGCTCCGGGAGAAAAACAGAAAATGACACTGCACATTCCGGTAAAAAATCTTGCTTCATATGATGATTCCGGTGTGACAGGCCACAAGTCCTGCTATGTATCAGAGGCAGGTGCTTACGTATTCCATGTGGGTAATAGTGTGCGGAATACGAAAATCGCAGATGTGGATGGAAAAGGAGCATACATCGTAAAAGAACTTTGCGTGACGGAAGCCCTGCAGGAAGCACTCGCACCGACGGAAGCATTTGAACGCATCCGTCCGGGACAGAGCCGGGAGGATGGAAGCTATCAGCAGGAAAAGGAGGCAGTGCCGCAGCAGACCATCCGGTTACAGGAACGGATCGAGGCGCATTTACCGGAGCAGCTTGCAATCACCGGAGACAAAGGAATCCGTTTTTCGGATGTTGCAGAGGGAAAAGCAGATTTGGATACATTTATCGCGCAATTGACCAAAGAGGAACTTGCCACGATCGTGCGCGGGGAAGGAATGAGCAGCCCGAAAGTAACACCGGGTACGGCATCCACATTTGGAGGTGTCAGCGACCGCCTGTATGAATATGGAATCCCGGCTGCCTGCTGTGCAGACGGACCTTCCGGTATCCGTATGGAGAGCGGATTGAAGGCAACACAGCTTCCAATCGGAACACTGCTTGCATGTTCGTTTAACATTCCAATGATGGAAGAACTTTATGTGATGGAAGGAAAAGAGCTGGTTGCAAACGAAGTGGACACTCTGCTCGGACCTGGAATTAATATCCACCGCTATCCGTTGAACGGACGCAATTTTGAGTATTTCAGTGAAGATCCTTATGTGACCGGATGTTTTGCGGCAGCAGTGACAAGGGGAATCAAAAAAGGCGGCTCTTTTGCAACGGTGAAGCATTTTGCGGCGAACAACCAGGAGACGGCAAGACATACAGTAGATTCTGTTGTGTCAGAGCGTGCACTGCGTGAGATTTATCTGAAAGGATTTGAGATTGCAGTCAAAGAAGGGGAAGCCTCCTCTATTATGACATCTTATAATCCGATCAATGGACACTGGACATCGTCAAATTATGATTTAAATACCACGATCTTAAGAGGAGAGTGGGGGTATGAAGGCATTGTCATGACCGACTGGTGGGCAAGTGTCAATGATGTTGTAAAAGGTGGCAAGCAGGATCATCATGCACTTTCTTCGATGGTGCGCTCCCAGAATGACCTTTATATGGTAGTCAACAATAACGGCGCGGAAATCAATGCCATGGGCGATGATATTTTGGAGGCACTGGATAATGGAAAGCTGACCATTGGGGAGTTGCAACGCTCTGCAAAAAATATCTGTCGGTTTATTTTAAATGCTCCGGTTATGAAACGTCCGTTAAGACCGTTGGAGGAAGTGAAGGCATATGAGCCGTTGCAGGGGGCTGGATCAGAAGGGGCAACTGGGGAAAGCGATATAAGCATTGTTCCGGAAGATAAAGTGTCACAGAAAATTTATGTAAACCAGTCTGGTGTATACAATGTTGTTGTAAAATTTATTTCTCCGCAGTCAAATCTGGCACAGGCAGCCGCAAACCTCTATCTCAACGATGAATTATTCTTCACATTGCAGACGAGCGGCACGGAAGGCAGACCGAACACGCAGAAGATTTGCCGTGTGGAATTAAAACAGGGATACTACGAGATCAAAACAGAGGTTGTGAAACCGAAGCTTGAGATGGAGTGGGTGGAGATTCGGAAATAATCAGAGGGTACCGTTCACCAAGCAGTAAATGTGAACATTCTGTTTCTACATATGTTTCGCCGTCTTTTTTGTGAACCATATAGGAGGCGAGAAGTGCCATGCCCCATGCGCCGCCTTCCCCGGCAGTTTCCATGACGGAAACCGGTGTGTTTAAAGCGGCGGCTCGGATGTTCATGCTCCCGGGGCGGACATATAAACTGTCGTTACAAAAATTGAACTGCTACGCTTCCACAAGCTGCAGATCGTACAATTTCCGGTACAGTCCGTTCTGGGCGAGAAGTTCCTGATGGGTGCCGGCTTCCTTGATCTGTCCCTGATGCATGACAATGATCTTGTCGGCATGCTGGATCGTGGAAAGTCTGTGTGCAACCATGATCGTAGTTCTGCCCTCCATGAGTTTTGCCAGAGCACTTGTGATAAGAGCCTCGGTCTCCGTGTCGATATTGGCAGTTGCCTCGTCTAAGACAAGGATGGTCGGATCGTAAGCTAGGGTTCTCGCAAAGGAGAGTAACTGTCGTTGTCCGGCGGATAAGGTGCTTCCGCGCTCTGTGACAGGGGCATCATAGCCGCCCGGCATTTTTTCGATAAAGGAATCCGCGTGCACGATCTCTGCGGCACGTTTCACGTCCTCAATGGAAATATTCTCATTGTCCAGTGAAATATTGCTCTTAATATCCCCGGTAAAAATAAATACATCCTGCTGTACCTGCCCGATCGCGGCGCGCAGCACATCAGTGTCGATGTCTTTGATGTTGACGCCGTCGATCAAAATCTCACCTTTCTGGAT
>ENA-UPWM01001507-UPWM01001507.1-human-gut-metagenome-genome-assembly--contig:-NODE-1507-length-10189-cov-11.836432_pt1 | contig 10189 bp, 6 predicted proteins | sample MGYA00250051_ERZ773379 | MGnify/ENA primary metagenome ERZ773379 (study PRJEB29103, sample SAMN06112020) | human gut metagenome | biome: human gut; feature: ankylosing spondylitis patient; material...
GCACTCAAGTAGAGATAAGACGGGTTGGTACAAGGATATGCACCACCGTCTTGATAGTCAGCCATACTTACGTACAACGAATTGGCTGGGAAGGTAATACTACCGGCCTTTTCATTATAAACTCCCAAAGGATAAGAATTTATATTAGTAGATAGGTTGCCATATACAGAACCACCGCTGAACATACCATATCCCCAATCCATACCATATTGAACCGGTTTCAAAGAAGCACCTTCTTTAGTCACATCAATTACGAAAGTATATTCACCTGGAACTACATCAGCCTCTTCATTAAAGGGATAACCGTTGAAACCGCCAACCTCATCTTGTGCAGTCGCAACTTTGGCAAACGGACTGTCAAAACGGAAACGTGTACTGGTAGCAGTTGTAGTTTTTTCAATTTCCACAGCCATCGGAACAGACGGATCTACGCCAAAGAAATTAGCAACTGTACCGTCCAAATAGTATCCGGTACCGATAGATTCCCACTTCAAGATAGCAAAATTTACTGATATTTCATGGTATCCGGAAGAATAGTTGCTGACATCATTACCACTCAAAGCCAGTTGTAGATTATAAGTGATACCCTCGGCAGCTGACGGTGTTTCAACTGTCAACTTGGCTGTTTTCTCTCCAGCAGCAAATGATACAGTGGAAGGGCATACAAATATATTCTCTTCATTATTTATCACAGTAACATCAACCGTACCGGCAGCATCTGTCAAGGAGCGTGTCAAAGTTAAATCAAAAGAGGTTATTCCCGGCTCAACTTCCACTGTTTGGGTGTAATTGCCCACAAAGCAGATGCCTTGATTACCGTCTTCCAGTTCACCCGGAGTATAACTTTCTGCATCAGGATCGCAAGAGGTAGCTATCAGTGCGATGACAAACAGACTAAGTATCTTATTTATATATTTCATATTCCATATTTTTAATAGTTAACATATACATTATTCTACATCAGGTATTGGTGTAGGTGCCGAAACCAGCGGATTGTTCTCCAATAATGGGTTATATTGTACTTCCTTATTAGGAATACTGTAAATCTGAACCGGATCACCTGCTGTAATATTAAATACGGCAGTAGTCGGGAAGCCGCAGCCTAAACGGTTGACTCCCTTGTTCAGACGCATAATATCAAAATATGCCATACCTTCTCCCCAGAATTCAAGACGACGTTGTTGCCAAACAGCTTCCTGCACAGCTTCCGGTGTAGTGGCTGTACACTGATAAGACGGGTCACGATATGCAGTAACAAACGAGTTAAGGGTAGATACACCGCCACTAACATTACCACTCATAGCTTGTGCCTCAGCCTTGATAAGATACATTTCCTCAACACGCATCAATATTATATCCGTAGCATTGTTGTCAGTTCCCCATTGGTCATTCAGCACCCCATACTTTACTTGTGTATAGGCAGGTGCCTTTTTCCCAGTAATGTATGTTTGGGCCGCAGCAGGCAAATTGGCAGATACACCTTCACCGTTCAGGAACCATCCCTTGCGGACATCACTGGCAGGAATCTCACTATAGAGTTTCGGACTGATTCTACGCCATCCACCTACAGAAGCATAACCATAATTCAAAGAGCCCATATGTGAAGGGAAATTACAAATACCGGTTGTACTTACACGGTCCTGTTCTGTAATCAAGATACCCCACATCCATGAATTGTCTTCGATATTAATGAATGAAGGCTTGCTTACATCAGCACGGGAGTATGGAGTGGCAGTAGTTTTGGCCAGTGCAGCTTCCGCATCCTTTAAAGCTTCCGCATAGTTGTGCATTGCCAGATAGACACGGGCACGGATACCGTAAGCGACATCCAAGCTGACATAGCGCTTGTCATCACGTTCTTTTGTAGTGGCTGTCAGCAGCTCAATAGCTTTATTCAGGTCTGCCAAGATAAAATCATAAGTTTCTTGCACAGTAGAACGGGCGCAGCCATTGGCTGCAACTTCTGTTGCATTCTGCTCTGTAATCAAAGGCATACCCATAGCGCTCTCATGTCCTTTGTAATTGAACTGATACAACTGTATCAACGTAAAATAGTCAAAAGCACGGACAGCTAATGCCTGCGCCAGATAATATTGTAACGTAGGATCTTCAGTTTCGTTATCTACAGTACCGATTACGTTATTGGCTGTAAAAATCTGATTGTACAATGTACCCCAGAATTCAATGGTAGCTGTACTTGTATTCAAGCAGTCACTGTAATCGGCTGAATTGGAATACCAGTTATAACCAGTAATATCTGCCACCATGTCCGTACCTCTTGATTCCGTGGCCAGCATAATGGTCGGATAACCTATATCACTATGCACATTGTCATCTTCTGTGTAGATTTTGGCATATTGGGTGAAATTTGCAGCCACAGCTGCTACGCTGGCTTCCAATCTGGAAGGATCAGATTCAACAACTTCTTCCTTTTGGTCAGATGTAATAGTCGAACTCAGCGGTTCTGTATCCAGATCTGTACATCCAGCTACCATCAAACCGAGCATAACATACGGTGTTATCTTATATAATTTCTTCATATTTTTTCTGTATTTTATTATTGAACTATTATCAGAATGTTACTTTCAAACCGCCGGAAATAGTACGTATAGGCGTATATCTATCTGTAGAAGCTGTTGTGTAGCTCATACGTGGATCAAGCCCTTTACGGGCAGAGAAAAGAGCCACATTGTCAGCCGCACCGTAAATACGCAAGCTTCCGATACCCAGACTTCTCAACCATCTCTTAGGTAAAGTATAGCCCAGGGTGATGTTATTGATAGAGAAATAATCAGAACTTGTCAACCAACGGTCTGATGAAGAGTTGGTGTATTTATCAATGGCATCTACACGCGGAATATTGGTATTTCTATTCTCCGGTGTCCATGCATTCAAGATATCCTTGTGCCAATTATATCCCATGTAGTGGGAGTCACCGCCATGCATGAAAGCTTGATAGCCACTATCATAAATCGTACCACCCAACTGATAAGCACACTGGATGGAGAAATCAAAGCCACGGAACTCCAATGTTGTACCGACACCGCCATAGATAGTAGGCAACAGGTCACCGGAAGCTTGTCTATTTCAATTGTAGACAGCAGACCAATCTTTATCCTTATACTCTACACCGTTTTCGTCCTTTGCCCAATACAGAGCTTCGCCGGAATCAGGATCTACCCCTGCATATTTTGTCAAATACATCTGGTACAAAGATTCACCTTCACGATAAATATAGGAACCATCAATCATCTCTCCTTTCAAATCCGGATGCAGCTCAAGAATCTTATTTTTCATCAATGTTCCATTCCAATTGATCACCCACTTTAAATCATTAGTTTCAATAGGAGTATAGTTCAATTCAATTTCCACACCGGAGTTGCGTACCGAACCGATATTCATAGGAAGTTGGGTATAACCGTTAGACATCGCTACCGGTTTATAATACAACATATCCTTAGTCTGGCGGTTGAAGTATTCGATTGTACCGTCAATACGTCCTCCCAAAAGAGCGAAATCCACACCTACATTGAATGAATTGGATGTTTCCCAAGTGATATCTTTGCTCCCCTTGTAGTAGAGCACACCATCAGAGAATACACCGTCAGACCCGCTAACCGTGAACTGATCCAGATACGGATAGTAGTTTGTATATCCCTTATAATAGAGGTTGTCATTACCCTGCTGACCGAAAGAAGCCTTCAGCTTCAGCATGTTGATCCAATCGTATTGACTGATAAAGTTTTCTTTTGCCATATCCCATGCTGCACTCACACTCCAGAAGTTACCCCAACGGTTATCCGGATGGAAGCGTGAAGAAGCATCACGACGATAAGAAACACTACCATAATATTTTTCATTGAAATCGTAGCTGGCACGTGTAATGATACCGATTGTGGCATATTCATTGTAACTGCCAGAACCATTCTTGCGGTCGATAACATTAGATGCAGTCCAGTTCTTGTCACTATACATGTTATATCCTAAAATATAGTGACTTTCCGTGTTGAAGTCCATACTTTCATAGCCGGCAAGAATATCCAAGTTATGGTTGCCGAATGTCTTTTTGTAATTCAACAGATATTGTTGGTCAAGCGAATAAACGCGTGAGGAGTATTGCATAACAGAACCGCCATAGGAAGCCGACTGACCATAATACTTGTTACCCACACTATGCTGGCGTGTGTTGTCAATATGCAAGCCCAAAGAAGCTGTCAATGACAAACCGTCAATGATATCAATCTTTGCATACCATTTCCCATTCAGAATATCCATCAGATATTTTTCAGTATCATAAAGGAAACCGCTCATAGGATTGGACATGCTCATAAAATTACGGGTGAAGTTTGTACTTGAACCATCACCATAGTCATATACATGATAGCCAGTATTGGCATTATATTGGAAACTGCCGTCTGCATTCCGTACATACATCGGATAGATTGGTGCGATAAAGTTACCAACAAAGAACGCATTACCGGAAGAAGTAGCAGCATCGGTATCCTGATCGCCCGGTGAACGGCTTGTTACATTTGAATAGCTAAGATTAACTCCGAGCTTCAACCACTTTTTAGCCTGATAATCCACGTTCATACGAGTGGAGATACGTTCGAAACCTGAATTTTCAATAATACCTTCATCATTCAAATAACTGGCAGACAGATAGTAGCTTAATTTGTCCGAACCACCAGAAACACTAAGATTATACTCTTGGCGCAAATTACTTTGGAACATCTCATCAGACCAGTTATCCGGTGTATAATAATAGTCACCGTCACTATATCCCAGAGTTGCATAAGGGTTCAACTTGCCGTTCCGGCCAATAAGATATTGTCCATCAGGTATGGTATAAACTTGGTAGCCCAGCTTTGGAAACAAGTCTGCATTGGCCAATTGATAAGCCCGTTCTGCTGTATATCCGCTATTATATAGGTATCCGTTATACAAAGCAGAATATGCAGTCTCCATATAGGTATTTGCATTCTGCAATACATCATAGTTTTTCACTAAGCGGGAGTTGACTCCCCAACGGGCGTCTAAAGAAATCTGCGTATCACCGCTCTTACCTTTCTTTGTAGTAACCAAAATAACACCGTTTGCACCACGTGCACCATACAAGGCAGCAGCTGCGGCATCTTTCAATACGGTCATTGATTCAATATCTTGTGAATTGACAGCGGAGATATCTCCTTCATAAGGAATACCATCCACTACATACAGAGGATTGTTGCTGGCATACATAGAACCGATACCGCGAATACGAACTGTCGCACTCGTACCCGGCTGGCCATTTGTACTTTGTGTCTGCACACCAGATACAGTACCGGAAAGTGCATTCGATAAGTTGGAGACCTGACGTTTCTCCAATGTCTCAGACTTGATCACAGAGGCTGAACCTGTAAAAGCAGACTTCTTTGCTGTACCGTAAGCTACCACCATTACCTCATCAAGCATCTCAGAATCGGAACCTTGGCGCCCTCATCGGTAAACTTGAGCGCCACATAGTACTCGGAGCTGCTGCCGTTGACGGGGCCGTACTGGGCAGCTGCGCTCTCCACCATCGAACCGTCGAGGACGAGCTCTCCGTCTGCGCTGCTCCCCTCGCGGAAGGTCAGATAGGCGGTGGTGCCGATCTCCTCAATGGCGGCTTCGGGGTCGAACTCCGTCTCGCCCGACTGCCACGGGAACTCGAGGATGAGGCTGTCGGAGTTGTTGTCCACATACAGCTCATAGTCGGTCACGTTGAGGGCGACCAGACGGTTCTCGATGACCAGCTGAGCTGCCTCGAGCTGGTCGTCGGTGGCGTCATAGCCGTCGGAAGGGACGAAGGTGACGTTGACGCCGCCCTTGATGTCCACACCAAAGCGGATGTCTTTCGCGCCCTTGATGTAGGTTGTGGTCACATCACCGTACTTGACTGCGACGCCAAAGAATGCCGTATAGACGAACGCCGCGATCAAAAGCACAGTGAGGACAAGTTGCCATGCTTTGCCTTTAGTTTTCATATGAATCGGGAAACCTCCAAATATAATAAGAAGCTGTTTTCATAACCATTGCACACCGCCTGAACTGCCTTTTGGCGCACTCTGGCTATGAAAACAACTTCCAAATCCCCGCTGCGCCGTCAGAGCGGCAGCACAGCGGGGATCTTGTGCGATGAATCAGGCTTTCTCAGCCAGCAGCTTCTCGACTGCGGCCAGACGGACGCAGACACAGAGCAGGTCGGACGCAGTCTCCACTTCGTCCAGGCTGGGATAAGTGGGCGCGATGCGCAGATGGGCATCGTCCGGGTCCTTGTGGTAAGGGTAAGCGGAGCCTGCGCCGGTGAGGGTCAGGCCGCAGTCCTTGCACAGCTGGGCCACACGCTTGGCGCAGCCGGGCATGACGTAGAGGCTGATGAAGTAGCCGCCCTTGGGGTTCGTCCAGTGGGCGATGTCGCCGCAGGGAGTCAGCTCCTCGTTGAAGGCCGTCTTGACGGCATCAAAGCAGGGTACCAGACGGCGGCGGTGCTTTGCCATGTGGGCCAGAACGCCTTCCTTGTTCTTGAGGAAGCGGACGTGACGCAGCTGGTTCATCTTATCATAGCTGATGATCATGACCGAGAAGCGCTTGCAGATGTACTTCATCATGGCTTCGCTGCAGGCCAGCGCAGAAACGCCTGCGCCCGGGAAGGTGATCTTGCTGGTAGAGGTGAACATGAAGACGCGGTCCTCAGTGCCGTACTTCTTGCACTCGTTCAGCAGGACAGGAGTCTCGATGATCTCGTCCGTCAGGTGGTGGACGATGTAAGCCTCATCCCAGAAAATTTTGAAGTCGGGAGCAGCGGTCTTCATCTTGGCGAAGCGGTCGATGGTCTCGTCACTGTAGGTGTAGCCGTCGGGGTTGGAATACTGAGGCACGCACCAGATACCCTTGATGGTATCATCCTCAGCTACCAGCTTCTCAACAACGTCCATATCAGGGCCGGTCGGAGTCATGGGAACGCTGATGAGCTCAAAGCCGAACTCCTCGGTGATGGCGAAGTGGCGGTCATAGCCGGGTACCGGGCAGAGGAACTTGCGCTTCTCCACCTGCGACCAGGGGCAGGGAGACTCGGGGAAGCCGAAGCAGTAGCCCATGGAAATGAGGTTGTACATGATCTGCAGGCTGGAGTTTCCGCCCACAAAGACTTCCTCAGGCTTGACGCCCATCACGTCGCCGAACAGCTCACGGGCCTCGTGCAGGCCCTCAAGGTCGCCGTAGTTGCGGGCATCGGTGCCGGCGTCGGTGGTGTAATCGGTCATCTGCAGCAGCCCCATTGCCAGGTCCATCTGGTGAGGGCCGGGCTTGCCGCGGGCCATATTCAGCTTCAGGCCCATTGCCTGAAATTTCTTGTAGTTTTCTTCCAGAGCTTCCTTTTCAGCAGTCAGTTCGTCGCGAGTCATCTCAAAATAATTTGCCATAACACACACTCCTTTATCGTACTTTCTGTTTCCCACAAAATGTCCGGCGCTTCCATCCGCAGAGCAGTCCCATGCCAGTGGGCCGTCCCGGTATTCCCCTTGCAGTTCCAGACTTTTATAGTTTACTACAATTTGGTCTCGGAAACAAGTCAGATGGCACAAAAAAGCCCCGCCAAAAAGCAAAAAGCTTTCAGCGGGGCTGCTCTTCCCTGCTGTGCGCTGACGCTCAGCTCAGGGAAGTCTGACTCTTATAGCGCTTGCGCACCGCACCGTACTCCATGTGCGCTTCGCCGCCCTCCACGGTGTCCTCGTCGATGGTGACGCGGATGATGGTGGGGTCGTTCGGCACATCGTACATGATGGGCATGAGGATGTTCTCCATCACGCTGCGCAGGCCGCGGGCGCCGGTCTTGCGCTCAATGGTCTTGCGGGCGATGGCATGGAGAGCCTCGTCGGTGATGTCCAGCTCCACGTTGTCCATCGACAGCAGCTCTTTATACTGCTTGACCAGACTGTTGCCTTTTCAGCCTCGCTGGAGTTATCCTTCAGCGCACTGCCAAAGCCCAGTGCAGACTTGTCGGTGCGGCGGAGGATATACTTGTCCAGACCGTCGAACGCACCGCCGCAGATGAAGAGGATGTTGGTGGTGTCGATTTGGATGAACTCCTGCTGGGGGTGCTTGCGGCCGCCCTGCGGGGGGACATTGCTGACGGTGCCTTCCAAGATCTTCAGCAGAGCCTGCTGCACACCTTCACCGCCCACGTCTCGGGTGATGGAGGGATTCTCACTCTTGCGGGTGATCTTGTCGATCTCATCAATATAGATGATGCCGATCTGAGCCTTCTGGACGTCGAAGTCTGCGGCCTGGATGAGCTTGAGCAGGATGTTCTCGACGTCCTCGCCCACATAGCCGGCCTCCGTCAGGGTGGTGGCGTCTGCGATGGCGAAGGGAACGCCCAGCATCTTGGCCAGTGTCTGGGCCAGCAGGGTCTTGCCGACACCGGAGGGTCCCAGCAGCAGGACGTTGGACTTCTGCAGTTCAACGTCTGCGCCCTTGCCGCTCAGGATGCGCTTATAATGGTTGTAGACCGAGACGGCCAGCACACGCTTGGCCTCGTCCTGACCGATGACATACTGGTCCAGACCCTCCTTGATCTCTGCGGGGGTCTTGATGTTGATGGCGAGATCATCTGCGGGCTGGATACGCGCCCGGCTGGCGCTGCCGCGGCTGGGGCGGGAGCTGTTGCTGCCCGGATGATCCGGCTTGTCCGAGAGCAGGTCGGCGCAGAGGCCGATGCATTCGCTGCAGATGTTCACGCCGGGGCCGATGATCATCCGCTCCACTTCGTCCTGATGTTTGCCGCAGAAGCTGCAGACCAGATCCTTTTCGTTTTTATCTCTGCCGGAATTGTTATTAGCCATAACCGTTTTTCCTTATCCTGGGTGTATTGCTTTCTGCCGCTCAGCGGTGGGTGATGACCTCATCAATGAGGCCGTATTCCTTGGCCTCCTGCGCAGAAAGGAAGTTGTCGCGCTCGGTATCCTGCTCCACCTTTTCCAGCGGCTGGCCGGTGTACTCGCTGAGCAGCCGGTTCATCTTGGCGCGGGTGCGGATGATGTGGTCCGCGTGGATCTTGATGTCGGTAGCCTGTCCGGACAGACCGCCGCCCTGACCGCCTGCAATCAGCGGCTGGTGGATCATGATCTCAGCGTTGGGCAGAGCGAACCGCTTGCCCTTGGTGCCGCTGGCCAGCAGGAATGCGCCCATCGAGGCAGCCATGCCCATGCAGATGGTGGAGACATCGCACTTGATATACTGGATGGTATCGTGGATGGCCATACCCGCGCTGATGGAGCCGCCGGGGCTGTTGATATACAGGCTGATGTCCTTATCGGGGTCCTGCCCTTCCAGATACAGCAGCTGTGCCACGACAAGGCTGGCAGAGGTGTCGTTGACATCCTCGCTCAGCACAATGATGCGGTCGTTCAGCAGACGGGAGAAAATATCGTAGGAACGCTCCCCGTGCGCCGACTGCTCGACAACGTAAGGAACAAAACTCATAGGGTTCGCCTCCTGAATGAAAATTATTGTATTTGCAAAATTGACCGATACGGCAAGCGCACATGGGCCGTAGCCGTATCGGTCAATTTCAACAACCTTAGCTTACAGAGCCGGGATCACTCCCTGCCCTGTGTGACCTTGTGCGCCAGAATTACTGAGCGTCCTCGGTCTTCTCGGCCTCAGCGGCCTTCTCCACGACGTTAGCGTGGCTCTTGATGAAGTCGATCGCCTTGTTGATGGCCAGGTCGTGCTTCACCTCATCGACATTGATGAGCTCACGGACCTTGTCCTCTTCCATCTTGTACTGGTCAGCGATGCGCTTGACCTCTGCGTTCAGCTCGTCCTCAGAAGCCTCGATGTTCTCGGCAGCTGCGACAGCCTCCAGAGCCAGACGGATCTTGACCTGCTTCTCAGCCTGAGGCATGAAGGAAGCACGGAACTGGTCGACGGACTGGCCCATATACTTCAGGTAGTCCTCGAGGCGCAGGCCCTGCTGCTCCATGCGGAAAGCAAAGTCGTTGACCAGCTCGTCCATGCGGACATCGTACATAGCCTGGGGGATCTCAGCCTCCATGCCGTCGATGACCTGATCGACCAGAGCGTTCTCGACAGCCAGGTCATCCTGCTTGTCCAGCTGCTCCTGGTTGTTCTTGCGGATGGAAGCCTTGAACTCGTCCAGAGTGTC
>ENA-UPWM01001508-UPWM01001508.1-human-gut-metagenome-genome-assembly--contig:-NODE-1508-length-10183-cov-7.075203_pt1 | contig 10183 bp, 7 predicted proteins | sample MGYA00250051_ERZ773379 | MGnify/ENA primary metagenome ERZ773379 (study PRJEB29103, sample SAMN06112020) | human gut metagenome | biome: human gut; feature: ankylosing spondylitis patient; material...
GTTGGGGACCAAACGAATACACTCCTACAGGTACGCTCCGTGATTATGATTACACCGACCGCCTTGGCGAGATTCAAAGCGACAATCCTACCATAAAGGTGGCGGAGGAAGAAATTGCTTTGAAGAAAGTGACTCACAAGGAAACCTGGCAGAACTTGCTTCCGCAGGCAAGCATTGACGGTACGTGGAATCATACCATCAGTGCGGCACAGATGAATCTTGGTGGACAGTCGTTCAAGATGGGTATGGACAATTCGAATACGGTAAGCGGGGTGCTGAATATCAGTTTGCCCATATTCGCCCCTAGCGTATATAAGGCCATGTCGATGACGAAGACAGACATTGAACTGGCTGTGGAAAAGTCACGGGCTTCTAAGCTGGACTTGGTGAACCAGGTAACTAAGGGTTACTATCAGCTGATGCTGACGCAAGACTCCTACGATGTGTTGCAGAAGAGCTATAAGCTGGCGGAAGACAACTACAACATTGTCAATGCCAAGTATCAGCAGGGTGCCGTCAGTGAGTTCGATAAAATCAGTGCCGAGGTGCAGATGCGCAGCATTAAGCCGAATGTGATTTCGGCGGGTAATGCCGTGACGTTGTCCAAGTTGCAGTTGAAGGTACTGATGGGGGTAACGGCCGATGTGGATATAGAGATTGCCGACAATCTCGGCAACTATGAGACGGAGCTGTTTGCCAATGAACTGAATCAGCCCGCTGCCAATCTGAACAATAATACGACGATGAAGCAGTTGGACTTGAACCGGAAGATGCTCAATCAGAACATCAAGTCACTCCGTGCCAACTTCATGCCTACTTTGGGTATGAACTATTCTTACCAGTACCAGTCACTCTACAACGAGGATTGGAACATCCTCGATTATAATTGGAGCGGAAGTTCCGCACTGATGTTTACGCTGAGTATTCCTTTGTATAAGGCAAGCAATTTCACCAAGCTCAAGTCCAACCGTATTCAGATACGTCAGTTGGAGCAGAACCGTCTGGACACAGAGCGAAAGCTGAACATGCAGATTACCAGCTACCAGAACAACATGGCTGCCAGTTCTGAGCAGGTTGTCAGCAACCGCGAGAATGTGATGCAGGCACAGAAAGCTGTGCAGATTGCCGGTAAACGCTATGAGGTAGGTAAAGGTACGGTGTTGGAACTGAACACATCACAAGTGCAGCTTACGGAGGCTGAACTGACTTACAATCAGTCCATCTATGATTATCTGGTAGCGAAGGCTGACCTTGACCAAGTGCTGGGAAAGGATTATATTGCAGAGAACGAAGAATGAAGAACTAAGAATGAAGAATAGAAATAAGAACAACGATATGAAAAAAGGTTTTCAATGGATGGCCCTGCTGGTTGTTGCCATGTTGGGGGCATGTAGCGGAGGTAGTGATAAAGCTGCTGCTGAGAAGGTGGACGAGAAGCCGAGGGTGAAACTGGCCGAGGTGTCGTCCCGTCCCGTGGAACAGATTCAGGAATACACCGCTACGGTGGAAGCCGAAGTAAAAAACAATATTGCTCCCTCTTCTCCGGTGCGTATAGACCGCATCTTTGTGGAGGTGGGCGACCGCGTGTCGAAAGGCCAGAAGCTGGTCAGCATGGATGCTGCCAATCTGAAGCAGATAAAATATCAGTTGGACAACCAGCAGATAGAGTTCAAGCGTATTGACGAGTTGTATAAGGTAGGCGGTGCCTCCAAGTCGGAGTGGGATACCGCCAAGATGAATCTCGACATCCGTGAGACTTCCTATAAGAATCTCTTGGAGAACACCTCGTTGCTCAGTCCCATTAACGGGGTGGTGACGGCACGCAATTACGATAACGGAGATATGTATAGCGGTGGAGAACCGGTACTGGTAGTGGAGCAAATCACTCCGGTAAAACTATACATCAACGTATCCGAAGGCTACTTTACCAAAGTGAAGAAGGGCGCTCCCGTATCCGTGAAAGTAGATGTCTATGGTGACGAGGAGTTCGAAGGCAAAATCAGCCTTGTTTATCCTACCATCGACCCGGCTACCCGTACTTTCCCGGTAGAGATACAGCTTGTCAACCGTGATCAGCGCGTACGTCCGGGAATGTTTGCCCGCGCCACGCTGAACTTCGGAACACAGGACCACGTGGTTGTTCCCGACCTGGCCATTGTGAAGCGTGCCGGTTCAGGCGACCGCTATGTCTATGTCTACAAGAACGGCAAGGTGTCTTATAATAAGGTAGAGCTTGGCCGTCGTATGGATACGGAGTATGAGTTGATTTCCGGTGTAGACAATAACTCTCAAGTTGTTATTGCTGGGCAGTCTAAATTAGCCGATGGTGTGGAAGTCGAGGTAGAAAAATAATATGGTAATGTGGTAATGTGATAATATGCTAATGTGCCGATGTAGCTACATTGCGCAGCCAATTAGCATATTAGCACATTGGCAAATTAAAGAATTAATCTTATGAGTTTATACGAAGGAGCGGTTAAGAAACCGATTATGACCTCGCTCTGCTTCCTGGCAGTGGCTATATTTGGTCTGTTCTCTCTGTCGAAATTGCCGGTAGACCTTTATCCGGACATCGAGACCAACACCATTATGGTGATGACGACCTATCAGGGTGCCAGTGCCTCGGACATCGAGAATAACGTGACCCGTCCGTTGGAAAACGTGCTGAATTCGGTCAGCAACTTGAAGCATATCACTTCCCGTTCGTCGGAGAATATTTCCGTGATTACGCTGGAGTTTGAGTATGGATATGACATAGACGTGCTGACGAACGACGTGCGTGATAAACTGGACATGGTGAGCTCCATGCTGCCCGATGAGGTCGAAACTCCCATCATCTTCAAGTTCAGTACGGACATGATTCCTATCCTGCTGCTCTCCGTGCAGGCAGAGGAGAGCCAGCCGGCTCTTTACAAAATATTGGATGACAACGTGGCGAATCCCTTGGCGCGTGTGCCCGGTGTGGGTACGGTGTCCATTTCGGGTGCCCCCAAGCGTGAGGTCAATGTATATTGCGACCCCAATAAACTGGATGCCTACAACCTTTCTGTAGAAACTATCAGCTCTATTATCAGTGCCGAAAACCGGAATACGCCGGGCGGTACGTTTGATGTAGGTAGCAATACCTATTCGCTGCGTGTGGAAGGTGAGTTCAAGGATCCCAAAGAGATGGAGAACATCGTGGTAGGTACGCACAACGGTGCTTCCGTCTATCTGCGCGATGTGGCAAAAGTTGTGGACTCTGTGGAGGAACGTGCACAGAAGACGTATAGCAACGGTGTGCAGGGCGCTATGATTGTGGTGCAGAAACAATCGGGTGCCAATTCTGTAGCTATTTCGCAGAAGGTAATTGATATGTTGCCGCAGTTGCAGAAGTCACTGCCGAGCGATGTGAAGCTGGGGATCATTGTCAATACTTCCGATAACATCTTGAATACGATAGACAGCTTGGAGGAAACCATTATGTACGCTATGCTGTTCGTTATCTTGGTGGTGTTCGTTTTTTTGGGGCGTTGGCGTGCCACGGTCATTATTTGTATCACCATACCGATGTCACTGGTTGCCTCGTTCATCTATCTGGGTATCATCGACGGCGGTTCACTGAATATCATCTCGCTCTCTTGTCTCTCTATTGCTATTGGTAACGTGGTGGACGACGCCATTGTGGTACTCGAGAATGTAACGACCCATATTGAACGGGGTTCCGAACCGAAGCAGGCAGCGATACATGCCACGAACGAGGTGGCCATCTCCGTAATTGCATCTACGCTGACTATGATTGCGGTATTCTTCCCATTGACGATGGTAAGTGGTATGTCCGGTGTGTTATTCCGTCAGTTGGGATGGATGATGTGTGTGATTATGACGGTTTCCACAGTTTCAGCCTTGTCATTCACCCCGATGATGTGTGCGCAGCTTCTGCGTTTGCAGAAAAAGCAGAGTAAGATGTTCCTTACGCTCTATACGCCGATTCAGCGTGCGCTGGACGGTCTTGACGTGTGGTATCAGAACCGGTTGAACTGGGCTGTGCGCCATCGTCTGACGGTTATGGCAGGCTGTGCCGCATTCTTTGTGGCAAGTCTGTTCTGTGCCAAGTACATCGGTACCGAGTTCTTCCCGGCAGCAGACAATAGCCGCATCGGTATCAACCTTCAGTTGCCCATCGGGGCCCGTGTGGAGCGTGCGGAAGCATTGGCTTCGGAACTGACAAACAAGTGGATGACGCGCTACGGAGATATGATGAAAGTTTGCAACTACACTGTGGGGCAGGCGGACTCTGACAATACGTTTGCTTCCATGCAGGACAACGGTAGTCATATCATTAGTTTCAATATCAGTCTGGTGAGTCCGGGAGACCGTGACGTGACACTGGAAACCGTTTGCGACGAAATGCGTGAGGACTTGAAGGGGTATCCCGAATTGGACAAGGCGCAGGTTATTCTGGGCGGTAGCACAGGCGGCATGAGCGCCCAGGCAAGTGCCGACTTTGAGGTTTATGGTTACGACTTCACCGCTACGGACAAAGTGTCAGCCGAACTGAAAGAGAAATTGTTGCAGGTGAAAGGTGTGAGTGAAGTGAACATCAGCCGTCAGGATTATCAGCCCGAATATCAGGTGGACTTTGACCGTGAGAAGCTGGCATTGCATGGCTTGAATCTTTCTACTGCCTCCAACTATCTGCGTAATCGTGTAAATGGTGCTTTGGCATCTTATTATCGCGAAGATGGTGACGAGTACGACATCCGTGTGCGTTACGCTCCCGAATTCCGTACAAAGATTGAAGATTTGGAGAACATCCTTATTTATACGCCTTCCGGTGAGGGTATCCGCGTGAAAGACCTCGGCAAAGTAGTCGAGCGTTCTGCTCCTCCTACCATCGAACGTAAAGACCGTGAGCGTATTGTTACTGTATCTGCGGTTATTTCGGGAGCACCTTTGGGCGATGTGGTGGCCGATGGTAATGCTATAATTGATAAGATGGACCTACCAAGTGGTGTTTCTATCCAGATTTCGGGTTCGTATGAGGACCAACAGGATTCATTCTCCGACTTGGGAACGCTGGCTGTATTGATTGTTATTCTCGTATTCATTGTGATGGCAGCTCAGTTTGAGTCTTTGAGCTATCCGTTCATCATCATGTTTTCCATTCCATTTGCATTCAGCGGTGTGTTGATGGCATTATTCTTTACGGGAACCAATTTGAATGTGATGTCGCTTTTGGGTGGAATCATGTTGATTGGTATTGTGGTGAAGAACGGTATCGTACTCATCGACTACATCACGCTTTGCCGCGAACGTGGTCAAGCGGTGCTTCACTCTGTAGTCACGGCAGGCCGCAGCCGTTTGCGTCCGGTATTGATGACTACGCTGACCACTATCCTCGGTATGGTGCCGATGGCTGTAGGGCAGGGTGAAGGTGCCGAGATGTGGCGTCCGTTGGGTGTTGCCGTAATTGGCGGTCTGACGGTATCTACCATTCTGACATTGATTCTTGTCCCCGTACTCTATTGCTCGTTTGCAGGTGTTGGTATCCGCCGCACGCGTAAGAAGATTAAGAAAGACCGTGAGCTGAATGATTATTACCAGTTGCATAAGGAGAAGATGACGAAACCACGTAAACAATGATTAATCATTATCCGTTAATCATTAAACATTAATCACTAAACATTATATAGCGTGAAATCAGTATTTATAACATTCGACCAAGCGTTCTTTGAACGTATCATGGCATTGCTTGACCGCCACAACTGCCGCGGCTTCAGCTATTGGCAGCAAGTACAGGGGCGTGGCAGTAAGACGGGGGAACCGCACTATGGCAGCCATGCCTGGCCCAGTATGTGTTCCGCCATCATCACTATCATAGATGAGGCTAAGGTGGCTCCGTTGCTCGAAGCGCTCCACCGGATGGACAAGGAGACCGAGCAACTCGGACTCCGTGCTTTTGTTTGGAATATCGAACAGACCATTTAATCGGGTCTGCTCTGTCTATAACCGTTATCCCCGGAGAAAAAATCTTGTTTCTTTGGGGATAATTCTTTTTTGTCCGGAGAGATTTTTTCAACCTATATCTATATCTTTGCGGCCACATTAGGTATGGAAAAGAATTCATTGAAATATACGGGTCTGTTGGCGTTTATCGTATGGGGTGCATTGTTGCTGATGCATCTGTTGCCAAGTATTACGATGGGTGGCCGTGTGCTGAGGCGTGTGGATATCTTGGGGGACGTGCGTCGTCCTTCCAAGCCGGTGAGTGAGCCGGACAGCCTGCTGCCTCCGCCCCCGAAGGTGAAGCCCGCCTTTGTGGACACCTGCCGTGCGGGCATGACGTGCATTGAAGATTACAGCGATTCTACCATGCGTGGCATGACGCGGTTCTATCAGGCGCTCGACGAGCTTGCCAAAGCACCCCGTCCGGTTCGTATCGCCTACTTCGGCGACTCCTTTATCGAAGCGGATATTCTGACGGCTGATTTACGCGAGATGCTTCAGCAGAAATATGGCGGTTGCGGAGTAGGTTTTGTCACCATTACGTCCATGACCAGTGGCTTCCGTCCTACAGTGCGTCATTCCTTCAGCGGATGGCAGAGTCATTCTGTCATGGACTCCGTGTTCTTTGACCGTAGCAAGCTGGGAGTCTCCGGACATTACTTTATTCCGAATACCGGTGCTTATGTGGAACTGCGGGGGCAGAAGAACTATGCCTCCCGTCTGGATACTTGCCAGCGTGCCAGTATTTTTTTCTATAACCGTGGCACAACCACCCTTTCTGTCCGCGTCAATCGTGGCGAAGCAACTACCGAGACTTTTGAGCCGATTGATGATTTGCAGGAGATGACGGTAGAGGGAAATATCGGTTCTGTCCGTTGGACGGTGGAAAGTGCGGACTCCACCTTGTTTTATGGCCTTGCCATGGACGGTACTTCCGGCATTGTGCTGGATAACTTCTCACTGCGTGGCAGCTCCGGCCTTTCCCTCCGCTCTGTTCCCGTGTGGATGATGCGTGAGTTCAATGAACAGCGTCCTTACGATTTGATAATCCTGCAGTACGGACTGAATGTGGCTACAGAGCGCGGACGGAATTACGACAAGTACATTGCCGGCATGCAGACAACGGTGCAGCATCTCAAGGAGGCCTTTCCGCAAGCAGCCATCCTCATAGTCAGCGTGGGCGATAGGGACTATAAGACCGAAGAAGGGGAGCTGCGTACCATGCCTGGCATCAAGAATCTGGTTCGTTATCAACAGAATTTGGCGGCGGATGAGGCTGTCGCTTTCTGGAACATGTTCGAGGCTATGGGTGGGGAAGGCAGTATGGCAGACATGGTGCATGCCAAGCCGTCATTGGCCAATTATGATTATACGCACATCAACTTCCGTGGTGGAAAGCATCTTGCGGGATTACTTTATGAGTCTTTGATTTATGGCAAGGAACAGTATGACAGAAGGAGGGCCTACTATGAAGAGGAGCCATAAGGAGGATTTACGATGTACGATTTGCTGCGCGGTGCTGGTGCTGATTGCGGCGATAGGGCCGCTCCATGCACAAGATGTATTGCCAGGCAGCCTTTCGTGTCATGCCGGTGGAGCGGATTGTGATACTCTCTGCCTCTATTCCCAACGTACGGATACGGTGTCTGTCCCTTTGATAACTTTTCCCGCCGCATTCCGGCAAATGAAGGAGAATGTACTTACCGACAGTCTGGGTATTCTTAATCCTTTCTGGGAGAAGTTGCGTCTGTCTCGGCTGGGCGCTTCCGCTGATACGCTTCGCATCGTACATGTGGGCGACAGCCATATACGCGGCCATATCTTCCCCCGTACCACCGGTGCGTTGATGCAGGACACTTTCGGGGCAGTCTCTTATACCGATGTAGGTATCAACGGTGCATTTTGTACTACTTTCACCCGTCCGGACCGTATTGCTGATATTGCGGCTCTGCATCCCGACCTGCTTATTCTTTCCTTCGGGACGAACGAAAGCCATAACCGCCGTTACAATACAATGCTGCACTATCGCCAGATGGACGACCTTGTACGCATGCTTCGCGAGAAACTGCCGAATGTACCGATGTTGATGACCACTCCTCCGGGCTCTTACGAGAGTTTCCGGCAGCGTCGCCGTCGTCGAACCTATAAGATTAATCCGCGTACTGCCGTTGCCGTGCAGACTATCCGCTGCTATGCCGATGAAAACGGATTGGCGGTATGGGACATGTACGAAATACTTGGCGGTACCCACCGTGCCTGCCTCAACTGGCAGGAAGCCGGATTGATGCGTCCGGACCATGTACACTATTTGCCGGACGGTTACCGCCTGCAAGGCGAGCTGTTCTACCAGGCCTTGTTAAAAGCTTATAACGATTATGTGGAATATTGACGAATTTTTATCCGGATTGAATATAGACTTGGACCGTTTGCGCGATGTCTTCACTTATGACCCGCAAGCCCCGATGATATTCAGCAGTGGTATTTTCCTCTGGCTGTTTGTCGCTTTTATATTGGTTTATCTGTTGTTGCAACGCCGGACGACGGCGCGTTTGCTGTTTGTCACCTTGTTTTCCTATTCTTTATTTCTTCCTCTGTAATATCATGAGGATGAATCTCGCTGTATACGCCAAGTTCACGAATCTCCCGGGCGAGTACCGTATTCTCTGTACTTCCCAGATCCAAAATAACAATCATATCCTGCTTCATTTGTCTCTCCTTTTAACTGGTCAGATTATTTCCAACATTTTTATTTTACTGATTTTCCTTTAGTTTCGCAAGCAATATTTCAAATATTCTCTATCATCCACTGCGGACGCTGTCACAGCTCTTTTTATCGCCTGCTGCATCGCCCTTGCCGCCAGTGTTCCGGCTACATTTACATCGCTTTCTACCTCTCCCACACTGCAGGCATAGATGCTGTCTCCGTCAGCCATAGTTCCAACCGGATTGATGCATCTCGCATACGCATTTCTTGCCATAGAAGCAATTTTATTCAGCTTTGCCTTATCAAAACGTGCATTGCACACGATGCAGCCGATCGTCGTATTTGTATGAAATAAATCCTGAGGCGTCGTCATCATTTCTACAAACGCCTCTTCCAAATCCACAAATTTCGTTCTTTCCGCATCCATAAGGCCTGCTATCTTTTGTCCGTTCTCCGGATCAAAAACATCTCCGAATGCATTAACGACTACGACAGCCGCTATTTTCAGCTCCCCTGCCTGAAGCGCATAGATACCCAGACCGGACTTTGTCGCCCGTTCCATTCCAAACAGCTTTCCTACGCTGGCTCCCGTTCCTGCTCCGACATTTCCCATCGATACATCGCAGCCTTCCATCGCCTTTCTACAGGCCTCATATCCCATATCCGCATCCGGACGGATATCGCTTCTTCCGTATCCCAAGTCAAAAATGCAGGACTGACATACAAGAGGTATTTTGGAAAATCCCGTGTCGTATCCAATCCCCTGCTCCTCCAGACAGCGCATCACACCGTCCGAAGCCGCCAGACCATATGCGCTTCCTCCTGACAACACGACAGCGTTCAGCGGATTATCTGCCGTCATGCTGTCTGTAAGCGGCGTTTCTCTCGACGCCGGACCTCCCCCGCTGATGTCGCAGCCTGCCTGTGCGCCCCGTTTAAAGTACAATACGCTTGCGCCTGTCTTTGCTTCATTATCCTGCGCATGTCCTATGGATACGCCATCTATCTCTGTAATTGCGATTTCCCTTATAAATCTGTCCATCAAATTTCCCTCTCACCCTTTCTGTTCACACCCGAAGCTATTCGGCAACCACTGCCGTTCCGCTTGCCGTTACCATAAGCATTCCGTTACCTGCACCGAGCACCTCATAATCGATATCAACGCCTACAACCGCATTGGCCCCCAAATCTGCCGCACGCTGTTCCATCTCCTTCAGGGCGTTCTGTCTCGCCTAAACAAGCTCTTCCTCATAGCTTCCTGATCTTCCGCCGAAAAAGTTGCTGAAAGAAGCCGCAACATCGCGCACGAAATTTACGCCAGATATGACTTCTCCAAATACAATTCCCTTATATTCCGTAATTCTTCTTCCTTCTACAGACACTGTCGTTGTCACTATCATTCCCATTCCTCCGTTTCTTCCTTTTATAGGGTACTGTGAAAGTAGAAGCTTTCTGTTGATTGTTGCAAAATGCGTTACAAATTTATTATTT
>ENA-UPWM01001515-UPWM01001515.1-human-gut-metagenome-genome-assembly--contig:-NODE-1515-length-10170-cov-13.850788_pt1 | contig 10170 bp, 9 predicted proteins | sample MGYA00250051_ERZ773379 | MGnify/ENA primary metagenome ERZ773379 (study PRJEB29103, sample SAMN06112020) | human gut metagenome | biome: human gut; feature: ankylosing spondylitis patient; material...
GCTCCACCTCTAACCAAGCCTTCCTCCTCAGGAGGAAGGATGTAACCGCCCTACTCGGTGCTCGGAACCGCTACGCTATAAGGCTGGCGGACCATCAAAGGTCTTCGCCATGTTGTGCGGGATGGGACCGCTTTGCTATAACTTTCTATAACATTTTACTCAGATAACTCATATTAGTGGGCTACCAGCCAAAAATGTCACTATGTGTACCTGTATCGGTTAAAATCAGAATCAATTCTTTATCATTTTGTTTCCAAACTAAAAGCCAATCGGAAGTAATATGACATTCCATACACCCTTTATAGTTTGACTTTAAAGGATATCTGGCCGGCAGGGGCATCAGCAGCGCGGTCATCGGCTATGACTGCCGCCACTCCTCGCCCGCGTATCACGACGCGCTTGTGGAGGGCATCCTGTCCACCGGGACCGATATAATCAGCATCGGCATGGTCCCCACTCCCGCGCTCTATTTTGCGGTCAAGCACCTCAACCGGCAGGGCGGCGTCATGATCACCGCCAGCCACAACCCGCCGGAATACAACGGGTTCAAGGTATGGGCCGGACAGTCCACCATTCACGGCGAAGAAATCCAAAAGATCAAGGCCATTTTTGAGGAAGGCGCCTTCGCCGAGGGCACGGGGACGGCTTCGCGCATCGACATCATCCCCACGTACAAGCAAGATATCCTCAGCCGCTTCAAGCTGGCCCGCCCGGTCAAAGTGGTGCTCGACGGCGGCAACGGCGCGGGCGGTGAAATCTGCGCGGACATCCTCACCAAACTCGGCGCAACGGTCATCCCCATGTTCTGCGAGCCGGACGGCGATTTCCCCAACCACCACCCCGATCCCGTCGTAGAGGCCAACATGCAGGCGCTCATGGCCCGCGTGAAGGAAGAAAAGGCCGATCTCGGCATCGGGCTGGATGGTGACGCCGACCGCCTCGGCATCGTCGATCCCGACGGGCGCCTGCTTTTCGGCGACGAAGTCCTGTCCCTCTACGCCCGTGAGCTGCTGACCCGCAAGCCCGGCTCCACGGTCATCGCGGACGTGAAGTGCTCCAGCCGCCTTTTCAACGACATCAAGGCGCACGGCGGCACCCCCATGATGTGGACCACCGGGCACTCCATCATCAAGGCCAAGATGCAGGAAGTCGGCGCTCCGCTCGCCGGTGAAATGTCCGGCCACATGTTCTTTGCCGACAACTGGTACGGCTTCGACGACGCCATCTATGGCTCGGCCCGGTTTGTCGCCCTCTTCTCGGCGCAGGACAAGCCCATGACCGAACTCCCCGGCTGGCCCGCGTCCTTCGCCACCCGCGAAATCAACATCCCCTGCCCGGACAACGCCAAGTTCGCCGTGGTCGAAAAGGTGAAAGCCCATTTTCGCGCCCTCTACGACACCATCGAGCTGGACGGCGCGCGCGTGAATTTCCCCCACGGCTGGGGGCTTGTCCGCGCGTCCAACACCCAGCCCGTCCTCGTCACCCGCTTCGAAGCGGACAGTGCCGAGGCCCTCGCCGCCATCCGCGAAGAGATGGAAAAAAAAAAAAAAAAGTGGATTGAGGAAGCCGAGTAAGAAAGGAAATTGGGGAAGACCGTCACCGGCAAGTCCGGCCAGACCTCCAAGATCAATCTGGGCCGGGCGGGCAAGCACATCATCGCCGCCGTGCTGATCGTCATCACCTTTTTCACCAGCATCTTCCCCATCGTCTCCTTTGCATTTGAAACGTTCCTGCCCAACCCGGGCGATTACAGCTTCCTATACACCGGAGACGCCGACAACCTGACCGTCAAATGGTGGACGACGGACGAGAACATCACGGAAAACGGAATGTACGGCCAGAAGGGCATCCTGCACAACGAGACCATCTGGCACGCCTTCCGCGGAACGATCCTGGTGTCCGTGTGCTGCTCCCTGCTGGCCGGCACCATCGGCACCATGATCGGCTACGCCGTATCCAAGACGAGGCGGAGCCGATGGGCGAACTACGTCAACGCGGTGGCCTTCCTGCCGTATCTGATGCCCTCCATCGCCGTGGGCGTGGCGTTCTTCGTTCTCTTTTCCAATCGGTACGTTAACCTCTTCAATACGTACACGCTGCTCATCATCGTCGGCACCATTAAATATATCCCCTTCGCCAGCCGGGCCAGCCTGAACTCCATGCTCCAGCTCTCCGGCGAGATCGAAGAGGCCGCCATCATTCAGGACATTCCGTGGAGCAAGCGGATGACCCGCATCATCATCCCCATTCAAAAGTCCTCCATCATCAGCGGCTATCTGCTGCCGTTCATGACCTGCCTGCGCGAGCTGAGCCTGTTCATGCTGCTGTGCGTTCAGGGCTTCATCCTCTCCACCACGCTGGACTATTTCGACGAAATGGGTCTGTACGCCTTCTCCAGCGGCATCAACCTGATCCTGATCGTCACCATTCTGATTTGCAACACCCTCGTCAACAAGGTCACCGGCGCAAGCCTTGATAAGGGAATAGGAGGTTAAATCATGCCTGAGATCGTATTGACCCACGTAACCAAACGCTGGGATAAATTCTACGCTGTGGACGACCTGAATCTGGTTATCGACGACAACGCCTTCGTCACGCTGCTGGGGCCCTCCGGCTGCGGCAAGACCACCACCCTGCGCATGATCGCGGGACTGGAGACTCCCACCAGCGGCCGCATCACCATCGGCGGCCGGGTCGTGTATGACAGCGAGGCCGGCATCAATATCCCGCCCAACAAGCGCAAGGTGGGCTTCCTGTTCCAGAACTACGCCCTCTGGCCCAACATGACCGTCTACCAGAACATCTCCTTCGGCCTTTCCAATATCAAGGAAGAACTGCCCAAGTTCGACCCGGACGCCAGCCGCGCCGCAACGCTGCTGCGCGTCCTGCAGAAGCCGGACGACGTGGTAAAGACCATCGTGGAGTGCGTGGACAAAAAGGGCAAGCTGGACGTGAACAAGGCCCAGATCAAGCTGATCGACCGCTATGAGATTTCCATCTACGCCGCCAAGACCCTGATGAGCTACAAGCTCCACGAGTCCATGGAGCCGGGCACCGTGGCGCAGGCCCGCCGCCCGGAGCTGGAGGCCGCGCTCAAGTCCGCCCGGGACAAGGCCGCCGCCGCCGGCTGCACGCTCAACGACCGCTTTGAGTACGAAAAGGACGGCAAGCCCGTCACCGCCGTGCGCAAGCTGACGCCGGAGGAGATCGACCTGTCCGTGCGCCGCGTGGCCCGGATCGTGAAGATCGGCATGTTCATGGACCGCTATCCCTCCGAGCTGTCCGGCGGCCAGCAGCAGCGCGTGGCCATCGCCCGGACGCTGGCTCCGGAGCCGACGGTGCTGTTCATGGACGAGCCGCTGAGCAATCTGGACGCGAAGCTGCGCCTTGAGATGCGCTCCGAGCTTCAGCGCCTGCACATCGACACCGGCTCCACCTTTATCTACGTCACCCACGATCAGATGGAGGCCATGACGCTGGCCACCAAGATCTGCCTGATCGAAAACGGCGTCCTCCAGCAGTACGACGCGCCGCTGGACGTGTACGCCAAGCCCAATAACGTGTTCGTGGCGGACTTCGTGGGCAACCCCGCCATCAACTTCATCGACGCCAGCGGCGCCCAGCAGTCCGACGGAACGCTGACCCTCTCCGCGCTGGACGGGATGCAGCTCTCCTTCCGTCCCAAGGAGCCGCTGGACGTGGCCGCGTGGTACGAGCGCGCGGACGCGGAGGACAAGGCCCGCAGAGACGCGGAAAACGCCCGGGCGCTGGACAAGAAGAGCGTGGAAAAGGGCAACAAGGACGTGCTGTTCCGCTATCACGTGGCCCGCGTCAACGAGACGGAGGACTTCGGCGACGAGGCGGCCCTGACCGACGGGGACTTTGTTCTCGGCGTGCGGCCGGAGTTCCTGCGTTTGAGCGATTCCGGCGCCATCGAAGGCGAGATCTACTCCGCCATGCCCACCGGCATGGAGACCACGGTGAAGGTCCGGGTGGGCAGCTTCCTGCTCACCGGCGTGGTGTTCGGTGGCGTGCTCTACCGCATCGGCCAGAAAATCCGTCTGGACTTTCAGGGCGACGGCGTGGTATTATTCAGTCGTAGGAACGGCCGGATGATCGCGCAAGGCTCTTTGAGCGTGAAGTAAATCCGCCCCGGTCCCTCGGCCGGGCGCTGTCGGGAAAGAGGCCCCCTGCCGGGGCCTCTTTTCTCCGTTTTCCATCCTGATCCCCAAAAGGAGCGTTTTATGATCCGTCTCATTGCATCCGATATCGACGGCACGCTGCTGCCCTATGACGAGACCGTCATGCCCCAGCGGCTGTTTCCCCTGATCCGCCGCCTGCGGGAGCGGAATATCCTGTTCTGTCCCGCCTCCGGCCGGCAGTACCACTCCATGCGCACGCTGTTCGCCCCCGTGGCGGACGAGATGTGCTTTCTGTGTGAAAACGGCGCCGTGCTGTACGGCCCCGGAACGGAGGAGGGCGCGCCCCTCCTGAGCAAGACGCTCCTGCCCCGTCAGGAGGCGCTGGCCCTGTCCCGCGCCATCATGGACATTCCCGGCTGCGACGTCATCATCGAGGGGCAGAACCTCAACTATCTGTGCGGCTGCGGCCCGGAGCTGGTCCACGAGATGGCCGTGAACCACGGGAATCTCGTGACCATGGTGGACCGGCCCGAGGACGTGCCGGAGGAGATCGTGAAGATCGCGGCCTACTGTCCCAACGGGATGGACGGCCCCGCCGCGCTCCTCGCCCCCCGCTGGGGTGAGCCGTTCCACATGGCGGTGGCGGGCCTTGTGTGGCTGGACTTCTCCATCGCCACCAAGGGCACCGGCCTTGCGGAGATGTGCGGCGCACTGGGCGTTTCGCCGGAGGAGACGGCGGCCTTCGGCGACAACTGGAACGATCAGGCCATGCTGGACATGGCGGGCCGGTGCTATCTCATGGAGCAGGCGGACGGTGCGCTGCGCCGGACGCTGGCGGACTCCCGCGCCGCCGCGGTCCGGGAAGCGCCCCGATCCTGCCGGGACGTGTGCAACGAATTGGAGGCGATCCTCTCATGCGCGCAGTGATCTTTGATCTGGACGGCGTGCTGGTCCGCACGGATCAGGCCCACGACAAGGCGTGGCGTGCGCTGGCGGTCCGTCTCGGCATCCCCTTTGACGGGCGCGCCGCGGCGCGGCTGCGTGGCGTCTCCCGGATGGAGGCGCTGGACATCGTGCTGGAGGGCTGCGGCCGCAGCTTCACCCCGGCGGAGAAGGAAGCCCTCGCCGCGGAGAAGAACGAGCGCTACCGCGCCCTCATCGCCGAAATGACCCCGGCGGACGTCGCCCCGGATACAACAGTCACGCTCAAGGCCCTGCGGGAGCGTGGGCTTTTGCTGGCGGTGGCCAGCTCCAGCAAAAATGCCCGCTTCATTCTGGAGCGCACCGGCCTGACGCCGTATTTCCACGCCGTGGTGGACGGGACGCAGATCGCCCGGTCCAAGCCGGACCCGGAGGTGTTTTTAAAGGCCGCGCAGGCGCTGGGCGTCTCCCCGGCGGAAGCGCTGGTGGTGGAGGACGCCGCCGCAGGCGTCCGCGCCGCCCGCTGCGGCGGCTTTTCCAGCGCCGCCCTCGGCCCCGCCGCTGCGGCGGAGGGCCTTGCGGACCACGAGATCCGGTCCCTGCCGGAGCTTTTGGAGCTGGTCTGACCGCTCAATCCAACCCGAAAGGAGGACGCGCCATGGGCAGACGATGCCTGATCCTCGCGCTGACCGCGCTGCTGCTCACCGGCTGTGCCGGCTCCCCGGGCCAGTCTGCGGCGGCGCTGGCCCCGGCGGAGAGCGACCGGGTCGTGATCTACACCTCTCATAAGGAGGAGGTTTACGGCCCCATTGTCAAGGAGTTTGAAGCCCGCACCGGCATCTGGGCCGAGGTGGTCACCGGCGGCACCAACGAGCTGCTTGCCCGCATCGCGGGCGAGGCGGACGCGCCGGTGTGCGACGTGATCTTCGGCGGCGGCGTGGAGAGCCTGACGGCCTATGAGCGCTACTTTCAGCCCTACGCCTGCGCCGAGGCGGACCTGATCCGCCCGGGCCTGCGCCCGGCGGACGACCTGTGGACGCCCTTTTCCTCCCTCCCCGTGGTGCTGATCTACAACACCAAGCTGGTCTCCCCCGGCGAGCTGACCGGGTGGGAGAGCCTGCTAAGCGGCCGGTGGTCCGGCTCCATCGCGCTGGCGGACCCCACTGTGTCCGGCTCCAGCTACACGGCGGCGGCCACCATGCTCTGCGCCCTCCCCGGCGACGACTGGGACCAGCTGGACCGCCTTGCCGTCCAGCTGGAGGGCCGGGTCCTGCCGGACTCCGGCGACGTGGTGGCCGCGGTGGCCGGCGGAAGCTGCCGCGTGGGCGTGACGCTGGAGGAGACCGCCCTGAAGCGTCAGGCTCAGGGAGCGGATATCGCCATCGTCTACCCCGAGGAGGGGACCAGCGCCGTGCCGGACGGCAGCGCCCTGATCGCGGGCGCACCCCATCCGGACAACGCCCGGGCCTTCCTGGACTTTGCCCAGAGCCGGGACGTGCAGGAGCTGGTGGTCAGCCAGTTCTCCCGCCGCAGCGTCCGCACGGACGTGTCCGACGGCGACGCACTGCCCCCTGCGGACGAGCTGGCGCTCATCGACTATCCCGTCCGCTGGGCGGCGGAGCTGAAGGACGCCTTCTCCGCCCGCTGGCCGGAGCTTCTGCGGGAGGACGCGCCGTCATGAAAAACGCCTCCTTCCGCCAGAAGCTGCTCACCAGCTTTCTGGCCATCGGCATCCTGCCCCTGCTGATCTGCACGCTGCTGATGCTCAACATCTTCCGCCTTTCGCTGACCCGCAGCGCGGCGGACGCCGCCGAGACGCAGCTTGACGCCATGTCCGGCGAGCTGAGCGGGCTGTTGTCCGACTGCGAGACCGTCATGGAAAAGCTCTGCGCCGAGCCGGCGGTGGCGGCGGCGCTGGACCGCTCCGAGCTGGACGAGCAGCGCGTCTACTCCGTTTTGTACCGCGCGGCCGCGCCGGTCCTCGGCGGGGCCAGTCTCTCCGTTTACGGCGCGGACGGCCGCCAGCTCTACTCCACCTCCAGCCAGCCCGCCTCCGGCTCCCTCTCACCCCGCTGGGGGCTGCTGGCCGCGGCGGCGGACGGCGGCGTGGTCTACCGCGGCGCATCGTCCAAAAGCTCCGCCTGCATTCAGGCGGCCTGCGCCGTCCGGCGGGGCAGCGTTCCGCTGGGATACGTGGTGGCGGACGTCACCGCCGCCCAGCTCACCGCGCTTTTCGACGGGCAGCACACCGCCACCAGCCGCCTTCTGCTGCTGGACCCCTTCTGGGACCAGGTGTACGCCTCGTCCGACCTCCCCGCCAAGACGCTGGCCGCCCGCCTGCGCAGCCAGCTTCTGGCCGGACAGGCCCTCTCCGACAGCCACGGCGCTTATGATTACTTCGTCCGGCAGGAGCCGCGCTCCGGCTTCTGTCTGGTGCTCCAGCAGCCCAAGCCCATGACCGAGGGCACCGCCGAACTGATGTATCTGGTGGCGGGGCTTTCCCTGCTGCTGTGCCTGGGGCTGTGCGTGCTGGCGTCCATGCGCTTCAGCCGCCAGCTCTTTGAGCCGATCCGCGCCCTCAACAGCGCCATGCGCGAGGTGGAGGAGGGCAACCTGAACGTCCAGCTGGACAACCGCCGCATCGACGAGATGGGCCAGCTCTCCGGTCGGTTCAACCGGATGGCCCAGCGCCTGCGGCAGAATCTGAAGGACTCCCTGCGCCAGCAGCGGGAGCTGAACGAGGCTCAGATCCGCATGATGCAGGCCCAGCTCAACCCCCACTTCCTGTACAACACGCTGGACACCATCAAGTGGATGGGCAAGATCCATCAGGCCCCGGAGATCGCCACCATCTCCGCCGACCTTGCCGACATCCTGCGCAGCAGCATCTCCGCCGATGAGCTGGTCCCTCTGCGGCAGGAGCTGCGCCTTGTGGAGCGGTACGTGGAGATCCAGAACATCCGCTTTTCCGGCGCGTTCGCCCTGACGGTGGAGGTGGACGAGCCGCTGCGGGACGTGCCGGTGCCGAAGCTGATGCTCCAGCCGCTGGTGGAAAACGCCATTCTGCACGGCTTCCGGGACCGCTCCGGCGGCGAGATCCGCATCAGCGCCTACCGCGCGGAGGAGGACCTGATCCTCACCGTCCGGGACAACGGCTGCGGCGTGCCGGAGGAGGTCCTGGCCCAGTACCGGGACGGCGCGCCCCGGCCCGGCGGGCACTTCGGCCTGCACAATGTGGACGCCATCCTGCGCATCCGGTACGGACCGGACCGGGGCGTCCGCTTCGTCCCCGTGCAGGGCGAGGGCGCGTGCATCCGCATCACACTTCCGGTTTTCAGGAAAGGAGAGGAACCGCCATGCTGAAGGTCGTCGTCGTGGAGGACGAGGAGCTGGTCCGCAAGGGCATCGTGCTGACGGTGGACTGGGCCGGGGCGGGCTGCGCCGTGGTGGGCGAGGCCGCCAACGGCGAGGAGGGGCTGGAGGTCATCCGCCGCTACCGCCCGGACCTGATCGTCACCGACATCCGCATGCCCAAGCTGGACGGCATCGAGATGCTCCGCCGCCTGCGGGAGGAGGGGAACCGGGCCCACGTGGTCTTTCTCACCGCGTACAGCGACTTTTCCTACGCCCAGTCGGCGCTGAAGCTGGGCGCTGCGGACTACCTGCTCAAGCCCTTTCACGACGGGGAGCTGGAGGAGACCATCGCCCGCATCCGCAGCCGCGCCCAGGCCGCAGCCCCGGCGGCTCCCGCCGCCCCGGTCCTGCCGGAGGGGCAGGGGCCGGAAAAGAGCAAATACGTCCGGGAGGCGCTGGCCTATCTTTCCGAGCATTACAACGACCCGGATATCAGTGTCTCGTCCGTGGCCCGCAGTCTGGGCGTCAGCGACGGGCATCTGAGCCATGTTTTCAAGAAGGAGACGTCCTACACGCTCTCGGCCTATCTCACCAACTACCGGATGCACAAGGCCACGGAGCTTCTGCGGGACTGCCGCGTAAAGGTCTACGAGGTGGCGGAGTCCGTGGGCTACCGGGACATCACCTATTTCAGCAGCGCGTTCAAAAAAAGCGTGGGGATGTCCCCATCGGAGTATCAGAAGCGCTGCCAGTGACCGGCGGAGCGCCGCCGGGCCGACGCAAAGACGCAAAGGAGTGTTTTTCATGGAGATCACCATTCGGAAGGCCGATGCCGCAGATCTGGACGCCGTGGTCCGGGTCTATGAGCACGTCCACGACGCAGAGGAGGCCGGCCCCGCGCAGGTGGGCTGGGTGCGGGGTGTGTACCCCGTGCGCTCCACCGCTGAGGCGCGCTGGAGCGGGGCGACCTGTTCGTGGAGGAGGCGGACGGCGCCGTGGTGGGCACCGGCATCTTCAACCGGCTTCAGGCGGACGTTTACGCGGGCGCTCCGTGGCAGTACGACGCGCCGGATGACCAGATCATGGTCCTGCACACGCTGGCCGTCGATCCGCAGGCCGGAAAACGGGGCCTTGGCCGCGCCTTCGCCGCATTTTACGAGCAGTACGCCCGGGAGCATGGCTGCCGGTATCTGCGCATCGACACCAACGAGAGAACTGAAGCATTACACGCTTCAAATGATCATCGCTGTTGGATTTAAGGTCAATAATCCCCGTGCGGTGTAGTTTCGCAAATGGGCGGGGCAGATCGTGAAAGACCATACCATCCAAGGCTGGACCATGGATAAGGAACGCCTGAAAAAAGGACATATGTTCACAGATGAATACTTTGAGCGTCAGCTCCAGTACATCCGTGAAATCCGGCTGGCTGAGCGGAAATTCGATCAAAAGGTCACGGACTTCTACGCTACAGATTTCGACTACGACAAGGATGCAAGGACCACTCGTCTGTTTTTCCAGACCGTGCAGAACAAGCTGCATTATGCCGTTCATCGCCACACAGCGGCAGAGTTGATCGTGGAGCGGGCTGATGCGGCGAAGGAACACATGGGGCTGGCAACCTGGGAAAATGCACCAGACGGAAAAATCGTAAAGGCTGATGTGACCGTAGCCAAGAACTTATGTCCATATTTCCGGTACGTGTCTTTGTCGGGAAAGTCTTCTCCCTGTTCCGGATAACGGATGTAATCCAGGT
>ENA-UPWM01001517-UPWM01001517.1-human-gut-metagenome-genome-assembly--contig:-NODE-1517-length-10162-cov-14.940803_pt1 | contig 10162 bp, 9 predicted proteins | sample MGYA00250051_ERZ773379 | MGnify/ENA primary metagenome ERZ773379 (study PRJEB29103, sample SAMN06112020) | human gut metagenome | biome: human gut; feature: ankylosing spondylitis patient; material...
GTATCTTGAACGTATCGGCTAAAGACAAAGGAACCGGCAAAGTACAGAGCATCCGTATCGAGGCTTCCAGCGGCTTGAGCGACGACGAAGTAAAACGTATGAAAGAAGAAGCTCAGGCTAATGCCGAAGCAGACAAGAAGGAAAAAGAACGCATCGACAAACTGAACCAGGCCGACAGCATGATCTTCCAGACCGAAAAACAGTTGAAGGATCTAGGCGACAAACTCCCGGCTGACAAGAAGGCTCCTATCGAAACAGCCCTGAACAAGCTGAAAGAAGCTCACAAGGCTCAGGATATCGCTGGTATCGATGCAGCTATGGCAGAACTGAACAGCGTATTCCAGGCAGCAAGCCAGGAAATGTACAATTCTCTCAGCGGAAAAGCCTCCCTCATTGAGGGAGGGGCCTTATGTTCCCGGGAAGGCTCACTTATTTTTATTGTAACAGAACCGCCCGCCCATTTCCACCGGTTTTGGTCACTTTTGCGCCTGTAGACGGGCAAAAGTGATACAAACCCACCGCAGGATTTGTGGAAATTTTGCAAAGAACTTTCCTTTTGCCGTCAGAACGTATATAATAAATGGGTATCTGTTCTGCCTGTACCGGTCTTTTGCTGTGCATCAGGCCGATTTTTATGGAGGTATTTCTTTTGAAAAACAACACCAAAAAACTCCTGTGCATCCTGCTGGCCATCGCCGCAACGGTGTGCGTCATTTTTGCCTGTTTCATGCTGACAAAGCACAAGCAGACCGACAGCGCTTCTTCGGCTGCCGCATCCGTCTCGCAGTTTGGCTCTGTTGCCGACTTCGACTACGAGGCCTTTGATTACAGCAATGGTCTGGACGAAAACGGCTATTGGAGCGGCATCAAAGCGCTGGACTATGTGACCCTGCCGGAGGACTTCGGCTCCATTGCCCTGAAGGAGAACGACCTGACCCCCACCGAAGATGAACTGCAGCAACAGGTGGACAACCTGCTGAACCAGTACACCTCTTCCCAGCCCGTTACCGGCCGTGCCGCCCAGAGCGGAGATGTTGCCAACATCGATTACACCGGCACCGTGGACGGCGTGGCCTTTACCGGCGGCACTGCCACCGGCTACGACCTGACCCTTGGCAGCGGTTCCTTCATCGATGGCTTTGAGGACCAGATCATCGGGCACAATGTGGGCGATACCTTTGATGTGACCGTCACCTTCCCGGACGGCTACGGCGATTCCACCGATGCCGAGGGCAACACGATCACCCTCAGCGGCAAGGAAGCCGTGTTCAGCGTGACCTTGAACTCCATTTCCGAAAGCGTGACCCCCGAGCTGACCGACGAGTGGGTGGACTCCAACTTTGGCATCAGCGATGATCTGCACACCGCCGACCAGTTGCGCAGCTACCTTAACGATGCGCTGTATGCCACCAACTATGAGAACGCCATCGTGGACTACCTGATGTCGAACTCCACCTTCAAGGAGCTGCCCAGCGAGATCACCAGCTATTACATCCGCATGTTCCTGAACTACTACAACCAGTACGCCACCGCCTACGGCATGGATCTGAATGCTTTTGCCCAGACGCAGGGCTACACCGATGCCGATGCCATGCTGGCCGCATCCGACGCTTACTTTGAGCATCTGGCAAAGCAGGACCTGATCCTTCAGGCCGTGGCCGAAACCAAGAGCCTTGCTCCCACGCAGGAAGAGCTGGACGACGCCAACAGCACCTATGCCGACACCTACGGTGAGAACCGTGCGCACCTGAACGCCCTGCAGTCCTGTGTGCTGGACTGGCTGGAAGAGAATTCCACCGTAGCGTAAAAACACAGGAACCATTTAGAATGCCCTCCGCTCCGCTCTGGGCATATTCAGAGGAAAATTTATCTTTCATTTGCAGCTCCGAAAAGCCTGCGGGCTTTTCGGAGCTGCTTTTTCACAGGAAGGGCCGGAGTTTTCAGATGCTGTTTTTCTTTGCGGCCCCTTCTGTGAAAAATGCAATACCGGACAGACCGCAGTCTGTCCGGTATTGCTCTAATAAAAAATAGTATTTCCGCTATTTATGCCCAGAGCGAAGCGGAGGGCATTTCAGATCGTCAGGCTTTTTCTTTCTTCCCGCCGTTCAGCTTCCAGAGCAGCCAAGCATAGAAGTAATTCATCAGCAGGATGGCGATGCACCACAGCACCGACGCCTGCACGCTCTGGTCATACACCTTCATGAAGGGATATGGCCCATCTACCACGCGCTGGATGTTCAGCCACAAAATGATGCCGCCGTACAGCACCGTGGGCAGCAGCGCCCACTTGACCGTACTGCGGGGCAGGCGCGGTGTGCGCTCCAGAAGCACAAAGGAGAAGATGGCCGCCAGCGGGTTGAGCAGGTGATGGTACAGCATGGAGCTGGTGCACAGCATGATGTACCAGCCGTTGCCGTCCTCATACATGGGACAGGAAACGAGCAATGGCACTCAAAAAATTTGCCCGCGGGGACGTCATCCTGCCCGCAGTGGTCTTCCTGCTCACATTTGTGGTGGCGCTGTTTTCGCTCCGGCTGCTCTCACTCGATCAGGAAAAAGACGAGCGGCTGCGGGCTGTCTATGCGGCCGAGTCCACCATCAGCCGTGTGTCTTCCCAGCTGAACCGCTATCTGGCAGAATCGGACTTCTTCAAAAAATATATCGAGTCGGGCCATGTGCTCCGTGAAGAGGAGTTTGCAGTTATATCCAGCAATATGCAGGATGGCAGCAGCGTCATCAAGACCCACGAGCTGGCGAAAGACGGCGTCGTCTCCCAGGTGTATCCGGTAGCGGGCAACGAGGCGGCCATCGGGCTCGATATGCTGCATAACCCCGCCCGCAAAAAGGAAGCAAACCTTGCCAAGAACAGCGGGATGTACACCATCGCTGGCCCCTTCGAGCTGGTGCAGGGCGGCACGGGCGCGCTGCTGTTCGACCCCATCTATACATATAGTAAAAAGGGAGAGCGCTCGTTCTGGGGCTTCTCCATCCTTGTTTTACAGTGGGACAACTTCATTGATGAGGTCGAGCTGGACAAGGTGGAGGATGCGGGCTACCGGTATCAAATCTGGAAAAAAGACCCCTATACCGGCGAAAAGATCGTCATCGCGGAGAGCGAAGAGGATTTCTCCGGCAATGCGCTGGAAGTTGCGTGCAGCGTCCCCAACGATACCTGGTATTTTGAGATCATCCCGAAGGCCGGGTGGTTCTCGGACAAGCAACTCTTGCTGGGCATCGTCATCGCCACCATCATTGGCATGATGGCGGCCTATGCCTGCTGGGAACTCATGAACCGGCACCAGAAGGACCTGCAGCACGAAGCGGCCCTTGAAAAGTCTGCACAGGAGGCCCGGGCAGCCAACGAGGCAAAGACCCGCTTCCTGTTCAATATGAGCCATGACATCCGCACCCCGATGAACGCCATCATCGGCTTTTCGGAGCTTCTGGAAAAGCACATCGACGAGAAGGACAAGGTGCTGGATTACACCGAGAAGATACGCTCGTCCAGCGCATTTCTGCTCTCGCTCATCAACTATGTGCTGGAAATGGGCCGCATCGAGAGCGGCAAGGCCGTGCTGAAAGAAGAAACCGGCGACCTGTGCGCGCTGATGCAGACGCTCTCAGACGTATTTGAGCCCTCTGTCCGGCAGAAAAAGCTGACCTGCACCTACCATACGGATGTCGAACATCCCTATATTGTGAGCGACCGCACCAAAGTGCGGGAGATATTGCTGAATGTCATCAGCAACGCCATCAAGTATACGCCCGAGAGCGGACATATTGCGGTGTCGGTGAAAGAACTGCCGGCTGAGAAGCCGAAGACGGGCCGCTATACCTTTACTGTTCAGGATGACGGCATCGGCATGAGCGAGGAGTATCTGCCCCATATCTTCGAGGAGTTCACCCGTGAGCATACCAGCACCGAGAGCAAAGTCATCGGCACCGGCCTGGGCCTGCCCATCGTGAAGGCTCTCGTGGAGTGGATGCACGGCAGCATCGACGTGCAGAGCAAGCTGGGCGCAGGAACCACTGTGACCATCACCCTCGGGTTCCCACTGGCGGATGAGGCCCAGAAGAGCGTAGAAGAGCAGGATGCAAAGGGCGACGCGGCCCAGCTCAGGGGCTGCCGCATCCTGCTGGCCGAGGACAACGACCTCAACGCTGAGATCGTCGTGACCATTCTGGAAGAGAGCGGCCTTACCGTGGAGCGCACTGCCGACGGTGAACTCTGCATCGAGGCACTCAAAGCCCACCCGGCGGGCTATTATGATGCCATCCTCATGGACATCCAGGTGCCCAACATGGACGGCTATCAGGCGACGAAGCTCATCCGCAATTTGTCGGATGGCCGCCGCACTATCCCCATCATCGCCATGACGGCCAACGCCTTCGACGAAGACCGCCAGAAAGCCCTCTCCGTCGGCATGGACGCCCATCTGGCAAAGCCTGTTGATGTGGAGCGGCTGTTTGGGACGCTGCGGAAAGTGATAAGATAAGCATATCATTTCATCAATAACAAAAAGAACCCCAGCCTAAGCCGGGGTTCTTTTTGTTATGGGCCAGGCAGGACTTGAACCCGCGACCAAGCGGTTATGAGCCGCCAGCTCTGACCAACTGAGCTACTGGCCCACGAAGACGGCGGTCTGCCGCACATGGACTAACTATAAGTATACCAAAAAATCAGAAAAAAGCAAATCCCTTTGCCGGAATTATTTTGTGCGGCGGGCGTCGAACTTGCGCAGCATGAACTCGTCCAGCATCGCGGGCTGGAACAGCGGCTCTTTGTAGCCAAAAGCTTCCCGGATGAAGATGAGGGTCACGATGGTCTGGCGGCCCGGGTCGAACCGGAGGGTGTAGAGCGTGTCCAGCGGCTGCTGGGTGGGCTGATGGAGCGTCAGGTGGAGGGTGAAGCCGCCGTCGTTCTCCCGGCGGCACTCGTAGGCGAAGACATCGTCCGGGCTGTGCTGGTCCAGCCGGTCGAAGCAGTCGTCCAGCGGCAGGTCGGTGCGGAACTCGGACAGGCCGCTGGGGCCGTACTGGCTGCGGCGGTTCTGGTCTTTCTTAGACAGCAGAAATACGATAAAGCCCAGAATGGCCGCGAGAAGAAGGATGGAAAAAACAGCGTTCATGTGCGCCTCCCGATGGAATTTGTGTCGAGTTTTCCTTATTGTAACACAACACGCCCCAAAATGTGTTATAATATTTGAAAAATTCCAAAAACTGATGGGGAGCCTGCGCCCTTTCTGCGGGCGGGAGGGACGATATGAAACTCAAATTCACGCGCAAGACCTGGTATTTCCTGCTGCTGGTTTCCGCAGCGGCCTCCATGCTCAACGGTTTTGCCGTCCTGAGCGGCACCAGCTTCGGCCTCATCGAGCAGATCGCATTCGCCGCGGCGGGCATCGCGGCCCTTTTCCTCGCGGCGGAAAAAGGCTCGGCAAGCTGGGAAAAACGCAACTTCACCGGCGTGTTCGTGCTGCTGATGGTGAGCTACATGGTCAACGGCTGGGCGGGCTACCTCTGCTCTGCGCTGGCCTGGCCGCTGCTGCTCAGTACTGAGTACAAGCGCGGCATGGCCATCCAGCGCCAGCTGCAGCTGGTGGGTGCCGCCGAAGCGCTCCACCTGTTCTTCCTGCTGATGGCGAAATACGGCGGCATGGCCACGCTGGGTTTCTGGACGAACCTGCTCTGGGTGCTGCTGGCCTGCGCCCGGGGCTGGGCAGCGCTGAGCCTCTATAAGATGCAGGAGGACGCATGACCCAGCGGCGCAGAAGACGCCGCGCCCGGCGGGGCCGGTTCGGGCGGAGGGCGTTCCTGGCCGGGGCAGGCTGTGCCGCTCTGGCCGGGGCAGTGGTGCTGCTGGGCCGGGGCCAGACGGCCTCGGCGTCGTCGGTGCCGCCGATGGACGAAGCAGAGCCCAACGCCGCCCTGCCCTCGGGTGAATGGCGGGCCGTCTGGGTGAGCTATCTGGAATGGGCCGGGATGGACTTTTCGTCCGAAGAAGCCTTCCGTGCCGGTGCGGCGGAGCTGATGGACAACTGTCTGTCCATTGGGCTGAACACCGTCATCGCACAGGTGCGGCCTTTCGGGGACGCGCTTTACAGGAGCACCCTCTTCCCGTGGAGCCATCTCTGCACCGGCGAGCAGGGGCAGGACCCCGGCTTCGACCCGCTGGACGTCCTCATCACCGAAGCACACAGCCGGGGCCTTTCGCTGGAAGCGTGGGTGAACCCCTACCGCCTCCGCTCCTCGGCGAAGATGCCGCCCGCACTGGCGGAAAATAACCTTGCCAATGTACATCCCGAGTGGGTCTGCGCCGTGGGCGAGGGGCTGTACCTGAACCCGGCGATCCCGGAAGCCGCAGACTATGTGGTGCAGGGCGTGGCCGAGCTGGTGCAGAACTACGCTGTGGACGGCATCCACTTCGACGACTATTTTTACCCCACGACAGACGCCGCACTGGACGCGGCCCAGTTCGCCGCCAGCGGCGCGGGGGATCTGGCCACATGGCGGCGGCAGAACGTCACCGCGCTGGTGAAAGCGGCCCACGACGCCGTCAAAGCCGCCGACGCTACCCTCCGTTTCGGCGTCAGCCCGCAGGGCAACCCCGACAACGACCTCGGTCAGCAGTACAGCGACGTGAAAGCATGGCTGGCCGCCGAGGGCGAAAACGCCGTGGTGGACTACCTCTGCCCGCAGATATACTGGGGCTGCGGCTATACCCTCCAGTCGGGCAGCACCCGCTTCGCCTTCGAGAACATCGTGCCGGAGTGGCTGGCCATGCCCCGGGCGGCATCCACGGCCCTCTACTTCGGGCTGGGGGCCTATCGCATCGGCGAGGGCGACGGCGGTGCCAACGAGGACAGCCAGAGCCAGTGGTGTACGGGCAGCGCTCTTGCCCGGCAGGTGGAACGTCTGCACAGCCTCGGCGCGGGCGGATGGGCGCTCTACCGGTACGATTCGCTGTTCCGGTCGGCTCAGCCGGAGCTTGCCGACGCCGAACGTGCGGCGCTGGCCGCTCTGACTACAGCCTGAACTCTTGTATGGGAGCATAAAATGCGGTATACTATATAAATCGTGTAAAACCTCGTGTTAAAACAAAATTTGAGGATAAAAGATCATGAAAAAGATAAAGCGAATCGCCCTGCTCGTCGTGGCGGTGCTGGTGCTGCTTGTGGCTGCATCCGGCGTCAAGACTGTGCTGGACATGAAGAACAGCGCGGACAATGAGGTGCAGGAAGAGGACAGCACCCGCTGGGCCGAACCGACCAGCGACCCGCTGAACCTCGAGGGCATTGCTGACGCCTCGGCCAAGTATGCCTCGGCGGCGGTGAACGGGAGCCTGAACCTCGTGTTCAACGGCATCTGGAGCCGCCAGACCGATTACTTCACCGTCCCGGGCGGCAGCCTGACCATCACCGGCTACGGCACCGCCGAGGGTACCCAGCGGTACAAGGTGTCCGTCTGGCAGAAGGTGGCCGGCGGCGCACAGTACGTCAACGGAAGCACCTATTATATCAAGACCGATGGTCAGAACTACCGCTGCGTCATCTCCGGGCTGGACCCGGCGGCCAGCTACCGCCTGACCATCTCCTACGATTCCAGCCGCTACTACCTCTATGGCGGACTCAAAGTGGAGGGCATAGGATGAAGACACAGACCAGACATTCGCTCATGCTGATGCTCTGTGCCTTTATCTGGGGTACGGCTTTCGTGGCCCAGAGCGCAGGCTCCGGCATGGGGGCCTATTCCTTCCTCGCAGGGCGCAGCTGGCTGGCTGTCCTCGTGCTGATCCCCACCGTGTTCGCTTTCGACGCCGTGCGCAAAAAACAGGGCCAGCCCTACGGCTGGCCGAAGGAGAAGTCGGAGCGAAAGACCCTGCTGGCGGCGGGCCTCGTCTGCGGCACCTTCCTGTTCGCGGCCTCTGCGGCTCAGCAGATCGGCATCACCATCAACCCGTCCACGGCCAAGGCCGCGTTCCTGACGGCCATGTACGTTGTGCTGGTGCCGGTGTTCGGCCTCTTTCTGGGCCGGAAGGGCAGCGTTCAGCTCTGGGCCAGCATGGTCATCGCCGTGGCGGGCCTGTATATGCTCTGCATGAAGAACGGCTTCGGCGGCATTGAGACCAGCGACTGGATACTTCTCAGCTGCGCCGTGCTGTTCAGCTTCCAGATCATGTCCATCGACCACTTTTCGCCGCTTGTGGACGGTGTGCGGCTGAGCCTCATCCAGTTCATCGTGGTGGCTGTGGAGAGCTCTGCGGCGGCGCTGATCTTCGAGACGCCCACGCTGGCAGAGTACGGCGCAAACCTTCTGCCTGTGGTCTACTGCGGCGTCATGTCCAGCGGCGCGGGCTATACGCTTCAGATCCTGGGCCAGAAAGATCTGAATCCCGCCATCGCCAGCCTTATCATGTGCTTGGAAAGCGTATTCAGCGCGCTGGGCGGCTGGCTGCTGCTGGGCCAGAACCTTTCGATGCGGGAGAGCGCAGGCTGCGCCCTCATCTTCGCCGCCGTCGTGCTGTCTCAGCTGCCCCTTGCGGAGCTGCGCAGATATGGTTCCGGATTGTTTTCTGAGATCGGCGATACTTTTCAAATACCGGTCGTACAGATCCTGGGAGGCGGAGCCCTTTACTACCGGATCTTTCCGGAAGGTTTCATCGCTCCAATAATAAGTACGCAGGCTGTCGACGTGACCGGAATAACTGATAACCGAATTTTCCAGGTAAAACCGGCTGGCTAACATTTGGGACGGGTCATCCTGGCCGGTTTTGTCGATGATTAATTGATACATACCGGGACGGTCGACTTTACCTTTCAATTGGAACCTGCCGTTTTTAATAACCGTGCTGTCGATGGTGACCGGAGGGTAGACGGCTTCGTTTACTAACTGTACTTTCATGCCTTCACTGTTTCCCCCGATGTTACCGTTGAGGATATAACCGTCATATTTAGTTTGGCAAGCGACTAAACTACTGCTGCATAAAAAAGCTAAAAATATTTTTTTCATCGTATTAAGGAATTAATTGTTCTAATGCGGCATCCAGGTATGCGCCCCGCATATTGGTTTTGAATATTTTACCTTCTTTGTCCAACAGAATACAATGGGGTACTCCGGTCACATTATATACTTGTATGGCCGGTCCGTTTTCTCCTTGCGGATCATTTAATTGTATCCAGGGCATCTTTTCTTCTTTCATGGCTTTTTGCCAATCTTTATTCTTTTGATCGATCGAGACACTGATGATCTCGAATCCTTTGTCTTTGTAATTCTGGTAGACGTGTTTCAGATGAGGAATTTCACCCCGGCAGGGGCCGCACCAGGATGCCCAGAATTCGAGCATCACATATTTTCCGGTTGGAAGGCATTCGGATAATTTTACTTTTTTCCCTTCCGGATCGGTGAGTTCGATGTCTTGAAACGGGGCTCCTATAGCGATTTTTTTGGCCATCTCTGCTTTTTCCTTGAATTCGGTCATACGGGGACAATTTCCCCAAACCCCGGAAAGTGTATTTTGCAGATCTTCGATCTGACCGGAGGTTAAGTCGATCTCTCCGAGCAGGAAATAACCGGCTTGATCGAGAGCCACTACAGAAGCCGGATTTTGTTTGATAAATCGGATCGTGGCCTGAATGATCTGCCGATCCAGTTCGGAGATCCGGCGGGCCAGGCGAATGCCCTCCTCGGTATTGAAGATGTTGTCTAATGCCGGACGGTGATATTGCTCGAGGTATTCGCCGTCTGCCTGATTTCTGGCTTTACTCAGTTCTTGGATAGAAGTTTTGAATGACTGATACAGATCTTCTGTCTCCGAACCCTGGATTATCATCTTACCTTTACGTTCCGGATTCCAGTAATAAGTGGGTAAAGTATGGATATCTCCCTGGAAAGTGATATCCGAATTTTCCAAATAGAAATTGCCGGCCAACCAGTTGGCTTCCGAGGATTTTTTCCCTACGGGAGTCGTATCGATGATCCAACGATAAAAGCCGGGTGCCGGAATTTCCCCGGTCAATTCGAAACAATGATCTTTAATGACCGTTGTTGCAATTGTTTGAGGAGGATAGCTATTATCCAACAGTTTGAAAACCATCCCTTCACATGGGCCTTGGATAGAGCCGGTGATGTGAAAAGATTTATTTTGTGCCTGGCAATACTGAAT
>ENA-UPWM01001522-UPWM01001522.1-human-gut-metagenome-genome-assembly--contig:-NODE-1522-length-10148-cov-7.656340_pt1 | contig 10148 bp, 6 predicted proteins | sample MGYA00250051_ERZ773379 | MGnify/ENA primary metagenome ERZ773379 (study PRJEB29103, sample SAMN06112020) | human gut metagenome | biome: human gut; feature: ankylosing spondylitis patient; material...
CATACGAGATGCCTAAGTGACTGGAGTTCAGACGTGTGCTCTTCCGATCTGGTACCTTATTAATGACTGCATACGCATGCACTACAGTCTATACGAAACCGGATGCTCCTATTAATGAAGTTCCCTTTACCCAAGTCCATCTTAATGATAGTTTCTGGACTCCTCGTATTGAGACGAATCGGATCGTATCTATTCCCTCTGCATTTAAAGAATGCGAGAAGAACGGTCGCTTCGATAACTTTGCCATTGCAGGAGGACTGATGAAGGGAGAGCACCGCGGAGACTTTTCTTTCGACGATACGGATCCTTATAAGATAATAGAAGGAGCTTCCTACTCATTGGCGGTGAAATATGATAAAAAATTGGATGACTATCTAGACAGCGTAATTCATTTGATCGCTTCAGCACAAGCACCTGATGGATATCTGACCACTTGCGTTACTAATAAATGCTATCGACTCTCTGGCTGGTGGGGCAGACAGCGATGGGAGAAAATCAACAGTCACGAACTTTATAACTGTGGTCACCTCTACGAAGCCGCTGTTGCCCACTATCAAGCTACCGGCAAACGAACATTACTGGACGTGGCAATTAAAAATGCTGACTTGGTATGCAAAGTATTCGGTCCCAACGAAGGTCAAAAGCATGTTCCATCCGGACATCCGATTGTAGAAATGGCCTTAGCTAAATTATATAAGGTGACAGGAAACAGCAACTACCTGCAAATGGCGAAGTACTTCGTAGAAGAGACTGGGCGCGGAACCGACGGTCATACTTTGAATGAATATAGCCAAGATCATCAACCGATCCTGCAACAAGACGAAATAGTGGGACATGCTGTAAGAGCCGGATACTTGTATTCGGGCGTGGCAGACGTAGCATCGCTCACTAAAGATACGGCTTATTTTCACGCACTGACTCGTATTTGGGATAATATGGCAAGCAGGAAACTTTATATTACCGGTGGAATCGGCTCCCGTGCACAAGGAGAAGGCTTCGGACCCAATTATGAACTGAACAATCACACCGCTTATTGTGAAACTTGTGCCGCTATTGCCAATGTATATTGGAACCATCGCATGTTTCTTGCAACGGGAGACGCCAAATATGCCGACGTACTCGAACGTGCTCTCTACAATGGTGTCATATCGGGCGTATCACTCAGTGGTGATAAATTTTTCTACGATAATCCATTGGAATCGATGGGGCAACACGGGCGTCAACGCTGGTTTGGCTGTGCCTGCTGTCCGGGAAACATTACCCGCTTTATGGCTTCCGTTCCTCATTATATGTACGCCACTCAATCTAATGATATTTATGTGAACCTCTATATACAGAGCAAAGCAGATATAAAAACAAACAACAATCAGGTAAAACTGGAACAGACCACCCGTTATCCGTGGGATGGAAAAATAGCTATTAAAGTAACTCCTGCCAACGAACATGAGTTTGCCATGCATCTCCGTATTCCCGGATGGGCACAAGATGCTCCTGTTCCTACCGACTTGTATTCTTTTACGGATAAAGCTCCTCAATACACAATTACAGTCAATGGAAAGAAAGCAAAAATGCACATTGCAGATGGTTATGCTACACTGCTCAACCGCTGGAAAGCAGGCGATGTGATAGAAATAAACTTCCCAATGAATGTGCGACGCATTAAGGCCAATGATCAAGTAATAGACGATAAAGGTAAACTGGCAATCGAAAGAGGGCCTGTCATGTATTGTCTGGAAGGCAAAGATCAGACAGGCAACACGGTATTCAATAAGTTTATCCCCGATGGTACACCGATGGAAGCTACTTATGACGCTACTTTGCTGAATGGTATAGTTGTGCTCATCGGTACTGCCAAGGAAGTACAAAAAGATGGCAGCATTAAAGAGGTGCCATTCAAAGCTATCCCCTATTCTACTTGGAACAACCGTGGCTCTGACCAAATGGCAGTATGGATTCCGGAAGCAGATGAATATGCCCGCATCGATCCAGAACCTACTATTGCCAGCAAAGCAAGAACTTTAATGATACAGGCTCCGATTCAAAAGGATGCTCCTGCTCCTGCTTCTGCTGCTGTCGAAGCTTGGGCATGGGGGGTAAACGACCAGTGGGAACCGCGAAGTTCTTCGGATAACTCGAAGCCTTATCATTATTGGTGGCTTAAGAAAGGAATCGATAAGTATGTCTATCGAAAATACCTTGCCGTTGTATGTTGCGCGCTCCTCGGTAAAAACGAACAGATGCTCCGTATTTACTCCCATAGCTTCGAGCTGCTCCTTCGTATAGCCGGAATCCATGTAGGATCTTTCGGTTGCATGAGAGCATCCGAAAAGGACAATGCAGAAAAAAAAAAAAAAAAATCCAGTTCCTATTTTCATTGTTTCCTGAAGAAGATATACCAGTGTCGATTTCGGACTGAATCCGAATTAAAACTGTTCTGGTCCGATAAACGGAGCCCAACCGGTTCGGTTCGTCATTCAACTCAATTCACTAATTTTAACAAAGATACTGTTTTTTTACTATTTTTGCAATAAACGTACGAAAACGCAAAAGATTATGGAATTCAAGGAATTGATTGCGAAACGCCGTTCGGTCCGTAAATTCACCGACCGCGAAGTTCCCCGCGAGGTCGTGGACCGCATCCTCGCCGAAGCCCTTTCGGCCCCTTCGGCACGCAATACGCGCACGACGCGTTTTCTGGTGGTCGACGATCCCGCGCTGGTGGCCCGCATGGCCGAAATGCGCGATTACGGGTCGGCGTTTCTGAAGGGCGCGCCGCTGGCGGTCCTGGTGCTGGGCGACACCTCGGCGAGCGATCTGTGGCGTGAGAACGCCGCGATTTCGGCCACGGTGCTCCAGCTGGCCTGCGTCGACGAAGGGCTGGCTTCGTGCTGGGTGCACGTCAACGGACGGCCCCGCCGCAAGGACGCCCCCGACGGAGAGAGGGCCGCCGATTACCTGCGGACGTTCCTGCCCGTTCCCGACGGCTGCGAACCCCTCTGCGCCATCGCCCTGGGCTATTCTGACTTCTCCCCCGCCCCGCTGCCGCCTGCGGACGACGAGGCGCGGATTCTCCGGCTCGGATAACGTTAAAGGACGCCTCGAAGGGCGTCCTTTAACGTTTCATATCAGCGTGATGCGTTCCCGCAGGATGTCGAGAATCTGTTTTTTGAGCTGCGGGGCGTTGATCGGCTTGGGCATGTAGCCCGTGAATCCGTTCTGCATGATCTTCTGCTCGTCGGAGGCGTAGGCGTAGGCCGTGACGGCGACGATCGGGATTTCCGCCGCGAATTTGCGGATTTCCGCCGCGGCCTCGTAACCGTTCATCACGGGCATGTTGATGTCCATGAGAATCAGGTGCGGATGTTCCGTGCGGCACAGTTCTACGGCCTGCTCCCCGTCCCGGGCGTGTATCAGCCGGTAGTCGCGGCGCAGGATCGTTTCGAAGAGACGGTAGTTGCTGTCGTTGTCCTCGGCAATGAGGATCGTCAGTTTGTCCTTTTCGACCGAAACCGTCGGGATCTCCCCGCACGGGGTTTCGCAGGGCTTGCCGGTGACGTAGGGAAGCGTGAACCAGAAGGTCGTGCCGCGCCCTTCTTCCGACTTCACACCGATCTCTCCGCCGAGATGTTCGACAATGCTTTTGCAGATCGGAAGCCCGAGTCCCGTGCCCTGTTTGAAGGAGTTGAGTTTGACGAACCGGTCGAAAATCCGCCGCTGCCCTTCGGGCGGAATGCCGCAGCCCGTGTCGGAGACGTAGAAACGGAGCCGGCTGCCCTCCGTCCGGTAGCCGAAGCGGATCGACCCTTTGGCGGTGAATTTCGCGGCGTTGGTCAGCAGGTTGATCAGCAGTTGTGAAAGCCGGTTGCGGTCGGAGTGGAACAGACATGCGTCAAGCCCCGGTTCGAAGATCAGTTCGACGCCTTCGGCTGTTTTCATGCGGATGATGTTCTCCTTTTCGTGCATCAGTTCGTTCAGCTCGAAGTCCGAGAAGTTGAACTCCAGAGTTCCGGCCTCGATCTTCGAGAGGTCGAGGATGTCGCCGATCAGTTGCAGGAGCAGGGCGTTGTTGTTCTCGATGATCGAAATGTATTCCCGTTTTTCCTGCTCCTCGTCGGTCTCGGCAAGGATGCTCGAGAACCCTACGATGGCGTTGAGCGGCGTGCGGATTTCGTGGCTCATGTTGGCCAGGAAGGCCGATTTGAGGCGGTTCGACTCTTCGGCGCGGTCGCGTGCCGAACGGAGGTCCTGCTCCAGCCGCTTGCGCGGAGTGATGACGAGCGACGATCCGATGAGGTTCAGCGGGCGCCCGTCGTCGTCGCGCTGGTCCACGGTGGCCTGTGCTTCCACCCAGTCCAGATGCCAGCGTCCTCCGGCGTCGGAGGCTACGCGGTACTCCTCGCGCACCTTGTCCTTCCGTCCGGCGATCAGGTCGTCGTAGGCGCGGCGCACCCGCTCGCGGTCTTCCTTGTGGATCTTGGCGAAATAGCTTTCCGAGGGGACTTCCAGCTGCTGGTCGGCGTTCGTCCCGGCGAGCATTTGGCCGTGCACCGATTTGTTCACGTCGCACAGGATCGACCCTTTGCGCAGGTCCCATTTCCAGGGCACGATGTCCGCCACGTCGAGCGCCATCGCCAGCTTGTGGTTAATCGAATCGAGTTTCTGCTGCGTTTTGTAGAGCGCCGTGCCGTCGAGGCAGAAGATGTCGATGTGTTCTTCGAGGTACGAGCGGCTGATCACCACTTCGTAGAAGATGTCGCGCGGTTCGTAATAATAGGGGTAGGTGATGGTCCGGTTCTCGGTCTGTGCGATTTTTATCAGCCGCATGAATTCGGTCATCGGGAAGGGGAACAGTTCGCTGACCCGTCGTCCGATCGCCTGCTCGCGGGGGATGAATATGCGTTCGTAACGGGAGTTCACGTCGCAGTAGAGGGCGTCTGCGGGGTTGCCGTTTTCGTCGTAAATCACCTTCATCTGGATGTAGACGATCGACATGGCGTTGAACAGGTTCGAATATTTCGCCAGACTTTCCGATTCCCGCTGCCGGGCCGATTCCACGCGGTACATCATGCGAATGCGCCACTGTTGGATGCCGATGAAGGCCAGCAGCAGCACGACGCCCCCGATCGCCCATTTGTACTGTTCGAGCGTCGATACCGGTTTGTTGTAGAAGAGCGTGTTGGCCGGGCAGGTGTGCGGCGAGAGGTCCTTGCGTTCGAGGGCTGCGTAGTTGAAGACCGGGCGGGCGTCCTGCGGGGCGTAGAACGGAATGTCGCGTGGCTGGTGTCCGGCCAGAACGGCGTCGATGGTCGAAATGACGTGTGCGTTCACCTCGGCGTCGTCGTATACATAGCCTCCGACCAGTCCGCCGTCGCGGATGTCTGCGGGCATCAGCGCGAACATCGGGGCCTGCACGCTGGCGATGACGCGGTAGGAGTCGGTGACGGAGACGATGTTGTCTCCGATTTTTTTGGTGTAATGCCACGACGAGAAGAGTATGCCCGTGCGGTGGATGTCGATGCGGTTGAGCGAGTCCAGCAGCGCTTCGGTCGACATTTCGTGTGCCGAGTAGAACCGGTAGTCGATCTGCGGGAATTCGCGGTCCAGCAGTTCGCGCAGGTCGCTGTCGGCCTGCTGGTTGATATAGCGGCCGTCGCCGACGAAGATCAGCGAATCCATCCCCGGGATCATCCGGCGCATCAGCTCGACGTTCTCGCGCAGGTAGAGCGGCGTGCGGATGAGCGTGATGTTGTCGGACACGGCTTTGTCGCACAGCGGCAGCCGCTCCTCGGGGCGCAGCGGGCGGCGGTCGAGGTAGGCGTTTTCAGGACCTATGTAGTTCATTTCCGAGCAGAGGATCAACGGCACGCCGGGCCAGGTCTGTTTCACGAAGTCGCGCAGCACGGCGATCGGAGCGCCCAGCAGCACCAGCATCCGGGGCGGATTCTTGCCGTATTCCCGCAGCAGGTTGTTTTTGAAGGATTCGATCTCGCCGGTTTTGTGTTTTTTGAACGTCATCAACAGCGAGTTCATGTTTTCGGTGTAGACTTCGAAGTTGTCCACCTGGTCGATATGCGCGACGATGCTGTTGATAATGTGGCTGCTCCAGGGCGCCGATTCGGTGTAGGTGTTCAGCACCAGCATGTAGTCGCGCTTGTCGCCCGGGGGGCTGCTCGCGGCTTCGGAGAAGGGATGTGCCAGCAGGCAGCTGAAAATCAGAACTCCCGCCAGGGCCTGGAGGGAAATGCTGAACGGTTTCTTCAGAAGATTCATTTGTTTGCAGTGAAGGAGCCGGATGACCGGCTGTGACGCTAAATGCAATGACGCATGTAAATTGAAAAAGAGAGGCCCGGAGTTGTGTTCCTGACCTCTCTTTCGAAGACGGAGACTACCTGTTCAGAACGGGTTTGATGTCCTTGATCCGGAGCTGGGTGGTCACAGTTCCCCGGTAGTGGTTTTCGACGATCTGGTAGCAGACGTCGATCGGGCGTCCCGAGCGCACCCATTCGTAATGCGTGGGCTGCTGGAAGGCGATGGCCTGGATCTTGGTGTTGGGCTTCTGCCGCTGCATCAGGTCCATGCGCAGGTGCTCGCACTCCATGCCGACGAGTTTGGCGTCGCCGTGGTTGCTCACGCCGCAGGTGGCGAAGACTGGCGCCGTGTTGCCCGGCCCGAAGGGCTGGAAGCGGTTGAGGTCCTTGCGGAAAGCCGGCGTGATGTCCGAGAAGAGCAGTTCGCTGTCGATGTCCACCTGCGGGACGAGCATCTGCGGGTCGATGTTCTCCTCCACGTATGCGTTGAACCGCCGCGTGAACTCGCCGACGTTTTCCGGACGCATCGTCAGCCCTGCGGCGTACATGTGTCCGCCGAAGTTTTCCAACAGGTCCGAGCACGACTCGACGGCCTGGTAAAGGTCGAATCCGGGAACCGAACGCGCCGATCCGGTCACGAATCCGTTGCTCATCGTCAGCACCACCGTCGGACGGTAGTAGGTCTCGATGAGACGCGACGCGACGATGCCCACGATGCCCTTCATCCAGCGGGGATTGTAGATCACGGTGCTCTTGAGGGCCTTCATTTCGGGATTGCCCTCGATATAGTCGTGCGCTTCCTGCGTGACGGAGCGGTCGATCGACTTGCGGTCCTGGTTGTAGGCGTCGATCACGCTGCCGAACTCCTCGGCGATCGACTCGTTGCCCTCGATCAGCAGTTCCACGGCGGCGTGCCCGCCCGAAGGCGAGGCGTTTTCGTCGTTCTCGTCCATTCGCATGCGGCCGGCGGCGTTGATGCGCGGCCCGATCTTGAAGACGATGTCGTCGATGGTGATATTGTGTTTGTCCAGCCCGCAGATCTTGATGATCGACAGCAGACCTTTCGACGGCTCGCGGTTGAGGTTCTTCAGGCCGAAATAGGCCAGAATCCGGTTCTCGCCGACCAGCGGCACGATGTCCGAGGCGATCGACACGACCAGCAGGTCCAGCAGGGGCAGGATCTGCTCGAAAGGCATGCGGTTTTTCTGCGCATAGGCCTGCACGAGTTTGAATCCCACGCCGCAGCCCGACAGTTCGTCGAACGGGTAGGAGCAGTCGACCCGCTTGGGGTCCAGAACGGCTACGGCCTTGGGAATCTCCTCGGCCGGGAGGTGGTGGTCGCAGATGATGAAATCCACGCCTTTCGTCTTCGCATAGACAACCTTTTCCGTGGCTTTGATGCCGCAGTCCAGGGCGATGATAAGCCCCACGCCCTTGCGGGCGGCGAGGTCGATACCTTTGATCGAAATACCGTATCCTTCGGTATAACGGTCGGGGATGTAGAACATCAGGTTTTTGTGCCCGATCTGGCGCAGGAACTTGTAAACCAGCGCGACGGCCGTACAGCCGTCCACGTCGTAGTCGCCGTAAACCATGATCTTCTCCTGGTTCGCAACGGCCCGTTCGACCCGCTCGACCGCCTTCTCCATGTCCTTCATCAGGAACGGATCGTGCAGGTCGGCGAGGCTCGGTTTAAAGAACTTCTCCGCCTTTTCTACGGTGTCTATGCCTCTCTGTACGAGCAGATTGGCCAGTACTGGCGAGATCCGCAGAGCGGCAGCCAGCATGGCTGCCGTCGCGGGGTCGCCCTGTGGCTTCACTACCCAGCGTTTTTCTATAGGCATACGAATTGTTATTTATATATTTTAACATTTAATTTCCAATTATCGTTATTGCGTCTTTATATCGTTTCGGCGCTGTCCGCCGCTGTCGCCGCCGCCTGTGGCGTCGTTTAAAAATCTCCGCTCCGGCCCTCCTTCAGGGTGGGAGATGAGTGAGATGCCAGACCCTTTTGCCGGCCGTCTTTCACGAACCGCTCGTTATTTCACACTGCAAGGCTGTGGCCAATTCCCTGATGACCAGCTGTTTTACCTCCTGCATCGACGGCTGCGACCCCGTTTCGGCGGCGATCGACGTGACGCCCCGGTCGGTGAATCCGCAGGGGTTGATGCGCGAGAACCACTCAAGGTCGGTCGTCACGTTCAGTGCGAACCCGTGCATGGTGACATAACGCGACGAACGGACTCCTATTGCGCAGATCTTGCGCGGCCGCGCCTTTCCGGGGTCGATCCAGGCCCCCGAGGCTCCGGCGATGCGTCCCGCCGCGATGCCGTATTCCGCGACCGTGCGGATCACGGCCTCCTCCAGCGCTTCGATATACTCCCGCAGGCCGATGCCGATACGCTCCAGGTCGAGGATCGGATAGCATACCAGCTGCCCGGGGCCGTGGAAGGTGATGTCGCCGCCGCGGTCGATGTGAAAGAACTGTGCGTCCATCGCTTCGAGCGCTTCCTGATTGACGAGCAGGTTTTCGGCATGCCCGCTCTTGCCCAGCGTGTAAACCGGCGGATGCTCCACCAGCAGGACCGTGCCCGCATCGTCCGCGCCGTCCGCGCCCGGGACCGGAATGGGACCGGTGCGCTTTCGGGCTACCCCGGCGTCGAACAGCTCCTGCTGCAAATCCCAGCAGGTTTTGTAGTCCATGCGTCCGAGGTCCCGGCAGTAGGCTTTCATCGCTACAAACTTTTTACGCTTCGCAGGGCTTCTTCGGCCATGTACGACGAGCGGACCAGAGGTGCGCTCGCGCAGTAGCTGAAACCCATTTCCAGCGCCCGGAGTCTGTACCATTCGAATTTTTCGGGAGTGATGTACGCCGCAACGGGGTAGTGCTCCAGAGTGGGCCGAAGGTACTGACCGAGTGTCACAATCCGCACGCCTGCGTCGCGCAGGTCGTGCAAGGTTTGCAAAACTTCATCATCGCTCTCGCCAAGTCCGACCATCAGTCCGCTTTTCGTTACGACGCCCTGCCTGTTCAGACAGCGCAGGGTCTCCAGGCTCGTACGGTACTTGGCTCTGGAGCGCACCACGGGGGTCAGTCGCTCGACGGTTTCGATGTTGTGCCCGATGATGTCGGGCTTCGACGCGACGATCACCTCCAGCAGGTCGGGCCGTGCGTCCAAATCGGGAATAAGAAGCTCAATTACGGCGTCGGGGTTCTGTGTGCGGATGGCCTCCACGGTTGCGGCCCAATGGGCTGCTCCGCCGTCGGGGAGGTCGTCGCGCGTCACGGAAGTTACGACGACATACCGCAGTTTCATCAGTGCGACGCTTTCGGCCACCTGTCGTGGCTCCTCGGCGTCGGGAGCAAGGGGACGGCCCGTTTTGGTTGCGCAGAAACGGCAGCCCCGAGTGCAGATGTCTCCCAGAATCATGAATGTCGCTGTCCTCCGGCTCCAGCATTCGGCCTGGTTGGGACACCTGCCGCTGCTGCAAATCGTGTGCAGATTGTGCTTTTCGACGATCTGCCGCACTTCGCCCCATTCGGGAGTGCGGTGGAGTCGGATTTTCAGCCATCCGGGTTTTTTCAGTACATCTACCTTGTCATAAAACTTCGGCATTTAAGTTCATTATTTTCCAATTGATGCAAAAATAAGAAAAAATAATTGAAAAACCCCGTGAAAAAGCCAATTATTGTTCCGATGCGGGGTCTGGGTGCGCCGGAGGGGATGCGGATTTTTTTGGAGGAAGCCGAAATTTGCCTTATATTTGTCCCCGCAACGGTTATCTCCGGTATGACCCGGGCCGTTTGTCCGGAAATTATGTGATTCTTTTACCTGCATA
>ENA-UPWM01001525-UPWM01001525.1-human-gut-metagenome-genome-assembly--contig:-NODE-1525-length-10133-cov-17.111675_pt1 | contig 10133 bp, 9 predicted proteins | sample MGYA00250051_ERZ773379 | MGnify/ENA primary metagenome ERZ773379 (study PRJEB29103, sample SAMN06112020) | human gut metagenome | biome: human gut; feature: ankylosing spondylitis patient; material...
GCGCAGGCCGGCAAAAAGGGTGCCATCACCATTGCCACCAACATGGCAGGCCGTGGTACCGATATCATGCTGGGCGGAAACGCCGAGTTCATGGCCAAGGCCCAGATGCGCAGGGAACACTTCTGTGAGAACCTGCTCGACCCCGAAAAACCGCAGGATGCCGACCCGAATGCGGTGGAGCTCCTGCTGACTGAGGCCGACGGCCACGGCGACACCAACGATGAAAAGATCCTGGCGGTGCGGAAACGGTTTGAGGAGCTGTATGCCCAGTACAAGCCGGCCATCAGCGCCGAGGCAGAGGAAGTGCGCAAGGCCGGTGGTCTGTTCATCATCGGCACCGAGCGGCACGAGAGCCGCCGCATTGATAACCAGCTGCGCGGCCGTGCAGGCCGTCAGGGCGACCCCGGTGCGTCCCGCTTCTACCTGAGCCTGGAAGATGACCTGATGCGCCTGTTCGGCGGTGACCGCGTTTCCAGCCTGATGGATACCCTCAAGCTGGACGAGGATACCCCCATTGAGAACCGGATGATCACCAGCACGCTGGAGAGCGCCCAGAAAAAGCTGGAAGGCCGGAACTTTGAGATCCGTAAGAACGTGCTGAAGTACGACGACGTGATGAACCAGCAGCGCGAGATCATCTATGGCCAGCGCCGCAAGGTGCTGGACGGTGAGGATATCAGCACCGAGATGCACAACATGCTGCGGGAGAACATTGATTCCAGCTGCAAGCAGTTCCTGGCCGGAGATGTGAAGGACGAGTGGGACTTTGGTGCCCTGCGCCGCCACTATCAGGGCTGGCTGACCACCGATGCCGACTTCCACTACACTGTGGCCGATTACGACAGCCTCTCCCAGAAGGGCATCGCCGATCTGCTCTACGACCGCGGAATGCAGATCCTGCAGGCCAAGGAGGTGCGGTACGGCGCACCGGTCATGCGTGAACTGGAGCGCATCTGCCTGCTCAAGTGCGTGGACCGGATGTGGATGGATCACATCGACAACATGGACCAGCTGCGTCAGGGCATTTCCCTGCGCGGCTACGGCCAGAAGGACCCCGTGGTGGAGTACCGCATCGAGGGCTTTGATATGTTCGACCAGATGGTGGATTCCATCCGGGAGTCCAGCATCAAGATGCTGCTGACCATCGAGGTGCGGCAGGCCGGTGCTGCCCCCAAACGGGAGCAGGTGGCCAAGCCCACCGGTGAGGGCTTTGTGCCCGGCAACGGCGCGCCCGGTGTCAAGGGTGCCCCCAAGGGCCAGCCTGTCCGGGTCATCAAGATCGGCCGCAATGACCCGTGCCCCTGCGGCAGCGGTCTCAAGTGGAAAAAATGCACCTGCGCCCAGTATCACCCCGAAGGAAGCAACGGCGGGGAAAACTGAGCGACCTTAAAATCAAATAGAACGGGAGCTGACTGATATGTTGACTGCAAAAGAACTGCTGGGCCGTGCCCAGGCGCTGGAACCCCAGCTGGTGGAGTGGCGGCGCACCCTGCACCGTCACCCGGAGGTGGGCTTTGATCTGACCCAGACCAAGGCACTGGTGAAAAAGGCCCTGACCGAGATGGGCTATGAGCCCAAGGATTGCGGCAAGGCCGGTGTCATTGCGCTGGCAGGCGGCAAAAAGCCCGGCAAGACCATCCTGCTGCGGGGCGATATGGATGCCCTGCCCATTCAGGAAGAATCCGGCGTGGATTACGCTTCCGAGGTGCCGGGCAAGATGCACGGCTGCGGCCACGATATGCACACGGCAATGATGCTGGGGGCCGCCCAGCTGCTCAAGGAGCACGAGGACGAGATCGGGGGCACCGTCAAGCTGGAGTTCCAGCCCGCCGAGGAGATCTTCCAGGGCTCCCCCGATATGATCGCCAACGGCCTGCTGGAAAACCCCAGCGTGGATGCGGCAGTCATGTTCCATGTGCTGGGCGGAATGCCCATCCCCGCCGGTGTGGTGCTGGTGCCTGCCTGCGGCGGCATCACCATGGCAAGCTGTGAGCAGTATCACATCATCGTCCACGGTAAGGGCGGCCACGGCTCCATGCCGGAAAAGTGCATCGACCCCATCACGGCGGCGGCGCACATCCACATTGCCCTGCAGGAGATCAACAGCCGGGAGCTGGATGCCAACAGCTTTGGCGTGTTCACTACCGGCCGCTTCCAGGCAGGCGCGGCCTCCAATGTCATCCCGGACAGCGCGGAGATGTGGGGCACCATCCGCACCACCGACCCCGAGGGCGCAGTGACGGAGCTGCTGCACAAGCGGATGACCGAGATCGTGCAGGGGGTGGCCACGGCCTACCGCTGCACCGCCGAGATCGCCTTCAGTGATTACTGCCCCTGCATGGTGGTGGACAAGGAGCTTGCCGGCAACGCCCTGACCTATATGGGTGAGCTGCTGGGCAAGGGCGCAATGGATATGACCCCCATGACCGGCGGCAAGCCCGGCGGCGGCAGCGAGGATTTCGCGTTCGTCAGCCATGAGGTGCCCACCGTGAGCATGTTCCTGACGGCGGGCAACGCCAACGAGGGTTACACCTACGGCCAGCATCACCCCAAGGTGAAGTTTGATGACAGCGTCCTCTTTGAGGGCAGCGCGGCCTACGCCTATATGGCCCTGCGTTGGCTGCAGGAGCACAAGTGATCGGATAAAACAAAGACCTCCTCTGGAAACAGCCAGAGGAGGTCTTTCTATGTTACGGGCAGAAGGCCGAGCAACGGAAAAGCCTTTGCCTTATGGATCTGTCTTGTCTGCCTGCTCGATCAGGCTTCCAGGAACACTTTGCGCAGGGAGGCGTTGGTCTCCACGATCTTCACCAGCAGCACGCCCAGCACGGTGCAGCTGATGAGCTCACCGATGCCGACGGAGATGCCGTTGGTGATGCAGGCCAGCCACAGCGGAGCGGAGGAAGAAGGATCGGGAAACATGACGGCGATCTCAATGCCGATGATGACAGCATTGAAGAGCACGGGCGGCAGGGAAGGCACGATGGCCAGACCCTTGAAGCGGACGTTCCGCAGTTTGTAAGTCACAACACAGGCCAGCAGGGTGGCCAGGGTGCCAAAGATAACATCCACGATGGTGGAGCCCAGCAGGTTTGCCAGGAAGCAGCCCAGCACCACGCCCACGATGTATTCGGCACCGAACACGGGCAGCAGGCAGAGGGCCTCGGCAACACGCACCTGCACCGCACCGTAGGAGAACGGCTGCAGCGCCATGCAGAGCACCACATAGAGAGCTGCGACCACAGCGCAGCGGGCCAATTTGCGGACAGTGAAATTCTGATTCATAACAATACTCCGGCGGATGAATTTTGACCGCACAGGGACCGCCAGCCCTATGGGTTTGGCCCGGCATGGTTCGAGACACGCCGGGGAGCCTAAAATCCTAAGTTGCTCTTTCAGGTTGCCGCGCAAAAGCACAGCAAAAGGGAGTATAGCACAAATTGCCGCAAAATGCAACGGCCTGCAAACAAAAAAGAACTGCCGCGGCGGGCAGTTCTCAGAAAAAACTCAGCGTGCGTGACCAACGTAGACCAGAGCAATGGTGTCGGGGCCGGTGTTGGCGGAAACAACGCCGCCCAGCGGGAAGGTGATGAGCGGGTCTTTGCCGAACGCCTTGCGGCAGGCCTTGATCAAATCATCCTTCTGGGGGATGTTGGTGTGGCCGATCATATAATCAAAGTCCTCCACACCCTCACTGCGCTTTTTGGCCAGCTCCACCATGGCGGGCACGACCTTGTCATCGCCGCGCACCTTGGCCTCCACTTTGGTCTTTCCGTCGATCAGGGTGATGATGGGGCGGATGCCCATCAGCTCGCCCATGACGGCGGCGGCGGCAGAGATGCGGCCGCTTTTCTTCATCTGCTTCAGGCTGTAAGGTCCGAGAACGATCTCCATCTTGTCCATCTGGGTCTCAAACTCCTGAATGACGTGGCTGATCTCCGCACCATTCTGCAGCTTGCGTGCCATCTCGCAGACATACCAGCCAAAGGGCATGGAGTAGGTGTGCGGGTCCAGCAGATGGATCCGCAGGTGGTGCTCCGGGCGCTCCTCCCGCAGCATCCCCTGGGCCATCACGGCGTTGTTGTAGGTGGAGGAGCCGCTGCGGTTGATGGGCACATGGATCACATCGGTGTAGCCCTCGTCCACATACTGGCAGTACTTTTCGCAGAACTGGATGGGGGTGATGGCAGCCGTGGAGGGAATGCCCTTGGCGGCGCGCATCTTTTCGTAGAACTCCTCATTGGTGCAGCTCTCACGCTCGATATAGTCTACATCATCCAGCAGGATGTGAAAGCCCATAATATCAATGCCGTACTTCTCGGCCAGCTCCTGCGGGATATCGCAGGAGGAATCGGTCAGGATCGCGATCTTGCTCATAATGTCCCTCATTTCCATTCGTATTCTCGCAGGCGGCCATGATCCAGCAGCTCCGGGAAATCCCATTGGCGCAGGACCTCGTACACACCCACAGCCACACTGTTGGACAGGTTCAGGCTGCGGCAGGTATCCCGCATGGGCATCCGGATGCAGTGCTCCTGGTTGGCCGCCAGCAGTGCCTCGGGCAGGCCGGCATCCTCCCGCCCGAACACGAGATAGGCCCCGTCCGGGTACTGGATGTCGGTGTAGCGCTGGGGCGCTTTGGTGGTAAAGTAGTAGAACGGGCCTTTGTTCCGGGCAAAGAAATCCTCCAGCCCATCATAGTAATTGATGTCGAGGTAGTGCCAGTAATCCAGCCCGGCATGCTTGAGCTTTTTGTCATCGATGGCAAAGCCCATGGGCCCCACCAGATGCAGGCGGCAGGCCGTGCAGGCACAGGTGCGGGCCACGTTGCCGGTGTTCTGGGGGATGCGCGGCTCCACCAGAACGATGTTCAGGGTCGGTTTTTCGCTCATGGCGGCCTCCTCAGTCACTCCAGCTCACCGGGCAGAGCCGGGGCAGCAGGGGCTCGAACCAGACACCGTACCGGGTGTCCTGATCGGCGGGGGTCTGCTGAATGGCCAGCGAGACGAACTCGGCGGCGTTGTCGGCAGCGGCGCTCAGGGCGTTGCCCTGGATCAGCGAGCCAATGAGCACGGCACCGTACAGGTCACCCGTGCCCGGGAAGCTGCGGCTGATGTGCAGTTTTTTGATGACGAAGCGCTCGCGGCCGGAGCCTGCGCAGCCGATGTACTTGCCCAGTGCGAGGCCGGTGACCACCGCGCTGGGGGCCAGCGTCAGCAGATCGTCGGCCAGCGCCTGAGCGGAAGCGTCATCGAATGTGTCGGTCTGGGGCTGCCGCTCCAGCAGCAGGGCGGCCTCGGTGGCGTTGGGCAGGATCAGGTCTGCCCGGCGGCAGAGCCCGCGCATCCGGTCGATGAGAGCCGGAGTCACTGTGGAGTAGGCTTTGCCGTTGTCCCCCATCACAGGGTCCACCACCTTGCGGGCAGCGGGCCAGAGATCGAATGCCTTTTCGGCCAGCGCCACCTGCTCCTCGCCGCCTAAGTAGCCGGTGTAGATACAGTCAAACTCCACACCCAGCTCCCGGTAGTGCTTCAGAGCGGCCAGCCCGTAGGCGGCACCGTCCAGCCGTGCCGGTGTGCCCAGACCGCCCGTGTGGGTGGAGAGCACCACAGTGGGCAGGGCCACAGGCTGGCAGCCCATAACGGACAGCACCGGCAGGATGACCGCCAGGCTGCACCGGCCCATGCCGGAGAGGTCGTGAATGCAGAGAATTTTTTTCGGTTCAGTCGGTTTCAATAAAAAGGATCCTCCTTTGCGCCATCCACGGGCCGCACAGGGCCCAGTTTCTCAGCGTATGATACAGTATACCACATTTTGCGGGACAAAAAAAGCGCATACCGGATTCTTTACAGGAAATACTAGCCACAGCGGCAAAAAATCACACAGTGGAAAGGAGAGAGCCACATGAAAAACACAAATCGTCAGCCTTCCTCCGGCGGTGTTCTGCTGGGCATGGCGGCAGGCGCGGCCCTGGGGGCCGTGGGCACCATGGCAATGGCACAGAACCAGCGGCAGGTCAAGCGCACCGCACGCAAGCTGGCCAAGGGCGCGGAACGCGCCATGAGCCAGCTGGACACCATGGTCACGGATCTCGTGGAGCGCAGGATGGACCTGTGAGGAAAAACAAAAAGGCAGGGCCCGCGGGCTCTGCCTTTTTGCTTGCCATTTACTTCTGGTTCCAGATACACATCCGGGCGCTGGTGTTGATCTCACCCAGAACCTGCAGGTCCATCTGGATGTTGCAGGTCACAAGGACCGATTTGTTCACGTCGCTGCCGGTGAGCACCGAGGCGGGCAGGTTCTTGATGGTGAGCACCGCCGTGGCCTTGTTGAAATCACCGGTCAGGGTGCCGTCGTAGGTCACATCACCGATGGTCAGGCCGGACAGATAGCCGGTGACACCCAGCTTGGATACCTGCATGACCGGCAGGGTCAGGGTGTAAGTGCCGTTGGCCTGCCGGGTGAGGGTGGCGGTGCGGTCGGGATCGATGCCGCTGTTGGCCATGGATTCCTTATCGGAGCGTTCCTTCCAGAATTTCACACCGACATTCTGGCTGCTGGCGGCACCGGCACTGACAGCCAGCACCAACAGCAGCACCAGCGAGATCAGCGCTGCGCCGGAGCGTTTGAATGTATTTTTCATAAAGATCAACCTTTCCTGGCCGCGCGTGTGCGGCCTGCTCTGGTGTCCTGTTGGGGCAGAACACAGGGTTTGTCAACGCCAAAATATCACGCCAGCGATAATATGTCAATCTGCTTCGTGAGTTTTTCACAAAAAAGTTTCACTTATGAACTCAAAAGTAGAAAAAATATCCGCTCCCCTGTGCGGGAAGCGGATATTGTAAAACCTCTCAGGCGCTTTGCGCCAGCTCCCCCGATCGGAGAGCCAGGATAACAGCAGCACCCGGCTTGCCTCCCCGATCGGGGGAGGTGTCACCGCAGGTGACGGAGAGATTACAGTTCAAAATTGGGGTCGTCCTTCAGAACGTGGATCTCGCTCATATAGGGGCTCTGCTCAGGGTCAGTGAAGGGAGCTTCCTTCATATACTTGTTCAGCTGGATGGCGGTGCGTGCGGGGTCGGCAATGGTGCCTGCGCCGCCGATGCAGCCGCCGGGGCAGCCCATGCCCTCCAGCAGGTAACCGTTGTACTTGCCGGCCTTGGCCAGCATCAGCAGCTTCTTGCAGTCGGCCAGACCCTGTGCGGATGCGATCTTGACCTCCATATCGGGGTGCCATTCCTTGATCTTGTTGGCAACGGCATTGGCAACGCCGCCGGACTGTGCGAAGCCGCGGCCTGCAGCAGAGGCGGAGCAGAGTGCTGCCTCGTTCTCATCCACTTCCAGCAGATCGATGTCCAGATCCTTGCCCTCGATGATACCGGCCAGCTCCTCAAAGGTCAGCACAAAGTCCACGTCAGAGCGGACGGTGCGGCGGGAAGCTTCCAGCTTCTTGGCGGCGCAGGGGCCAATGAAGCACATGCGGGCGGTGGGGTCTTTCTGCTTCATCATGCGGGCGGTGAACACCATGGGGGTCATGGTCATGGAGATGTTCTTGGCCAGAGCGGGGAAGGCGGTCTTTGCCATCATGCTCCATGCGGGGCAGCAGGAGGTGGCCATGAAGTCCAGCTTCCCGGGAACTTCCTCCAGGAAGTCGTGGGCCTCGTCCACGGTGCACAGGTCGGCACCAATGGCGACCTCCACGACATCGTAGAAGCCGATGGCCTTCAGGGCAGCCTTCAGCTTGCCGGTGGAAGCCAGAGAGGGGAACTGGTTGATAAAGGCGGGAGCGACCAGTGCATAGATGCGGTCGCCGCGGTTGAAGCCCTGGATCAGCTGATAGATCTGGCCCTTGTCGGCAATAGCGCCGAAGGGGCAGTTCACCAGACACTGACCGCAGGAAACGCACTTGCTGTAATCGATCTCGGCACGGCCCAGCTCGTCAGAGTGGATCGCACCCATGCCGCAGGCAGCGGCGCAGGGACGCTCGGTCTTGACGATGGCGTTGTAGGGGCAGACAGTGGCACAGCGGCCGCACTTGATGCACTTTTCCTGATCGATGATGGAACGGCCGCTCTCCCAGGTGATGGCCTTCTTGGGGCAGACTTCCATACAGGGGTGGGCCAGACAGCCCTGGCACAGGTCAGAGACCTTGACCAGCTTCTCGGGGCAGCGGTTGCAGGCAAACTTGATCACATTCACCAGCGGGGGATCATAGTACTTATCGGCAATGGAGGCATCCTCCAGGCCGGAGACCACACTGTTGTGCTCGTCCATGCGGCGGGTGGGCAGGCCCATGGCCAGACGGACACGCTCCTCAACGATGGCGCGCTCCAGGAAGATGTCCTTGCGCAGCTTGCCTTCCTCACCGGGGATGATGGTGTAAGGGATCTTGCGCATCAGGTGGTTGGCCTGCTCGCCCTTGACGTTGGCGTAAGCCATCCGTGCCACCTCAGTAAAGACCTGACGGCGGATCTGAATGACTGTGGTATTGATTCCTCTAAAACTCATTCCAATCTCTCCTTGTTCAGAAACAGAAAACATCCCGTCCTACACTGGACTGCGGCAGGCGGAATTTGCTTTGCTCCGGGCCGGCTGGTACCGCACCGCTGCAACCGGCGCTCCGACCCGGATATCCAGTTTCATTTTAACATAAACGGGCCTGCGTGAAAAGAGAAAATTTCAAATATGTTAAAGAATTAGCAAATAGTACAGGACGCACAAGATTTAACGAACTTTTTTAGCAGAGTGCTGCACGGACGCGCTCGCCATCGTACTCGCCCAGCCTGACGTGAACGATCTCGCCGCTCTTGCGGCCGGGGGCAGAGACCACCACCGGGATGTACAGCCGGGTGTAGCCTGTGAACAGCGTCTCGGAGAGGGGCGTTTCCAGCAGGACCTCGTCCTCGGTGCCGACATGAGCGGCCAGTACCTCCCGGCGGACCTCCTCGGCCAGTGCGTTCATCTCGCGGCTGCGGGCCTGCTTCTCCCGCTCGTGCACCTGCGCCGGAAAATCATAGGCGGGGGTGCCGCTGCGGCGGGAGTAGGGGAACACATGGACCTTCAGGAAGCCGATCTTCCGGAGGAAGGCGCAGCTTTCCTCAAAGTCGGCCTGGGTCTCACCGGGGAAGCCGCAGATGCAGTCGGTGGTAAAGCTGACAGGGCGCTCCCCATAGGCGGCGCGGATCTGGTCCACCACCTGGGCGTACTGCTCCGCGGTGTAGACCCGGCGCATCCGGCGCAGGGTGGAGGTGCAGCCGCTCTGCAGGCTGAGGTGGAACTGAGGGCAGAGCTTTTCCACCGCTGCCAGCCGGGTGATGAACTCCGGGGTCAGCATGTCGGGGTCCAGGCTGCCCAGACGGATCCGCTCGATGCCCTCCACCTGAGCGCATTTTTCCACCAGCTCCACCAGATTGGTCCCGGTGTCCAGACCGTAGCTGGGCAGGGAAATGGCGCTGAGCACGACCTCGCGGTAGCCGGAGGCGGCCAGCTGACGCAGCTCCTTCAGGATGCTGTCCTCGGCGCGGCTGCGCACCGGGCCGCGGGCGCGGGGGATGACGCAGTAGGCGCACTGACGGTTGCAGCCGTCCTCCACCTTGATAAACGCGCGGGTGTGGGTCTCGAACCGCTCCACGGGCAGCTCCTCAAACAGCTCGCCCCGCTGGTGGGGTGTAACGGCAACGATGCGCTCGTGGCCGTCCAGCAGCTTGAGCACATTGTCCAGGATGGCCTTGCGGTCTCCGTTGCCGCAGACGAGATCAGCCTCCATGAACTGGGCAGCTTCCTCGGGGAAAGCCTGAGGATAGCAGCCGGTGAGCACGGTCACGGCACCGGGATTTTCGCGCTTGGCGCGGCGCAGCCACTTGCGGCTCTTCTGGTCACCGAAGTTGGTCACGGTGCAGCTGTTCACCACAAAAACATCCGCTTCTTCGCCCTCCGGCACGATGGTGAAGCCAGCGCCCCGGAACATCTGCTCCAGCGCGCCGGTCTCGTTCAGGTTGACCTTGCAGCCAAGGGTATAAAAACAAACTCGCATGAGGGGATATCCTTTCGACAAAAAACGGCGACGAGAACCAGCGCAAGCAGTTGGAAGAGACTTCCTACAAGGTGCCAACCCTGACTCATGCTGCTACCGA
>ENA-UPWM01001526-UPWM01001526.1-human-gut-metagenome-genome-assembly--contig:-NODE-1526-length-10130-cov-12.192878_pt1 | contig 10130 bp, 8 predicted proteins | sample MGYA00250051_ERZ773379 | MGnify/ENA primary metagenome ERZ773379 (study PRJEB29103, sample SAMN06112020) | human gut metagenome | biome: human gut; feature: ankylosing spondylitis patient; material...
GGAAAACTTCATGGAAAACTTGCCCTTTTCTTCACAAAAACGGTGGAAAACCCGGTGGAAAAAGTGAAAAGTTCATTCCAGACAGGAAACTCCATACACTTTCCAGTTGTGCTTTTGTGCCGCAAGATCCGCTTGACAGCTGTATTTTTGGGCGGAAGATGCGGCAGTTTTCCACACTGTGGCATTGCCTTGAATGCCCCGGCCAATCATGGTACAATAACAGCAGAAAAATGCGGCAAAACTCACCGATATCGGAATACAATGCGTTGGAGGCACCCTATATGAACAATTGGCTCAACCAGCTGGAGCGCAAATACGGCCGCTTCGGCATCCCGAATCTGACCAACATTCTGGTGGGCGGGCAGATCCTTGTGCTGGCCATCGAGCTGTTTGTCAACCAGACCGTCAGTGTCTGGCTGGCACTCAGCCGCTATTTTCTGCTGCGCGGCCAGATCTGGCGCATCATCACCTTTGCGTTCATCCCCTCTTACGGCGGCAGCATCCTCAGCGCGGTGCTGGGCATCTATTTCACATGGTTCATCGGCATGGCGCTGGAACGGGAGTGGGGCGATTTCCGCTATACGGTGTATCTGCTCTCCGGGATGCTGGGCACTGTGCTGGCCTGCCTGTTCACCGGCGTGACCGGCAGCACCTACTGCCTGTCCCTTTCGCTGCTGCTGGCCTTTGCCATGCTGTACCCGGAGGTACAGGTGCTGCTGTTCTTTGTCATCCCCATCCGGGTAAAATACTTTGGCTTTTTTGCGGCAGCACTGTGGGTGCTCAGCTTTCTGGGCGCGCCGCTGCCGCAAAAGCTGAGCCTGCTGCTCAGCATGGCGAACGTCTGGCTGTTCTTTGGCCCGATGGCCTATCGTTCCGTCCGCGCGTGGGTACGCCGTGAGCAGTGGAAGCGGAGAAACAGAAGGTAAGGAGAAACACCATGATGCTGGACCGCATGGAGGGCAATGCAGAACTGAAAAGCAGCGTGCAGCTGATGCTGGCAGCCCGCCGCCTGACCCACAGCGTGCTGCTGGTGGGTGAAGAGGGCCTTGGAGCCGGTTTTGCAGCCCGCTGCATTGCGGCAGATTATCTTTACCCTGCAGGCGGAGCGCCCGCTGAGGTCCTTCTGCGGGGCGAATGCTGCCGTGCTGTGGGTAAGCCTGGCGACCGCGACAGCGGCCATGTGGAGACCGGCATCGTGCGTGAAGCGATCAGCGTTTCCGGTATGGGCGCAGGCGGCAAATATCTGGTCAGTCAGGTCAAGGCTATGCGCAGCGAGATCTTCAACACCAGCCTTTCGGCCGAGGGCCGTGCCGTGCTGCTCTACCATGTGGAAAAAATGAACGAGGAATCTGCCAATGCCCTGCTGAAGGTGATGGAAGAGCCGCCGGAGGGGGTGCTGTTCCTGCTTACGGCGGATTCGCTGGCAGGCGTACTGCCCACCATCCGCAGCCGCTGCGTCAGCTTTGCAGTGGCTCCTGTCTCGCCGGAGCAGTGCGCTCGCTACTGCGCCGCACAGGGGGTGGACAAAAAGACGGCCGCGCTGTACAGCGAACTGTTCGACGGGCACATTGGCACGGTGCTTGCCGCCGCACAGGACGAAGCCCGCACCGCGCAGGTGGAAAAGGCCCTGCAGCTGGCAAAGGCCGCTGCCGACCGTGACAGCTATGCCGCAGCCTGCCTGCTGGCCGCCTACGAAAAGGACAAGGCCGGTGCCGCCGCCCTGCTGACGGACTTCCGTGCGGTGGCGGCAGCGGGCCTGCGGCAAAGCCCCCACGCACCGGTGCAGGGCATTGCCGCCCAGCGTGCCCTGCGGCTGGCCGAAGCCGCCATCCAGCGCCTTGGCGCGCAGGTGAACCCTAAAATCGTGCTCAGCGTGTTTGCGGCAAAGTTCCGCGCGCTGTAATGCAAAAAGAAAAACCGGAAGAGCATTGTGCCCTTCCGGTTTTTAGCATCATGATTTTTATTCAATAGTGGGGTCATCGTAGATGGGCTGATATTTAAAGGTGGCCGTTTTTCCGCCCAGTTTCAGCTCAACCGTAAAAACGCCTCTGACATTGAGGGAAGTCGTATTCACCGGGCCAAGGTCAATATAGATAGGAAAAGTTTTACGATCACCTTTGGCAACGGTTACGGAAGAAACATACTTGAAACCGGTTCCGGCGCTGTTCAGGCCAAAATTGCCCAGACTGCACACTTTCAGACCAGATTCGGTAGTACCATTATGTTTGCAGGTAAAATTACTGGTAGAAATCGTAACGGAAGAATCTGTGTTATAGGAGTTATCAATAGAAAGACCGGTGTAAAGATAATTATGCCGCCATCCGTCCGATTCGTAAGTAGTACGGGAGACCCAAGTGCCAGTCAGCGGCCCCATATCCACATAGGTGCTGCCCAATGTAGCAAAAGTACCGGTGTCAATGGTGGGCAGGGTCGGGTTGCCGGGGGTTGCACCATAACCTTCGCCGCAGCCAACCAGCATACTGCCGGCGGCAGCGACCAGTGCGGCGGCACCAGTGGCCTTTAAAAAAGTACGGCGGGTGATCAGTTCAGACATAAAAATCTCTCCTTTGATTGCAGGAAATCATAAAATACAAAAGCTGATGCAAACAGAAACTCCCTCCGGCGCTTGCGGTACACCGGAGGGAGTTTCTGTTTGGGGTATTGCTTTGGTGTGAGGAGGAATCATGTGCGGAAAGACGGTTGCGGCCCCGTCTCCCCCCAGCCCCTGCGCAATGCAGTCCAAAAGCCCCGATGCGCGCAGTACGCCAACTGCCACCATCAGTCCGATCAGTGTCGGCATGATTTTGATCACCGTCCAGAAGCCATCCTTTGCCCCTTCCACAAATTCCTCATACACCGGCTGTCTGTTTAAAAGTCCATATCCGACAATACAAAAAATCAGAAGTGGAATGGTTATTTCCGATAAAAAAAGGAGCAGTTTCATATCCTATTCCTATATCAGCTCTCTTCTCTCTAAATTCTATGCAAAAAAATAAAGAATATGCAGGAACGCACATTCTTTATTTTATGTAAACCCTTTTCTATCGGCTCTTTTGCAGAAGCTTCACATAGTCTTTTTTCGGCATCGGCTTTGCAAAATAGTATCCCTGAATGTAATCACAACCGAGACGTTTCAACATTTTCACCTGTTTTTCTTCCTCGACACCCTCAGCAATAACAAGCATGTCCAGCGATTTTGCCATTTTGATCACAGCCTCAAGGATCTTCTCGCCCCGTTCCTCTGATGATCCCTTGGACAGGAAACGCATGTCAATCTTTAAAACATCAATATCAATATCTTTGAGAACGTTCAGGGAAGAATATCCGCTTCCAAAATCGTCCATTAATATCGTAAATCCTGCTTTGTGCAGATAATCTACTGCATTCTGTATCATACGGGCGTCATCCGAGAAAGCGCTCTCTGTCAGCTCCAGATTCAGGTATTTTGGCGGAATTTTGTATTTTTCGACCAGATTGACCAGCGACTCCAGAAAATCCGGATTATACAGATTCACTCTGGAAACATTCACGGAGATCACTTCGGAATCCCCTCTGTGAGCCAGATTATTCTTAATAAACTGGCACACCTGATCCCATACATAGTAATCAAGCCGGATAATAAATCCGTTACTTTCAAATACAGGGATAAAGTCCCCCGGTGAAACGATCGTACCGTCCGCCTTCTTCCAGCGCACCAGCGCCTCCGCTCCCGATGGCCTGCAGTGATCCAGTTCATATTTTGGCTGAAAATAAACGACAAATTCCCCGGTTTCAAGGGCATGCTCCATCTCATTGATAATATTCTGTTCCCGGATGATCTTTGCACGCAGTTCTTCCGTGTACCGCGCTTCATGGATCATGTACTGGCCTTTGCACTGCTTTGCTGCGAGCGTTGCACGGGCAATAATGTTCCGGACATCAAGGTTATTATCCAGAATGTCGTAGATTCCCATTGCTGTTTCCAGATAGTAAGCCGCCTTATACTTTTTCAGTTCCCGTTTTATATATAGAATAAATCCATTGAGTTTTTTCTCGTCTTTTGGAAAACAGATGCCAAAAACATCCCCGTCAATCCTTCCAAATACGCAGTTTTCCACGTCCTGCCAATATGTTTCGATCAGACCGGAAATATAGACCAGAAGGCGGTCTCCTGCTTCTACTCCGTAAAAATTGTTGATCATTTTGAAACGTTCAATATCAAGACGTATAAATGTAAACTTTGTATCCTGATTATTTTCCAGGTTTCTTTTTACACATTGACTGAACTTCTGTATCGTATACAATCCAGTCAGACCATCATGTTCCAGCGAATGTGCCATACTCCGTTTGATCGTGTTCAGCACACGGAAACGGATGATCTCCGGCTGGAAAACTTTTGGAATAAAATCCCACACGCCCAGTTCGAGACATCTTTTTTCCGTTTGATAATCATTCTCTGTCGTTGCTACGACAATTGGTATATTGCGGATGGATTCCCTCGTTCTGGCTTCTTCCATAAACGCAAAGCCGTCCATGCCCGGCATAACAATATCCAGAATTACCAGAACGATATCATCTTTTCTTTTCTCCAAAACCTCCAGACCGCTCCTGCCATCCTCTGCCTCGATAATGTTATATTTATCTTTTAAAATGTCAGCCAGTGTTTCCCGGTTCAGTCTGCTGTCGTCTACAATTAAAATGGCATTTTTCATATGTGACACCTCGTTTATGTACTAATTTCATTATACTCCAAGTAGTACGCTTTTTTCAATTAGTTTGTAAGTTTTTGTGCAAATTTACAGAAAATTACAGCCGTAATGGTACTAATAACAGTCGCCAGTATTGCAGGACCTATGATTTCCGCCGGGTTCACGCTCCCATACTGGCTTCTGAAGGCGATAATATTGACCGGGATCAACTGCAGGGATGAGATATTCATGATCAGAAACGTACACATCTCTGCGTTGGCAGTGCCACGCGGCACCGGGGCTGGTTTTGTCCTGTGACCTTTTTTTCTTTTTGCCGCACCGTTCTGCACTTCCATCTCCTTTCGCCTGCTCTCCTCTAATTCTTCAAGGCTTTCCATTGCCTCCAGTCCGGCTGGCGTAGCCGCCCAGCCAAGTCCGAAAATATTTGCGATCATATTGGCTGCGATCTGCTCATTTGCAACGTGCCCCGGTGGAATCTGCGGAAAAAGAAATATTAAAACAGGTTTTAACTTTCTTGACAATCCGGCGATCACTCCTCCTCTCTCTGCGATCCGCATCAGTCCCATCCAGAAGGACATCACTCCGGTCATCGTGATGCAGAGTGTCACTGCCTCTTTTGCAGAATCAAGCACAGCCCCGGTAACCGCCGGAATCGTCCCATGGAACGCAGAAAATATGACTCCGGATAAAATCATAAATGCCCATAAATAATTCATATATGCACAACTTCCTGCTTATTGTTTATAACAATCCTATGACAGGGACATTGAAAAAATATCTTTAATGTGTGCCGACACTTGTGTAATCCGTGTGCATATTTTTCTTCTGGTCAAACACAAACACCATGCCCTCCTGAAATGAAAAGACGTGTCCTTCCGAATCCATACGCACTGTCTGGTATCCTTCTGTTTTCCACATATCACAGTATCCATTGTTGACATTTTGCCTGTTTTCATAGTCGAGATGTGGTTTTCCTTCTTTGACCGTCTGAATGGAAAAATACACGATCAGATATCCATCCCGCAGAAATACAGGATCTTTTTGTCTGATCCTGCCTTTCTTTTGTGCAACATAATCAGCAAGATCCACTTCCGCATTGGCAATGTATACATCTGCCGGGATCTGATAACTTCCACGCCACGTCTGCATTCCTTCTGCCGTGATTGTCCGGTCTTCTGCCTTCAGGCTCACCGGAAGATAAAATTCCTGTAAATTGTCTTTCCGGTATAGGTTTACCTGACGCAGACTGCTGCCGTCCCGCTCCATATAATAATAGGTTGGAACAAGTTCAACAGAATCCTCTGCATGCCACATACTCCCAATCGTTTTAATGGAAAATTCCATGCGGTATCCTAACCCCGGTGCATGAATGCTGCTGTCATAGGGATGACTTCCCCTGATAAGCGGCACCAGATACAGGCTGCCTGACTCTCTCTGTCTGATTCCGTTCAGATCATTCGTCCCACTGAAATAAACCGTGTCTGTCCGAGCCGTCTTCCCTTCTTTCCAGAACACGCGCTCCCACCTTGGATAATCGATCACATTTGTCACACAAAAATCATACAGCCGTCCGATCACTGTCACTCTGACGCTTCCAGTCGCTATGTAGTTGTTTTTATCTGTGTTTGCATATTCCTGTTCTGTTGTATTTTTTTCCGCATTAATCGCAATTGAGCGGTAAGAAATATTATAATCGCCTTCCGGCACTGACACAGGGAGCAGGAATTCAGCGGACTCAGACAGAATGGTGATCCAGCTGTCCGCCGCAATCTGCCTGCCGTCCGAGACAACCGGAAATGGAAATCTCACCTGTCTTGCCTTCACATATTTCCGATAATCCCTGGTTCCGTAGCCCTTTTCGCCAAGATGCGTTCCCACTGTTCCAACAGACACGGTAAATGTGCGCCCTAAGATCAGACTTTTATATTTGGTCGGAATGATCTGCTGATTGAACCCGATGTCATCTGTCGACATTCCCACACAGACCACCGGAGTATGGACTGCGACCGGATTGATGTCAGGTACCATTGCGTTATTTGCAATCCCACCCGAAAAATAAGATGCATATTCTGCTGTGCCGGTGGATCCGTATCTCTGATTGGCTGTTGCAGCGGGAATCTGAACGCCATTTTTCTGCACTGACTGCTTTCGCTCACCAGATAAGGTAACCGGCACAGGTGTTTTCTCCTCGCAGACAGATCCATTCATCCATATTTCTCCATCTACCGAAAACATATCATTTTTTACCATAATTTTACCTATTTTATTATCTACGAGCGGCAGAATATCGCTATCCGGGAGTGCAGGTCTGGTTGTACCGCCAGCGATCACACCGCCATCCACCGCAATGGCTGTCTCCGGGAGCGTCATGGAATCTGTATTCTTTTGCACTGTGACATTTGGATAGTACAAATTCTCCATCCGGATTTTTCCGTCTGGCAATGCAGCGTTTTGTACCTCTGCATTTTTCAGGTAACACAGATCGATCGAGCGGATTTTCCAATAGGAATACTCTCTTGGAACCTCCACACTTTTTGTGACAGTCACCTGTTCCTGATGTGGTCTTCCATCATTCCAGGTCAGTGTGTAAGTCACATTTGCTGTGACCGGAACTGCCTTCGTTCCATAATGATGCTCATACGTTGCCTGATAGTAATATTTTTGCAGGCTTCCTCCGATGGACACGCACTCTGATGACGGAATTGCACGGCTCACTTCAAACTCATCCGATGTAATCCACAGGCGGTTGACGGAAGACAGATTACCTGCATTGATCCCGGAAGTCACTGTGACGATCTCCATGTTTGCATCTCCCTCCACAGGTGCTTCGATCATCCCCGGATTTGCCGGGAAATAAACACTTTTGTCGAAATGGCTTTTTAATCCCTCTTTATCCCTCCAGTTTCTTGCTCCTGCAATTCCGCTGTATGTTGTGTACACCTCGCCGGACAATGCACCTCCTTCGCTCATGGAACCCTGCTTTACTCCATTTTGTGTGACCGTCATAATACCGTCCAGATAAACCGTGCCGCCATTCGTATATAATTCCTGTGCCCACTCGGGATACGCGCTGTTGATGCTCTGGAAAATCCGTTCCTTATGGATCACAAAATATCCATATAAATACTCCGGGTTATTTGGATCGACTTTATCCGGACAATATGTCTCTAATTTTACCCGGACGCTCTGGTTTCCGGCGATCGGACTGTTATATCTCTTGATCGTCCAGCCGAGTGTCGTGTAACGGATTCCGGTCACTGCCGCTTTATCGTGTGTGACCATCCACAGATTACCTTCGGAATCAAATGCGATTCCTTCCCCCTCAAACGGTATAGAAGCGGCACAAATATTCATTTTTTCACCAAAAAATATGTTAAGGTAAAAAATGATCAAGATCAAACTAATGGGGAATCTTTTTTTATTGTATTTTTGTTTTCTAATTGGGAACATCCTTTCTCTACATATTCAGAGAATCCTTTACATATGATGTGTTAATTAGATATAATAGAATTAGGCTTTTATTCTAGCATATGAAGTGAGGTAATGCAAGGTTGAACCAAAACAGATATTCTAAAATTTTTACAAAGAAAAAAGTCGCATCATCCGCCGTGTGTATGGTGCTCGCCGTTTCACTCTTTGCCGGTTGTGTGCACTTTGAATCAATTGAATACAGCCAGGAAATATCCGAAGAAAATCCGGAGACCATTGAAGCCTTTGACCAATTTATAAACGATATTTTTGAGACGGAGGTGACGGAAAATACGATCAATCTGCATTTTACCATCTCTGATCCCGAAAAATATGGTATCACAGATTACCCTGTCACTTTAGGCGACCTCTCGAATGACGCCATGTCAGACAGTAACGCAAGACTGGAAAATTACCTGTCGGGTTTAAGCTCTTTTTCCTACACGGAACTTACCTTAAACCAGCAGCTCACTTATGATATTCTGGAAAACTATTTCCAACTGCAGCTGGATATGGCTGACATGTATTTGTATGATGAACTGCTTCGCCCATCGACCGGTGTTCAGGCGCAGCTTCCAATCCTGTACGAAGAATACTCTTTCAACAGCAAAAAAGACGTGGAAGATTATCTGAAACTTCTTGCCTTAACAGATGAATATTTTGACCAGATCATTTCTTTTGAGAAGGAGAAGGCAGATGCGGGACTTTTTATGTCCGATTTTGCCTGCCAGAACATTATCGATCAGTGTAACGCTTTTATTGCGGATTCCGACAATCACTACCTGATCGAAACGTTTAACACAAGGATTGATAAGCTCACCGGTCTGACCCAGTCTGAAAAAGACCATTACAGACTGCAAAACGAAAAAATGCTCCGCGAACATATTTTTCCAGCCTACGAAAATCTTGCCGCTGCACTGACAGACCTTTTAGGTTCCGGAACCAATGAAAACGGACTTTGCTATTTCCCGGAAGGAAAACAGTATTATGAATATCTGCTCGCCTACAACACCGGTGCTGCCGAGAGTGTCAAAACACTGGAAAATATGATTTCCAATGAGCGGGTAAAAGTATTGCAGGAATCCTCCGATCTTACTACTGAGAACCCGGAGCTTTGGGAGCTTGCCTCCGAAGCGACTCTGACACCGACGGACTCTGCAACCACATTAAACCATTTAAAAGAAGTTATGCTGGATGATTTTCCTGCTCCGCCGGAAACAAGTTACACCGTCAATTACATTGACGACTGCGTGGCAGATTATCTTGCCCCGGCATTTTATGTGATTGCACCGATTGACGATTATTCGCATAACTCTATTTATATTAATGAAACAACGGACACTACAAATATTTCCTATTTTACAACGCTTGCACACGAGGGATTTCCGGGGCATCTTTACCAGACGGTCATGACTTATGAATCCGGGATTGAGCCGGTGCGCTCGATTTTAAATTATTCCGGTTTTGTCGAGGGCTGGGCGACTTATGTGGAATTCCAGTCTTATCATTACGCAGGTCTGGATGACGATGTTGCCACCATTTTAGAGCTGAATCAGGATGCCACCTTAAGCCTCTATGCCTCCACCGATATCGGTATCCACTATGAAGGCTGGACTTTGGAGGACACGAAAAAGTTCTGGAATAATTACGGAATCACAAATGATGATGCGATTGAAAGTATTTTTGAGCTGATCGTGGAAGAACCAACGCATTATTTAAAATATTACATTGGATTTTTGAAGTTCGAGGAATTGAAGAAGGAAACTTCCCTGAAAAATATCAAGAATTACAATGACAAATCCTTCCATCAGGCGGTACTTTCCATTGGACCGGCCCCGTTTGATATTGTGGATAAATATCTGCCGGTGTACTATGAATATATTGAGTAACCGGAGTTTAACTAGTGTAGTGTCGCAGATTTTGTGGTGCTTTTATAGGCTGTGAGGGGCAGATATAGGCGCCCTCTCGCAAGTC
>ENA-UPWM01001532-UPWM01001532.1-human-gut-metagenome-genome-assembly--contig:-NODE-1532-length-10109-cov-26.789773_pt1 | contig 10109 bp, 9 predicted proteins | sample MGYA00250051_ERZ773379 | MGnify/ENA primary metagenome ERZ773379 (study PRJEB29103, sample SAMN06112020) | human gut metagenome | biome: human gut; feature: ankylosing spondylitis patient; material...
AGGTTTGATTGTATTCACTGCCGCAAAGCTACAACCAAACCTCAAAGTGTAAAAGGTGCATTTCTTCGAATGCTTACATTTAAACTATTATAGTTAGTGCGGACAAAAATAGTTACATTTCTGTCCGCACTTTCCCTTATAAGTTTATATATAGGGTGGCAAAGCTGGCAGAAAACGATATAACTTGCTCATTATTTGTCTGTTTCATCTAAAAAACTTATCTTTGTACTATTCCTTTAAATTCACAAGATTATGAGTAATTACATCCGTTTTGACTGGGCTATGAAACGCCTGCTGAGAAACAAGGCTAACTTTGCCGTACTGGAAGGTTTTCTGACGACACTGCTCCGTGACCGGATCAAAATACAGAAACTGCTTGAAAGCGAAAGCAATCAGGAAGAGGAATTTGACAAGTATAACCGGGTGGATCTGCTGGCCGAGGACTCCAAAGGGACTCTGCTGCTGATTGAAATCCAGAACAACAATGAATATGCTTACTTTCAGCGTATGCTCTTCGGTACTTCAAAACTGGTGACTGAATATATCAACCGGGGAGAAGGCTACGACAAGGTAAGAAAAGTGTATAGTATCAACATTGTCTATTTCTCATTAGGACATGGAAAGGATATTGTATATCACGGAAAAACAGAATTCCGGGGAATACACCAGAACGATATACTGGAATTATCTCCATTCCAGCGCCAGACGTTTAAGGTCGACACAGTCAGCCAGTTATATCCGGAATATTATATCCTGAAAGTGAACGATTTCAATCAGGTTGCCCAAACACCGCTGGAAGAATGGATCTATTATCTCAATACCGGAGAAATTCCAGATCAGGCACAGGCTCCGGGACTGAATGCTGCACGTGAAAGGCTGAAACTGGACCGTATGAGCAAGGATGAACTGAAAGCTTATTACCGCCATCTGGATAATATTGTGATCCTGAGAGACAATATCAATACGGAACGTGCGGAAGGCAGAGCAGAAGGCAGAGCAGAAGGCAGAGCAGAAGGCAGAGCGGAAGGAAGAGCAGAAGGAAGAGCGGAAGGCCTGGAAGCAGGAAGGCAGGAAGAGCGCCGGCAAAATGCAATCCGGATGAAGGCAAAGGGATTCCCTACTCAGGACATTGCAGACATCACCGGACTGTCTCCGGAAGAAATTGACCGCCTGTAAATAGGGACATTCGCATCTGATCTGATATCATTCAGGCCTGAACTGTATTTGTTCCGCAATTTTGCTCCGCACCATCTTCCGCTGATCAGGAACGTCATCAAACAAATAATTATCAACGGTTTACAATCGCCAGAGCGACTCCTGTCTCCGAATTTCTGCCAGTTGTGCCAGGCTTCTTTCAAACTATTATAGTTAGTGCGGACAAAAATAGTTACATTTCTGTCCGCACTTTCCCCTATAAGTTTATATATAGGGTGGCAAAGCTGGCAGAAAACGATATAACTTGCTCATACTCACATATCATCGATAGAAATACCCTTATACGAGATCTCATAGCCTTCATAAGGACCTACTGCTTTCATGAAAGTTGCCGCCTTGGATTTTAACAACTCTTCATCGAAATTCTTTGATTGCCTTTTTACTTCAATGAATTCGATCTTGTTGTCCACTTCATCTTCGGCAATGATATCAATCTCATTTTCTCCTTTTCGGTCGTTCCAATAACCAAGACGAGTATAGCAGCCCTGCTCCTTCAGCACCTCCATAAAATAACATTCAAGAGATTTGCCGCTCACTGTCGGAAAATCTCTCTCGGCAATGGACTTTAATTTCTCGTTTGCTCCTGCCTCAATAATGTGAGAGTATTTATACACAAAACGAAACCAGAATCTCAGAAATTGATCTTCAATGGTATAATGCACATTCTTATTGACTGATCTCTCATAGAGAGGCTGCTTCTTGCTTATCAGACCATACTCTTCACTCAAATTCTTTAAATATCCCGACAGTTCCTTGATATTAAGGGCATTCTCCAGCTCTGATCTCGTAGTCTTCCCCTGTGAAATAAGAGTAAGAATAGAAAAATAGATTCCGTAGTCTTTCCCAAACTCATCAACCAGCATATTTTTGCCCTCTGATAAAAAATAGGAATCACGCTCAAAAAACATGTTCAGCATTGTTTTCTCTGTAAACTTCTTATGGTCAATAAACAACTCAACATATTTAGCAACTCCGCCTGTTAATGTATATAGAGCCAGCAAATCTGACTTTTTATATTCAGGACAATACTCAGACATGATTTCTTTCAGGACTGATGGCCGGAAAGGCCGGACATGCATTGTACCTGTCTGCCTCCCAAACAGTGGTTCTTTCTTATCCTTAAATATCTTGTTCATCAAAGTATTTACAGAACCTGCTACAATAAGATGAATATGCGCTGTACTCTTGTAACTATCCCAGATATTTTGCATATCAGAATAAATGGAAGAGTTTACCCTGAAGAAATCCTGAAATTCATCGATAAACAAAGTAATATGCTGATTCTGTGACAACTCCATGATAAACTTAAACACGGTAGCAAAAGTTATTCCCTTGCTGTCAATCATCGGAATGTTAAGTTTCGTCCGGATCTCTTCAATGAATATGTCACAAAGATCAGTTTCCGCTTTCCTGGCAACAAAAAAGTATAGCAACGTTTTTCTTGCATAAAACTGCTTCACCAACTCTGTTTTACCAATACGACGTCTGCCGGTTATAATGGTAAACTGAGCAACCTCCTGAGATAACTCCTCAATTTCTCTGAGTTTTTCAAACTCTGCTTCTCTATCAAAAAATCTCATTATTATAAGCTTTAACCGTAATGTGCATTACCGTAACAAATATTACGATAGTGCAAAATTAACAATATTATTGTCAAACGCACAAGAGTTTTACAGAAATAACGATAATTCCCGGAAGAAATTGACCGCCTGTAAATACAGAGGCGGTCAAGAAACGAGCCACCCGGGAAAAAGCATGATCAAGAGCATAAGCAACTCTGCCCGGCGGTTGATACGAATGGCAGTTTGCATATCGCGAGAAGTAAGCGGACGTTCGTGGCTGCCTATAAAGGGTTTGTAAACCCATTCGCCAAAATACTGATGGGGACCTCCAAAACGACAGTCCAGAATTCCGGCCAGAGCAGCTTCCGGATATCCGGAATTGGGACTGGCATGGCGGGGGCCATAACGGAATACAAAACGGAGGAGGGACAAACGGCCGGTAACCAGAACCATCAGAAAAGCTGTCAGACGGGCTGGCAGATAATTGGCTACATCATCCAGACGGGCCGCAAAGCACCCGAAAGCACGATAGCGTTCATTACGGTAACCGATCATGGAATCAAGGGTATTGACCATCTTATAGGCCAGCATGCCGGGGACGCCCAGCAACAGATACCAGAACAGGGGGGCAATCACACCGTCACTGAGGTTCTCAGCCAAAGTCTCCAGAGCTGCTGTACGGACTTCGGTATCGGTCAGTCCGGAGGTGTCACGGCCGACAATGCGGGCTACCTGACGGCGGCCTTCTTCAAGAGAGCGGTCTGCGGCCTCAAATACCATCCGGACTTCGTCAATCAATGTCTTACCCGCCAGACAATAGAAAACGCCCGTAGCGGCCAGAAAAACGTATAAAACGAGGCTTATCTGCCAGGCATACTGCAACAGGAGGGTTGCAGACAGCCAGGTGAGCGTAACAAGGCCTGCGGCAACACAGGCCCCTTTGAACTTCCGGCCGGTTCCATGATTCAGACGATGTTCGAAAAAGGCAATCAGTTTTCCGAAACCGACCACCGGATGCGGAAGCCACAACGGATCGCCCAGCAGTTTGTCCAAAAGCACTCCGGCCACAAGGGGAAGTGCGAATATCAATATTGATACATCCATTCTTTAATTGCGGTAATTAACTGGTTATTTTCTTCCGGAGTCTGGACGGCAATACGGAAAAAGCCTTCGTCGAGCCCTTCAAAATTAGATGCGTCACGGATCAGCAGGCCATGGGTGTCTGCCAGCCATTCCTTCAGGGCGGAAGCTTTGCCGCCACGCAGACGGAGCAGCATGTAGTGGGTATCGGAAGGCCATACTTCGATCCCGCCCAGCTTTTCCAGTTCTCCGGCTACCCGCTGGCGTTCGGCAAGCAGGGCATTCAGATCCAGCTGATAGGCAGACACATGACGGAGCAGATAGGTTCCGGCTTCGATGGCGAGGGCATTTACAGACCAGGGCATCCGGTAGCGCCGCAGTTTCTGAAGCAGGTCTTTATGTCCGGTGAGATATCCCAGACGGAGACCGGGAACGGCAAAGCGTTTGGTCATAGAATGAAGCAACAGGACATTGGGTAAGGCCGCAGTCTCTCCTACCCCCAGAACTTCCTTCAAGGTAAAGGCTTCATAGGACTGGTCGATGACAAAGAGCTGACGGGGATGTTCCTCGATCAGCCGGCGCAAACGGTCAGCCGGACGAACTTCTCCCGTGGGATTATTCGGATTGCAGAGCCAGACAAGGGAAGTTCTGCCGGAAAGGGTATCCAGGGTAAACACGGACTCAACCTCGTGGGCATGCAGACGGCAGGCATCGGCATATTCACTGAAAGTCGGCATCAGAATGGCTGAACGGCTTCCCCGCCAGGCCTGGGCAATCAGATAGATCGCTTCGGTGGCTCCATTGGTGACACAGACATTCTCCGGGGATACCTGATAACGGGCTGCCAGCTCGCGCTCCAGAGTATAAGGTTCCGGCTCGGGATAGGTACGGACGCAGGCCATCTGCCGGAACAGATAACCGTTCAGGGAATCATGGTTTACATGGGTATATACATTCGAGCTGAAGTTTACCCGTATGTGTCCGTAGCGGTAAGCGTCGTCTCCGTGTCCGTCAATCATGGGCTGTCAGTATTTGATAAATTAACGGCATATTGAGGTGCGAGCGCACATGGTCTGCCAGCTTATTGTATTGTTCTTCCTTATAGGCCGCATAATCCGGCGAAGATACGGCTTTTTTCCCGGCATAGGGGGCTACCAGCCAGTCGATGACGGAGGGGTTGTCCAGAATGCCGTGAATGTAAGTCCCTACGCAGCGGGAACCGGACATAGAGCCTTCGGGACTTCCGTCTTCCAGCCGGGTAAAGGGGGTATAGGTTTCGCCTTCAACCGGAAGTGTGGTTCCGTTATGGATTTCATACCCCTGCCCTGCTCCGGTGGCACCGGCGAGTGTAAAACGGACCTGACGGGTAACTTTTTCTTTTTGCATGACTGTCTGCATAGGCAGCAGTCCCAGTCCCGGCAGTCGGGTCAAACTGCCTTCCACACCTTCGGGATCGCAGATTTCGCGGCCCATCATCTGATAGCCGCCACAGATTCCCATCACCATCGTTCCTTCCCGATGGGCACGAAGAATGGCCTGGGCCACTCCGTTACGGCGCAGTTCATAAAGATCGTCCAGAGTGCTCTTGGTACCGGGAAGCAGAATGATATCTGCTTTCAGAAGATCGTCTGTATTGTTGGTATAGTAAAGATTGACCCGCTCATCGCGTTCCAGCATATTGAAATCCGTAAAGTTTGACAAATGACGGAGCAGCACGACGGCGATATTGACCTTGCCCTGTACGGCCGCACGTTGTTTCTGTACCAGTTCCAGTGAGTCTTCTTCTTCGATATGGATATCCTTGTAATAAGGAATTACTCCCAGCACAGGAATGCCGCAAAGGGATTCCATCTGTCGGATCCCGGACTCGAACAAACGCAGGTCTCCCCGAAATTTGTTGATAATTATTCCCTTGATGCGCTTCCGGTCTTCCGGGGTCTGAAGAACAACGGAACCGTATGCACTGGCAAATACGCCGCCACGGTCAATGTCGGCCACCAGGAATACATCGGCACCGGCATGGCGGGCCATCGGAAGATTGACCAGGTCCTTATCGCGAAGATTGATCTCGGAAATGCTGCCGGCTCCTTCAAGCACAATCGGATTGTAACGGGATGCCAGCCGGTCGTAAGCAGCACAGACTTCAGTACGAAGGGTTTCGAAGCCTTTACCCCGGAAATAATCCCAGGCATCTCTGTTGCCGATGGGCTTTCCGTTCAAAACAACCTGTGAGGTCTGATCGGAACAGGGTTTCAGCAGCAGAGGATTCATATCTGTATGGCAGGGTACACCTGCGGCTTCAGCCTGAACGGCCTGAGCGCGTCCGATCTCCAGCCCCTGAGGGGTGGCGTATGAATTGAGTGCCATGTTTTGGGCCTTAAAAGGAGCTGGATGGTATCCGTCCTGCAGAAAAATACGGCACAAGGCCGCTGCCAGGACACTTTTTCCCACATCGCTTCCGGTTCCGGCCAGCATGACAGGATGTAGTTTCTGATTTTGCATAAGCTTTAATTGGTTTAATCCCAGAGTTTCCACAAATCGGCTTCTCCCCAATACCAGTGGGTGTATCCGGCTATGACATTTTTATAACGGTATAACGGAGTTGAGACTTCCGTGCCTTTCACATTATACAACGGCGTGACGGACGGGAGCGTGTCGGGTTCGGCAATCGAAGAATAATGGAACTCATGGCCGCGCAGGGAAACGCCCTGATAGTCCATCCGGCGGTATCCCAGATGCAGACGCGCATTTTCCATGGTACAGTCAACCGGCAGAAGACCAGTCATCTGATAAGCTGTTCCTCCTTTACGGGCTGTCAGCGAACGGGTCAGAAACATCATGCCTCCACATTCAGCAAAGACTTTTCCTCCGCTTTCCGCGTAATCGCGAAGTTGTTGCATCATCCGTTTCCGGCGATGCAGCTGGCGGGCAAACAGTTCCGGATATCCGCCCGGAAGGTATACCAGATCCGCATCCGGCAGATCACTGCCATAAACGGGACTGAAAAAAGTCAGATTTCCACTTTCTGCCAGCCGGTCCAGATTCTCCCGATAGATAAAGTTAAAGGCCGGATCTCGGGCCACGGCGATACGCATCTTTTTCCGGCGTCCCGTCTCCATGGCTTCGACTCCCTGCTCGGAAGTATAAGGCAAGGTGTAACGGCACGGGAAGATGCGTGTACACAGGTTCAGCAATTTGTCGACATCAATATATTGCTCGACCAAAGCTGCAGCTTTCTCTGCCAGTTCATCCATGCTTTGTCTGACGGTCAGGGTCAACCCCAAATGACGGGAAGGAACCCGCAGGTCTTCCGAATAAGGCAGATAGCCCAGACATTCCAGACCGGCATCGGAACATGCTTCCTTCAGACAGGCAAAATGAGAAGAGGAAGAGACCTGGCTGAACACCACACCGGCAATCCGGACGGAAGAACGGAAATGCTTGAATCCGTAAAGTACCGGGGCAACGGAATAGGCCGCTGCACGCGCATTGACCACCAGCACTACAGGAATGTTCAGCAAGCCTGCAATCTCGGCACAACTGCCTTTCATCTGATAATAGCCGTCGTAAAGCCCCATCATCCCTTCTGCCACACAGACATCGGCCTTTTCTCCATACCGGTTGTAGACATACTGGACATGAGTCGACGAAGCCATCCACGTGTCCAGATTCACTGCATCCCTGTCGGCAGCAATCGTAAGGTACTGCGCATCTATATAGTCAGGACCGCCTTTATAGGGTTGAACTTTCAAACCGCGCTTCTTCAATGCACGCAGCAATCCCAAAGTAAACATTGTCTTTCCGCTTCCGGAAGTAGGGGCTCCAATCAACAATTGTGGCTTCATCGGTCTATACGTTAAAAAATCGGGGGCAAATATACGCATAAATGATGGAAATCCGCGGCATCTTATTATCTTTGCGTTCCCTTATCGAAAAAAAATTATTGCAATGAAAGTAAAATTCATGAGCCTGGCCAGCGGGAGCAGTGGCAATTGCTACTATCTGGCTACAGACACAGACGCCATATTAATTGATGCGGGAATAGGCATACGCACCATTAAAAAAGTTTTCAAGGAAAGAGGACTGGACATGGGACTGATCCGGGCTGTCTTCATCACTCACGATCATGCTGATCATATCAAAGCTGTCGGGCACCTGGCGGGCAAACATAACATTCCGATATATTCTACCCCTGAAGTACATCAGGGCATCAACCGGAGTTACTGCATGACCGAAAAGCTGGATGAAGCACATACGCATTTCATCCGAAAAGGAGAAATCATGCAACTGAAGGATTTTCAGATAACCTGCTTCGAAGTGCCTCACGACGGTACAGACAATGTAGGTTACTGTATCTCGATTGACGGAAAGACTTTTGCTTTCCTGACGGACATCGGGCATATCACCGAGACTGCCGCACATTATATCGGCATGGCCAATTATCTGGTTCTGGAGGCCAATTATGATGAGACCATGCTAAGAATGGGGCCTTATCCTGCTCACCTGAAAGAACGCATTGCCGGACCGAACGGCCATATGAGCAACCGGGAAATGGCGGACTATATAGCGAATCATAAACCCGAAGGACTCCGGTACCTGTGGCTTTGTCATCTGAGTAAAGACAACAATCACCCGGAACTGGCTTACAAGACCGTAGAAATGGCATTGAAGGAACGGGGAATTCTGACAGGACAGGATTTGCAGGTCATTCCCCTGAAACGGACCAGCCCTTCGGAACTTTACTGCTTCGAATAAGAACCGGACTGCCGGACAATACATTTTTCAAATGCGGTGCACCGTATACTCACAACCGCCCGGGCGGGAAGTAACGATGCACCGCATTTTTTTCTCCCAAACTGACTCCTTTTTCAAAATTAATCGTATATTTGGCACGTCATATTCCGCTACTGACAGAATGTGGCATGAAAACACTTTGTATTAATCTTAAAAACATAACACCATTATGAGTCTGGAAAAAACTCTCGTTATTCTGAAACCGTCAGCTGTACAACGCGGACTAATCGGAGAAATCACTACTCGCTTTGAACGGAAAGGCCTTCGACTGGCTGGTATGAAAATGATGCAACTGACGGACGAACTGCTTAATGAGCATTATGCCCACCTCAGTGAAAAACCATTCTTCCAACGTGTAAAAAATTCCATGATGGCATCTCCGGTAATCGTATGCTGTTACGAAGGAGTGGATGCGATTCAGGTTGTGCGTTCCATGACCGGAGCATACTGGTACGGTGATGACGAAAAGAAGGATCGCAGGCGGGATATCCGGTTCATCAAGGGCTATTTCCCCCAGACGCGCATTCATGGCATCCCCAAGATGGCTCACGCGGAGCTGGTGATGGTGCATCCGGGGAAATTCTGCCGGTATGCGGAAAAATTTCTGGCTTTGCAAGCGGAGGAAGTATGACATGAAAGAAAAAATCAAACTCTCCGGCGTGCCGGAGACCATGCTGCAAACCGTTTATGCAAGGGCGAAAGAGAGCAGCGGCAGAGGTGCGATCCACGACGCAAAAGCGGAGGGAATCATCGAGAAGCTGGACTACGATTTTTCCCTTGCGGACAAGGATACGGCCATGCGCAGCGGCGTCATTGCCCGAACCATCGTGCTCGACCGGATGACGAAGGAATGGCTTGCGTCGCACCCCGGCGCGGTGGTGGTCAACATCGCCTGCGGGCTGGATACCCGCTGCTACCGGATGTCGGGTTACGCACATTGGTATAACCTCGACCTGCCGGAAACGATGGCGGTGCGGGAAAAGCTTCTGCCGGAAAGCGGCACGATTTCGCAGATTACCATGTCCGCCATGGAAGATTGGGGCAGCGAAATCAGCGAGCAGAATGTGCCGGTGCTGATCGTCATCGAGGGACTGACCATGTACCTGAACGCAAAAGATGTGCAGCAAATTTTTAAGGTGATTTCCAGCCGTTTTTCCAAAGCAACCGTATTTGTGGAAACGATGAATCCGATGATTGTGAAGCGCTTTAAGGAAAGATTCATCGAAGGCAGCCATGCAAAATTTACTTAGGGAATCAAGAATGGGAAAGCACTTGCCGAACTGCTGCCGGGTTTTCGATTCGTCGAGGAACACAGCCTGACGGAGGGCATGGCGGAGTTTGTGCCCGTTTATAAGCTGCTGGGCAAAATACCGGCCATCCGCCATGGTGCGAAGTGCAAACAAATCATCAGCCTTACGGATTTTGGAAGTAGAATGACGTTCGAAAGCCAAACGAGCA
>ENA-UPWM01001533-UPWM01001533.1-human-gut-metagenome-genome-assembly--contig:-NODE-1533-length-10108-cov-17.356794_pt1 | contig 10108 bp, 8 predicted proteins | sample MGYA00250051_ERZ773379 | MGnify/ENA primary metagenome ERZ773379 (study PRJEB29103, sample SAMN06112020) | human gut metagenome | biome: human gut; feature: ankylosing spondylitis patient; material...
CGGAGCGAAATCGGGACGGATGATGGTGGCAAGCGACAGGCGGCTCACGGCTCCATCAGCCACCTCACGAACCGAGAGAAGAAAGCATCAATGGTGTGGAAAACATGATGTACATGACTTCAACAGCAACCAATGCCGGTTCGGCAACGATCGAGGTATATTTCAAACAAGGGACAAACCCCGATATGGCAGCCGTCAACGTACAGAATCGTGTAACGAAGGCACAGGGTTTATTGCCTGCTGAAGTAACCCGTATCGGTGTCAGCACTCAAAAACGACAGACCAGCTTCCTGCAGATCGACGCACTTGTCAGCACTGACGGACGATTTGACAAGACCTTTCTCGGAAACTACCTCGACATCAACGTCATCCCACGTATCAAACGTATCGAAGGCGTAGGTGACGTAATGGAGTTGGGTGATACCTATAGTATGCGTATCTGGCTGAACCCCGAACGAATGGCCCAATACGGCTTGGTTCCATCGGATGTGACTGCTGTATTAGGAGAACAGAATATCGAGGCTCCGACCGGTTCGCTCGGTGAAAACTCGAAAAACGTTTTCCAATATACGATGAAATATCGTGGACGCTTGAAGAGCGTAGAAGAATTCCAGAATATCGTCGTCCGTGCTCAGGAAGACGGTTCTGTCTTACGCCTGAAAGATGTCGCTAAGGTTGAGTTGGGAACATTGAGTTACGGTTTCGACAGCCAAATGGACGGCAAACCAGCCGTGACATTCATGATTTACCAGGTAGCCGGTTCCAATGCTACGGAAGTCAACGAACGTATTGCCGCCGAATTGGAAAAGATGAAAGAAGAATTGCCTACAGGTATGGAATTCATCACGATGATGAGCTCCAACGACTTCTTATTTGCTTCTATTTATAATGTAGTCGAAACACTGATCGTGGCGATCATCCTCGTAATCCTCGTGGTGTATTTCTTCCTGCAAGACTTCAAGAGTACCTTGATCCCGTCTATTTCAATCATCGTTTCGTTGATCGGTACATTCGCCTGTCTGACCGCAGCCGGATTCACGATCAACATTCTGACCCTGTTTGCCCTGGTGCTTGCCATCGGTACGGTAGTGGATGACGCGATCGTAGTGGTAGAAGCCGTACAGGCGAAATTCGATGCGGGTTACACCTCGTCCTATCAAGCAACGAAAGATGCGATGGGTGACGTGACGATGGCCGTTATCTCTTGTACCTGTGTGTTCATGGCCGTGTTCATACCGGTAACTTTCATGGGTGGTACTTCTGGTATTTTCTACACACAATTCGGTGTGACGATGGCAACCTCCGTAGGTCTTTCCATGATCTGTGCATTGACGCTCTGCCCCGCCTTGTGTGCTATGATGATGCGCCCGAGCGATGGAAACAAGAGTGCCAAAAGTTTCAACGGACGTGTACGTGCAGCCTACAATGCCTCTTTCAATGCCGTGTTGGGCAAATACAAAAAAGGCGTCATGTTCTTTATTCACCACCGCTGGATGGTATGGGCCGGAACGATCGCATCCATTATTCTGCTGGGATGGCTTATCAGCAATACCAAAACAGGTCTTGTCCCGCAAGAAGACCAAGGGACCATCATGGCAAACGTGGCCATTGCTCCGGGTAGCACATTGGAAGAAACGGGCAAGGTGCTGGACAAAGTAGAGAATATCCTGAAGAACACGCCCGAAGTAGAACACTACGCCCGCGTAGCTGGCTACGGCTTCCTGGCTGGTCAAGGTACTTCCTACGGTATGGCAATCATCCGTTTGAAAAACTGGGATGAAAGAAAAGGGGCCGAACATGTTTCCGACGCAGTAGTAGCCCGCCTAAACGCACAATTCGCCCAAATCAAAGAAGCGCAGATATTCTGCTTCCAGCCGGGTATGATTCCGGGCTACGGTCTGGGTAACTCTATCGAGTTGAACTTGCAGGACCGTACAGGTGGAGATATGAGCACTTTCTACGGCAACGCCATGCAGTATATCGGAGCTTTAAACCAGCGCCCAGAAGTTGCAATGGCTTATACTTCTTATGCAATGAACTTCCCGCAGATATCGGTCGATGTGGATGCAGCCAAATGTAAACGGGCAGGCATTTCACCTTCGATGGTTCTCGACGTATTGGGTAGCTATTGTGGTGGTGCATACGTTTCCAACTACAACCAATTCGGGAAAGTATACCGTGTGATGTCACAAGCCTCACCTGAATATCGTCTTGACGAACAAGCCCTGAACAACATGTTCGTCCGCAACGGGACGGAAATGGCTCCGCTCAGCCAGTTCGTAACCCTGAAACGGGTACTCGGACCTGAAGTATCCAATCGTTTCAACCTCTTTAGCTGTATCACGGTCAATGTGAACCCGGCACCGGGATATTCCACGGGTGAAGTACAACAGGCCATCGAGGAAGTGGCTGCCCAATGCCGGGTACACCGGAGGGAACCGACCTTTGCATTACTCCCATCTCTGCTCCTGAGAACCATTATGTACGGATTCAGGCAAATAATGTACTGGACGATAAGGGAACTTTAAAAGGATCTTTCACCATTGAGGCAGAAGGCCAGAGTGACAGCAATATCCGCCGGATCTTTACAACCGGTTTCCAAAGTGAATGGAAAAACGCTCTGGAACGCCAGTTGCTGAATGTATCTCCTAAGGCGCGTCTGGAAGGTGTTGACTATGGACGTTCACCGAAAGACTACCAGCGTGCACCGATCCGCATGACGTTCCGTTATGAAATCCCTGACTATGCACTGAAGTCAGATCAGGGAGTGCTGATTTTTAAACCATTTGTTCTGAATAATCTTTATACACAGGTTTTATCTTATCTGCGGATAGATACAAATCTGGAAGAACGGAAATATGGATTCAAGGATGCCTGCTCCCGTTTGGTAGAACTGGAAGAAACATTGAGAATTCCTTCCGGCTATCAGTTGCAGGGAGGCGAGAAGCTGGAAAATCTGGATGGTCCGGGTGCAGGATTTACCGGATACTTGGGACAGGACGGAAACCGTTTGCAGCTGAAGACCTCTCTTCGGTTGAAGAAACGGGTGTATGAAGCTTCTGACTGGGACAGTTTCCGTAAGGCTGTGAATGCTGCCAAGAAATGCGGGGAATATATAGTACTGAAGAAATAACGGCGTATCGAACTGTTTTAAAATGAAAAAGTGATGAAGACATTATCAATCTATATAGGAATATTAGGGATGCTTTTACTGGCTGTTTTACCGGTAAAGGCAGAATCGGAAGCGGAGTTCCGTAAACTCTCGAAAACTTATACCTTACGTGCTGACGGCAGTCAGGAGTTGCGTGTACAGAAGGAACTGACTCTGTTTACTCATGCGGCGATGAATGGTTTGTACGGAGAAACATTTATCGTTTATGATCCGGAATTTCAGGAACTGACCATCCATGAGTCGTACACGCGTCAGAAGGATGGTACGGTGATCAAGACTCCTTCCAATGCACTGGTAGAAGTGCTGCCGTCTTCTGCGGCTAATGCTCCGGCATATAATCATCTGAAGGAAATGGTGGTTGTACATACAGGACTGGAACTGGGAGCTACGATTTATCTGGATTATTCCATTGTGAGCAAGGCGGGATATTTGCCGGAACTGGATGTATGTTGTCCGGTAAAGGAACTTTCTCCTGTCAAGGAATTTATCTTCCGGTTGAATGTTCCGGCTGGGAAATCCGTTCGCTATGAGCTGTTGAATGCATCGGCCAAACCGGTTATTGCCCAGGGAAATGGAATGAAGTCCTTTATATGGACCTTGAAAGATGTAGCGCCCCGCCCTTATGCTTATCCTTCCGGAAGAGGAAACTTGGGACTTGTGCAGGCCGTAGCCAGTGGTATGATGCCGGTTTTTGTTGCTTCCACATGGCCCGGATATACAGAAGCGGTGAAGTATTTGCAGAAGCAGTTTGCCGTTGGCAATACTTCCGTAGTAGAAGGAAAGGTTGCTGAGCTGACTCAGGGGCTGGAAGGCAATCCTCAGGCAATGCGTAATGCCATTGCAAATTATATGGCGGGACTTTATCAGCTGGGACATTGCAATGTTTCGTTACAGGACGCCGGTTACCGGTTACGTCCGGCATCGGAAGTGATTACTTCTGCCTATGGAACTCAGGCGGAACTGGTTAATCTGGATGTTACTTTGCAGCGGGCTGCCGGACTGGAAGCAGAAGTTGCAGTATGTGCCTTACGTCCGTCAGTGGATGGAAACCGGGGACTGGCTACGGTTATGTCACTGATGTGTCAGAGCAAAAAAATGCCGGAGAAAGTAGCTTTGACAGGAACGGAAGAAGCTTGTTTGCAGCCTTTCATGACCGTTACGGATCTGCAAGGCAAAAAACTGATGCTGGAATCCTATCTGGGTGCAAAGGAAGTAAGAACAACAGATACGCTGGAGGTTAAGAGTGACAAATTGCAAGAGCTGGCAGATGGGTGGGGAATCGTTCCTTTGTCTGATCCGACTCCGGTACGTTCACTTTATGCTTATGCCGGTAATACAAGTATTTCAGAAAAGATTCTTTTGCCGAGAACGGTGGATTGTGCATTGGAAACCATAGTCCGTCTTCCTGAAGGAATGAAATGGTCCGGACATGCAGACAAGGAAATAAGCAATGCGTGCGGAAAAGTAGTCTTCAGTTATAAGGCAGTGAAAGGAGGAGTGAAAGTAACACGTTCCATTCGCATTGACCGTCAGTTGCAGACTCCGGCAAATTATAAGGAACTTTACGCTCTTCTGTCAGAATGGAGAGATACCAACAATCATACTCTGGTCGTGAAAAAAGTGTCAGAATGATTTTTAGATAGATTTTGATGGAATATCAGATTATCCTGTCAGGATAAGAACATGAGCCGTATCATTACTTGAAACAAGGTTTTGATACGGCTCATTTGTTGAAATCTGCTTGCGTTTTCAGTAAACCGTCTGAACTTTCGCTTTTTGTTGTTAATTACTATTAATATTAGTAGATCTACTAATATATTTAGTTGTTTGTCTGAAAAATTTTATATCTTCGTATTGTATTAATCTTAAATGATCTGTTTATGAAGAAACTGACGGCAAAAGAAGAAGAAATAATGAATATCTTATGGGCCGAAGGTCCTTTGTTCATTCGTGAAATGCTGGCATTCTATCCGGAGCCTAAACCACATTACAATACGGTAGCTACCCTGGTGAAACTGTTGGCAGAAAAGGGTTTTGTCAGTTATCGTGCGTTTGGGAATACCTACCGTTATGAGGCTAAGATAACTGAAAATGAATACAAGGGTTCGGCGATCGGGGAGATTGTTGCCCAATATTTTGATAATTCTTATACCAAGGTTGTTTCTCAGTTTATTGAAGATGAGAAAATGGACCTGGAAGAACTGAAGCAGCTGATAGCTCAGATAGAGCAGGAAAAGAATGATCGTAAATCTTGAACTTATGGTAGCCTTTTTGATCTATTTACTGAAAAGCTCATTCTGCCTGACATTGCTCTATGGGTTCTATAAGTTGTTTTTCGCTTCGACCACTCGTTTTTCTTTGAACCGATGGGTACTGGTGGGCGGAATGCTGACCTGTCTGTTATTGCCTTTCGTCTCTCTGGAACTGGAGCATGAACCTTTAGTGCAGTCTCCTTTCAGGCTTATGCAGGAATGGGAACAGCCAGTTGAAGTAATACCAGCTCCTGCTGCCGGTATGGCAGAGACTGTTCGGCCGGAAACCGGTCATTGGGACTGGCTTGTGATATGGATGGTGGTTTATCTGTCGGGATGTACTTTTGTTTTCTTACAATGGGTTGCAGGCTATCTCCGTCTGTTCCGCTGGATAAACCGGCAGGAGTATAAAGAGTGTAATGGACTACGATGGGTGTTGTACGATATTCCTGTCCGCTCTTTCAGCTGGGGGACGTATATCGTCATGAACCGTCAGGAGTATGAAGCATCCTCTCCGGTCTGTCTGCATGAGGAAATGCATTGCCGCTACGGACATTGTTATGATAATCTGCTGATACAGCTCATCTTAATCTTTCATTGGTGGAATCCGTTGGTGTGGAAACTGAAGCATGAACTTAGTGGTGTTCATGAGTATCAGGCCGATGAAGGTGTATTAGATCAAGGCTTCGATGTAAAAATATATCAATTGTTATTGGTGAGGAAAGCAGTGGGTTCAAGGCTCTACTCTATGGCTTGCGGTTTTACTCACAGTTCACTTAAAAAACGTATTTCTATGATGTCGAAAAAAAGAAACACCAAGTGGGTCCGGCTGCGTGTCTTGTTGGCCGTACCTCTGGCTGCAGGGGTAGTGTATGCCTTTGCGAAGCCGGAAGTGAAAGAAACGGTAGCAGATTATAGTGCAGTTCTTCAGACAAAGAATCAGGGAAAGGCGAAATCCCGACTGGTGGTAAGGGATGCGGAACAGCGGCGGGACACAGACAATCTGATGCTGGATCATATTTCGTCGGAAAAGGCGTATGTTCTGGAATTGTATTGCAACCAGCGGAACCACTTCCTTTTCGGGCCGGAAAATCCTGTTTCAAAGAAGGAGCTTGTTGATTGGGAAGCCATGACGGACAAGGTCAGGAAGCAACTGACAGACGCATTCGCTGAGCTGTATTCAAAACAGAAAAAGGAGATGTTTCCCATTGTTGTCCGTATTGTAGCCGACCGCAATGCGAAGATGGGAGCTATTACTACAGCCAAGCAGAAACTGATGAAAGCGTATGGTGAGGCCAGGCAGGAACTTTCGAAAACTTATCCTCAGGAGCTGGTGGACAAATGTCTGACTTCCCGTTTCTATTATGCTTCTCCGAAAGCATATGCGGATGTTCCGGCAGGAGTGGCCGACAAGAGTGTTCCGTTGCCGGGATATGGAATCCAGTTCTGGGTAGACAACAGGTTGGCAGGAGAGTTGAAGGATTTTTCGCTGGATGAACTTTCTTCGAAAATCATGCAGTTGCGTGAGGAAAATAAGGCTGAAAACTTTGCAGTTTCGTTGAAGATTCCTTCGGATGCTTCTGAAGGAGTGGTGTATGATATCAAGCAGGTATTGCGCAAAGGATATATGCTTAAACTGAATCTTACGAACGATTTTTAGAATTGATACCTTTAAATTTATGAAACCTTTAGCCTTTTATTCAAGTCTTATATCAGTTATATTTGTGTTTGCTTCTTGCCATAAGGAGGGTAAAAGTATTGTGACTCCGGTATCCAGTGGCCGGCCTTATGAGGTATTGGTGGTTGCTGATGACCAATGTTGGAACAGTCCGGACAGTGCGCTTTTCCACGTGCTTGATACCGATGTTCCGGGGTTGCCCCAGCCGGAGCGTTCTTTCCGGATTTCGAGAGTTCGTCCGGAGTCTTTTAACCGTAGTACCCGCTTGTTCCGCAACATCATTATCGCGGATATTCAGGACATTTATACTCAGACTAAATTCAAGTATACCCGTGATGCGTATGCTTCTCCACAGATGATTATGACTATCCAGTCACCGAGTCAGGAAGAGTTTGCCGAATATGTATCCAGGCATGGGCAGGTGATTATTGATTTCTTTACCCGTGCAGAAATGAACCGGGAAGTAAAGCTGTTGAAGAAGAAGCATAATGAGGTCTTGTCAGCCAAGGTGCAAAGCTTGTTTGACTGTGACATTTGGATGCCGGTAGAACTGGCTTCGTACAAGGTCGGCCAGCAGTTCCTGTGGGCTTCCAGCAACCTGAATGATCTGAACTTTGTTATCTATACTTATCCGTATGCCAGCAAGGAAACCTTTACAAAGGCATATTTCATAGAGAAACGGGATTCTGTGATGAAAGCCAACCTTCCGGGAGCAAAAGAAGGTATGTATATGGTGACTGCTGATTCCATGTTTGTAGATGCACGTAACATTGCGGTGCAGGGTGATTATGCATATGAAGTACGTGGTTTGTGGGAGATGGAGAACGATGCGATGGGAGGTCCTTTCGTTTCACATGCCCGTGTGGACCGTACGAACGGCCGGATTGTCGTCGTAGAAGGTTTTGTCTATAATCCGGGCAAACTGAAGCGTGACCAGATCCGTAAACTGAATGCAGCCCTTTATACCCTGAAACTTCCGCAGGAGAAAGAGGTGGGAGAGCTTCCTGTAGACAGTCAGATTTCGGAAGAATAAGGTGACGGAAGGCACTGGTACATCATCTATAATTTCGGGAAACTCCCGGCCGAATTTCTCGGTCAGGAGTATGATTCCGATTTCTTTATTGGAGATGGCTTTCTGCAAAGCATCTTTTAATTCATCATGTGTGTGAACAACTACACCCTCTACACCTGCCAGTCTCATCCCTGTGTAGGTATCGATATTGTCGCTGATCAAAAACATCTGCATCTTATAACTGTCCCAGGATCATGAAGGAGATGATCAGTCCATAAAGGGCAACACCTTCTGCAAGACCTACGAAAATAAGGGATTTACCAAGGATACTCTGATCCTCGCTGATAGCGCCTAAGGCTGCGCTTGCCGCACTGGCAACGGCAATACCACCACCGATACAGGAAAGTCCGGTTACAAGAGCTGCTGCGATATAACCCATACCTGTTGCAAGTGTGCCTTCAGAGCCTGCAGCGGCCTGTACGGAAGAAGCACCTGTGAACATAACTGCAATGGCGATAAGCATGGTTCCAAAGAAGAAGAATGCGTTTACACCGAGAGCTGTTTTGTAACGTCCGCGGTTTTTTTCACCGATGAGATAGTAGCCAAATGGAAGAATGATGCTGAGTACCAGTGCGATTGCTAAAATGATCTGTGCGATTGTTGTCATAATTAAATCTCCTCTTAGTTCTTGATTTTGCTGTTCATATATATCATATTTATTCGGCTTCGAATATCTGGCTGACCGACAGATATGGGTTTCCCGAGGATGATATATAAATGAAAATAGTATAATTTCTGATGATCTTTCTGTCTATTTTACAGAGCGGAACGGCTCAAATTTACGTCCTGTACCTTTGTAGAAGCGGCTGAACATTTCATAATATTCCAGACGAAGCACCTGGATACCGACGATCAGGCCCTCCATACCACATACAAAAAGGTTTCCCAGAACTACTACTATCCAGTTCAGGTTTCCGCTTTCTGCGCCTGCAAGCATGAGAACGACTTCCATCATCGCTGCATGGCTGACTGCGAAAGCTCCGATACGGACGAAGGAAAGGGTATTGGAGAAGTAGCTTAACAGGACTTCAAACATTTCAAAAAGTCCCTGTACAATGAACATTCCTTTTTCCTTCGGCATAACTTCTGATTTCTTCTCGATAAGGGCTGTGAGAGGCTCTTTCAGGAAAATCAGGATCAGCGGTACACCAAACATGATAAACAGTACGATTCCTCCCGGAAGTGTATGACCGGTCAGGATCAGTGCGATGGAAACAACTGCGGATCCGTAGAATACCAGACCTGCTACGGAGTTTGTATCGAACCAGATATGCTCGATATCTCCGGCTTTCCATGCGTTTAAGATGTTAAATACCATACATAAAAGGATGATTCCCATACCAAAACCAATGGCAATGATAAATACAGTATTCAGTTTTCCGATAAACGGAACTGACATCATATTGTTCATCGGACGCAGCCACAAGGCAGGTATCACATCTTCAAATCCGAAGATACTTCCGAACATAAATCCGAAGAATGTGGAGAATACACCTGCGCAGCTGATGATACCTGCTAGTGTGATATGTTTAAATTTATAAAGCAGGAAACCGCCGATAAAGAGCAACAATCCCTGTCCGACATCACCGAACATTGCACCGAAGATAAAGGAATAGGTCAGTGCCACAAACCATGTCGGATCCATCTCATTGTAGGCTGGAAGGCCATACATTTTGATATACATTTCAAAAGGTTTGAACAGCTTCGGATTCTTTAATTTGGTCGGCGGCTGCTGGTGCACGCCAGGTTTCAGATGCTCGTCTTCTTCACCATCAATAATGCAGAAGATACGGCTGTCATCCTTGATATCTGTCTGAAAAGAATGTGCATCTTTCTCAGTCATCCATCCACATAGAATATAGAAGACATCCTTATCCCCATGGGTACATGCTGCAAGTCTACGCACATCAAAGTTGCCGGAAAGCTGTGCGATC
>ENA-UPWM01001536-UPWM01001536.1-human-gut-metagenome-genome-assembly--contig:-NODE-1536-length-10096-cov-13.751372_pt1 | contig 10096 bp, 10 predicted proteins | sample MGYA00250051_ERZ773379 | MGnify/ENA primary metagenome ERZ773379 (study PRJEB29103, sample SAMN06112020) | human gut metagenome | biome: human gut; feature: ankylosing spondylitis patient; material...
ATTACTTTGTATCCGTTCGGGTTCGGATGGAGCCAGTCGCCGCTGGCGTATTCCCGCTTCATCCGACGGTGAGATTTCCAGCTTCGCAGCTTTATGTACAGCACTGAGCGCTACAATCGGAACCGGTAATATAGTCGGTGTTGCAACTGCTGTCTGCGCCGGTGGTCCCGGAGCTTTATTCTGGATGATTCTTGCAGCATTCTTCGGAATGGCAACAAAATTCTCCGAAGGTCTTCTTGCAGTAAAATACCGTGTGGTAGCAGAAGACGGTCACAGCCTTGGCGGTCCTTTCTATTATATTGAGAAAGGTATGGGAACAAAATGGAAATGGCTTGCAAAGATCTTTGCATTCTTTGGCGTATGTGTAGGCCTTTTCGGAATCGGTACATTCAGCCAGGTAAATGGTATTTCCAGTGCAGTTCAGAATTTCTTTGATCCGAACAAATCAAACTGCGTGAATATCCCATTCCTTGGAGAGTATTCCTGGGCAGTTGTAATTTCTTCCCTGATCCTTGCAGCCTGTGTTGCAGCAATCCTCATCGGAGGTCTGAAACGAATTGCAACAGTCAGCCAGATTATTGTACCGTTTATGGCGGTGATTTATCTGATCTTCAGTGTTGCGCTGATTCTTTTAAACATTACAGAGATTCCGGCAGCAATCGTTACAGTTGTGAAGGGAGCCTTTAATCCGTCAGCAGTGACAGGCGGTGTGGTAGGAACAATGATCGTATCCATGCAGAAAGGTGTGGCTCGTGGTATCTTCTCAAACGAAGCAGGTCTTGGTAGCGCACCTATTGCAGCAGCAGCAGCTCAGACAAAAGAGCCTGTACGTCAGGGCCTTGTAAGTATGACTGGTACATTTATTGATACGATCGTGATCTGTACAATGACAGGTCTTTCCATCGTACTGACAGGTGCATGGCAGGTAGAAGGTCTGGAAGGTGTTCAGGTAACTACCTATGCATTCCAGCACGGACTTCCGATCCCTGGACAGGTTTCTGCATTTGTATTAATGATCTGTCTGGTATTCTTTGCATTTACTACGATTCTTGGATGGGATTATTACAGTGAAAGATGTCTGGAATATCTGACAAACGGACATAAGAAAACAATCCTTACATATCGCTGGCTTTACATTCTGGCAGTGTTTATCGGACCGTATATGACAGTAAGTGCTGTATGGACGATCGCAGATATCTTCAACGGACTGATGGCGATTCCGAATATGATCGCATTGTTCGCATTAAGCGGAGTGATCGTAAAAGAAACAAAAACATTTTTTGCAGCAGAAAAGCATAAAATGTAAGAAATCAAAAGTAATAAAAGAACAGAAAACAGTAAATCCTCTGATTATGGAATTTATAGCAATCCTGATCAGAGGATTTTTTTGCTTGCGTTTGCTTGATTATGACTTTATTTTGTGCAAAGTTAACCAAAATCAGTCATTATTTTTATGGATTAGTTTGATTGACTTTGAACGAATATGACAGTATACTAAGAACGTAAACAAGGTGGCAGCGACACGGGACAAGCCGCGGATGCCTTCTTTGGCAGCAGCGTAGGCGCTCTGTCCGAAATTGCCGAACAGACCTGCGCCGGAAGCAAAATTGATCACGCTGCCATGCGATTCTTTCAGGTAGGGATAGCATGCTTTCATATAATAGAACGCTGCATAAAGGCCAGAGTAAAGGGCCAGATCAAACTGTTGCGTGGTGTGCTGTGCCAACGGTACTCCGGAAGCCGATGCCTGTGCGTTGTTGATAAGCACCTGAATCCCACCAAAAGCATCCACAGCCTGTCGGACAACATTTGCAACGACAGCTTCATTGTCCCCGCCTGCACAGACATCCGCCTGCACGGGCAGGACTTTGATTCCGTAGTTGCCTTCCAGCTCCTGCTTGGCATCTTCCAGCTTTTTCAGATTTCTACCAGTGATAACAAGGTTTGCACCCTCTTTGGCATAAGCTGTGGCGATTCCATAGCCGATGGAGCCGCAGCTTCCATCTTGCAGAACAGCACGTCCTGCACCTGTAATGATTGCAGTTTTTCCAGTTAAAAAGCCCATCGTATAAACCTCTCGTCAAATCAATTCAGAGCGTTTGAATTTTTTATGCCGAAGTTCAACACCATAGATTCAGTCGATATCCAGTATATTATTGGATATTTCCTGTTTCACGATAGCTTCGCCATACATTTTCAAAGAAATCATCATCCTCCGGGATAGGGCGCGGCTCTCTCCAGTCGGTTTTGCAAATACCATTTTCGTACCGCAATTCCTGAATCAGCGGTTGTTCGTTTTTATCCAGCGCGAACGTAAACGTATCTGGAAGATGTGCAAATGGCTTTGTTCCATTTTTCCTGTCGGTGTAAAGCGCACTGCCCCGACTTTTTCCACCATGTGCTCTGTAATCCACCATCGCTGTCAGGTAGGCTTGTTGACTCAGAAGCATATCGCGCAGCCGATACGCCATTGCGAGTTCTCCGCGATTGGAAACCCTCACGATCGTGTGAAAATTTTTCAGTTGCGTCTGTACGACCTTGCAGTATTCACGAATCTGTTCTTCATCACGGATTGCCGCTCCGCAGCGGCTCATAGCGGCAGAAGCCTGTTTCCATAATGTCCGCACATTGCCGGTTTCTGCCGTGCAGGAATTTGCCAGTTCACTCATTTCTTTCAGTGCCGACGCAGCTGCCGTATCAAAGCAGTCCGGAGCCTCTCCCTGACAACGCGCCGCAATATATTGCGCTGCACGGGTGCTGCCAACCTGTCCGGCATTCAATGCAGTGCCGCCCGGACGGTAAACGCCATGGCTGGCTGCCACTTCGCCTACGGCAAACAGACTTTTTACATTGGTCTGCCACCAGCAGTCGATTCCCAATCCGCCGTTGTTGTGCTGCGCACAGAGAGCGATTTCAAGCGGCTGAGTGTACAGATCCACGCCTTTATCCCGATAGAAGTCGATTGCAGGTTGGTTCATGTGTGCCAGACGTTCGATTGGTGTACCGAAACAGGCTCCCGCTTTTTCAAGATAAGCCCTTGCTTCTGGCAGCAGGGACTTATAATCGAATGCTCCACTCACAGGATTTGTACGGTAATCCAGAAAAACCCTGCGGCCCTTGCAGCTTTCAAGGTAAACCAGAATATCAATGATAGAACTTCCATCTGCCACTTTGCGAACATCAAACGGCCACTGATAGCCTTTCAAAAACAGTTTGCTGAGCATATCGTGGACATCGTTGAAGAAATCCATCAGAAATTCTTTTTCGTCACTGCCGTCTGATTCTGTGGAATAGACGCGCGGCAACACCTGCATATAAGTACCTGAAACATTCCAGCGCGGCGCAACAGAAGCAAGGCCATACTGCCATTCTGTCAGATTTTTTCCTTTTGCCCCCGCCTCTAATGCCAATCCTGTTGCACCGTATTGGCTGAACGGATATACACTGTCTGCATACATTCCTGCTGGGCCACCGGTCGCGTAGATCACATTTTTACAGCGGATCAGCACAAAGCGTTCAGCATCATCCTGCGCCGCAGCATTCAGGCAAAGCAGTCCGCAAACAGTATCATTCTCACTCAGCACACGAATGACCTGCATTTTGTCCAGTACAGGTACACCATCATTTTGTACGGCACGTTCCAGACATTCGGTCATCTGTTTGCTGGTGTACGGTCCAACACTGGTAGCACGGCGGCGTGGATCATGGTCCGTTTTATAGCCGATATATTCGCCATACCGATTCCGAGGAAACGGCACACCAAGTTCAACAAGTTTCAGGAAGCACTGTGTAGAAAGCGCAGCTTCGCACAATGCGATGTCACCATCTACACAGCGGCCCTCATAAAGCGTCTGTGCCATTTCACGCACACTGTCCGGGTCGCCGCCGGAAAGTGTCAGCTTGTAATAGGTCTGCTTGTCGCTTCCTGTGTTGCGGCTGGTACCACCGATCCGGTTTTCTGTAATCAGCAGAATATCGTGCTGTCCCAGTTTCCAAAGGCGGTCAGCTGCATTGAATCCTGCCGCACCGCTGCCGACAACAGCTGTATTGCAACGGTAAACCCTTGCAGTATCGTTACCAACGCGGAAAATTTCGTTTTCCATAGGATTCTCCTTTTTACAGGCGTTGAATATGGAAACCGCCGTCTACATCGATATAGTTGCCCGTAGTATACCGCAGACGGTCGCTGCACAGCAGACTGACCGCACCGGCTACATCCTCCGGTGTTCCCCAGCGCGCAATGGGGAAGGTTCCTTTTTCAATCAGATTGTCGTACTTACCCTGTACTTTGCTGGTCATGTCTGTGGCGATCACACCGGGGCGTACCTCGTTGACCAGAATTCCTTCGGCTGCCAGACGGTCTGCATACAGAGTCGTCAGCATCGAGATTCCAGCCTTGGACACGCAGTATTCACCACGATTGGTAGAAGATACGACCGAACTGCAACTGGATACGTTGACGATCACACCCTTGCGGCCATCCAAAGGTTCCTGTTGAATCATTTGTTTTGCAATCAACTGTGTCAGGAACATATTGCCCTTGGTATTGATTCCCACAACATAGTCAAAACTTTCTTCGCTCATGTCAAGCAGATCTGCCCGGACCTTCGGAGCTACGCCCGCATTGTTGACCAGTACATCCACGCGGCCAAATGCAGCCAGAGCACCATCCAGAATCTTCTGACGATCTTCCTGATTCCCGATATTTGCCTGCACATAGGCACAGGCAATGCCGAGGGCTTGCAACTCATCCAGAGCCGCCTGATTCTTTTCCTGCAACCCGGTAGCGACCATCACAATATTATATCCATCCATGCCCAGCTGTTTTGCAATCGCAAAACCAATGCCGCGGCTGGAACCTGTAACGACTGCGGTCTTTTTCATAAGAAGCATCCTTTCTCAGCCACGGAAATTTGCAGGCTGTGTCTTTTTGATTTCGAGAAATTCCTTGTAAAAGGGCATAAACGTCTTATTGTCGCGGATCACACAGCCGGTAGGCTTGTGGGCGCGGATTAAGTCTCCGCACTTTCCGCAGGTCAGGCAAACACGGTTGGGGTCGATGCGGCCTTTTTTGACGATTTCATTTGCAAAATCCGGATCGGCAAATGCCATGCGACCAAACAGCATACCATCACACAATCCCTGTTCAACTGCACCGGCAGTGAACAAGTCTGCATAGGCGCGCAGATAACTGGGAGCGGATGCCCAGACGGTCATTGCAGGAACAGCTTTTTTTACCTCACCGATGCCATGGATCATCCGGGAAAGACCCACAAAGGGGTGTTCATCCGGCTCATATTTGCCGAAATCAAAAGGGCGGGTAACATGCGTGGTGGCATAGGGATTTCCCATCGTCAAGTTGACCATGTCCAGGCCCAGTTCATCGTGCAACTCCCGCACGAGGCGGACAGGCTCCGTCAGGTCAGGTGTTTCACCGCTTTCCGGACTGACACCAAAGCCCCACGGGTAGGCATAACCGTCATAGATGCCAACGCGGGCAGTGACCATGAAGCTCTCGTCTTCGTGAACCTTTGCCGCGCGAATGCCATTTTTTAGCAGACGAAAACGATTTTCAAAGCATCCACCATATTCGCCGGGGCGATTATAAGCAGAGGAAAGCTCTGCCAGCAGGTAGCCATGGCAGCTCTTGATGTCGATTGCATCGAATCCTGCTTCTTTTGCAAGGGCAGATGCTTCACCAAACTTTTCTTCCAAGCTCTTCAGATAATCATCCGTTACGATGCAGGAATCATCCGCTGCGCGATATTGCTCAAGAATCGGGTGACGGTAAGCGATCATCGGGGCAGGCTTGTTATCGGGGTTAGAGTAACGACCGCTGTGATTTGCCTGCATGATTAGATAGGGTGCATAACCGTTGGCTTTTAATCCTGCTTCCTTCACAGCGGAGGTCATTTTTTTGAACTCATCCAGCGTATCGCGGGTCAGGAGCAGCTGCGTTTTGGATGAGCGGCCTTCTTCCACAATGGAGATAGCCTCAAACCAGATCACCGAACTTCCGCCAATTGCTTCATTGACATAACGGCGAATCGTATAATCAGACGGCGCACCTGCCGGTGTGGAATCGGCGCCTTCCATGGGAGCGATGCCCAGACGATTCGGGAATGTGATATCACGCACCTTCAACGGCTGTGCCAGAATTGTGGTGTCTTCGGCAAATGGAAGCGAAACACCCAGTTCCGAAGCCTTTTCTTTCACTTCAGCAAGCGATTTGTAGTGAAATCTTTCATGTGACATTTGTATGTTACCTCATAAATCTGGGCAGGCGGAAAGAGTTCCTGTACGTTGTTATTCTTCAGCTTCACCATGATCTGCGTACTCTTTGCGGTAATCTCTGGGTGTCATGTTGGTGGATTTCTTGAACTGCCGGGAAAAATAGGTAAAATCATCGTATCCACATTCTGCGGCAATCTGCGTGATACTTTTGTCTGTTTTCGTCAGAAGTATCTTTGCACGGTTGATGCGCAGAAGGATCGCATATCCGATCAGCGTGTGACCGGTTTCATCCTTGAACACATGAGCAATGTAGTTTTTGTTCAGAAATAGCTCTGCGGCAATTTTATCAACCGTGATTTCCTCAGTAAAATGATGGTTGATGTAATTCATAATGTTATATGCCACTGTAACGCTGTGTCCGACTTTCATTGCCATGATATCTGCACATTCACGGTAGATTATTATGAATATCCGGCGCAAATCGGCTCCTACATAAAGTTCCCAGTATTTTTTCTTGTTGTTGTACTCTCGTTCCATTTCCAGAACGATATCGTACAGATAATTCCAGATGTGACGATAATGATGGTCGTCTGCTGGCTGAGTTCGCAGATCAGTTCCTCGATCTTGGCCGTAGAAATCGGATCCAGGGCAGACGCCGGTTCGTCCATCAGCAGGACAGATGGCTCGACGGCCATGGCACGGGCAATACACAGTCTTTGCTGTTGTCCGCCGGAGAGTGCATAGGCTGATTCCTTCAGCTTGTGTTTCACTTCGTTCCAGAGTGCAGCTCCCTTCAGGGCTTCTTCTACCCGGTGGCAGATAAACTCTCTGTCTTTTACACCGTTGACCCGCAGACCGTAGGCCACGTTTTCGAAAATACTCTTCGGAAACGGATTCGGACGCTGGAATACCATGCCGACATCCTTACGCAAGGCATCTACGTCGACCGACTTGTCGTAAATGTTTTTTCCGTCAATCCGGATTTCGCCTGTGAGCCGTGTTCCCGGAATCAGATCGTTCATGCGGTTGAACAGGCGCAGGAAGGTGGATTTTCCACATCCGGAAGGACCGATGAAGGCGACAACTTCCTTGTTCGGAATCGCGATATTGACATGCTTCAGTGCATGAAAGTCGCCGTAATGGAAATCTACGTTGATGGCTTCTATCTTGTTCATATCAGAGGTGCGTATTATTTTTGTTTTAGTTTGTTTTCAAAGAACTTCCGGATGCTGTTGGCTGCCAGGTTCATCAGCAGTACGATCAGAATCAGCACGAAAGCGGTTCCGTAGGCAATGGGCATCTGTGCTTCGATGTCCGTTCCGCTGGTTGCCACCACGTAAAGGTGGTAGGGGAGAGCCATACACTGGTCGAAGATACTGTCGGGCAGTTTCGGCAGAAAGTAGGCGGCACAGGTAAAAAGGATCGGTGCTGTTTCGCCGGAAACGCGGCCCAGTGACAGAATCAGTCCTGTGATGATGCGGGGCATCGCCATCGGGAGCAATACGTTCCAGATGGTCTGGGCTTTGGTTGCTCCCAAAGCGAGACTTCCTTCGCGGAAGCTGTCGGGAAGGTCTTTGAAGGCTTCTTCCGTGGTACGGATCACGATGGGGAGGGCCAGCAGCCCCAGTGTGAGGGAGCCTGCCAGAATACTGTCTCCGAAATCCAGCCAGTTGACAAAGAAAGCCATTCCGAACAGTCCGAATACGATGGACGGGATGCCGGACAGGTTGTTCGTCATCATTCGGATGAAGCGTACCAGTTTTCCATCCTTTGCATATTCGTTCATGTAGATGCCGCTCATCACGCCTGTCGGGAAAGCGAAAAAAGCACTTCCTGCCATCAGGCAGCATGTTCCGAATATGGCGGGCCAGATTCCTCCTTTAGTCATTCCGTCAGAAGGTGCCTGGGAAAGGAACTCCCAGTTGATGACTCCGATTCCCTTCACGATGATAAATCCTAGAATGAAGAACAGAAGGGCTGCCACTCCGTAGCTGAGCAGCCGGAAGCAGCCGAATGCTGTCTGCTGGATGATATGCTTTCGCCGGTTGTAGGATGAATTGGGTTGAATAGCCATGACTTTAATGCTTGTTTTTATTGCGTGCGGAAACCAGTTCCACGCAGGAATTAATGATCAGGGTAATGAAAAACAGGATGACTCCCAGCAGGAAGAGCGCCTGATAGTGGGCACCGCCGGCAGGAGCTTCCCCGAGTTCGGCCGCAATGGTAGCCGGAATGGTTCGCAGAGGTTCCAGGAGGCTGGCAGGCATTACGGCGGCATTGCCCGTCACCATCAGTACAGCCATGGTTTCGCCAATAGCACGTCCGATGCCTAGCACAACTCCCGAAGTGATTCCCGAAATGGAAAACGGGATGACTACTTTATAAATGGTCTGCCATTGTGTTGCTCCCAGAGCCAGACTGGCTTCCCGCATGGAGCGCGGACAGCTTCGCATGGCGTCTTCGGCTACGGTAATAATGGTAGGCAAGGCCATGATGGCCAGTACAAGGCTGCCTGCCAGTCCGGATTCCCCGACGGGCAGGTGAAAAGTGTGTTGCAGGAAGGGAACAATGACTGCCAGCCCGAAAAATCCGTAGACTACCGACGGAATGCCGTTCAGCAGTTCGATGACAGGCTTCAGAAACTTTCTCATTTCCGGCGAGGCAACCTCTGCCAGATAAATGGAAACTGCCAGTCCGAAGGGCAATGCGATCAGAATGGCAAAGAAACTGACCCAAAGCGTTCCTCCGATCAGCGGAAGAATACCGAAGATAGGAGAGGGGGTGGCCGTAGGAAACCATTCGGTACCCAGCAGGACATCCTTGACCGGAATCGTTTCGTCCTTAATTAGATGAAGTTTGTTTGTGTAGGGCTTGACCAGTACTTCCGGGATGAAAGCGATGATACCCGGGTTTTGTTCTACCTGTTCCGTGATCTTTTCTCCGGCACGTTCGTATTCCGCGCCCAGTTCTGCTTCGTAACGCCGGGTGCATGGGCTATGTCGGATATGTTCGAACTGAAAGCCATTGAAATGATTGCTGTCCATTTGAAAGCTGCCGTAGACAATGGCAGCGATCCGGTTGCCCGCGAGGCCATGTCTCAAGCGCAATACATTGCCGGTATGGGGTTCAGCAATGTCGGTCTGGGCATCGTTCATTCCATGGCCCATCCTTTGGGTGCCCATTATGACACTCCGCATGGGGTGGCCAACGCATTGCTTCTTCCTTACGTAATGGAGTATAATGCAGCGTCCCCGGCTGCTCCTAAATATGTCCATATTGCGAAGGCGATGGGAGTCAATACGGAAGGTATGAGCGTGGAAGAAGGTATATGTGCTGCTATTGATGCTGTCCGGAAATTGTCTTTAAGTATTGGCATTCCACAGCGGTTGCGTGAAATCAATGTTAGGGAAGAGGATTTGCATCAATTGGCTATCGATGCTTTCAATGATGTCTGCACCGGTGGCAATCCGAGACCTACATCTGTGGAAGATATAGAAGCTCTGTATCATAAAGCTTTTTAAGGCAAGCGCTATTTTAGGTTACATGTCTATTCCCGTCCGTGATGAATAATATTCGCTGCGGACGGGATTTTTCATAAATAATCTCTATTTTTGTTCCGGAGCTATTATGGAAGGCACGTGTTATGACTAAAAATTATAATGATTTAGGAGTAGAGTTTAAGTACCTTATTGTAAATGACATGGACCAGAAATATGGTCTTTGGGTAAATACTGTGGGCTTTCAGTCTATCCAGCCTAATTCTCCTTATCCGTTGAAGGATCATCCTACCGGTTATTTTTTCAATGCGCAGAAAGGACGGATTCTGCGCGAGTACCAGTTGGTCTATATTACTAAAGGGAGG
>ENA-UPWM01001537-UPWM01001537.1-human-gut-metagenome-genome-assembly--contig:-NODE-1537-length-10095-cov-9.437712_pt1 | contig 10095 bp, 8 predicted proteins | sample MGYA00250051_ERZ773379 | MGnify/ENA primary metagenome ERZ773379 (study PRJEB29103, sample SAMN06112020) | human gut metagenome | biome: human gut; feature: ankylosing spondylitis patient; material...
GACGAATATGCCGTAGAGGATGATTCGGCAGAACAGACCGCTCGTATCCGAGAAGCCTTCTCGCATTTGACTGCCACCCAGCAGCGCCGGCTTCGACTGTACGCAAACGGCAAGACCCTGCGGGAAATCGCTGCCATCGAAGAGTGCTAATTTTACCCTGTTCGGTGTAGTAGGCGATACGGCTGCCTTCGATATGAATCAGCTGAGAGTATATGACTGCATTGACAAGGTTATGCGTGTGCAGGAGCCTTATAAACGTGCTAACAGGATGTTTCACCCGGAAGACAGTATCGTAGATGTATGCGGGGTGAAGGTGGGAGGCAAACAGATCACGGTAATGGCAGGCCCTTGTTCAGTAGAGACGCGGGAACAGATTATCGGCGTGGCGGAGGATGTGAAGCAAATGGGCGCTGCGATCCTGCGTGGCGGCGCTTTTAAGCCGCGTACTTCTCCATACTCTTTCCAGGGACTGCAGGAAATCGGACTGGATTTATTAAAGGAGGCTAAAGCTGTTACCGGGCTGCCGATCATTACAGAAATTATGTCAGCAGATAAGATAGAACGTTTTGTAGAAGATGTGGATGTGATTCAGGTAGGCGCCCGCAATATGCAGAATTTCGAGCTTTTGAAGGAGCTGGGCAAGACAGATAAACCGATTTTGCTGAAACGCGGTTTGTCTGCGACGATAGAGGAGTGGCTGATGTCGGCTGAATACATTATGGCCGGCGGTAATGATAGTGTTATTTTATGCGAGCGTGGTATCCGAACCTTTGAAAATTATACTCGCAACACTTTGGATCTGAGCGCGATCCCGGCAGTAAAAAAACTCAGTCATTTGCCGGTGGTGGTTGACCCCAGCCACGCGGCTGGTATGTGGTGGATGGTAGAGCCGCTGGCTAAGGCAGCAGTAGCCGTAGGTGCTGACGGACTGATCATTGAAGTGCATAATGATCCTGAGCATGCGTTATGTGACGGAGCTCAATCCCTGAAACCTGAACGCTTCGGCAGGTTGATGCAGGATTTGAAGATCATAGCAGGAGCCGTTGGACGTGAGCTATAACAGGTTATAATTAAATTTAATCATATAAATTAAAAGGAGAGAACAAAAATGATTATTGTAATGAAACCAGGCGCACCGATGCAGGAATGTGAGAAGATTAAAAACGGACTGATCAATAACGGCTTCCAGATCAATGAGATCGTCGGCGTGAATATGACGATCCTGGGCGTTATCGGAGATACCAGTACTTTAGATATCAATCTGCTGCGTGTTAACGATTGGGTAGAAAAGGTAATGCGTGTGCAGGAGCCGTTCAAACGCGCAAACAGGATGTTCCATCCGGAAGACAGCGTAGTGGATGTCAATGGGATCAAGATCGGCGGCAAAAAAATCGTTGTTATGGCCGGTCCATGCTCGGTAGAGACCGAAGAGCAGATCATTTCCGTTGCTAAATCAGTAAAGCTCGGCGGAGCCGCTATGCTGAGGGGCGGAGCTTTCAAGCCGCGTACTTCACCGTATTCTTTCCAGGGATTGAAAGAAAAGGGATTGGAGCTCTTAAAAATCGCTAAACAGGAAACTGGCCTGCCGATCGTTACCGAAATCATGTCAGCTGATAAAATCGAACGTTTCGTGGAAGATGTGGATGTGATTCAGGTAGGGGCCCGGAATATGCAGAATTTCGAGCTTTTGAAGGAGCTTGGCAAGACAAATAAACCAATTTTGCTGAAACGTGGTTTATCAGCGACGATAGAAGAATGGATCATGTCGGCTGAGTATATTATGGCCGGCGGTAATGATAATGTTATTTTGTGTGAACGCGGTATCCGTACCTTTGAAACTTATACCCGCAATACTTTGGATCTGAGCGCGATCCCGGCAGTAAAAAAACTAAGCCATTTACCGATCGTCATTGATCCGAGCCATGCTTCCGGCATGTGGTGGATGGTTGAACCGATGGCCAAAGCTGCTATCGCAGCCGGTGCAGACGGATTGATCATTGAGGTACATAACGATCCCGAGCATGCACTGTGTGACGGGGCACAATCACTGAAGCCGGAACGCTTTGCACACCTGATGGGTGAATTGAAGGGCATTGCGCAAATAATCGGCAGAGAGATGTAGGATATAGTATAATAATGTTAAAAACGGCTGTTTGCTTGATAAAAAACAAGAAGCCGTTCAAATTATCGTAGGATTGTAGAATGGAGAAAGTTTAACGAGGTGAACGTAGTGGAAAGTGGTTTTAGAAGCACGGATTGGCAGCAGCTTACTTTTGCTGTGGTAGGTATGGGACTTATCGGCGGTTCTTATGCCAAAGCGCTGAGGCGCCTGGGCGTAAAGAAGATCATCGGTGTCGATACTGACGGCAAGGTGCTGCGGCAGGCTCAGGAACAGGCTGTTATCGACGAAGCTCTTTGCGGGGCAGGTCCAGGACTGCAGGCGGCAGATGTAGTGATCTGTTCGGTTTATCCGGCAGCTACGCTGGATTTTGCAAAAAGTGCGGTGCCTTTTTTGAAGAGTGATGTTTTGATAACCGATGCTACAGGCATTAAAGGCAGCTTGCCTGAGGACGTGCAGCGACTGCTTACCGGAAGGATGGAATTTATTGCGGGGCATCCGATGGCCGGCCGTCAAGGCAGCGGTTTGGGTATGTCCCAGGCCGAGATTTTTGACGGTGCCAATTATATCGTGGTGCCGGCAGCTTTTAACAGCAGTGGGGCGATCGAATGGCTGAGCAGCTTTGCAGGCGCGATTGGCTGCGGGCAGGTAGTGCAGGTTGATGCCGTTGAGCATGACCGCATTATCGCCTATACCAGTAATTTGCCTCATGCTTTAGCGGTAGCGCTGATCAACAGTGCTTCTTATAATGAAAATACGAAATATTTTATTGCCGGCAGTTTTCGCGATGGAACAAGGGTCGCAGATATCAATCCTTATTTATGGAGCGATTTGTTTTTGGCGAACCGGGAAAACGTTCTGCAGGAATTAGCTGCATTCAGCCAGCAGTTGGAACGCTGGCGCGAAGCGCTGACAGCTGCCGACGCGCAGGCCCTGCAGGAAATGATGCGGGAAGCTGCGATTAAAAGAAAGGATTTGTACTGATGCGTACGATTACAGTAGCGTTAGGTGAGAAAACATATAATATTGAAATTGCAGCCAGGCTGCTGGATCAGATCGGGGCAAAGGCCAGAGTGCTTTCTCAGGCGGTAAAAGCGGCAATCATCAGCGACAGCAACGTAGATCCCTTATATGGCGAGAGGCTGGAACGCAGCCTGGCTGCCAGCGGGTTTGAGGTTACGAGGATAGTTTTTGCCGCCGGTGAGCAAAGTAAAAATTTAACTGTGCTGGGTCAGGTTTATGACGAACTGGCACGGGCAGGCTTGACGCGCAGTGATTTGATCTTGACTTTGGGCGGTGGTGTGCCGGGCGATTTAGGCGGATTTGCGGCAGCTACCTTTTTGCGCGGCATTGATTTTATTCAGGTACCGACCTCGCTTTTAGCGCAGATCGACAGCAGCGTAGGAGGCAAGGTGGCTATTGACCTGCCGTCAGGCAAAAATCTGGCAGGCAGCTTTTATCAGCCAAAAGCAGTATTTATAGATCCGGATTTATTGAAAACTTTACCGCTGCGGTTTTTGCATGATGGTTTGGCTGAGGCAATCAAATACGGCTGTATTCGCGATGCCGGTCTGTTTGCTCAGATCGCTGCTGTTAAAAGTGATCAGGAGCTGCTGGAGCAGGCGGACAGTATTATTGAGACCTGCTGTAATATCAAGGCGCGGATCGTTGAAAAAGACGAATTTGACACAGGAGAACGTATGCTGTTGAATTTTGGGCATACTATCGGACATGCTATTGAAAAATGCTGCGGTTTTACTACTTATACTCACGGTGAAGGCGTTGGCATCGGTATGGTACAAATGACGCGTCAAACGGAGAAGCTGGGACTTACGGCAGCAGGTACTGCAGAGGAGTTGAGCCGCGTACTGAAAAAGTTTGCTTTGCCGGTAACTGCAGTATTTGATGCTCAGGAAATTTTACAGGCAATGGCTTTGGATAAAAAAAAGAGCGGTAAAAAAATTAACCTGGTAATTATTGAAAAAATAGGCGTCGGACGCCTGCATAAAATAGACTGGCAGGATATACCTGCCTATATTGGATAGGAGAGCGCATGACGACATTGAAGATTACACCGGCAAAGCTCAACGGCAGTGTTTGCGTGCCGTCATCTAAAAGCATGGGGCACAGGGAAATTATCTGTGCCGGACTGTCGGCGGGAACCAGTATTGTTGATAATATCAGTATGTCTGACGATATGGAAGCTACTCTACGCTGTCTGACTGCATTGGGGATCGGTTTTCAAAAAGTTCCTTCAGAAAGATCAGGACGCACAGCTTTGGCTATTAATGGCAGTGGTAATGTACGAGTTTCGCAAAGTACTGTCGATTGCGGAGAATCAGGTTCGACATTGAGGTTTATGATCCCTCTGGGGGCATTGTGCGGTGAGCCGCTGACATTTACTGGTCACGGAAAGCTGGTAACGCGTCCGCTGCAGGCTTATTATGATATTTTTGACAGGCAGGGGCTGTCTTATACAACTGCCTCTAACGGGTATTTGCCTTTGACGGTGAACGGTGTGCTGAAAAGCGGCGATTACGAGCTTCCCGGTAATGTCAGCTCGCAGTTTATCAGCGGTCTGCTGTTTGCTTTGCCGCTGCTGGCAGGCGATTCTGTTTTGAAAATTACTTCTGCACTTGAGTCGCAGAGCTATGTGGATCTGACCTTGTCGTGTCTGGCAAAATACGGAATCGTTATCGAACACGAAAATTATTATAAATATCATATCGGCGGCGGTCAGAAGTATCGCTGCGGCAGGAACATGGTGGAAGGTGACTGGTCTCAGGCGGCGTTCTGGCTTGTTGCCGGCACGCTGGGCAGGCAGATTACCTGTACTGGACTAAACAGGGACTCGTTGCAGGGGGATATGGTCGTTGCGGATATTATCAACCGGATGGGAGGAAAAATAACCTGTGATGCCGAAGGTAATCATACGGCCTCGAGTGCGTCGACTAATGGTGTAGTTATCGATGCGGCAGACTGTCCTGATATCATTCCTGTCTTAACGGTACTGGCAGCGGTCAGTGAAGGTACAACTGAAATCATCAATGCAGGACGGCTGCGTATTAAAGAGTGTGACCGTCTGGCAGCGATGACCAGTGAATTGAATAAACTGGGAGCCGCAGTTACAGAACTGTCTGACGGGCTGATTATCAAGGGGCGGCCGGAAGGTCTTCAGGGCGGCTGCGTTGATTCCTGGAACGATCACCGCATCGCGATGAGTTTAGCGGTAGCGAGTCTGGTTTGCAAAAAGGCGGTTATTATTAGTGGCAGCGAATGTGTTCAAAAATCATATCCTGAATTTTGGCAGGATTTTACAGCCTTAGGCGGAATGATCAAAACTGTGGGAACGGGTGAAAGTATATGAGCGGTGTTTATGGCAGAAAAATAAAAATGACGATTTTCGGCGAATCCCATGGTGCTTCTATTGGTCTTGTGATTGACGGGTTGCCACCGGGGCTGGGAATTGATATTGATTTTATTAAACGCGAGATGGAAAGGCGTGCTCCGGGCCGCAATCTGCTTTCGACCCAGCGTCAGGAAAAAGACGCTTTTTTGATCCAGAGTGGTGTTTTTGAAGGGCGGACGACGGGGACACCTTTGTGTGCGCTGATCCCTAACAGCGATAGTCATTCTAAGGATTACAGTATTCTAAAAGATAATATGAGACCGGGGCATGCTGATTATTCCGGTAAGATCAAATATAAAGGCTTCAATGATTACCGTGGCGGCGGGCATTTTTCCGGACGACTGACTGCGCCGCTGGTTTTTATGGGAGCTGTTGCCAAGCAGGCTCTGGCTCGGTATGGAATTGTTATAGGGGCACATATCAATAATGTGGGTGAGATTTTTGACAGGAAGTTTGACCCATTGGGAGAAGATGCTGAATTATTGATGAGTCTGCGGCAGAAGGAATTTGCCGTATTGGACGATGTACGTGGGGCAGAGATGCAGGCGCTGATTTTGGAAGCGCGTGAGCGTCAGGATTCTATTGGCGGCAGTATTGAGTGCATGGCGCTTAATTTGCCGGCTGGTTTGGGCGAACCATTTTTTGATTCACTGGAAAGCCGTCTGGCACATGTGCTGTTTTCTATTCCGGCGGTAAAGGGGCTGGAGTTTGGTATGGGCTTCGGTTTCTGCCGCAGCACCGGTTCACAGGCTAATGATCCGCTGTATTATGATGGAGATTCTGTGCGAACTGAAACTAATAATAACGGCGGTATTTTGGGTGGGATTACCAATGGCATGCCTGTTGTATTCAAGGTAGGGTTCAAACCAACGCCTTCTATTTCCCTGCCGCAGAAAACGATAAATGTGGCTGAGCATACGAATACGGTATTGGAAATTAAAGGTCGTCATGATCCCTGTATCGTGCAGCGGGCAGTACCTGTCGTGGAAGGTGTTACGGCCTGGACTGTTTTAGATATGCTGTTGACTGCGGATATTGACGGTGAGGTGTGAGCATGGAAAAATTGGATTTAGAGGCGATCCGCCGCCATATCGACAAGATCGACGCCCAGCTGGTTGCGGCGTTGGAAGAACGGATGGAGGCAGTGCTGGAAGTTGCGGCCTATAAAAAACAGCAGGGGCTGCCTGTGCTTGATGCGGCTCGGGAAGCTCAGGTGCTCTCAAAGGCCTGTATGCGTTTACAGCATAAAGAGTATGCACCGGCTGTTACAGCGATGATGACGACCATCATGGAGCAGAGCAAGGCTTTGGAGCATGTACTGCTGGCAGAGCCGCGAGTTCTGCCGCAGGAGGAGGTCATGGAGGTTGGCTGTTTTGGAATGCCGGGGTCTTACAGTCATCAGGCTTTGGAGAGATATTTTGCAGGACAGCATATAAACAGACATCATTATGCTTTGTTTGAGGATGTAGTGCAGGCGGTCAAAAACGGTGAGATCAAATACGGTGTTTTGCCGATCGAAAATTCTTCGACCGGAGGTATTACCGAAGTTTATGATCTGCTGCGGCATCACGATTGTTCTATTGTTGGTGAGCAGTGCGTGAAAATAGAGCACAATCTCTTGGGCGTTCAAGGTGCTAAGCTCGAAGATGTTACTACTGTTTATTCACATCCGCAGGGCTTTGCACAAAGTAAAGAGTTTTTTCATCAGTATCCGCAGATGGAGTTAGTGCCTTATTTCAGCACATCTAAAAGTGCAGAAACAGTGAGGGAAAAGCAGGATAAGCATTTGGCGGCGGTGGCTGGTAAGCAGGCTGCGGAAATGTATGGGCTGCAGATTCTTGCCGCCAATATCAACTATAATTCCAATAATTATACCCGGTTTATCGTCATTTCTAACGAAGCGGAACAGGCGCCTAATGCTAATAAAATTACGGTAGTAGTGGCAGTAAAACATGAACCGGGGTCATTATACAGGACTTTAGGACATTTTTATCACAGCGGTTTAAATATGATGAATTTGGAATCCCGGCCGATCGAAGGTAAATCATGGGAATATTTCTTCCACATCGACCTGGTAGGCAACCTGCGTGAAGAAAGAGTACGTCAGGCATTAGAACAGCTTTCCGACAGCTGCGCATATTGTAAGATATTAGGCAATTATCCTGCCGATGGTAGATAGGAGGTTTGTGTTATGGTTCATTTTGGCTTGATTGGAGCGCGTTTGGGACTGAATACGATTCTGCCCTTTGTCAAATCATAAGGACTCATCTCAACTTTTACTTTATCTCCGGGAAGAATCTTAATATAATGCATTCTCATCTTACCCGAAATGTGAGCCGTTATAGGACAGCCATTCTCCAACTCTACACGGAACATTGCATTTGACAATGCCTCTACGATTGTTCCGTCCTGCTCTATTGCGTCTTGTTTTGCCATATTTAAAATTAATTTCTTTCTAATCGTTCAACTTCCTCAAAAGAAGATAAAATTTCTGCCTTACCCCGATATATCGCTACTGTATGTTCAAAATGTGCAGCTGGTTTCCCGTCACATGTCTTTATCGTCCAACGGTCGGGCATCATGCAAAGGGATCTGTCGCCCATCGTTATCATCGGTTCTATCGCAATACACATGCCTGCTTTAAGCAATACTCCCGAACCACTAGTGCCATAGTTTGGTACAGATGGATCTTCGTGCATCTCGCGTCCTATACCATGTCCTGTCAGTTCTCTGACAACTCCATATCCTCGCGATTCGCAATGAGCCTGCACGGCATGACCGATATCACCAATATGTTTTCCGGCAACGGCATTCTCGATACCCAAATAAAGAGCCTCCTTGGTAGTCAGAAGCAACTGCTTCACTTCAGCCGAAACTTCACCTACACAAAAAGTATAACAAGAATCACCATTAAAACCGTTTAAAAGAGCACCACAGTCAACAGATATTATATCGCCGTCACGAAGCACAGTCTTGTTGTCAGGTATTCCGTGAACAACTACATCATTTACAGAAGTACAGATGCTTGCCGGAAAAGGTTGGCCAAAAGGGTTAGGGTAATTTTTGAAGGTTGGTATTGCCCCATTATCCCTGATGTAACTTTCTGCTATTTTATCCAACTGTAAAGTTGTAACACCGGGCTTGATATGCTTTGCTATCTCGCCCAAAGTGTTTCCAACTAACTGGTTGGCTTTTCGCATCAGTTCTATTTCATCTTCTGTCTTGAGAAATATCTTCATTCAGTAAGAAATACTCTAATATGCAGAAACGCCGCCATTACGGCCTCTAATTCGACCTGAATTGAGCAAGCCATCGTAATGTCTCATCATCAAATGACTTTCGATCTGCTGGAGTGTGTCTATAACAACACCGACGAGAATGAGGAGAGATGTTCCACCAAAGAACTGAGAGAAAGCATCCTGAACATTCAGCAATCCAGCAAGAGCAGGCATTACAGCGATAAACGCAATAAAGAGTGAACCGGGGAATGTTATACGAGACATAACTGTATCGATATAATCAGCGGTGTCTTTACCTGGCTTGATGCCGGGTATAAAGCCATTATTACGCTTCATGTCTTCAGCCATCTGTGTCGCGTTCAGAGTCAATGCTGTATAAAAATATGTGAAAGCAATTATAAGTGCTGCAAACACAATATTATACAACAAGCTTCTGTGATCCATCAAAGAACGGATAATGTAACCGCTCTGGTCTGTTGAATACTGAACAATTGCCAACGGAATGAACATCAATGCCTGAGCAAAGATGATAGGCATAACGTTAGCAGCGAAGAGCTTCAACGGAACATACTGGCGTGCACCACCGTACTGCTTGTTACCGACAATACGCTTAGCATACTGTACTGGTATTTTGCGAGTGCCCTGAACCAAGAGCAAAGATGCACAAACGACAGCATAAAGTATAAGTATCTCAACAATAAACATAACGAGACCACCGCCAGTGATTGCCGTAAAGCGAGAGCTGACCTCCTGTATAAATGCCTGCGGCAGACGGGCGATGATTCCTATCATAATAATCAATGAGATACCATTTCCAATGCCTTTATCCGTAATACGCTCACCGAGCCATAAAACGAACATACTACCTGCAGCAAGAATAATTGTTGCGGGTATCATGAACACTGACCAGTCAATGCCTGATGACAAAGCACCATAGGCCTGAATCTTCAGGTTCATCAAGTAAGAAGGAGCCTGGAACAAAAGAATTGCAACGGTAAGCACACGTGTATACCAGTTGATCTTCTTACGTCCACTCTCACCCTCACGCTGCATCTTCTGGAAATACGGCACTACAACTGCAAGCAGCTGCATTACGATAGAAGCTGAGATGTAAGGCATTATTCCCAATGCAAAGATAGAAGCATTGGAGAAAGCACCACCGGAGAACATGTCAAGCAGCGACATAAGACCGCCACTTGTCTGCGACTGCAATTTCTGCAACATTGATGGATCAATTCCTGGCAAAACAACAAATGATCCAAAACGATAAATTGCAACAAATGCTATGGTGATGAGGATTCGCTGACGCAAATCCTCAATCTTCCAAC
>ENA-UPWM01001541-UPWM01001541.1-human-gut-metagenome-genome-assembly--contig:-NODE-1541-length-10088-cov-18.953851_pt1 | contig 10088 bp, 8 predicted proteins | sample MGYA00250051_ERZ773379 | MGnify/ENA primary metagenome ERZ773379 (study PRJEB29103, sample SAMN06112020) | human gut metagenome | biome: human gut; feature: ankylosing spondylitis patient; material...
GGCACCGACTCGAAATTCGAACTGAGCTACGGCAACACCTACGCTACGACCGGCATGCCCTACGGGATGCACACCTGTTCTTATTCGGCGGCTTCCCGGATTGCGGGATATCGAGGTGATTTATCCGGGAGTAGACCGGGATAAATATAGATCGTTCGATTATCCGGAAGATCCGGTTATCGGCTTTTTTTACCGGATGAATGAGGAGAACGGTTTGGATCTGCTGGCGGAAGCTTTCGTTAAGCTGAAGAAAAAGGATACGGTACCGAATCTCCGTTTGAGGATCGGAGGAGGCTATACGGGAAAGGATAAGCCTTTTCTCCGAAAAATAAGGAAGATTCTCGATCCTTATCAAGATTATGTGGTGATAGATGAAGGGTACAGAATGGAAGAACACGCCCGGTTCTATCGGGAGATTAGTGTCCTGTCGGTCCCATTGAGGTTTGAGGAAGGAGTCGGACTTTATCTGTGTGAGGCTTTTGCCGCCGGGCGGCCTGCGGTGGAGCCCGCTACCGGGTCTTTCCCGGAGATTGTGGATAAAGCCGGCATTCTTTACGAATGGAATGATAGCGATTGCCTTGCTACCGCTTTGGAGACTTTACTGACGGATAAGGTCTTGCTGAGGCAGTGCCGTGAGAATGCGCTTCTACTGTCTTCTTCCCGGTATAATGACTGGGTTTTGGGGGAGAGATTATCAAATATGTATCAATGTCTAATTTAATTCGATAAAAAATGAAAACATTAAAGCTAATAAATGCTGCCGTGGATGAGCGAGCGTCAGGTGGAGGAAGTGGACTACGGTACCTTTATGACCATGACCGAGGAAAAGAACATCGGCCGTGTGGATATCGAATCCAACCAGATCATTTTTACCGATAAAGAGGAAAAGCAGGTCTACAAGACCGGCCTGATGAACGACCCGGAGCTTACCCAGCGCCTGTATGATGCCGGAGCACAGTTTTCCAGCGAGATCGTGGAGCAGGGGTCGCCGATGCTCAATTTCCTGATCTGGTTCCTGCTGCCCATCCTGCTGTTCAGCTTCATCGGCAACCAGATGAACAAAAAGCTGATGGAAAAGGCCGGCGGCGGCCCGGGGTCCATGATGTTCGGCGGCGTGGGCAAATCCAACGCCAAGGTCTATGTGCAGTCCACCCACGGCATCCGCTTTGCGGATGTTGCCGGTGAGGATGAAGCTAAGGAAAACCTGCAGGAGATCGTGGATTACCTGCACGACCCCGGCAAGTACGAGAGCATTGGCGCATCCATGCCCAAGGGCATTCTGCTGGTGGGCCCTCCGGGCACCGGCAAGACCATGCTGGCTAAGGCCGTGGCAGGCGAATCCAACGTGCCGTTCTTCTCCATTTCCGGCTCTGAATTCGTGGAGATGTTCGTGGGCATGGGCGCATCCAAGGTGCGCGACCTGTTCCGGCAGGCCAAGGAAAAGGCCCCCTGCATCGTGTTCATCGATGAGATCGATGCCATCGGTCAGAAGCGCAACAGCGGCAATCTCGGCGGCAACGACGAGCGTGAGCAGACTTTGAACCAGCTGCTCACCGAGATGGACGGCTTTGAGAGCAACACCGGCGTCATCATTCTGGCGGCTACCAACCGCCCGGATTCGCTGGACCCGGCGCTGACCCGTCCCGGACGTTTTGACCGCCGTGTGCCGGTGGAGCTGCCCGACCTTAAGGGCCGCGAAGAGATTTTGAAAGTGCACGCCAAAAAGGTGGCGCTGGCCCCGGGCATCGACTTCAACACTGTGGCCCGCATGGCTTCCGGTGCATCCGGTGCGGAACTTGCCAACATTGTCAACGAAGCAGCTCTGCGCGCTGTGCGTGCAGGCCGTAAGAGCGTGACGCAGGCCGATCTGGAGGAGAGCATCGAGGTGGTCATTGCAGGCTACCAGAAGAAGAACTCCATCCTCACCGACAAGGAAAAGTGCATCGTAGCCTACCATGAGATCGGCCACGCACTGGTGGCGGCGCTTCAGAATCACTCCGCACCCGTGCAGAAGATCACCATCATCCCCCGCACCTCGGGCGCACTGGGCTACACCATGCAGGTCGAAGAGGGCAACCACTACCTGATGACCAAGGAAGAGTTGGAAAATAAGATCGCCACCCTCACCGGCGGACGTGCTGCCGAGGAAGTGGTGTTCGGCTCCATCACCACCGGCGCGTCCAACGACATCGAGCAGGCCACCAAGCTTGCCCGCGCCATGCTCACCCGTTACGGCATGAGCAAAGAGTTCGACATGGTGGCCCTGGAGACGGTGAACAACCAGTATTTGGGCGGCGACACCTCTCTGGCCTGCTCGGCCCAGACCCAGCGCGAGATCGACCAGCGGGTCGTGGACTTGGTAAAGACCCAGCACGAAAAGGCCGTCAAGATCCTCACCGACAATCGTGCAAAGCTCGACGAGCTGGCAAAGTACCTTTATGAAAAAGAGACCATCACCGGCGACGAGTTCATGGCTATCCTTGAGGAAAAAGATCCCAGCGAAAATTAAAATAGGATCTCTGCAATAATCCAGCCGCCGTATCCGTATTCATTACAGATACGGCGGTTTTCTGATACGCCGTACCGCTGATAAAAGCATTTGGGATAAACCTTCTCCGTCAGCGCTGGTGCGCTGACGGAGAGGTTGACTCCCTACATCTACAGGAGGATACTACTATGAGACTGCTGAACAAGAACACTGCCCGCCGCGCCGCCGCTGCTGCCGCGCTGCTGACCATGACCGCCGCCATGAGCGTGGGTGCCTTTGCCGCCGACGCCGAGGACGTGACCGTTGCCGGTTATCTGCCCCCTCAGTCGTCCGAAGTCATGGTTCAGGGTGACATCGCTCTCCACTCTGACGTTCCGGTGGGGGAGGTAGACCCCAACTACGGCGGCTATGCTTCCCCGGTGGAGAACCCCATTCAGGGCAACGTGATGATGATCTCCGACGAGACTCCCCTGCCCTCTGACACGCCGGTGGAGAAGAGCGAAGCCCGCTACACCGTCAAGGGTCTGCTGGGCAAACAGGTGCTCTACACCGCCCGTCAGGAAGGCCGCGTGCTGACGCTGGACGCCCCCGATGACAACGCCACCTTCCGCACCACCATCCTCGACATGCAGACCCTGATGAATCAGGGCGTAAGCACTCTGGTGCTCAAGACCGACAAGACTTCCACCACCCTGAACCTGACTCTGCTGTGCCAGGACCAGAAGCCCGGTACCAAGGTGACCCTGCGCCACCTCGGCAGCAGCGCCCGCCTCACCGTGGGCTTCCGCGGCCGCCGCGACCTCATCGTTGGCCGATAAGCTTTTCCCTCTCTCCTCTTTGTTTTCCATCGATACTTTTCCCTCAGACGCAAAAGACCCCCGCTGCAAACACAGCGGGGGTCTTCCTGTTTATCAAATGGTTCCGTCCGAGCCGTTCTCGCTCTGCTCCGATGCATAGAGCACCATCAGATGGTTTGCGGATGCTTCCAGCTGGCTCTTGGCCTGACGGAGGTTCGCTTCTTCCGTCTCGTTCATCTTCTCGGGCTTATCCTTCCGCAGACAGCGGCGGAGGTTGGCCACATCGGCCTTGATGCGGTTCTTCTCCTCTTTATCCAGTTCCTTCTTGCACTTGGAGAGGGCCTCGTCCACCTTGTAGGCCAGCACCTCGGCCTGATTGTGGAGGTCAAGCCGCTCTTTGCGGCGGCTGTCCTCGGCCTCGTAGGCGGCCGCGTCGGCCATGGCGCGCTGGATCTCATTCTCCGATAGGTTCGTGCTGCCGGTGATGGTGATGTTCTGCTCCCGGCCGGTGCCGAGGTCTTTGGCCGAGACCTTGACGACGCCGTTGACGTCGATGTCAAAGGTGACTTCGATCTGGGGCTTGGACGAGAAGCTGGCCCGGATGCCGTTCAGCTTGAACTTGCCGAGGCTCTTATTGTCGCGGGCGAAATGCCGCTCACCCTGCAGGACGTTGATCTCCACACTGGTCTGCATGGGGCGGGCCGTGGTGAATATCTGGCTCTTGCGGGTGGGGATCATGCTGTTGCGGGTGATGAGGGGGGTCGCCACGCCGCCCAGTGTCTCGATTGAGAGGGTCAGCGGAGTGACGTCCATCAGCACAAGGCCCTGCGCCGCTGCACCAGAAGCGCCAGCCAGCTTGCCGCCGCCCTGTAACAGACCGCCCTGCACAGCGGCACCCATCGCCACGCATTCGTCGGGGTTGAGGCTGTGGCTCGGTTCACAGCCCAGCAGCTCCTTCACCTGACGCTCGACGGCAGGCATCCGGGTGCTGCCGCCGACGAGAAGGACTTTGCCCAGCTGCGAAGCCGAGATGCCGGCATCCCGCAGTGCGTTCTGCACCGGGGCCACCGTCCGTGCCAGCAGGTCGCCGGTCATCATCTCGAACTGGGGGCGGGAGATGGTCAGATCGAGGTGGTGGGGGCCGTCCTTGCCCACAGCGATGAAGGGCAGATTGAGCTGGGCCGAGAGGGCGCTGGACAGCTCTTTCTTGGCCTTTTCGGCCTCTTCTTTCAGGCGTCCCATGGCGGCGGGGTCGCGGGAGAGGTCGATGCGGTCCGATTTCTTGAACTCTGCCACGGCGTATTCCACGATGCGCTGGTCGAAGTCGTCGCCGCCGAGGCGGGTATCGCCGCCGGTGGCCAGCACCGTAAAGGTGCCGTCTTCGATCTCGATGATGGAGACGTCGAAGGTGCCGCCGCCGAGGTCGTAGACCAGGATCTTCTGGGGCGCTTCGTTGTCAAGGCCGTAGGCCACAGCGGCGGCGGTAGGCTCATTGATGATGCGCAGGACGTTCAGACCTGCGATGCGGCCCGCATCCTGGGTGGCCTTGCGCTGGCTGTCGTCAAAGTAAGCGGGGACGGTGATGACGGCCTCCGTCACCGGCTCACCCAGGTAGCTCTCGGCGTCGCGGCGTATCTTGGTCAGGATCATGGCGCTGATCTCCTGCGGAGTCAGGTCTTTGCCGTCGATGTGGACGCGGTAGTCGCTGCCCATATGCCGCTTGATGCTGGACACCGTCCGGCCGGAGTTGGTGGCAAGCTGGCGCTTTGCCGCGCCGCCCACCAGACGCTCGCCGTCTTTGGTGAACGCCACCACGCTGGGGGTGGTGCGCTCTCCCTCTGCGTTGGTGATGACGACGGGCTTGCCGCCCTCCACCACTGCCACGCAGCTGTTCGTGGTGCCAAGGTCAATACCGATCACTTTGCTCATTCTGGTCGTCCTCTCTGTTTTTGCGACGCGCATATTTTTCCTTCAATATCATATCGGTTCCGTATGACGATTTCTTAGAGCATTTGTAAAGATTTTGTGTTTCCGCTCATTCTCTCTCGAGCAGCTGGCGGATGACGGCCTCCGTCTCGTCCAGCCAGCTCTGGGCCGTCTCGTCCCCCTCTTCTTTGCGGACGAGGAAGCCCTGCTTCGCCTCAGCCAGCTGAGCCAGCGCCTTTTTGCGGGAGATATACTGGGTCTCATACTGGGCCACCCGCAGGCAGACCTGCGGCATATAGGCGATGTCGGGGGTGGAGGCGCAGAGCTTCTGGGCCTTGCGGTAGGCCCGCAGAGCCGCACCGGCCCCTTTTCCCTGCACCATGGCATCGTCGCCCAGCGCCACCCATGCGGCCACATCGCCGGCGTCGGCGGCTTTTTTCCAGAACTTGCGGGCCTGTGCAGGGCTCTTGCGGCAGCCCCGGCCCTCGTAGAGCATCTCGCCCATCATGGCAAGGCCCTCGGCGCAGCCCTCTTCGGCAGAGAGCTGATAATAGTGCATCGCGTCGTCCCAGCGTTCCTCGGCCATGGCATGGTTCCCGGCCCGCAGTTCCGCTTCGCCCGGCTCATCGGTGTCGTGGCTGGCGTGGAGCAGACCGTTCAAAAGCGAGCAGTCCAGCGTGGCAGAGCTGGTCCACGGGTCGATGACCACGCCGTCGATGCTGTCCGAGTCCAGCGCCATCTGCATGGCGGAAGCCAGAAGCCGTTCCGCCATGGGGCGGCTGGCCGTGCCTTTATCGGCCTCTGCCATCTTCACTGAGGTGAACACCGGCAGGTAGCACCGGCCCTTCTGGGTGCGCAGGGTCCAGGGCTGCAGGTCCTTTGCTTTCTCCGCCGGGACAGGATGCTCCGCCCACGGGGCGGCCCCGTCCGGCTGGTCGGACGCAGCTTCCAGCGGCACCAGGACCCTGGTGTCCAGCTCGAGGGCATAGTTGATGGCGTTCATCAGCGCCCAGAAGCTCTCCTCGTTCTGGCCCTTATAGAGCGCTGCCACAGCCCGCTCTATCGCCGGACAGCCCGTACCCAGCGGCCCGTATTCCGGCAGCTTTTTGCGGTCTGCCGCGCCCACCGGGCGCAGCCGCAGCCGTGCCGCACCATCTTTTGCCATTGCATCCACCATTCTTTCCGTTGAGATTCCCTTTCAGTATAGCAGGATTTTTCGGTTTTCTCAATCTCCGGAGCTGAAATCTGCATCCAGAGCCGGTTTTTCTCTGGCAAAAACATAGCATTCCTGTTGGGAGTGCGCTATAATAAGGAGCGTCTCAACTAAATGGATCAAAGAAAGGGAGTATCGAGCCTTGAACAAAATGCTTCGCTATCTCAGCGACTACAAGCGCGAGAGCGTGCTTGCACCGCTTTTCAAGATGCTGGAAGCTACGTTTGACCTGTTCGTGCCGCTTGTGATGGCCGACATCGTCAACGTGGGTATCGCGGCCCACGATTTTCACTACATCCTCGTGCGGTGCGGCATCCTGCTGCTTCTGGCCATCGTCGGCCTCACGTGCAGCCTGACGGCCCAATACTTCTCGGCCAAAGCCGCGGTGGGTTATTCCACCGGTCTGCGTCATGCGCTGTTTGAGCACATCCAGACGCTGAGCTTTTCCGAGATGGACACCATGGGCACCAGCACCCTCATCACCCGGATGACCAGCGACGTCAACCAGGTGCAGAGCGGATTGAACCTCTTCCTCCGTCTGTTCCTGCGCAGCCCCTTCGTGGTGCTCGGCGCCATGATCATGGCCTTTACGGTCAACTTCCGCGCCGCCCTCATCTTCGTGGTGGCTATCCCGCTGCTGAGCATCGTGGTCTTCGGCGTCATGGTCATCACCCGTCCGCTTTATAAGTCGGTGCAGACCCGCCTGGACCGGGTCCTTGGCCTCACCCGCGAGAACCTGACCGGCGTGCGCGTCGTCCGCGCCTTCGACAAGGAAAAGAGCGAGGTGGACCGCTTCGAGGACGCCAATGAGCTGCTGACCAAAATGCAGCTCCACGTGGGCCACATCTCCGCCCTGATGAACCCGCTGACCTACGTTATCATCAACCTTGCCATCGTGGCGCTGCTGTATGTAGGCAGCATCGAGATCAACATCGGGGGCATGGCCTCCGGCGACGTCATCGCGCTGGTCAACTATATGAACCAGATCCTGGTCGAGCTGGTCAAGCTGGCCAACCTCATCGTTCAGGTGAGCAAGGCTCTGGCCTGTGCAGGCCGTGTGCAGGCGGTTCTGGACACCAAGCCCGGCATGGAGTTCCCGGCCCAGCTCACCGGCAATGTTCCGGCGGAAACGGCCGGCGACGCCGTCCGTTTCGACCATGTGAGCCTGACCTACAAGGGCGCAGGCGCACCCAGCCTCTCCGACATCAGCTTCACTGCCAAGCGCGGCCAGACCATCGGCGTCATCGGCGGCACCGGCAGCGGCAAATCCAGCCTCATCAGCCTCATCCCCCGCTTCTACGACGCCACTGAGGGCAGTGTGGAGATCATGGGCCGACCGGTCCGGCAGTACCCCCGCGCCGACCTGCGCGGCAAGGTGGCTGTGGTCATGCAGAAGGCCCAGCTCTTCGGCGGCACCATCCGCTCCAACCTGCTCTGGGGCAGCCAGAATGCCTCCGACGCTGACCTCTGGGCTGCGCTGGAAACAGCACAGGCTGCGGAGTTCGTGAAAGCCAAGCCCCTCGGCCTCGACGAGCCGGTGGAGCAGGGCGGACGCAACCTCTCCGGCGGTCAGAAACAGCGTCTGACCATCGCCCGCGCCCTCGTAGGCAAGCCGGACATCCTCATCCTCGACGACAGCGCCAGCGCACTGGACTACGCCACCGACGCGGCCCTGCGCAAGGCTCTGGCCGCTCTGCCGGGCGATCTGACCGTCTTCATCGTCAGCCAGCGCGCCGCCAGCCTGCAGCACGCCGACCAGATCATCGTGCTGGACGATGGCCATATGGTGGGCCTTGGCCGTCACGCCGAGCTGCTGGAAAGCTGCCCGGTCTACAGGGAAATTTATGAGAGCCAGTTCAAGAAAGGGGATGCGCAGAAATGAGTGCAAAAGCAAAAAGCAAGCTGACCCCTGAACAGCAGAAGGCCACCATGACCCGGGTGCTGCAGAAGATCAAGCCCTACGGCTTCTTCGTGGTGTGCAGCCTCATCGTGGCCGCTGTGAGCGTGGCGGCCCAGCTGTATATCCCCATCCTCTGCGGCAGTGCCATCGACATGATGCTGGGCAAAGGTGCCGTGGACTTCGCGGGCGTGCTGCGCATCATCTACGAGATCATCGTGGTGGCGGTTGTCGCCGCCTTTGCGCAGTGGCTGCTGAGCGTCTGCAACAACCGCATCACCTTCGCAGTCAGCCGTGACCTGCGCAACGCCGCCATGCGGAAGATCCAGACCCTTCCCCTCTCTTACCTCGACAGCCATCCTTCCGGCGACATCGTGAGCCGGATGGTGGCCGACGTGGATACCTTCGCGGACGGCCTGCTGATGGGCTTCACCCAGCTGTTCTCGGGTGTGCTGACCATCCTCGGCACCCTGCTCTTCATGTTGCAGCAGAATGTCCCTATCACGCTGGTGGTGGTCTGCATCACCCCGCTGAGCCTTGTGGTGGCCAGCTTTCTCGCAAAGCGCAGCTACAAGTATTTCCAGAGCCAGAGCACCGTGCGCGGCGAGCAGACTGCCCTTGTCAACGAGATGATAGAGGGTCAGAAGGTCGTGCAGGCCTTCGGCCACGAGGCCCAGAGCCTCGAGGCTTTTGACGAGGTGAATGGCCGCCTGCAGAACGTGAGCCTGAAGGCCATCTTCTTTTCCAGCATGACCAACCCCGCCACCCGCTTCGTCAACAACATCGTCTACGCAGGCGTCGGCCTCGTGGGCGCGATCTATGCCGTCCCGTATCGTCCTGTTCGATCGGCAAGGGCGTTTTATCCGGACGTTGGTAAAAGAAGGGCAGGGGCCGGGTGAATTTAGAGGTATTCTGCCATGTATCCAAGTGGACGAACGTAATGATCGCCTTTTTTTATTTAGTAATAATCGAGTTTGGGAATATACGTTGGAAGGTGAATTTATCGGACAATCCACCCATGAGTATTCGGTAATCTATATGCGTCATATCGGAAAGGATCGTTTCGCCGCCATATCATTCCCTTTTCAGCCTTTCAACGGAGGAGGATTCGGATTAGGCCTATTTTCGAGGAAAGGGGATACGATAGCGATCAAGAATGATTTTTATTCCTTTTTATTACCCCATGAGAAGAGCGGGTTCACGACAAGTATCGCCCCCGCTTATTCTGATGCGCAAAACTCTGTGTTGTTTAAGACCGGTAGTAATGATACGGTCTTCTGTATCTCGGCGGATCGAATAAGTGCGGCTTGTGTCCTTGATCTGAAAAACTCGGATGCGGAAGTGATTCGTTCGTTGGATGTTACGGACATGAGTAATTTGCGAATTGAAAAAAAGGACCCCAAGGATATCTTTGTGCAAGATATGATTGAGTTTCCGGGACATTATTATTTCCGTTTATTGTATAACCAAGGCTATTATATAGCCTCTGTAGATAAAAAGACGGGAAAGACACTTGTGGAAAAATGTGTGATGCCGGGTTCTATCTATGAACTGGCGGATGCGAACCTTCAACATGGCATGCAGGGTACGAGAAGTTATCGGAATTTCCCGGTCTGGGGGAGGGTCATAAAAGATGAGCTGGTACAAGTAGTGACCCCGTATGAGCTAAACTTATATAAATCGCTTCGCTCGATCACGATTCCGCAGGAGTTGGACTTAAAAGGAGAGGAGGGCAATCCGGTTTTTGTGTTTTATTCGCTTATCTGA
>ENA-UPWM01001542-UPWM01001542.1-human-gut-metagenome-genome-assembly--contig:-NODE-1542-length-10081-cov-27.095062_pt1 | contig 10081 bp, 9 predicted proteins | sample MGYA00250051_ERZ773379 | MGnify/ENA primary metagenome ERZ773379 (study PRJEB29103, sample SAMN06112020) | human gut metagenome | biome: human gut; feature: ankylosing spondylitis patient; material...
AGGCGATCATCCTGCAGCAGAGCCACACCGGCGGTCTTGCCCGCCGTATCCACGGCCAGAATATTCATACCGTCACCCCCTCAATGGTGATCTTGCGGGTGGTATCGTCCAGACGTTCGATGTTCACCCGGATGGGGTTTTCCAGCGCCAGCAGGTCGGCAAAGTTTTCGCTCCACTCTGCCGCCACCACAGCGCCCTGATCCAGATAATCGTAGAAGCCTGCCGCGCACAGATCGTTCTCGGTAGAAATGCGGTACAGGTCAAAGTGCGCCAGCGGGCGCGGGCCCCGGTAGTAGTTCACGATAGCAAAGGTGGGGCTGGACACCGGGTCGGTGCAGCCCAGACCCTCGGCAAGACCCTCGGTAAAGGCGGTCTTGCCAGCGCCCAGACCGCCGGTAAAGGCGATCAGCGCCCCGGGAGCCAGCACAGCGGCCATCCGCTTGCCCAGCGCCACCGTTTCGGTGCGGGAATGGGTGATATATTCTGACATGAAGGTTACCTCATCGTTTCAAAAAAGGGATGGCAGACACTCTGCCATCCCTAAGTATAATATAAAACACACAAAAGTGCAATGGTCAGGCGGCGGCAGGGGTCTGCTGCTCCGCAGCGCCGTTCGTCAACGTGCCGGGCGCGGTGAGCCGGGCAGTGCCATCGCCCTGAATGATGGGATAGGACGCCGCCGGGTGGGGATGCCGCCCGGTGTTCTGGTTGAGATACCACACGATGTCGTTTTCGCCATAGACCTCAAGGCCGTAATCAATGGCCTGCTGCAACGTCTCGCCCTCGATCATGCGGTTCACGGTCGCCCACAGCATACTGCGGGAGTACACACTGTATACGTTATTCACAAAGCCTGCCACGGCCTTTGCCCCGCCGGAGAGCAGCCCGTCCGAAAGAGCGGTGTCCACATGGCCGCTGCGTCCGTAGAACTCGCAGGTCTCCGAAAGTACGATGGTGCCGTTCAGCTTACCGCCCCGGTAGGCATTGCCGAAAAAGTCCCCGGTGACGGCGTAGTAGCCGTTCACCTTGATGACCCGGTGGCTAAGCAGCTCCAAGCCGTAGCGCAGGTCGTTCCAGAAATCCGATTTTTCCAGCAGCAGGATGATGGGCGCGGTGGCCTGTTTTTTCCACAGCCAGCCGTACTCATAGGTATAGTACGCGCCGTGGGCGCTGAGGATGGCAAGGTCGTAGTCTGCCATCCGCTTCAGGTCGGAGACAGTCACCATCATGTCCAGATGGGTGTCCAGCCCGTAGCCGTTCCAGTAGTCCTTCATATAAGAATAGTAGGGGTAGCGGTTACTGTTGACTCCATTATCAAAGGCATAGTAGATGACCGCATTGCCCACCGTGCCGTTCTCGGCAGCGAGCAGGGCGGGCGCATCCTCCATCTCCGGCCCGGGCAGGGCGGCGTCCGCCTCGCTCTCGGTATCGGTGAGCAGAATACCGCCCAGTGCGCCGCAGCTGTAAGTAAAGCTTACCATGCCGTTTTTCGCATCCACATAGATGCTGTCCTTTTTTATAAGCCCCTGTGCCGCCAGCGCGTCCAGCTGTGCCAGCGCAGCGGCCTGACGCTCTTCCTCCGACATTCCGGCGTAGGCGGCACTGTCGGTCAGGGCGGTGACGGCGGCATCCGTCTGCTGCATCTCCTTTACCTCGGAAGCGGTCAGGGTCTGGGGGGTGCCGGTGGTTTCCTCCGGCGCGGCAGCCACTGCCGGGCACACTGCCGTAAAGGCCAGCGCAATGGCACACACCGCGCTGAGCAGACGGCGATAAACTGTATGTTCCATTTCTTCTTTTCCGTTCCTCTCCCCCGGCACACCGCCGGGGCTGTTGTGCGCAAGGCTGCGCCCACAGGTTCATTGTAGGCTGCTGCCGGAGCTTTGTCAAGCATCCCGGCAATGTTTTACCATTCCGTCACACCCGGCGCATTGCATTGGCGCAAAGGTTTGTGTATAATAGCAGTATGCTGGGTTTTTATCGCCTGTACGCAGGCACGTCCCGGCAGACTGTTCTGACGAAAGGCGGTGCTTTCTTTGGATAGCATTCGACAATATTTTAAGCGCACCGATAAGATGTATCTGCTGCTGTGCATTTTCAGCAGCGTGATGGCGGTGCTGGCACTGTCCTCCTGGGCAGCCAAGCAGGGCAACGGCTTTGCCACCGATGAGGTGACCGGTGCCATCATCGGCATTGGCGACTACCGCCGCGCACTGGTGCAGGCGGGCGCTGCCGCCATTGGCATCGTGATTGCGCTGCTGCTCTCCTGCGTGGACTACCGCAGCCTTGTAAAGGTGTGGCCGGTGCACGTTGTGCTGACGTGGGGTCTTGTGCTGCCCACGCTGGTCATCCGCAACGTGTCCATCGGCCCGCTGACCATCGGCTACAACGCCGGTGATACCGACAACTACTCCTGGTATAAACTGGGCGGCTTTACCTTTCAGCCCACAGAGCTGGCAAAGATCAGCTTTATCCTGACCTTTGCCATGCACCTGAACAATGTGCGCAGCCGCATCAATGAGCCAAAAGAGCTGGCAAAGCTGCTGCTGCACCTGCTGGTGCCCATTGCTATCATCCATGTGCAGGGCGACGACGGCACCGCCATCATCTACGGCATCATCGGCTGCTGCATGATGTTTGCGGCGGGGCTGAGCTGGAAGTATATCTTTGCAGCCTTTGCGGCGGCGGGCACCGCCGTGGCGGTGGCCTTTGCCTTTTTCAGCGATAAGATTGGCAAGGGATACCAGTGGTACCGCATTCTGGCGGTGCTGGACCCGGAAAACACCACCGGCTGGGCCCCCAGCGAGACAGTATGGAAGAACATCATCTACCAGCAGCAGCGCGGCGAGATCGCGCTGGGCTCCGGCGGCATCTTTGGCAACGGTCTATTCACCGGCCGGTATTACAGCGTGCCCAACGCCCACAATGACTTCATCCTCAGCTGGATCGGCAACGTGGTGGGCTTTGTGGGCTGCTGCGTAGTGCTGGGCGTTCTGCTGGCGCTGGTGATCAAGACCTTTGCCACCGGTGCCCGCAGCGAGGATCTGCTGGGCAGCTACATCTGCGCCGGTATCGGCGGTGCCCTGATGGCGCAGATCGCCGTGAACGTGGGCATGAACCTGCGGGTACTGCCGGTCATCGGCGTCACCCTGCCCTTCTACTCCGCAGGCGGCAGCTCGGTGCTTATGCTGTATATCTGTGTCGGTTTAGTACTATCCGTATATTCTCACAACACTAAAAGCCTGTTCAGTTAAAGAATGTTCTATAAGCAAGGACGTGCAGCCCGCGGGCTGCACGTCCTTGCTTTTTAGGTAATTTTAAAGCAGCTTTTCCAGTTCCACCACCGGCCAGCCAAGGGCGCGGATAGCGCTTTCATCGTGGGTGGCCAGCAACACCGGCTTGCACGCGCAATGCTGCCGCAGCAGCGCCGCCGCCCGCTGCAAGGTGTCCGGGTCCATGCCGGTAAAGGGCTCGTCCAACAGCAGGGTATCGCTGGGTGCCCACAGCGCCCGCAGCAGCGCCACCCGCCGCTTTTGCCCGCCGGAAAGCCTGCGGGCAGGCAGCTGCAAGGCGGCAGTATCCATTCCAAGTTGTTGAAAATCGCTTGTAATTTGCTCTTTGTACTGGTTTTCCGCCCCCGGAAGCACCAAGGTGACGTTCTGCACCGCGTTCAGCTGGGGGCAAAGGCGGTCCTCCTGAAAGACCGCCGCCACCCGGCCTACGCCCTCCACGCTGCCGGTGGTGGGACGTTCCAGCCCCATCAGGATGCGCAGTAGGGTGGTCTTGCCCCAGCCGCTGGGCGCCCACAGCACCGCGGGAGCGTCCACCTCCATGCACAGGCCGGTGAAGAGCGGTACCGCGCCGAACTGCTTTGTCAGGTGTTGGATCTTCAGCATTTTGCCCCCTCCTCTCCCAGCACTGCGCCCACGGCCTTATCCAGTGCAAACAGGAACAGCTTTTCAAAGCCTGCGCTCAGCAGAATGATGACAAAGGTCCACGCAAACAGTTCCCCGGTGGAAAGGGTAATCTTGGCACGGTACAGCGCATCGCCGATGCTGCCGTTGGGCAAGCCGATGACCTCGGCCGCCACGCCGCTTTTCCAGCAGATGCCCAGCGCCACGCTGCACCCCTGCCGGAAGGCCGGCAACACCGCAGGCAGCCAGATCGCCCGCAGGCGGCGGCCTGCAGGCAGACGGAACACCTCTGCCATTTCCAGCAGCTGCACGTCTGCCCCGGCAATACCGGTGCGCACCGCACCGTACAGCACCGGCAGCACCATCAGTAAGCTGATAAGCACCGAAAGGGCGCTGCCCCGTACCCAGACCAGTGCCAGAATGATAAAGCTTGCCACCGGCGTAGCCTTGACCAGCTGCATCACCGGAGCCAGCAGCGCATCGGCGGCGCTCCACCGGGCGGCACATATCGCCAGCGCTACACTGACCACTGCGCCCAGCAAAAAGCCCAGCAAAATGCGCCCGGAGCTGAAGCACACCCGCTGCCAGAAATCTGCCCTTGGCAGCAGCTGTACCAAGGTGCGCAGTGCCTGCACCGGCGATACCAAAAACACCTCCTGCCCGATGGCCATAGCTGCGGCCTGCCAAACCGCCAGCCAGAACGCCACCGCCAGCAGACGGCGGAAAAACTGCTTGTTCTGCTTCATAAACTGCCCTCTTCCCCTGCCTATTATAAGGTATAGTATACCATACCGCCCCGCAAAGGGGAATGACCTGTGCACCATCTGCGGCGGGTCGGCTCACGCTGTATATACTTTTATTCAATCACCGTATGCTTGACATGAATTTACATCCAGTGTAAACTGGATACAATATGCGGTGCAACTTTGGCACCGGCGCAGGAAAGAGGGGACAGTATTGACGCAAGCGCTCAAGGGCCGCAAGCTGGTGCTTGTCGGTTTTACGTTGTTTTCCATGTTTTTCGGGGCGGGCAACCTGATCTTCCCGCCCGATCTGGGTGCAAAGGCAGGGGCAAACCTCTGGCCCGCCTTTCTGGGGCTTGCTATCAGCGCCGTGGGACTGCCAGTCGCGGGAGTTATCGCGGTGGCGCGGGCAGACGGTCTGGATAAACTGGCCGGGCGGGTGCATCCGGTGTTCGCGCAGGTGTTCATGATTTTGATCTACCTGTCCATCGGGCCGTGTCTGGCTATTCCGCGCACCGCAAGCACCTCCTTTGCCATGCTCACCCCGCTGCTGGGCAGCAGTGCCGGGCTTCAACTGGGGTACTCCGTGCTGTTCTTCGGGGCAGCCTTTCTGGTGGCGTTGCGCCCGGACAGGCTCACCCGCTGGCTGGGCAGACTGCTCTGCCCCTGCCTGCTGGTTCTGATTCTGATTCTGTTCGGCGGCTGTCTGCTGCACCCGTTGGCGGCGCAGTACGCTGCGCCCACCGAGACGTATCGTTCCGCAGTCGTGTTACAGGGCGTATTGTACGGCTACCAGACCATGGACGCCCTTGCGGCGCTGAACTTTGGTGCGGTCATCGCCATGAACATCCGGGCGCAAGGCGTTGCCCGGGAGCAGGACGTGCAGCGCAGTGCCATCCGTGCAGGGCTTGTGGCGGGCGGGCTGCTGCTGGCGGTCTACACCATGCTGGGACACGCCGGAGCACTGACCGGTGCCGCCGCGCCCGGCCTTGCCACCGGTGCCGAGGTGCTGACCGTGCTGGCCGAGCGGCTGTTCGGAAAAGCTGGACTGGTGCTCCTTGCTGCCATCTTTATGCTGGCCTGTTTCAACACCTGTGTGGGGCTGATTGCCTGTGTGGGGGAGTATTTCCACACCCTGCTGCCCCGCATCCCCTACCCTGTTCTTGCCGCCTTTTTTGCCGTTGCCAGTATGCTGATCGCAAATCTGGGGCTGGCAGATATCCTACGGTTATCCGTCCCGGTGCTCAACGCCCTGTACCCGGTAGCCATTGTGCTGATTACGCTTTCCTTCGTGCCCGGGTTGGAACAGCGCCGCCGGGTCTATCCGCTGTGCATCGGCTGCACTGCCGTGCAGAGCATTGCCGCCGCGCTGCCGCTTGGCCCGCTTTCTGCTCTTGCCAACGCCCTGCCGCTGGCGGCGTTGGGCTTTGGCTGGGTGCTCCCGGCGGTCATCGGGCTGCTGGCAGGCATCTTTTTAAGCTGCACTGAAGAATAAAGGAGATATTACTATGATCCAGCCTATCATGCACGACCCGCTGTTTCTGGCGCAGAAGTCCGCCCCTGCCACCCCGAAGGACGCCCCTGTTGCGCGGGACTTACTGGAGACCCTGACCGCCCACGCCGATGGCTGTGTAGGCATGGCTGCCAACATGATCGGCGTGCTCAAGCGCATCATTGCAGTGGAAGCTGAGGACGGGTATCTGGTGCTGTTCAACCCGGTCATCCTGAAAAAATCCGGCCAGTACGAAGCCGAGGAGGGCTGTCTTTCGCTGGAGGGTGTGCGAAAAACAAAGCGCTACCAGAGCATCAAGGTGCAGTATCAGACCATGGACGGCAAACCGCGCATCAAGACCTTTACCGGCTGGACGGCGCAGATCATCCAGCACGAGATCGACCATTGCGATGGGATCTTGATTTAAGTTTTTTACCACGCACAAAGCCCCCGAGGGTGTGACCCCCGGGGGCTTTGCTATGCTGTAACAGAGAAATGAAGGTGTTATTGTGAGGTCATTAGCCTTTCACGCCACCCAAAGCAACGCCGCGGACGATGAACTTGGACAGCAGCAGGTAGACGACGATGACCGGCAGAATGGCGATGGCCACCATCATGTACACCTTGCCCATATCGAACTTCAGGAAGTCCGCGCTGCGCAGCTGAGCGATCAGGATCGGCAGGGTCTTTTTGTCGGCAGTGTCCAACACCAGAGCCGGGATGAAATAGTTGTTCCAGCTGGCCACGAAGGAGAAGATGGCCTGCACAGCCAGAGCCGGCTTCATGATGGGCAGCACGATCTTATTAAAGGTATAGAACTCGCCTGCACCGTCAATGCGGGCGGCTTCCACGATCTCCATGGGAAGGGAGGCATCCAGATACTGCTTCATGAAGAAGAACACGGTGGGTGCTGCAATGCTGGGGATGATCAGCGGGATGAAGCTGTTTTTCAGCCCCATCTTGGAGATCAGCTGCAAAAAGCCCAGTGCGGACACCTGTGTAGGCATGGTCATGATGAGCAAAATCAGGGCAAAGGCAGCCTTTTTGAATTTGAAGTTATAGGCGTAGATGCCGTAGGCCGTCAGTGCCGAGAAGTAGACGCTGAGCGCTGCCGAGCAGGCAGACACCAGCAGGCTGTTGCGGATGCCGCTCATCACGGGGATGTTGGCATCCGTAAGCACGTTGCGGAAGTTTGTGATGATGGACTTGCCCGGCATCAGCGAGAAGCCCTTCTGAATCTCGAAGTGGGTGCGGGTGGAGTTGATGATCAGCACATAGAAGAAGAACAGGCACAGAAAGCTGATCAGCACCAGCACCAGATAGCACCACGCACGGCGGGCGGTCAGGATCGCCTTTTCGGACTGGTTTTTAGGCGTATGTGCCATACTTATTTCCCTCCTTTGGCAGCAGCCTTCTTGGCTGCTTTCAGTTCCTTGCGCTGAGCCTTGGTCAGGCCGTCATCCTCCTTGGTCAGCGAGAAGTACACGACGACGCACAGCACTGCACACACAAGGAACAGCACCACAGATACTGCACCGGCCATGCCGTAGTTCTTGCTGAACAGGTGGTTGTTCAGGTACATGATCATGGTGGTGGAGGTACGGTCGGGGCCGCCCTTGCCGTTGGTCAGGATCTGCGGCACATCGAACATCTGCAGGCCGCCGATCATGGAGGTGATCATCACATAGACCAGAATGGGGCGGATCAGGGGCAGGGTGATCTTCCAGAACATCTGGTTCGGGGTGCAGCCGTCCAGCTCTGCAGCCTCGTACAGGGTGGGATCCACGCCCATAATGGCTGCCATCAGCATGATGGTGGTGTTGCCGAACCACATCAGGAAGTTCATCAGGCCCACCAGACCACGGTTGCCCCACACAGTATTCAAAAAGCTGATGGGGGTCTTGATCCAGCCCATGCTCAGCAGCACTGCGTTCACCGGGCCGTTATCCGAGAACAGGGCGAAGAACAGCATGGCAAAAGCCGAGGCCATGATCAGGTTGGGCATGTAGATGACCGTCTTGAAGAAGGTCTGTCCTTTCAGCTTCAGCCGCAGGTCGGTGAACCATGCCGCCAGCAGCAGCGAGACGATGATCTGCGGGATAAAACCGATGATCCAGAGGATCAGCGTGTTGCTGAAATACTTGGGCAGATCGGTCGCGAACAGGGTGATGTAGTTTTTCAGACCCACAAAGCTGGGTCCGATGATCTTCAGACCGCTGCGGTAATACTCAAAAAAGCTGTAATAGATGGTGGATGCCAGAGGGATCAGCTGGAATACCGCGAAGATGATAAAGAACGGTGCAATGAAGATATAGCCCCATTTCGCGTAGCTGATCGACCCTTTCTTCTTTGTTTTTTCTCCCATGAGATCTCCCTCCTGCCGGGTCACAGCAAAACCAAAGGGGCGGGCGAGATACGCCGCCCGCCCCTTTGCTTCAATTTTCAGTTCGGAGTAAAACCGCTTATGCGGGCCAGACCACATCGGTCAGCTCGGGGTACTTCTCCTTGATGGCGGTCTCGAAGTTTGCCTTGGCGGCATCCTCCTCCACGTTGCCGGTGAAGTAATCCTTGAAAGCGTTCTGGAAGCTCTCGTTCAGGCCCTGATCGTACGGGCCGGCGTTGGACATATCGATCTTGGTTGCAGCTTCTGCAAACAGAGCGATGTGGTTCTGGCCGCCGAGGAAGTCGGACTTGTAATCGCTCTTGGCGATCTCGTTCATGGCCTTCTCGTTGTTGGTGTAGTCCTGCGTATCCATGGTGATCTGCTTCATGATGGCTTCATCGCAGGTCAGCTTCAGCATAACGTCCTTGATAGTCTCAAGGTTGTCGCTGCCGGCTGCGCCGCAGATCCAGGTGCCGCCCCAGTAGTAGGGCTGAGGGCCTTCGCACACAGCGTAGTCGCCGTAGATGCCGTTGCCAACCTCTTCCTTGCCGCCCTCAGCGGTAGGAGTTGCCAGAGAGTTGCCCAGCAGGGTGAAGTTGATGCCCCAAGTGGAGTAGAAGAAGCCGAACACCTTACCGGTGGGGCCCTGATCGGAAGCCCACTGGCTGTCCCACAGGCTGGACTTATTGTTGTAGCCCTTGTCGGTGTACTCCTTGGTCTGATCCACCCACTTCATCAGGTTCTCGTCCACGGTAACGGTGGTGCCGGTGACCCAGGGTGCGGAGACGTTGTTGGAGAAGGTGCGGTAAGCATCGTCAAAGCCGGACAGCATCTTGTAGCCCTTGGCAGCAGCCTTGGCAGCTACATCGTTGAACTTATCCCAGTCGGACAGGTAGGTCTGCACTTCGGCGGGGTCATCGGTGCCCAGCACATCCTTGGCAATGCTGCGGCGGTATGCGAACAGACCCGGGGTAGCCTGCCAAGTGGTGCCGCGCTGGCTGCCGTCCACAGAAACGATGTCCTTGGTGTACTGGTACTGGCCGGCCAGATCGGAATCGGTCAGGCCGATATCCTTCTTGACATCCAGAACGTAGTCGGAATCCACATACTTCAGAGCGTAGTCAGCCTCGATCAGGAAAATGTCGATCTTGTCGTCATCGGCAGCGGAGTCCTGATTCAGCAGAGCCTCGTCCAGCTTGTTCTGGTAGTTGTTGTTCTCGTTGGCGTTGATGGTCCACTTCACGGTGGTGCCGTCCTTCAGAGTGGTGGTGGACTTGTCGGCTGCGATCTCCTTGACCTCGGGATAGTAGTCGTTGAAGCGGCTCTGGAACTCATCATTCCAGCACCAGATGTTCAGCACCTTGCCCTCGGCAGCAGCCGGAGCAGAAGCAGCTGCAGAGGATGCAGGAGCGGCAGAGGAAGCAGCAGTGCTGCTGGAAGAACCGCCGCCGCAGGCTGCCAGAGCAGCACCAACAGTCACGACACCGGAAGCGAGCAGGAAATTACGACGAGAGATCTTTTTCATAAGGGTAAACCTCCTTCATGGTTTTCC
>ENA-UPWM01001551-UPWM01001551.1-human-gut-metagenome-genome-assembly--contig:-NODE-1551-length-10062-cov-23.204407_pt1 | contig 10062 bp, 8 predicted proteins | sample MGYA00250051_ERZ773379 | MGnify/ENA primary metagenome ERZ773379 (study PRJEB29103, sample SAMN06112020) | human gut metagenome | biome: human gut; feature: ankylosing spondylitis patient; material...
GCCGTGACCAGCGTCAAGATCGACGGCGTGGTTCACGAGTTCTCCACCATTGAGGGCGTCAAGGAAGACGTTACCGAGATTGTCCTGAACCTGAAGGGTATCGCTGCAAAGCTGTACACCGACGGTCCGAAGACAGTGCGTGTTGAGGCAGTTGGCCCCTGTGAGGTCACCGCCGACAACATCAAGCAGGGCGATGATATTGAGATCCTGAACCCTGAGTGGCACATCGCAACCCTGGGCGAGGGCGGCAAGCTCGTCATGGAGCTGACCTTCGATAAGGGTCGCGGCTATGTGCCCGCTGAGCGCAACAAGCAGGCCATCATCGAGAAGAATGACATCAACACTCTTCCCGTTGATAGCATTTACACCCCCGTGCTCAAGGTGAATTATAATGTCGAGAGCACCCGTGTTGGCCAGGCCATCGACTACGACAAGCTGACCATCGAGGTTTGGACGGATGGCACGATCAATGCACAGGAGGCCGTTTCTCTGGCTGCCCGTGTGCTGACCGAGCACCTGAACCTGTTCGTCAACCTGTCCGACGAGGCCGCTGGCGCTGAGATCATGGTGGAGAAGACCAACGACGATAAGGAGAAGGCTCTGGAGATGACCATCGAAGAGCTGGATCTGAGCGTCCGTTCCTTCAACTGCCTCAAGCGCGCCGGCATCAACACGGTGGAGGATCTGGTCAGCAAGAGCGAGGACGAAATGATGAAGGTTCGTAACCTCGGCCGCAAGAGCCTCGAGGAAGTCATGGCTAAGCTGGACTCTCTCGGCTTCAAGCTGAACACAGACGATGAGTAATATTAAAGTTAAGGAGTGAAACGGGATGCCCGGTACCAGAAAGCTCGGTAGAACCAGCGACAGCCGCAACGCTATGATGCGCGCTATGGTTACCTACCTGTTAGAGAATGGCAAGATTGAGACCACTGTCACTCGCGCTAAGGACGTTCGTTCCATGGCCGAGAAGATGATCACCCTGGGTAAGGCCAGCGACCTGCACACCAAGCGTCAGGTCTACGCCTACATCACCAAGGAAGATGTTGCAAAGAAGCTGTTTGATGAGATCAGCCCCAAGTACGCTGACCGCAACGGCGGCTACACCCGCATCATCAAGATCGGCGCTCGCCGCGGCGACGCTGCTGAGATGGCAGTTCTGGAGCTCGTCTGATCGACTCTGACTGTTCAAACAGTGTAACAAAGGCTCTTTCCCTTCGGGGAAAGGGCCTTTTTTGCATCGTGTGGGCCGGGCAGCGGGGTGTTCCCAAAGCAAGTGTCCGCTGGGGTGGGACCCTGCTGCCGCAGGCAGTAGGGCGGGCGATGGAATGGCCCGTTTCACTTGCGTGGGAATGCCCCGCTGCCCGGTTGGGCGTTAGCAGCTGGGGCTTGTGATGGCGGGGCAAGAATGCTATAATTATACTGTATTTCTGCACGACTTTGCGAATTTTCCACAGAAGGGAGGGGCGGCGGTTGAAAAGACGACGGTTTCTGGTGCTGAGTGCGGGCTGCATGATGGGCCTGCTCTCGGCGTGCGGCCTTCCGATGTCGGAAAATGTGCAGGTGGAGGAGCTGCTGCGTGCCCCGCGCCTTCCGGGCGACTACGGTGCACTGCAAAATGCCCTGAACGAATGGCTGGGGGAGAGCGCCCAGCTGAAATACCCGATGCAGGGGGAGCTGCTCTCGCCGTTCCTTTTGCAGGATCTGGATGGTGACGGCCAGCAGGATGCCGCTGTTCTCTACACTACAGCCCAGAGTTCCAATGTCTGCATTGCATTTTTGCAGAAGGATGCCGCAGGCGTGTGGCAGGTCCGCCAGAGCATCGAGGGTCTGGCGGATACAGTGGACAATGTCCGGCTGGCACAGCTGCAGGATGGTGCCGCCACCCAGCTGGTGGTGGGGTACCTCGCCGCGCAGGGCGACAGCTATCTGGCAGTGTACTCCTACGAGAACGGCACGGTCAATGCCATTCTGGAACAGTCCTATGAGCAGTATCTGGTGGAGGATATCACCGGCGGCGGCAACGAGGATCTGATCCTGATGTCCACGCTGGAGGACGGCGGGGTGCAGATCGAGCTGCTGACCGTTGACCGGGACGGGATGTTCCAGCAGGTGGCTGTCATGGGCCTTTCGGCAGATAAGTTCTCGGGCTGCGCCGCTGTGGCGGCGGGCCTGGGAGCGGACGGAAAGCGCTATCTGGTGCTGGACGGCTGGACCGGCCTTTCGGGCAACAATCTGGCCACGGTGCTGCTCTACTTCGATGAGGAAAGCCAGCAGATGCTGCCCGCGGAGCAGATCAGCACCAGTGAGCTGTACAATGCGTCCCTGCGCAATGTCTCCACGCTGGTCAGCCGGGATCTGGACGGCGACGGCATCGTGGAGATCCCCACCCAGCCCGACGAAGCGGGCCTGCTGAACCTGAGCCAGAGCCGACGAATGGATTTTATCGTCTGGATGGACTACACCAGCCCGGAGCCGGAAAAGAGCTTCGGCCTGTTGGACGAGGAGAGCAGCTGCTACATTGAGCTGCCTGCCGAGTGGGAGGGCAACCTGATGCTCACCGACAGCGCTGAGGGAGAGGAAGCCGTGGAGCTGCGCACCGTGGACGAGGGCAAGCTGGTGCTGACCATGCGCCTGGTTCCTTCCAGCGAGAGCGCGGCGGGCTGGACCCGCCTGGGCGTGGTGGCATCCCGCCAGATGCAGGCCAAGTTCGGGCCGGACGTGGTGCTGAAGGATCAGAGCTATCGACTGTCCCGGTCGTTGTACCGGTTGAATTGATGATGCCGCTCAGTTTTGCAGAAGTTTACCGGATGCAGGCTGGGTGTTCTGAGGTGAAATGCTTCTCCGTGTGCTCTTGGGCAGAGGGAGAAGGCAGAAAAATATGGAGGTCTTAGATGGTCAAGGTACTTGTGGTAGAGGATGAAGCCAGCATCCGCGAGATGATCGCGCTGAACCTGCGGCTGGCGGGGATGGAGGCGGTGGAGGCCGACAGCGCCGAAGCCGCCCTGCCTCTGCTGGAGCAGAAGCCCGGCTGTGATGCTGCCATTCTGGATGTGATGCTGCCCGGCATGAATGGGTTCTCGCTCTGCGAGACCATCCGCCGCACCGATCAGAAGATCGGCATCATCATCCTGAGTGCCAAGGGGCAGGAGCAGGACAAGATCCGCGGCCTGTCCATCGGTGCGGATGACTATATGACCAAGCCCTTCAGTGTCAGTGAGCTGCTGGCCCGTGTGGAGGCCCTCTGCCGCCGGGTGGGCCGCTCGGGCGGCGGCTCCGCTGCCGACGAAAGCGCCCCCACCACGCTGGTCAGCGGGGAATTTGTGCTGGATGAGAACCGCCGTGTTCTCCTCAAGGCCGGGCGGCAGATCGAGCTGACCCAGGTGGAGTTCCAGATCATGGAGCTGTTCTTCCACAATCCCGGCATCGCGCTGGTGCGGGAAAAGATCCTGAAGGGCGTGTGGGGTGAGAACTACTTCGGCGATGTGAAGATCGTGGATGTGAACATCCGCCGTCTGCGGATGAAGGTAGAGGATGAGCCCAGCCACCCCACCCACATTATGACAGTGTGGGGCTACGGCTACCGGTGGGAGGAGTAAAGAAAAACCTCTCAGTTGCGCTGTACTCGACTGCTCTCCCAATAGGAGAGCCAGGATTACTGACAGAAAGGAGGAAAAGCAATGCGCAGTGGTATTACCCACCGCTGGCTGCGGGGAAGCCTGTTCCTGACCGTGCTGCTGGTGCTGCTGGTGGAGAGCATGTTCGTGTACAACTTCAGCCGCAGCTACTACAACAGCGTCCAGCAGACCATGATGCGGCGTTTTTCCTCCATCAACGGTCAGCTGAAAATGTACACCGGCGACACGGCCCAGAAGACCGCGGCCAACCGCAGTGTGGCCCTGCGCCGGATGGTGGAGCAGTTTGCGGATAAAGACAAATATGAGTTCATGCTGCTGGACGGTTACGGCGGCGTGATCGCCTCGTCCAGCGGCACAGGTGCGGACGGCATCGTGGTGCAGGACGACTTTAACAAGGCGCAGGATGCACCGGACGGCGTGGGTGTGGCCATCTACCGCACCGCCAGCGGGGAAACGGTCATGGCTGTGTGCAGTCTGGTGCCCTATGCGGCCGAGGACGTGGCTGCCATGCGCCTTGTCACCAGCCTGACGCTGGTGCAGGCGCAGCTGAAGAGCGTTTTCATCGTCAGCCTGATCGTGGTGGCGGCCATTCTGGGCTTTACAGTGGCCTCCGGCCTGTACTTTGTGCGGGGCATCGTGGTGCCGCTGGGGCAGGTGGAGCGGATCGCCGCCAGCATCGCCCGGGGAGAACTGGATGTCCGCCTGCCCGTGACCGGGGACGAGCGGGACGAGGTGGACCGCCTGCGCGGCACCATCAATCAGATGGCCGAGGGGCTGGAAGAGACGGAGAAGATGAAGAACGAATTCATCAGCTCGGTCTCCCATGAGCTGCGCACGCCGCTCACCTCCATCCGGGGCTGGGTGGAGACCCTGCGCACCCTGGATGACCCCACCGATGAGAACTACCGCAAGGGGCTGGAGATCATCAACAACGAGACCGCCCGCCTGTACAACATGGTGGAGGAGCTGCTGGATTTCAGCCGCCTGCAGAATGGCCGCCTGAAAATGGAGTGCCGCCCCCTGGACCTTGTGGCCGAGCTGACGGACGCTGTCCTTTTCTGTGAAGCGCGCATCCAGCGGGAGGGGCTTCTGCTGGCCTATGCGGAGCCGGAGGAGATGATCCCGGTCTACGCCGACCCCGACCGCCTGCGGCAGGTGTTCATCAACATTCTGGACAATGCCATCAAGTATTCGGCCCCCGGCGGACGCATCACGGTCAAGATCTGGCAGGGCGAGTACAAAGCCTTCATCGAGATCATCGATCAGGGCCGCGGCATCCCGCCGGAGGATCTGGAAAACGTCAAGACCAAGTTTTACAAGGGCAGCAACTCGGTGCGGGGCAGCGGCATCGGCCTTGCGCTGGTGGATTCCATTATGACCGCACTGGACGGCACCATGGACCTCAAGAGCACGCTGGGCCGGGGCACAGTGGTCACCCTGGGCCTGCCGATCTATAAACGATAAGAGATTGTCCATATTTATCTGGTAAGATAGAGGGGCAGTTTTTACGATAGAGAGGGGCCGCAGCGCCCCATAGGAGAGCCAATGAATCAACCGAACAAGGAACGCTTCAAGACGAGTGTGGGCGGGCAGGCCCTGATGGAGGGCATTATGATGCGGGGCCCGAAAAACACCTGCTGTGCTGTCCGCAAGCCCGATGGAACCATTGAGACCAAGGTCGAGCCCACCCCCACCCACGGCGTGTGGACAAAGATCCCGCTGGTGCGGGGAGCCATCTCGATGATCGAAAGCCTGATCATGGGATACAAGTATATGATGTACTCGGCACAGGTGAGCATGGGGGACGACTACGACCCCGCCGAAGAGGAGACCGCCTTTGAAAAATGGGTGGGCGACCATCTGGGCAAAAAGGCTGAGGATATCCTGCTGGCGGCGGCTGCCGTGATCGGCGGGCTGTTTGCCATCCTGCTCTTTACCGTTCTGCCCACGGTGCTGGTGGGCGGCCTGAACCATCTGGTGCCGCTGGGCCGCTGGGCCAAGGTGGTGCTGGAGGCGGTGCTCAAGGTCGCCATCTTCCTGACCTACATGGCCGCTATCTCCCGGATGAAGGAGATCCACCGGGTGTTCGAGTACCACGGAGCCGAGCACAAGACCATTGCCTGCTACGAGGCCGGAGACCCCCTCACGGTGGAGAATGTCCGCAAATATACCCGCTTCCACCCCCGGTGCGGCACCAGTTTTTTGATCCTGGTGGTCATCGTCAGCGTGTTCCTGTACAGCGTGTTGCCCTGGTCCAGCACCAGCCTGCGGGTGGTGTTCAAGCTGCTGCTCCTGCCGCTGGTCATGGGCATCAGCTACGAGCTGCTCAAGTGGTGCGGCCGGTCGGACAACATCGCCACCCGCATCATTCGTCAGCCCGGCATCTGGGTGCAGCATCTGACCGTGTTTGAGCCGGACGACAGCATGATCGAGGTGGCCATTGCCGCCGTCACGCCGGTTCTGCCCGAGGACCCGGAGGACGGCAGATGGTAACCGCAGGGATGCTGCCCCGGGCAGCAGTCCGGGAGGTGGAGGCACGCCTGCGCGCCGCAGGCTGCCCCGATGCAGATTTTGACGCGGCTGAGCTCTTCCGGCTGGCAGTGGGCGGGGATGCCCGCCTTGCCGATGCTCCGCTGAGTGCAGAGCAGGCAGAGCGGCTGGAAGCCCTGACGGCCCGCCGCGCGGCCCGGGAGCCTTTGCAATACCTTTGCGGCAGCTGGCCCTTCCTTGACTTTGAGCTGGCTGTCGGCCCCGGCGTGCTCTGCCCCCGGGCCGATACTGAGGTGGTGGCCGAAGCCGCCGCCGGAATGCTGGCTGGGGTGGAGGCACCCCGGGTGCTCGACCTCTGTGCCGGCACGGGCTGTTTGGGGCTGGGCGTGAAGCGCTTCTGCCCGGCGGCACAGGTCACCGGTCTGGAGAAGAGCCCTGCGGCATACCGCTATCTGGAACAGAACGCCCATCTCTCCCCGGTACTGACCATCACCCCGGTGCAGGGAGATCTGTTCACCTACTGGCAGACCCTGCCGGATGGGCAGCTGGACCTCATTGTGTCGAACCCGCCCTACCTGACCGCCGCCGAGATGGGCGTGCTGCAGCCCGAGGTGGCGCAGGAGCCTGCCATGGCGCTGGAAGCAGGGGAGGATGGGCTGGTATTTTACCGCGCCATTGCGGAACACTACCAGAAAGCTCTGCGCCCCGGCGGTGCCCTTGCCCTGGAGATCGGCTGGCAGCAGCGGGAAGCTGTAACGGCCCTGCTTGCCGCCAACGGGTGGACGGATATCGCGTGCAGAAAAGACTTTGGCGGCAATGACCGCTGTGTGATGGCGAGAAAACAATAAAAATATCTACAACTTCCTGTTGTAATATCTGTAAAATGTGTTATACTAGTACCGAAAGAATTGGAATGCCCGCGCCTGCGTTTGGCCGCACCGCGCCGGGAACAGATGACAAAGGAGCATGACACTATGGCAAAAAATCAGAACAACAACGTTGCCCCGGCGACCCAGAAGACCGATCCCGGTGCCAAGAAGGATGCGCTGGCCACGGCACTGGCCCAGATCGAGAAGCAGTTCGGCAAGGGCGCTGTGATGAAGCTGGGCGACAACGCCGCCATGCAGGTGGATGCCATCTCGACCGGAAGCATCGGCCTGGATCTGGCACTGGGCGTGGGCGGCGTGCCCCGGGGCCGCATCATTGAGGTGTACGGCCCTGAATCCAGTGGTAAGACCACGCTGGCCCTGCATGTTCTGGCCGAAGCCCAGAAGAAGGGCGGCGATGTTGCCTTCATCGACGTGGAGCACGCGCTGGACCCTGTGTATGCCGAGGCGCTGGGCGTGGACATCAACAACCTGCTGGTCAGCCAGCCCGATACCGGTGAGCAGGCCATGGAGATCTGCGAGGCGCTGGTGCGCTCCGGTGCCATTGATGCCATCGTTGTGGACTCTGTTGCCGCCATGGTGCCCCGCGCTGAGATCGAGGGCGAGATGGGCGACAGCCATGTGGGCCTGCAGGCCCGCCTGATGAGCCAGGCCATGCGCAAGCTGACCAGCGTCATCGGCAAGACCAACACCGTCTGCATCTTCATCAACCAGCTGCGTGAAAAGGTCGGCGTGGTCTACGGCAACCCCGAGGTCACCACCGGCGGCCGCGCCCTGAAATATTATTCCTCTGTCCGCATTGATATCCGCCGCGTGGAGGGTCTGAAGGATTCTTCCGGCCAGTTCATCGGCAACCACACCCGCGCCAAGATCGTCAAGAACAAGGTGGCTCCTCCGTTCCGTGAGGCTGAGTTCGACATCATGTTCGGCGAGGGCATCTCCAAGATGAGTGAGCTCATCGATCTGGGTGTCAAGCTGGGCATCGTTCAGAAGAGCGGTGCATGGTTCAACTACGGTGATATCCGCCTGGGTCAGGGCCGCGACAATGCCAAGCAGTTCCTGCGCGATAACCCCGAGATCGCCAACGATATCGAGGGTCAGGTGCGCGCCAATGCAGACAAGCTCTATGCCACCCGCCGCCCGGGGGGCAAGGCTGCCGCTGCTCCTGCAGAGGGGGAACCGGCAGCTCCTGCCACAGCAAAGGAGCCGGTGGTCAAGGCTCCCGCCCGCAGCAGCGAGAGTGAGCTGGATATCATGGTGGAAGAGTAAATGGCCTTTTACAGCCGTGGCCGCCGCCCGCTGGCCGAAGAGGAAAAATCCACTGATGCCGCCAAAGCCCGCACTCGGGCCATGGAGCTGCTGGCCGGGCAGGAACTTTCCTCGGGACAGCTGTATGAGCGGCTGAACCGCCGCTATACCCAGCAGACCAGTGCCGCCGTGGTGGCAGAGATGGTGCAGCGGGAGTATATCGACGATGCCCGCTATGCCGAGACCCGTGCCCACGCCCTGCTGGCGGCAAAAAAGAGCCGCCGCGCCGCTGCCCAGAATCTGCGGCAGAAGGGCCTGGCCGCAGGCGAGATCCAGCAGGCGCTGGATGCTGTTTACACCCCCGATGTTTCTGGCGAGGACCCGGAGCTGGAAGCCGCCGCCGCTCTGGTGGAAGGGCATTACCGCAAAAAGCTGGAAGCGGGCCGCAGGGATCTGGTCATTGCGGCCCTGCAGCGGCGTGGATTTTCGTATTCCGTCATTAAGGAAGCCATTCGCAGGGTGGAGGAGGGGGAATAACCCTCTCAGTCAAAGCCTGCGGCTTTGCCAGCTCCCCCGAAGGGGGAGCTTTTCCGGAGCAAATCGTAAAAAATCAAAAGCATCCCTCAAAAGAGAAAGAGAGTATCATCCCTTATGAAAATTGCGTGTATTTCCCTTGGCTGCCCCAAGAACCAGGTCGATCTGGACGTGATGGTGCACATCCTGCTTTCGGCCGGTCACGAGACGGTGGCTGACCTGGGTGAAGCCGATGTCATTCTGGTCAACACCTGCGGCTTTATCGAGAGCGCCAAGACCGAGGCCATTGAGAACATTCTGGAGGCCTGCGCTTACAAGCAGCAGAACCCGGAGCTGAAGGTCATTGTCACCGGCTGCCTGGCCGAGCGCTACCGCAGCCAGATCGAGGAGGAGATCCCCGAGGTGGACGCTGTGGTGGGCTGTGCCTCCAACAAGGCCATTGATACCATCGTGGCCCGCCTGTTCCAGGGTGAGAACCATCTGGAAAGCTACGGTGCCAAAAAGGACTTCCCGCTGGGCGGCAAGCGTGTCATCGGCACGCCTGCCCACTATGCGTACTTAAAGATCGCAGAGGGCTGCAACAACCGCTGCCACTACTGCGCCATCCCCGGCATCCGCGGCCCGCTGCACAGCCGCGATCTGGCCGACTGCGTGGCCGAGGCCCGCTGGCTGGCCGGTGAGGGCGTGAAGGAGCTGATCGTGGTGGCCCAGGACCCCACCGCCTATGGCGAGGACTGGGGAAAGCCCGGCAGCATCTGTGAGCTGCTGGACAAGCTGAACAAGGTGCCGGGCCTTGAGTGGATCCGCATCATGTACGCCTACCCCGAGCGCATCACCGATGACTTTATTGCCGCCATGAAGCGGAACGAGAAGGTGGTGCCTTACCTCGACCTGCCCATCCAGCACTGCAACGATACCATCCTCAAGAACATGAACCGCCGCTCCACCCGTGCGGAGCTGCTGGAGGTCATCGGCAAGCTGCGCCGGGAGATTCCCGGCATCACCCTGCGCACCACCCTGATCGCAGGCTTCCCCGGCGAGACCGAGGAGCAGTTCGAGGACCTGTGCAACTTCGTCAAGGAGGTCAAGTTCGACCGTCTGGGCTGCTTTGCCTACTCGGCCGAGGAAAATACCGTGGCAGCACGGATGGACGGACAGATCGAGCAGGAGGTCAAGGACAAGCGCGCCGAGCTGGTGATGCAGATCCAGACCGGCATCATGGCCCAGAAGCAGGCCGAAAAGGTGGGCCAGACCGTGCGCGTGCTCTG
>ENA-UPWM01001552-UPWM01001552.1-human-gut-metagenome-genome-assembly--contig:-NODE-1552-length-10061-cov-18.051482_pt1 | contig 10061 bp, 6 predicted proteins | sample MGYA00250051_ERZ773379 | MGnify/ENA primary metagenome ERZ773379 (study PRJEB29103, sample SAMN06112020) | human gut metagenome | biome: human gut; feature: ankylosing spondylitis patient; material...
TCCTTGTCGCGGTCGATCAGCTCCATCATGGGGATGAAGCCGCGGGCGGCGTGGGTGGACACCTGCACCATGCCGTCGGTGCTGCCCTCGTACTTCTCGGTAAAGGTCACATCGGTGGCAAAGGCAAACTTGGCCAGATAGACCTGTGCGTTCTGGAAGGGAGCGGCATCGGCGGTCTCGATGATCATGCTGGTCTTTTTGGCCGGGTGGACATTCATCTCGGTGCGCATGGTACGCACAGCCTTGATGTAGTCCATCACCTTTTCAAAGGCTTCCTCCTCGGCGGCCCAGTTGTGAGCCTCGTCGAAGGTGGGCCAGCTCTGGACCATGATGCTCTCGCCGGAGCCGGGCAGGGCCTGATACAGCTCCTCGGTGATGAAGGGCATGAAGGGATGCAGCAGCTTGAGGGCCTTGTCCAGCACATACACCAGCACGCGGCGTGCGGTGTCGGCCTGCTCGGCGTCGCCAGAGTTCAGGCGGGGCTTTGCGATCTCGATGAACCAGTCGCAGTATACATCCCAGATGAAGCTGTTGATCTTGGCAGCGGCCAGACCCATCTCGTAGTGGTCGAGGTTGTCGGTCATGGCACCGGCCACCTGATTCAGCTTGGTCAGCACCCACTTGTCGCTCATGTCCAGCTTGTCCTCGCTGGGCAGACCCGGCTCAAAGTCCTCGGGTAGGTTCATCAGCACAAAGCGGGTGGCGTTCCACAGCTTATTGGCAAAGTTGCGGGCAGCCTCCACCTTCTTTTCGATATAGCGCATGTCGTTGCCGGGGGTGGAACCATCCACCAGCATGAAGCGCAGGGCGTCGGCACCGTACTGGGCAATGACTTCCAGCGGGTCGATGCCATTGCCCAGGCTCTTGGACATCTTGCGGCCCTGGCTGTCGCGGACGATGCCGTGGATGCACACGGTGCTGAAGGGTGCCTTGCCGGTGTAAGCAAGACCGGAGAAGATCATGCGGCTGACCCAGAAGCCGATGATATCGTAGCCGGTGACCAGGGTGTTGGTGGGGTAGAAATACTTCAGGTCCTCGCTGTCCTCATTGGGCCAGCCCAGGGTACTGAAGGGCCACAGGGCCGAGCTGAACCAGGTGTCCAGCGTGTCGGGGTCCTGGGTCAGCTTTGCGCCGCCGCACTTGGGGCAGGTGCAGGGTGCGGTCTTGGCCACGACGGTCTCGCCGCAGTCATCGCAGTACCAGGCCGGGATCTGATGGCCCCACCACAGCTGACGGCTGATGCACCAGTCGCGGGTGCCCTTCATCCAGTTCATATAGTTCTTGGTGAAGCGCTCGGGCACAAACTTGATCTCGCCCTTTTCCACGCTCTCGATGGCGGGCTTTGCCAGCGGCTCCATCTTCACGAACCACTGCTTGGACACCATGGGCTCGATGGTGGAGTGGCAGCGGTAGCAGGTGCCGACTTCGTGCTTCAGGGGCTCGATCTCCTTCAGGAAGCCGCCCTCCTTCAGGTCGGCCAGGATGGCCTTGCGGGCCTCCAGGGTGGTCATACCGGCATACTTGCCGCAGTCCAGCACCTCGGGCTCGTTGATGGTGTTCTTGCCGGAGGTGAACAGCGCATCCGCGGCAGCCTTGTCGGCGGCACCGGTCATGTGACCGTCGTAGGTGAACACGCGCACGATGGGCAGGTCATGGCGCAGGCCGACCTCAAAGTCGTTGGGGTCGTGGGCCGGGGTGATCTTCACGACACCGGTACCCTTGGTCATGTCGGCGTGCTCGTCGCAGACGATGGGGATCTCCTTGTTCAGCAGGGGCAGGATGACATGGCAGCCGTGCAGATGAGCATAGCGGGGGTCATCGCCGTTGATGGCAACAGCGGTATCGCCCAGCATGGTCTCGGGACGGGTGGTAGCCAGTTCCAGCATCTCGCCGGTCTCCTTGACCGGGTAGAGCAGGTGCCAGAAGCTGCCGTCCTTTTCCTCATACTCCACCTCGGCGTCGGAAATGGAGGTGTTGCAGTGGGGGCACCAGTTGACCATGCGGTTGCCGCGGTAGATGAGGCCCTTGTCGTACAGGCGGACAAAGACTTCCTTGACAGCCTCAGAGCAGCCCTCGTCCATGGTGAAGCGCTCACGCTCCCAGTCGCAGCTGCTGCCCAACTTCTTGAGCTGGCTGACGATGCGGTTGCCATACTTGGTCTTCCATGCCCAGGCGCGCTCCAGGAAGCCGTCGCGGCCCACCATTTCCTTGGTCAGGCCCTCAGCACGCATGGCCTCCACGACCTTGGCCTCCGTAGCGATGGAAGCGTGGTCCGTGCCAGGCACCCACAGGGCGGCATAGCCCTGCATCCGCTTGGTGCGGATGAGGATGTCCTGCATGGTGTTATCCACGGCGTGGCCCATGTGGAGCTGGCCGGTGACGTTCGGAGGGGGCATCACGATGGTGTAGGGTTTCTTGTCGGGGTCGGCCTTGGTGTGGAAGTAGCCGCCATCCAGCCAGAACTGGTAGATGCGGTCTTCCACCTGGCTCGGATCATACTGTTTTGCGAGTTCTTTCATAGTATCCTCCCAGATGAATAAATAGAAGTTGTTTTCGTAAGCAGGGCGCGCCGGATGACGAGAATTTTTGTCCGCAGACAAGGCGATTTTCCGCAGCAATCCTGGGCGGATTGCAAGGGAAATCAACGCAGTATGCGGGCAAAAAGGCCGTTCAGACGGTGTGCAATGCTTATGAAAACGGCTTCTTGTGCGTGGGACGAAAAAAGCCGCCCCACGGAGCGTTCCATGGGACGGCTGTAATATAACCGCGGTACCACCCAAATTGCACACGGCTTTCTGCCGTATGCCCCTTGATGCCCCGATAACGTGGGGCAGACCCGGAGGCGACTACTCTTGTTTCCCCGCCTCTGCTCAAAAGCGACAGCACACCGCACCGCCATACCGGGTTTTCAGCAGCCCCCGGCTCTCTGGATGGCAAAAACAGCGCGCACTCTTTTTCATTGCATTTATAAAAAGAATATAGCGTTTTTTGTGCGTTTTGTCAATCTCTTTTTGTCCGGAACAAAATTTTCACAGCTGCCGTTCAGCGTACGGGCCGCATTTTCAGTGCTGCACGGTAAAGCCCGGGCGACAGACGAAAAAGTGCCACCTTTGCCTTCTCGGTGCGGTGTCCCGGCACCCGGAGCAGCCGGTCGATGATCCGGTCGGCCTGCTCTCTCACCTGTCTGAGCGCCTGACGCTCCTCCTCCGAGCCGCCCTTTGCAAAAACGATGCGGCCCAGTGCGCCGTTGCAGGAGGCGAACGCGAGACTGCACACCTCGTGTTCCAGCGCAAAATCTGCCCGCTCCAGCATTCCCGCAGCGCCTTCCACCCGCCTCCGGACAGACTCCGTGTGCATGATGCTGCCGTCCTGCTGGACGTAGTAATACATCGCCTCTTTTACAATGGCCACCCTCTCACACTGCCAGTAGAACAGATGGGCCGTGTACTCGTCCTCGTGGAGTTTTCCCACTGGGAAGCGGACAGCGTCAAAGAGCTTTTTCTGGTAAAGACGGTTCCATGCAGTGATATAGTACCAGTTCTGTGGTCCTGCCAGACGTTCCATCATCTGTATCCCGCTCAGAACTTCATTCTTCGTGATGGGAGAAGTGCGGGGGATGGGCTTTCCGTCCGGTGTCACATATGTAAAGCTGCATACCGCCATCTGCGCTCCCTGCTCTGCCGCTGCACGGTAGAGCCGCTCGTACATCTCCGGGGCCACGTAATCGTCGGAGTCCAGAAAACCGATCCACTCGCCCCGTGCTGCCTCCACACCTGCATTCCGGGCCGCGCTCAGACCGCCGTTCTTCTGCCGGATGGGCCGGACGCGGCTGTCCCTCCGGGCGTATTCCTGCATGATGTCCCAGCTGTTGTCCGGGGAGCCGTCGTCCACCACGATGATCTCAAGCTCCTGCCACGTCTGGGCCAGCAGGCTGTCCAGACACTTCGGAAGATACTTTTCGACGTTATAGACCGGAACGATGACCGAGATCAGGGGCTTTTTTGCATCCATCTTATTCTTTTCTCCTCTTCACAACTGCCGTCACACGGCCCTTGAGCTGATTGAACTCCGGCGTGTTCCGGTGGAGCACCACCATGACAGCCCCGAACAGCAACGTATACAGCACACCGTCCAGCAGGAACCAGCCGATGTTCTTCGCCGGGCAGAAGCTTACCCATCCGTAGGACACAGCGGCCAGCACTGCGACGACAGCGGCACGTTCGGCGTAGCGGACAAAGTAGTCTTTCAGCTTGCCCTGCCAGTCTTCCCGGATGCCGTAGCGCATCAGGATGTAAGGCTCCATCCAGAGGCAGGTCGTCACGGTGCTGATGATCGTTCCGCCCAGAATACCGGCCACGCCGAACTTCTGCACCAATAGCAGCGACGCCGCCAGATTGATGGCCGACTCGAACAGCGGCTTGTACCGGTCGTACCAGAACAGGCCCTTGGCCTCACGGAAGAGCAGGTTGACCTTCCGCTGACCCGAAACATAAAATTCCGTCACGAGGACGGCCACCGTCGCCGTGGAAAAACAGTATTCCGCGCCGAAGCAGAGGGTGATAAAGGCGTTGAACAGCGCAAACAATCCCGCTGTCCAATAGGCGTAGATGACGAAGAAGAGCAAATCCAGTTCCCGGTAGATGCTGTACACCCGCGTCTCGTCCTCGATGGCGCCCAGATTGCCCAGACTTCCGGCAAAGGCATTCGAGAATTTGTTCAACAGGTTGTCGATGCCGGACAAGATGAGCTTATAATTGGAGTAGATACCCACCGACAAAAGGCCCACAAAGCTGGACATCAGCAGGCTGTCCGTGTTCCGGACGATGACCGTTCCCAGCTTGTGGAAGCTCATGGCACCGATGTTCCGCAGGATGCCGTGAAATTTTTCTTTTTCCGGCAGCTCCCTGCATTCTTTCAGGTAGGGAAATTCCTTATCCACCTTGACCGATACGATGATATTCGGGATAAACTGCATCACGAACTGCACCGCCAGATAAAGGATAAAGTTTCCGGTCAGCACGATGAGGACGATCTGGAGCAGCGTCTTGACCGCGTCGCAGAGCTGCGCCCAGAGGTTGCGGACATAGGCTTTCTGGTAGGCCAGATAGATGGAGTTTTTATAGCTCAGCAGATAGGAGCAGACCGAGTTTGCCACATACATCAGATAGATGAGCCGCAGATGCTCGATGCCGCTGCTGTCCTTGATGAAAAAGCCCAGAAACGGCATCAGTGCAAGGCCCACGAGCAGCACCACGACCGCCACGATACGGTAGAGGAGCCGATAAAGGTTCATCAGCTGCGCCAGCCGATGCTCGTCATTCTTCGCAGCCGGCTCATACAGGCTATATATCATCGCCGTGCCGATGCCAAGCTCTGCAAAGTTCAGGATGCCCAGCACATCGGTGAACAGTCCGTTGACACCCAGATATGCCGCCGACAGGTAGTGGATGAACACCATCCGGCTGATGAACAGCAGCACCTGATTCATGAGCTGTCCACCCACATTGACGACCATATTGATAAGGGTATACCGTGTCCGCATTTTTCCTTATGCCCCTTTCTTTTCGGGCCTGGCCTGCTGCATCGTCATGGCACACAGAAGGCCGAGATTTTTCGATTCATTGTTCTTTATTATAATATCATCTCATTGCGGCGCTTTCAACGATTTATCTATATTTCAGCCTTCCGCGTCCAGAAGCTCCGTTTTCAGCCGGGCAATGAGCCGCTCCATCAGGGCCACACGGTTGAAGGGGGTCATGAGATAGAAGCCGTCGGCGTAGGGCAGAGCATCCCGGGCCATCTGCATCGACACCTCAAGGCCCAGCGCCTCGCCCTGCTCCCGGTCGAGGCTCGCGAAGCGCTGGATGATGTCCTCCTCCACATGGATGCCGTTGATCTCATTTTCCATAAAGATTGCGTTCCGCTGGCTGACCACGGGCATGATGCCGGCCAGAATTTTAGCCCGTTCGCCCAGTGTCTGGCGGGCCTTGCGGAGATTCTCCACCGCCTGTGCCGACAGCACCGGCTGGGTCAGGAAGCCCGACATCCCATTTTCCAGCTTTTCCACAGCCCGGCGCAGCTCCACGTCAAAGTTCCGGGCGTTGAGATTCAGCGCACCAAAGACGGTCATGGCCGAGGGCATCTCCCGGCCCTCCCCGGCCAGCGAGACGATGTACTGGGCCAGCTTGCGGGAGTTGAACTGGTAGACATTCTTCACCTCGTCCCGCTCTGCGGTGGGGATGGGGTCGCCGGTGATGGCCAGCACCTCCCGCACGCCCTCGGCGTAAAGGCCCAGCAGAAGGGCCTTGGTGGCGTTGAGGTTGCGGTCGCGGCAGGTCATGTGGGGCAGAGCACACATTCCCAGTTCCCGGTGTACCCGGCAGGCCACGAGGGAGGAATCCATCCGGGCCTGCGCGATGGGGCAGTCGGCGATGGTCAGCAGGTCAGCGCCTGCGGCCTGCAGCCGCCGTGCGCCGTCCAGATAGCCGCTCAGGTCGGCCACCCGGGGCGAATCCAGTTCAATGGCGATGACCTTCTCACCTGCGTTCAGTTTCCGCAGGAAAGTGTCGTCTTTTTCCACCGCCGGTGCAGTCCCGGTGGAAAGTTTCGCTGCCGGAGCGGCTTCGGTCTGCTGGGGCAGGGCATCCAGCTCTGCACGCAGGGCCGCGATGTGGGCGGGCGTCGTACCGCAGCAGCCGCCCAAAATACGGACGCCCGCAGCGGCGATCTGCCCCATCTCCCGGGCAAAATACGCAGGCTTGCCCTGATACAGCACCCGCGCCCGGGTGACCACCGGATAGCCCGCGTTGGGCATCACCGACAGGGGCAGCAGCGTCTCGCCAAGGCCCTGCACCAGTTTCTTCATCGCGCCGGGGGCCGAGACACAGTTCAGGCCCACGGCGTCCACCACGCCGCTGCCCTCCATCCGGCGCAGCAGGTCGCGGAACAGCAGGCCCTCGCGGGTGTAGCCGTCCGGCAGCACCGCGAAGGACACCATGACAAAGGCGTCCGGCACGGCCACACGCAGTGCCTTTACCGCCTCCACAATGCCCACATCGGAGCTGAGCGTCTCGAACAGAAAGTTCTTTGCACCCAGTGCGGCGAACTGCTGCGCCACAAGGCCGTAGGCGCTGCTGGCCGGGGCAGCTTCGGTGTCCGGGGCCGGGCCGAGGTCAGCAAAGACGGCGGCGTCCTTCTCGGCAGCGGCATCACAGGCCAGCTTCCAGCCCGCCTCGGCCAGCTCTTCCCAGCCCGGCATCTGGGCCGCCGCCATCCGGGGCAGACCGAAGGTGTTGGTCTTGATGGCCTGTGCGCCTGCGGCCAGATATTCCGCATGGACCTTCTTCACGCCCTCGGGGTCGGTGAGGTTGGCCATTTCGCAGTCCGCGCCCGGTGCCGCTTTATAATAGGTACCCATGCCGCCGTCGAACAAAAGCGGCTTGTGGGCAAGATACTCTCGGATGTCCGTCATAGAAAGGTTCTCCTTTTTTATTCTCCTTGATTTTATAAAGAAATTCAGGTATAATTTTTGTATGAAAGTGAGGTGCTTTTGGATGCCCAAGATTCGTTCCAGCGCAGACCTGCGCAACAACTACAATGAGATCTCCACCTTCTGCCACGACTACGCCGAGCCGGTGTTCATCACCAAAAACGGCAAAGGAGACCTTGCCGTGATGAGCATCGAGACCTATGAGGCCCTGACCGCCCGGTTCGATTTGTACGCAAAATTGCAGGAAGGTCTGGATGACGTGGCGGCGGGAAGAACGCGCCCCTGGGAAGATGTCCGCAAGGAGCTGTCGAAGCAATGGGGGCTTGAATGAACTACAAGATTCATGTCTCTCACGCCGCCGAGCACGACCTGCACTCTGCCGCAAACTATATTGCTCACCAACTGCAAAATCCGCTGGCTGCTCGCCGGATGCTGGCGAATGCACTTGCAAGCATCGACTCGCTCGAAACATTTCCGGGACGCTTTCCGGTGATCGACGAGCCGCTTCTTGCCTCTCATCAGCTCCATTTTGTCCCTGTGCAGAATTATCTTCTGTTCTATAGGATCGACTCTTCCACCCAGACCGTCCACATCCTCCGCTTCCTGTATGGTCACAGCGACTGGCAGGCTATCCTGCGGGCGGATGTTCTTCCAACCTGAGCATTCTCCCCGGCTCTTTGCCGGGGAGAATTTTTGTGCAGTCATCTTCAGTTTAATGAAGTTTGCGCTCTTGTCAAGCATTTTTGCCCCGAAGCAGCCCATTTTGCTTGCGTCGAAGCCGGTTTTGTGCTATTCTATGCATATTTACAATGGTTGGGAGGAATGTATCATGCGCCACGCCGGCACACAGGAAATCGAAACGCCGCGGCTGCTTCTGCGCCGCCTTATGCCGTCGGATGCCCCGATGATGTACGCAAACTGGGCCAACGACCCGGAGGTCACCCGCTGGCTGCGCTGGACGCCGCACAAGGATGTGGCCGAGACGCAGGAGCTTCTGAGCGCATGGGCACTGCTCTATCCCAACGAGGACTACTACCAGTGGGCCATCGTGGAAAAGGCCACCGGACAGGTGTTCGGCTCCATCAGCATCTACAACAGCCTGCTGGGAGAACCGGCACAGCGAAATGAATGGCCGGGTTTTGACCTCTCCGAGGGCATCTGGGAGCCGGGCTACTGCATCGGCAGAGCATGGTGGGGCAAAGGCTGCACCACCGAGGCTCTGAACGCTCTGGTAGAATACTGGTTCAAGAATACAGACAGTAATTGGCTTGCCTGCTCCCACGCCGTGGAGAACCCCGCCAGCGGCAAAGTCATGATGAAAGCAGGCTTTGTCTACGACCACGAGGCCGTCTACCATAAATTCGACGGTACAGCGATACCCTGCAAGTGCTATGCCCTGACGCGAGAACACTACGAATCGCTATATTCTCCAAACGAATAACAGAAAGGAATCATTTTGAGCGAACTTTACGATATTTTAGTCGAAACTCCCCCGACGAAGGTCATCCTTCTCGCCCTCGACCAGGGCCTGTGGGACTGCGAGCGCAGCCTTGCCGAGCTGGCCGCTCTGTGCGAGGCCAACCACATGGAGGCCGTGGCCGAAGTCACCCAGAAGCGCCAGACCCCTGAGACCGGCATCGTGCTGGGCAGCGGCAAGCTGGAAGAAGCCGCTGCTGCCGCAGCAGAGCTGGGGGCCGAGTGCGCCGTCTTCGACGGTGAGCTGACCGGCAGCCAGATCCGCAACATCTCCACGGCCCTCGGCGGCCTCGAGGTCATCGACCGCACCATGCTCATCCTCGAGATCTTCCGCAGCCGTGCCGTGACCAACGAAGGCAAGCTGCAGACCGAGCTGGCCCTCCTGCGCTACCGTCTGCCCCGCCTGCAGGGCATGGGCGAAAGCCTGAGCCGTCAGGGCGGCGGCGGTGGCGGCGGCGGTGGCGCCCGCCGTGGTGCCGGTGAAACGAAGCTCGAGCTTGACCGCCGCCACGTCCACGCCCGCATCGACGCACTGGCTGAGAAACTGGCCGAGATGGAAAAGCGCCGGGGCGAGAGCCGGAAAGCCCGCGCCAAGACCGGAATGCCGGTGGTCAGCCTCGTGGGCTACACCAATGTGGGCAAATCCAGCCTGATGAACGCCCTCTGCGGCCCCAGCGTCGCCGAGGCCGATATGCTCTTTGCCACCCTCGACCCCACCAGCCGGAAGCTCGTCCTGCCCAGCGGCATGGCCGTGCTGCTGGTGGACACCGTCGGCTTCGTCTCCCGTCTGCCCCACAATCTGGTGGACGCATTCAAATCCACGCTGGAAGAGGCCGCATGGTCGGACGTCATCGTCCGGGTGGCCGACGCCGGCGATGAGCAGCGGGAGGAACAGCTGGCCGTCACCGACGAAGTGTTGGACGGCCTCGACTGCGCCGACATCCCCCGCCTGACCGTCTACAACAAGTGCGACAAGCCCGGCGCGCTGAGCTTCGACCCCGACATCCTGCTCACCAGCGCCAAGACCGGCTACGGCCTCGACAAGCTGCTGGCCAAGCTGGACGAGACCCTCAGCGACCGCGTCCACACCATCCGC
>ENA-UPWM01001562-UPWM01001562.1-human-gut-metagenome-genome-assembly--contig:-NODE-1562-length-10033-cov-20.876356_pt1 | contig 10033 bp, 9 predicted proteins | sample MGYA00250051_ERZ773379 | MGnify/ENA primary metagenome ERZ773379 (study PRJEB29103, sample SAMN06112020) | human gut metagenome | biome: human gut; feature: ankylosing spondylitis patient; material...
GCTGCAGCGCCGGAAGCTTGACCTAAAATGTTACAAAACGTGATAAAATTTGTGCTTACCACAAGAAAACCAAAAATATGTAGAGGAAACGTCAGTTTGTCCGGAATGTAATCGGTTACTTACACGAAGATGCACAAGACGGTCGAAAGCGTTATGACCGATATTGACTAAAAGTGGAGACCGGTTTGTTGACAGAACTGTGCAGAAGTGCTAAGATAAGGCAAACCCTGAATAGGGTAAATGATGATGGAGGTATGTTATGAAAAAGATTTTTTCTCTCCTGCTGACGCTCACCATGGTCTTGTCCCTGGCTGCCTGCGGCGGCAACAGCGCTGCCCCCAGCACTCCTGGCGGTGACAGCTCTAACACCGGCTCCGACACCGCTTCCGATTCCGATACCATTAAGATCGGATATGTTTCCGACCTGACCGGCGCTACCGCCCTGTGGGGCACCGCCGGACAGTACGGCGCCGAGCTTGCTATCAAGCAGGTCAACGAGAACGGCGGCGTTCTGGATGGCAAGATGCTGGAGCTGGTCCCCATGGACGGTAAGGGCGAGCCCGCCGACTCCGTGTCCGCTTTCAAGAATCTGGTGGAGGTACATAACATCGTGGCCGAGATCGGCACGAACTTCTCCTCCTGCAACATCCCCATGGCCTCCGTTGCTGACGAGGTGAAGGTGCCCATCATCGGCACTGCCGCCTCCAACGAGCTGGTCACCGTGGATGAAAACGGCAACCTGCACCCCTATTCCTTCCGTATGTGCTTCATCGACTCCTATCTCGGCACCGTCATCGGCAACTATGCCTATGATACGCTGGGTTCCCGGAACGCGGCTCTGTTCACCGTGGCCGGCAACACCAACTCCGAGTCTGTTGGTCAGTTCCTGCGTGATGCCTTCACCGCTAAGGGCGGCACCATCGTGGCTGACGAGCAGTGCCAGGATGGCGACGTGGACTTCCGCGCCCAGCTGGCCAACATCGGCGCCAAGAACCCCGACATTGTGTTCGTCATCATGAACGACTATGCTAAGAACGCTACCTTTGCAAAGCAGGCCCGTGAGATGGGCATCGACTGCATGCTGATGGGTCATGACGGTTGGGACTCCGCCCAGCTGGCCGGTGAGGCTGAGGGTGCTCTGGAGAACTGCCTGTATGTCTCCCGTATCGGCTTCAGCACTCCCGAGGCCAAGGCCTTCGGCGAGGAGGTCGCCAAGACCTACAACATCACCATGGAGGGCGAGTGCCTGTTTGGTCATGACGGTGTGATGTGGCTGGTGGATGCCATCAACCGCGCCGGCTCCGCCGATCCTCAGGCCATCCGCGACGCTCTGGAGCAGACCGATGTCTTCGAGGGCCTGATCGGTACGCTGGTCATGGACCCCGCTACCCACAACCCGTCCATGGCTTGCGCCGTGTATGAGTGCCATGGTGACTCCTTCGACTTCAAGGAGATCATCGAGGCCCAGTAATGTCCGTGACAGGGGGAAGGATATTCTCCTTCCCCCTGCCTTTTTTTAGACAAAAGCCTCTACTGCGACTTTAGGAGTGATAAGATTATGTTTTTACAACAGTTGGTGACGGGCATTTCTGTTGGCGGTATCTACGCGCTGCTGGCAACAGGCTACTCCCTGATCTACAGTCTGCTGGACTTCTCGAACTGGGCCCACGGCGAATTCGCCATGGTCAGCGCTTATGTCGCCATCGTCCTGTCCAACATCATGGGAATGCCCTTTGTTCTCGCCGCCATCGGCGGCATGATGGGCGGCGCACTGGTGAGCTTTCTGTGCGAGCGCCTTGCCTATCGCCGTATCCGCCGCAATGGCGCCCCCAATATGTTCCTGATGATCGCCGCCATGGGCCTTTCCAATATGTTCCAGCAGGCGGCCAACCTGATCTTCTCCGGTCAGTACCGGTCCTATCCCTTCAAGCTGCCGGTCTCCACCATTCAGGTGGCGTCCGCCTACATCGGTGTGCTGGATCTTGTGAGCCTTGGCATCACCGCCGTTATCATCGCCATTCTGGTGTACCTCATCAATAAGACGCAATTCGGACTCAATGTCCGTGCAATCGCCTGCAACGCCCACGCCGCCAAGGTCCTTGGCGTGAAGGTGGACCGCTGCATCGCCACGGTGTTCGTGCTGGCGGGCGCTCTGGCCGGTGTGGCCGGCGTTCTGTACGGAATGAAATATAATGTGTTCCCCACCATGGGCAACGTGGGCCTCAAGGCGTTCATCGCCTCCGTTATCGGCGGCCTCGGCAGCGTGCCCGGTGCCATTGTGGGAGCTATCATTCTGGGCGTGATCGAAACGTTTGTCTCTGCGTTCGTCAGCTCCAGTCTCCGTGATTTTTTCTCCTTCGCACTGCTGATCGTCCTTCTGCTGGTCAAGCCCAGCGGCCTGTTCGGCGTGGACGTGCAGGACAAGGCATAAGGGGGGCAGAGGAATGCTTGCATTATTTAACAGTATCAACAGCGCCGTGTGCGGCGCACTGGGCATCAATACCTATTTGCAGGGCGTGATCATCATGGTGTGCATCAACACCATCGCCGTGTTGGGTATGTCGGTGCTGACGGGCTTCACCCGCCTGTTCTCCTTCGGCAACGCGGGCTTTATGTCCATCGGCGCCTACACCGCCGCCATTTTGACGGTGAAGTTCAACGTGAACTTCCTGCTGGCCATTATCTTAGGCGCTCTGTTCGCGGGCTTCATCGCTTTTCTGCTGGGTTCCATCACCCTGCGGCTGAAGGGCGACTATTTCCTTATCACCTGCCTTGGCTTCGGCGAGTGCGTCCGTGTGCTGTTCAACTACACAAAGAACATCACCGGCGGCTCTGCGGGCTATCCCGGCATCCCCGCGTATTCCAACGCGCTGTTCAGCCTTGTGTGCGTGGTGCTGGCGTTTTTCGCGGCGTGGCGCTTCATCCACTCCAAGTACGGCCGGAACCTGACGTCCATCCGTGAAAACGAGATGGCGGCCGAGGCCGTGGGCATCAACGCCTTCCGGGTCAAGCGGATGAGCTTCGTGTTCTCCGCCATCTATGCCGGCTGGGCCGGCGCGCTGTACGGCGGCTACCTTATGTACATCGTTCCCAGCAGCTTCAACCTTGCCAAGAGCTGCGAGCTCATCACCACCACCGTGATCGGCGGCCTCGGGTCCCTCACCGGCTCCGTGCTGGGCGCCATCATCGTCACGGTGCTGCCGGAGATCTTCCGTTCCCTTGCCAACTACCGTATGCTGCTCTACGGCATGGCCGTGGTGCTCATCATCCTGTTCAAGCCCAGCGGCCTGTACGGCTATAAGGAATTTTCCCTGAAGCGGACCATCCACTGGTTCCGCACGCTGCCGGCACGCCTGAGCGGCCGGAAGCAGGCTGAGACAACTGAGAAGGGGGGCCGCTGATATGGCAACACCAGTCCTTGAAATGCAGAATGTGGAGAAGAACTTCGGCGGCGTCCGCGCCATCGACAATTTCAGCGTGACGCTGGAGCCGGGAAAGATTCATGGCCTCATCGGCCCCAATGGCGCCGGTAAGACCACCATCTTCAACAACATCACCGGCATTTACGCGCCGGACAGCGGCAAGATCATCTTCAACGGCACGGATATCACCGGCAGCGCGCCCCATCGGGTGGCGCAGCTGGGTATCGGCCGCACGTTCCAGAATATCCGCCTGTTCTCCAACCTCTCTGTTTTGAGCAACGTGGTCATCGCCAGCAATCTGGACGCCACGTACAATCTGGCCGACGCCATGTTCAAGACGAAGAAGTACAAGGAGCGGGAGAAGCATCTGGAGGAAAAGGCCATGGACCTGCTGGAGGTGGTGGGTCTTGCGGACAAGGCCAACGAGCAGGCCAGCTCCCTGCCCTACGGTCACCAGCGCAAGCTGGAGATCGCCCGCGCCATGGCGCTGGAACCCAAGCTGCTGCTGCTGGACGAGCCGGCCGCCGGTATGAACGCCGAGGAGTCCGCGGAGCTGGTGAGCTTCGTGCGGCAGATTCGGGACCGCTTTGATATTACCATTTTGATGATCGAGCACCACATGGACGTTGTCTCGAACCTGTGCGACCATGTGACGGTGCTGAACTTCGGCAAGACCATCTGCGTCGGCACGCCGGAGGAGGTCAAGAGCGATCCTGAGGTCATCAGAGCCTATCTGGGAGGAGAATGATCATGGCATTGTTGGAAGTCAAAGACTTAACGGCGGCCTACGGCGGCATCCAGGCGCTGCGGGGCGTGTCCTTAACGGTAGAGGAAGGGCAGATCGTGGCCGTTCTGGGCGCCAACGGCGCCGGTAAATCCACGCTGCTCAAGTGCATCTCCTCCGTGATGAAGCCCACCGGCGGAACCATTGAATTTTTAGGCAAGCCTGTTTCCCAGAAGCCCTACGAGGTTGTGGAAGCGGGACTTGTGCAGGTGCCGGAGGCCCGGCAGATCTTCGCCAAGCTGACGGTGGCGGAGAATCTGCGGGTGGGCAGCGGCCTTAGAAAGGACGCCGATGGTATCCGGCGGGATATGGAGCGGGTGTATACCATGTTCCCCCGCCTGAAAGAGCGCGAAAAGCAGTACGGCGGCCTGCTCTCCGGCGGCGAGCAGCAAATGCTGGCCATCGGCCGGGGCATCATGGCCAAGCCGAAGCTGATGATGCTGGATGAGCCCTCTCTGGGCCTTGCGCCCGTCATCGTGACGCAGGTGTTCGACATTATCAAGGAGATCAATAAAGAGGGCATGGCCATCATGCTCATTGAGCAGAACGCACAGAAGGTTCTGGAGTTCTGCAATCAGGCCTACATCATGCAGGTGGGCAAGGTGGCCATTTCCGGCCGGGGCCGGGATCTGTTGGAGGATAACGCCGTTGCCGCGGCGTATCTGGGCGACTAAAAAATTACAGACAGCTTTGGAGTCTAAAGCTTCAAGCTTCATTGTGATATACGGACGAAGGAGACTTGGAAAATCAACTCTCATCAGAAGAGTGTTGAAAGATGGAGACATTTACTTTGAAGCCAACCTAAGCGAGAAAACTACCCAGCTAAGTCTGTTGGCACGCACCATAGGCACGGAATATCCGGGCTTCGACAGCCCTGTGTATTCTTCCTGGGAAGACATCATCATGGCTTTCAACTACCGTTGCAAGGAAAACGCAACACTTGTCTTGGACGAGTTCCCATATCTAGTTCAGAAAGATCCAGCATTACCTTCTACTCTACAACGAATCCTCGATAGGCGTATTACCGGAGTAAATGAATTGCGCTGCAACATCATCATCTGCGGCTCTTCACAGAGAATGATGCACGGTCTCTTACAAGGTTCAGAACCTCTTTATGGCAGAGCCGACCGTATTTTCATCCTACGTCCTGTCAAGTTGCCTTGGTGGCAAGAAATCATCAACACCTCAGCCAAGGAACTTGTAGAAGAGTACTCTATATGGGGAGGAGTCCCTCAGTACTGGAGTCAACGAGAAAGATTCTGCTCTTTGGACGAAGCCATTCAAGAACTGATATTAGACGAAATGGGAAATCTCTATGACGAGCCTGCCCGTCTGTTTATGGATGAGGTATCAGATATCGCACCCTATTCATCTATCATGCTTGCGGTGGGTAGTGGAAAGCAGAAGTATTCCAGCATTTCTGATGCTCTTGTCAAGACTACGGCAGAGCTTGCCAAACCGATAAAAATTCTGACTGAAATGACGGCTCCCAGCACGGCCAGCGGCAGGGAAGCCCGGTGTACCAGCATCCGGTAAAAGCCGGAGGCCGTCACCGCCATGGCCCCCACTGCCACCAGCGTCCGGAGAGGAACGCCCCAGCGAAAGACTATCCCGGTGGTGCGTCCCACCGCCAGTAGGTTCATCCCCGCAATAAGCGCATAGCAGAGCAGTGTTCCCACGGCGGCGCCCCGGATGCCCCAAGCGGGGTCCGACACCAGCCGGTAGCTGACAGCGATTTTCACCGCCCCGCCGGTGAGCAGCGTTACCACCGGGATGTGCTCGTGGCCCCATGCCTGCAAAATACCGCCGGAGACCACCATCAGGCACACGCACACGGCAGCCAGCCCCAGCACCCGCAGGTGATGGGCGGCGGCAGCGGCGGTCTGCACCTGAGCGGGGTACAGCAGCCGCAGGACAGGCCCCGCCAGAACGGACAGCCCTATCCCCGACGGCAGCGCCAGCAGCAGTGCCATCCGCAGGGCGGTGCGGGTGTGGCGGCGGGCCGTCCGCCGGTCGCCCTGTCCCAGCGCTCCGCTGATGGCCGGCACCAGACTGACGCTGATGGGATAGAGAAAGGAGGGCGGCAGGGAGAACAGCGTCAGGGCGAAGGCGTACTCCCCGTATTGCCGGTTGGCCTCCTCCAGCCCCAGACCCAACCGGCTCTGGAGGGCATCCATGGCCACGGACTGATCCAGCAGGGTGATGAAGCTCATGCCTCCGGCTCCCAGCGTAATGGGAACGCCGATCTTCAGCAGCTGACCCAGCACCTCCCGCCGGGAAGGTGGAGTGTCGCTGCCCATGCAGGAGGGCAGCCACCGCAGGGTCAGAACCAGCAGTGCCAGCAGTGAGCCTACGGTCACACCTGCCATGGCCCCGGCGGCCCCGATCTCCGGGGAGACGCCCCGGACAGTCAGGAGATACCACGTAAGGCCCAGCCCCACCACCAGCTTCCCGGCGGATTCCACCACCTGACTGACGGCGGTGGGCAGCATCTGCCCCTGCCCTTGGGTGTAGCCCCGGATGGCGGACAGCAGACACACCGCCAGCAGCGCCGGGGCCAGTACCCGGATGGAGGGGGCCGCCAGCTCATTGTGCAGCAGGCCCGACAGCTGCCGGGGAAAGGTCAGCATCACACCGCTGCCCACCAGCCCCAGCGCCAGAAATAACGCCAGCGCCACATGGAAAATGCGCCGCTGCCGCCGGGGTCTGCCCCTGCTCTGGGCGATGAGACGGCTCATGGCCAGCGGCAGACCGGCGGTGGAGAGGGTCAACAGCACGCCATAGACGTTGTAGGCCGCCTGAAAGCAGCCCATGCCCCGGCTCCCCAGCAGGTTGCCCAGAGGGATCTTATACAAGGCCCCCAGCAGCTTGCTGACCGCTACCGCCGCCGTCAGCAGGGCGGCACCCCCCAGAAAGCCCATGTACCCTCCCGTCCGGGGATGCTCATCCCCTCATGTTCTCATGGAATTGACGGAAGGCGGAGAGATTTTCCTCCAGCTTTTCGCTTCTCTGGATGTATTCTGTGGGGTACTTGGTGTGAAATACCCGCTCGATGCGCTGATGCACCGGATCCACCATCTTGGTGGACCCACCGGCCCCCAGCGAGAGGATGCTGTGCAGCTCCTCCATGATGTAGATATTATACAGCCCCTCGGCTCCGGATATGCACCATCCGGTGTTTTCAAAGCTGCCGGACATATATTTTTGCCGGTACAGGTAGTAGGGGTGGAAGTCCGCCTGCCGGAGGGCGGCGTTGGCGTAGTCCAGCATTTCCCCCACCGCCTCCGCCGAGGGGATGGTGAAGTTCTCCAGCAAAATGCGGCTTCCCTTTTTTAGGCTCAGGGTATGGACGGTGATGTTGTCGGCCCCGTAGGACAGGCACTTGTCCAGCGTCCGCCGGAAGCCCTCCGGCGTGTCCTCCGGCAGTCCGGCGATCAGATCCATGTTCACATGGGGAAAGCCCATGCCGGTGGCCAGTGCCATGGCCTCCTCCACGTCACGGGCCGTATGGCGGCGGCCGATGGCGGTGAGGACGTGATCCTCCAGCGACTGGGGATTGACGCTGATGCGGTCTACGCCGTGATCCAGCAGCACCTGCAGCTTCTCCCGGTCGATGGTGTCCGGTCGTCCGGCCTCAATGCAGTATTCCACGCAGCCCGACAGATCGAAGCTGCGATTCAGGTGGGTCAGCAGCCGGTCCATCTGATCGGCGGAGAGGGTAGTGGGAGTACCGCCCCCCATGTAGAAGGATTTGATGTGCAGCCCCGTCTCCTCCACCATTCGGGCGGCGTCGGTGATCTCCCGGTGCAGCACCTCCAGATACGGCTCCACCAGTCCCAGCGTCCGCTCCACGGACTGGGACACAAAGCTGCAATAGGCGCAGCGGGTGGGGCAGAAGGGGATGCCAACATACAGGGAGATATCCTCCGGGCGCAGGTCCGCCTTGGCTCTGCGGGAGGCCTCCGCCGTCTCGATACACAGGCGCCGGCGCTCCGGCGAGACGAAGTAGGTGTCCCGCAGGACCCGGTCCACCTGCCGCTCCGTCATGCCCTCCTCCAGCATCCGGGAGGCCAGCTTGCCGGGGCGGATGCCCGTCAGCGCCCCCCAGCTGGGGGTGATGCCGGTGATCTCCCGTGCCGCCTTGAAGAAGCTTAGCTTCACCGCCTTCTGGCGAAGGCGCTCCGCCTCATACTCCGTCAGCTGCGGGTCCACGGCGGTCCGGGAGATGCCACGGGCCGTCCGGCCGTGGTAGGTGATGGTGGTGACGGCGGTGTTATAGCGGGGGGAGCGGCTCAGCGTCACCAGCGCATGATCCTCCCCATCCTCCGCCGGCTCATAGACCGGCCGTTCCTCCGGGAAAAAAGCCAGCAGACTCTGCTCCACGGCGTACCGGTCGTCGTGACCACGAAAGATCAGCTTCATGGCACCCCTCCGTCACAGGGAGAGCCGCCGGGTCATAAAGGGGTTCACCCGGCGCTCATAGTCCAGCTCCGTGGCCCCCTCATGGCCGGGATAGACCTTGTAGTTGCCGGGCAGCGCCGCCAGCCGGTCCAGCGAGGCCAGCATGGCCTTGGGGTCGCCGCCGGCGAAGTCTGTGCGGCCGCAGGAGCCACGGAACAGGGTGTCGCCGGAGAACATCACGTCCCCTACCAGCAGACATACGGAGCCCTGGGTGTGGCCCGGCGTCTCCATGACACGGATGGTGAGGCTGCCCAGCGTCAGGGTGTCCCCCTCCTTGTAGTAGCGCTGGTTGTGCTCCGGCAGGCGGGAGAACATCATATCCATGTGCTTGGGCGGCTGGTCGGTGACGTCCTTCTCGTGGATGTACACCGGCACGTCGGGGTATTTCTCCAGCAGAGGCCGGACGGCGGTGGTGTGGTCAAAGTGACCGTGGGTCAGCAGGATGTACTCCAGACGGCAGCCGGAGCGGCTGACCATGTCGGCCACCTGCTCCGGCTTGTCACCGGGATCGATGAGGGCGCAGACCCCGGTCTCCTCGTCGCACAGCAGATAGCAGTTGGTGGAAATAAAGCCCACCCGGATGGAATCGATTTTCATGGGATATTCTCCTTTATCAAGCATCGCTGGGATGTGAATGGTCGTGTAGAAGATAGCGTGGGGATCGCATAGAGAAAAAACAGCCAAGCAGAGCCGGGATATACTCCGCCGATGGAGCATATTGGTCAGCTGGAGAGCTGGTCGGTGTCTACGATCAGGGTCAGGGGGCCGTCGTTGACGGACTGGACCAGCATATCGGCACCGAATTCGCCGGTCTCAGTGTGGAAGCCCTTTTCCCGGCACAAGGCCACGAATTTTTCATACAGGGGGATGGCCACCTCCGGCCGGGCGGCGGCCAGAAAGTCCGGACGGCGGCCCTTGCGGCAGTTGCCGTAAAGAGTGAACTGGGATACCACCAGAATTTCGCCGCCCACCGTCTCCAGACCACGGTTCATCTTGCCGTCCTCATCCTCAAAAATACGCAGGCCCACCAGTTTGTCCGCCAGCTTCACGGCTTGGGCCTCGGTGTCCTCATGGGTGATGCCCAGCAGGATCAGAAAGCCCTGTCCGATCTGGCCGATGGTCTTGCCGTCCACGGCAACGGAGGCACTTTTTACCCGTGTCAGTACAGCTCTCATGGAATATAGTCTCCTTTTTCGACAATATATACGATGATTTTGATGAGTTGGAGCGATTTCGAGGGAGTGTCAACCGATTTTCACGTCGCAATGCGGCTGGAGATCGGTAGACACGACCATTACGATATTCGGGAGCATACATTACTTTAATATCATATTCCTCCCCTTCCTCACGGAACTGGGAAGCCGTA
>ENA-UPWM01001563-UPWM01001563.1-human-gut-metagenome-genome-assembly--contig:-NODE-1563-length-10032-cov-6.296836_pt1 | contig 10032 bp, 5 predicted proteins | sample MGYA00250051_ERZ773379 | MGnify/ENA primary metagenome ERZ773379 (study PRJEB29103, sample SAMN06112020) | human gut metagenome | biome: human gut; feature: ankylosing spondylitis patient; material...
CACCTTGTTTTCCTATTACTTCTATTATAAAAGTAGTGGCACTTATTTCTTCCTGCTTGGACTGGTGACGGTCTGTGACTTTTTCATTGCACGCTTGATGGCACGCGAGGCTATTCCCTGGCTACGTAAGGCATGGGTTGTGTTGAGTCTGTTCATCAATTTGGGATTGTTGTGTTACTTCAAGTACACCAATTTTCTGGGCGAAACTTTTGCCTCGCTGACGGGAGGCACGTTCACGACAATGGATATTTTCCTTCCGGTGGGCATCTCTTTTTTCACTTTTCAGTCGTTGAGCTATACGATAGATGTGTACCGTCGCCAGATAACGCCTCTGACCAGTTTGTTGGATTATGCTTTTTATGTTTCTTTCTTTCCCCAGTTGGTGGCGGGTCCTATTGTACGTGCCCGTGATTTCATTCCGCAAATCCGCCGCCCGCTGTTTGTCTCCAATGAGATGTTCGGACGTGGAATCTTCCTCATCGTGAGTGGGCTCTTCAAGAAAGCGGTTATATCGGACTATATCAGCGTTAACTTTGTAGAGCGTATTTTTGATAATCCTACTCTTTATTCGGGGGTGGAGAATCTGATGGGTGTTTATGGCTATGCCTTGCAGATTTATTGCGACTTCTCCGGTTACAGTGATATGGCTATCGGCATTGCCTTGTTGCTGGGCTTCCATTTCAATATCAATTTCGATTCCCCTTATAAGTCCGCTTCCATTACGGAATTTTGGAGGCGGTGGCATATTTCGCTTTCCAGCTGGTTGCGCGATTACCTTTATATTTCTTTGGGAGGCAACCGGAAGGGGAAAATCCGCCAATATGCCAATCTCATCATTACCATGTTCCTGGGCGGCTTGTGGCATGGCGCTTCGTGGAATTTTGTACTTTGGGGAATGATGCATGGCGTTGCGCTTGCAGCCCATAAGTTCTGGATGACGCTTACCGGGCGTAAGAAGGGGACGGAGAGCCATGGCATCCACCGCTTCTTCGGAGTGCTTGTCACTTTCCATTTTGTTTGTTTCTGCTGGATATTCTTCCGTAATGCGGAGTTCTCCACATCAATGGATATGCTGAAGCAGATATTCACTACTTTCCGTCCGCAACTCTTCCCGCAGCTGGTAGAGGGTTATTGGGAAGTGTTTGCACTGATGGCATTGGGCTATCTGCTGCATTTTGTGCCCGACAGTTGGGAACGTGCTTGCACAAAAACAGTAATCCGCCTCCCCTTGTTGGGAAAGGCGGTACTGATGCTTGCTGTAATCTATCTGGTCATTCAGATGAAAAGTTCGGAGATACAGCCGTTTATCTATTTCCAGTTCTGATTACTTCTTCTCGGTCGCTGTGGAGTCTGCCTGCTGTCGGAAGGGTTCCCGGTAGTTGAGCCCGTCTCTCCGGTAGAGGCCGATGAGTCCGGCCAGTCGGGTAGTGAAGTTTGTATAATCTTTCTTTTCCAGTTGTGTCCATTGTACTTCGGCAAGGGCGGCCATACGGGGGAGAACCATATACTCTACCTGTTCGCTGGTCGGGATGTATTCTGTCCAAAGGTTGGCTTGTGTGCCGAGTATGTGCTTGGCTTGTTCTTCGGTCAGTGAGGCGGTAGGATTCAGACTGTATACTTTCTCCAATGGGACAAAGCCTCCGATGGCAAATGGTTCGTGCCGGGTATCCTCACTTTGGTAATAATCAAAGTAGCAATAGTCATTGGGTGTCATTATCACGTCGTGTCCCAGTTGGGCCGCCTTGATTCCTCCTGCCGAGCCACGCCATGACATAACAGTTGCGTTGGGGGCGACGTCGCCTTCCAGAATCTCATCCCAGCCGATAATCTGGCGTCCTTTACTATTGAGGAGCTTTTCGATACGTGTCATACAATAGCTCTGCAGACGGTCTTCGGCAGTATGGTTCTTGTCGGCTTTCAATTTTTCGGTTCTGATACGTGCCTGGCATTTGGGACACTTTTCCCAACGGGTGCGGGGAGCTTCGTCACCGCCGATGTGGATGTATTTGGAAGGGAATATGTCAATGATTTCGGCCATGACATCTTCGAGGAACTGCATGGACTTTTCGTTGCCGATGCACAGCACATCTTCGAATACGCCCCAACGTGGGCACACTTCATACGGTCCACCGGTACATCCCATTTCGGGATAGGCGGCCAGTGCGGCAAGCATGTGTCCGGGCAGGTCTACTTCGGGGATGACCGTGATATAGCGCTCCCCGGCATATTTTACGATTTCTTTGGCTTGCTCCTGCGTATAGAAACCGCCATACCGGGTGTTGTCATACTCTTCGGTGTTCCGGCCGATAACGGTACGGTCGCGCCAGGCGCCAATTTCCGTCAGCTTGGGATACTTCTTTATTTCTATTCTCCAGCCTTGGTCTTCGGTGAGGTGCCAGTGGAAGGTATTCATATTGTGAAGTGCCAGCAAGTCTATGTATTTTTTTACGAACTCAATGGGAAAGAAGTGGCGGCCCACATCGAGGTGCATGCCCCGGTAGCTGAAGCGGGGTTCATCCTGGATGCTGCCGGCAGGCAATAGGATAGAGGTGGCTTTGGTTTCGGCGGGGATTGATTTACGCAGGGTTTGTATACCGTAGAACACCCCGTTCTCGGTCTGTCCGTTTAGGGTCACCCGGTCGGCTTTGACGGTCAGCACATAGCCTTCCCGGTTGCCGATGGCCGGATCCAGTCCCAATGTGATGGCGCCTTTGGGCGCTTCGCTCCCCGGGGCAAGGGCTTCTGTCTGGAGGGTGTGGCCGGTGGACTGGCTGATGTATTCGGCCAAAAACTCGGCATTGCGTTTCAAAAGTTCATTGTGTTCGGGGTAGGCGATGATGGTACCGTCATTCAGGTTGAAGGGGGATTCCTGACTCAAGGCAACCTCCTGGGGCAGGGGAATGACTTGATAGTTGGCTGTTGTTTCTACTCCGCATGAAGAGCAGGCCAGGATGAGAGTGCCTGCAAGGAGCATGTGTGTAAGTTTTCTCATGGTATTGAACTGATTAAATTAGTGTCTGACAAATATACTAAAAAAATACTAAAGAGGCAGAGGAGAAGGGGATAAATGCATGCTCATACCTCAGTTCTTCTTTGCTCTGTACTCCTTGGGTGACATTCCCGTGTGTTTCTTGAAATATCGTCCGAAGAAAGACTGGTCGGGAAAATGATATTTGTCGGCAATCTCTTTCAGTGACATGCCGGTGGATTGCAGTGCCATTTTCAGTTCCAATATCAGGTTTTCGTCAATGATTTCTTTGGCAGAATCTTCTGCCACTTGTTTGGTGATGGCAGATAGGTAGCGGGTCGAAATGCAGAGTTGGTCAGCATAAAAAGCGACATCCCGCTGGGTAGTACAGTACGTATGTACCAGATTTATGAACTTTTTGAACAATTCTTCTTTCCGGTTACTGCCATTGATTTGCTCTTCCGTAAAGTAACGTTGAACCTTGTCGTAGGTGTCGAGAAAGAAAATTTGCAGCAGGTTTTGTGCAATGGCTTCGCGATACAGATTTTCAGAATCGCGGTAGATGGCATTGCTTGCCGTGATGAGTCCTGTGATAGCACGAACCGGTTCGTCTTCGGTATGCGTATAGCATGCATTCTCCTTTATAAAATGTATGAAGGGCGGCTCTAAACGGAAGCATGCCGTCTTGAACATTGTCTCGGAATAGGCAAAGAAGTCCACCAGGAAATCTTTACTCGCACTTGTCAGTGAAATAATGGAACTTGGAAGCAGCGTAATGTGCGTATTGGGTACAATATGATATTTTCTTAAATCTATTGTGATATTTGCTTCTCCACGGGTGCAGAACATCAGTGCTCCATTGTTCATTTTCAGAAGACGTTCCCGGAAGAATTCCAGCTTGTCTGTTCCGGCTCTGAACGTTTCTTGTTTGGTAGTCAGTAATGGGTTCATATGTTAGATTGCTTATGATTTGCGGTTACAAAGGTACGAGTTCTTTTTGGATTGTTAAATGGCATGTTCCGAAAATGAACAGTCGTGTACCTTCAATGAAACAAATGGTTGTTCAAAAACGGCATACCTTTGCTGCCGGCTTAAAAAATAAAAGATAAAGCCGGCGTATTATTTTTTTTAAGATAAAGAGTATGATAACAAAAAAGAGTATGATGAAACAGATGATGACCGTCATCTGTAGTGCAACACTGGCAGCCTGCGGCAGCGCGCCTGTCGTGCAACCCCAGTCGGAATATCAGGTGATGACTATTTCGACTACCGACAAAGAACTGCAGACAATTTATTCCGCAGCCATCCGCGGACGGCAGGACATTGACATCTATCCGCAGGTGTCCGGTACACTCACCAAACTTTGTGTGGAGGAAGGACAGACCGTGCGTCGGGGGCAAGTCTTGTTTATTATCGACCAGGTGCCCTATCTGGCAGCCTTGCGCACAGCAGAAGCCAATGTGGAAGCTGCCCGTGCCGGCGTGGCCACTTCGCAACTGACATATGACAGCAAGAAGGAGCTTTATGCCCAGAAGGTGATTTCCGAGTTTGACTTAAAGACTTCCTACAACAGCCTGCTGACAGCGAAAGCCCAGTTGGCCCAAGCCGAGGCGCAGCAGGTGAATGCCGCCAATAACCTCTCTTATACAGAAGTGAAGAGTCCGGCAGATGGAATGGTAGGTACGCTCCCTTATAGGGTGGGGACGTTGGTCAGCGCCAGTTTGCCCAAACCACTGACGACCGTATCCGATAATTCTAATATGTATGTCTATTTCTCCATGACAGAGAATCAGTTGCTTGACCTCACCCGCCGCTACGGCTCCAAGGATAAGGCGCTGGCAGAGATGGACTCTATCGAATTACAGCTCAATGACCGTTCTGTCTATCCGCAAGAAGGTAAGATAGAAACTATCAGTGGTGTAATTGATACCTCTACGGGTACAGTCAGTCTGCGTGCCGTGTTCCCCAATAAAGAGGGATTGCTGACCAGTGGCGGTTCGGGCAACGTCATCATCCCGGTACGGAAAGAGAACTGCATCGTTGTTCCCCAGAGTGCCACTTACGAAGTACAGGACAAGGTCTATGTATATAAGGTAGTTGACGGCAAGGCGCAATCAGTTCCCGTGCAAGTGACCCGTGTGAATGGAGGTCAGGAATATATCGTAGAGAGTGGCTTGAAAGTGGGGGACACAATTGTGGCCGAAGGCGTGGGTTTGCTGCGTGAAGGTACCTCCGTCCAACCCAAAACGAATGAATGATAATTTTTAACCGATAGAATATGAACCTCAGAACTTTTATAGAACGCCCCGTTTTTTCGGCAGTCATCTCCATTACGATTGTCATTCTGGGCATCATCGGATTGTTCACCTTGCCCGTTGAGCAATATCCCGACATTGCGCCGCCCACCATCATGGTGAGCACCACTTACTATGGTGCCAGTGCGGAAACCCTTCAGAAAAGTGTTATCGCTCCGTTGGAAGAGGCCATCAACGGTGTGGAGGACATGACTTACATGACTTCTACCGCCAGCAATGCAGGGTCGGTTTCCATTACTGTTTACTTCAAGCAGGGTACAGACCCGGACATGGCGGCGGTCAATGTGCAGAACCGTGTGTCCAAAGCTACGGGGCAGCTTCCTGCCGAAGTAACCCAGGTGGGTGTCACCACCAGCAAGCGGCAGACCAGTATCTTACAGATGTTCTCTTTATATAGCCCTGATGACAGCTATGACGAGAACTTTCTTGCCAACTATATCAGTATCAATCTGAAGCCGCAGATTCTCCGTATCTCCGGTGTGGGCGATATGATGATTATGGGTGGTGACTACAGCATGCGTATCTGGATGAAACCGGATGTCATGGCGCAGTACAAGCTGATACCTTCGGATGTGACGGCTGTGCTGGCAGAGCAGAATATCGAATCGGCCACCGGGTCGTTTGGTGAGAACTCGGATGAGACGTATCAATATACCATGAAATATACGGGACGCCTCATTACTCCTGAGGAGTTCGGCGACATCGTCATCCGTTCTACCGAAGACGGCGAGGTGCTGAAACTGAAGGACATCGCCGATATAGAGCTGGGTAAGGACAGTTATGCCTACAAAGGTACCATGGATGGACATCCCGGTATCTCCTGCATGGTGTTCCAGACCGCGGGCTCCAATGCCACGGAAGTGAACCGGCAGATTGACCGGCTCCTTGAAGAAGCACGCAAGGACTTGCCGAAAGGCGTGGAGCTTACCCAGATGATGTCCAGCAACGATTTCCTCTTCGCCTCTATCCACGAAGTGGTGAAAACGCTGATTGAGGCTATTATCCTGGTTATCCTGGTGGTTTATGTCTTTTTGCAAGACATCCGCTCTACGCTGATTCCGCTGGTAGGTATCGTTGTTTCACTGATTGGTACGTTTGCTTTCATGTCCGTTGCCGGATTCAGTATCAATCTGATTACGCTGTTTGCGCTGGTATTGGTGATTGGTACGGTGGTGGATGACGCCATTGTCGTGGTGGAGGCGGTGCAGGCACGGTTTGATGTGGGCTATAAGTCCTCCTACATGGCAAGTATCGATGCGATGAAGGGCATCAGCAACGCGGTTATCACTTCTTCACTGGTGTTTATGGCGGTGTTTATTCCGGTATCGTTCATGGGAGGGACTTCCGGTACGTTCTATACCCAGTTTGGGCTGACGATGGCGGTGGCCGTTGGCATTTCGGCGATTAATGCGTTGACACTCAGTCCCGCACTTTGTGCCTTGCTGCTGAAGCCTTATATCAATGAGGACGGAACGGAGAAGAATAATTTTGCTTCGCGCTTCCGCAAGGCATTCAACACGGCTTTCGAGGCGGTGGTCGAGAAGTATAAGAAGATAGTGCTGCTGTTCATCAAGCGCCGCTGGCTGGGTTGGTCGTTGCTGGCACTTTCGGTAGTGCTGCTGGTATTCCTGATGAATACCACCAAGACCGGACTGGTGCCCGACGAGGACCAAGGAACGTTGTTTGTCAACGTTAGCACCGCTCCGGGTAGCTCGCTCAAGACGACAAATGACATTATAGACCGCGTGGAGAAGCGTCTGGAAGACCTTCCTCAGAAATTGCACTTGCAGAAAGTTGCCGGTTATGGTCTGCTGTCCGGGCAGGGAAATTCTTTCGGTATGATTATCGTGAAGCTGAAACCTTGGGACGAGCGTACGGCAAAGGAAGACCAGGTGCAGGCAGTCGTCAACCAGATATACGCTCGCACGGCGGATATTAAGGATGCTACAGTCTTTGCCATTGCTCCGGGTATGATTCCGGGCTATGGTATGGGTAATGCGCTGGACTTGAATGTGCAGGACAAGCAGGGAGGGGATATGAACACCTTCTTCCAGACCACCCAGCAGTATCTGGCGGCACTGAACCAGCGTCCGGAAATTTCGATGGCATACTCCACGTTCGATGTACGCTATCCGCAGTGGACCGTCGAGGTGGATGCTTCCAAGTGCAAACGTGCCGGGATTACTCCCGACCAGGTGTTGTCCACACTGTCGGGCTATTATGGCGGGCAATATGTCTCCAACTTCAACCGTTTCTCCAAAGTTTACAAGGTAATGATTCAGGCCGACCCGAAGTTCCGTTTGGATGAGGCTTCACTGAACAATGCCTTTGTGCGCATGTCCAACGGTGAGATGGCTCCGTTGAGCCAGTTCGTTACGCTGACCCGTTCCTACGGTGCCGAGTCCTTGAGCCGCTTCAACATGTTCAACTCCATTGCCGTGAATGCCATGCCTGCTGAGGGATACAGTACCGGTGACGCCATCCGTGCCGTACAAGAAACGGCGGAGATAGCCTTGCCGAAGGGATATGGCTATGACTTTGGTGGCATCACCCGCGAGGAAAGCCAGCAGAGTGGTACTACAGTCATCATCTTCGGTATCTGTATCTTGATGATTTACTTGATTCTGAGTGCGCTTTACGAGAGCTTTCTGATTCCGTTTGCCGTTATCCTGGCCGTTCCTGCGGGCCTGATGGGGTCGTTCCTTTTTGCCAGGATAGCCGGGTTGGAGAATAATATCTATTTACAGACGGGACTTATCATGTTGATAGGTCTGTTGGCAAAGACCGCTATTCTGTTGACGGAGTATGCCGCCGAGCGCCGTAAAGCGGGAATGGGGCTGATTGCTTCTGCCGTCAGTGCGGCAAAGGCGCGTTTCCGTCCCATCCTGATGACGGTACTGACGATGATTTTCGGCCTTTTCCCCTTGGTGGTTGCCACGGGTGTCGGAGCCAACGGTAACCGTTCATTGGGTACGGGTGTTGTCGGTGGTATGTTCATCGGCACATTGGCGCTGCTGTTCATTGTTCCTGTCTTGTTCATCAGTTTCCAGTGGTTGCAGGAGCGGCTTCGTCCTGCCCAATCCGTCCCGACGAGCGACTGGCAGATTGAGGAAGAGATGAAAGTAAGCCGGAAGGAGATAGAAGAATCACATTAGTACATTATCGCGTAACTAACATAAAAAAATAATGAAGAAACAATTCATATTATTAGCTGTCGCCGGCTTGGTACTGACCAGTTGCGGCATCTATACCAAATACCAGCGCCCGGAGGACATCACGACCGATGGACTTTATGGACACGATTTGGACGGGCAAAGTCTGGATAGCCTGAGTCTGTTTGCGGCATCGGACACTACCTCCATCGCTTCCCTTTCCTGGCGCGAGCTTTTTACGGACCCGCAATTACAGTCGCTCATCGAACAAGCCTTGCAAGGCAACACTGACCTGCTTTCCGCCCAACAACGTATCAAGGAGGCAGAAGCCACGCTGATGTCGGCCAAACTTTCGTACCTGCCTTCGTTTATGCTCACTCCGCAGGGTGGCGTCAGCAGTTTCGACAATTCCAAAGGCTCGTGGACCTATTCCGGCATTGCCTCGGCAAGTTGGGAAGTCGATATTTTTGGTAAGTTGACCAATGCCAAACGCCGTTCCAAAGCGCTCTACCTTCAAAGCTTGGAGTACGAACAAGCCGTCAGCACTTCGCTGATAGCTAATGTGGCCAATCTGTACTACACCTTGCTGATGCTCGACGAGCAATACCGCATTTCCGAAGAAACAGCCGCCAGTTGGCGCGAAAGTGTACGCACCATGCGAGCCATGATGGCTGCAGGCATGACGAACGAGGCGAGTGTCTCGCAATCCAAAGCCAACTGTCGTCAGGTGGAAGCTTCGCTGCTCGACCTCCGGCAGCAGGTAAAGGAAGTGGAGAACAGTCTCTCCATTCTGTTGGGCGATGTTCCGGGCACCATTGAGCGTGGCCGGTTGGCGGGGCAGGAGTTCCCGCAGGAACTTGCGGTGGGCGTACCTCTGCAACTGCTTTCCCGCCGTCCCGATGTGAAAAGTGCCGAACTCTCGCTGGCATCCGCTTTCTACAGCACCAATGCCGCCCGTTCTGCTTTCTACCCCTCCATCACCTTGAGCGGTACAGCTGGCTGGACCAACTCGGCAGGAAGCATGATTGTCAATCCAGGAAAACTACTCTTCTCCGCCATCGGTTCGCTGACACAACCCTTGTTCAACAAAGGGCTGAACGTGGCACAGCTCAAGATAGCCAAAGCACAGCAGGAAGAAGCCAGGCTCGCTTTTCAGCAAGCTTTGCTCAATGCCGGTAGCGAAGTGAACAATGCTCTGACCCAAGTGCAGGTAGCCCGTGGAAAGACGGAGCTCCGCGCAAGGCAGATAACTTCACTGGAAACTACCGTCTGCAGCACCCGGTTATTTATGCAATACGGCACTTCCACCTATTTGGAAGTGCTCACTGCCCAGCAGGGGCTACTCTCTGCCCAACTGACACAGGTAGCCGACCGCTTTGATGAAATACAAGGTATCATCAACCTCTATCAAGCCCTCGGTGGAGGGCGGGAGTAAAATATACTCTTTCTCATCTTCATTCTCTCGCCCCTCTATCAATCCGGCATTTCCTTTTTTTGTGGGAATCCGATGGTAGAGGGGCTTTCATATAAGCGGGCTATGGCAAAAAAACTACGGTTTCTTGCCGTCAAACCGGGAGAAACTTTATAACTTTGTGGC
>ENA-UPWM01001565-UPWM01001565.1-human-gut-metagenome-genome-assembly--contig:-NODE-1565-length-10029-cov-5.745579_pt1 | contig 10029 bp, 8 predicted proteins | sample MGYA00250051_ERZ773379 | MGnify/ENA primary metagenome ERZ773379 (study PRJEB29103, sample SAMN06112020) | human gut metagenome | biome: human gut; feature: ankylosing spondylitis patient; material...
TTGTGGAGAGTGTCAAGGAGCGAGGAGTCATTACTCCGGCTACCGTGCGTCAGAAAGAGGACGGCAGATATGAGTTGATTTCCGGTCACAGGCGAAAACGGGCTTGTGAGCTTGCCGGGTTTGAAGCACTCCGTTGCGAGGTCGTAGACCTTGACCGTGACGCCGCCACCGTCCTTATGGTGGAGAGCAATTACCAGCGGTCGCAGATACTTCCCTCGGAAAAGGCGTTTGCCTATAAAATGAGGCTTGAGGCTATGAAGCGACAAGCTGGCAGACCGAGCAAAGATAATTTAGTCCCAGTGGGACTAAATTTTTCACGAGTTGAGCTTTCCGAACAGAGTGGTGAAAGCCAAACGCAGATCCAACGCTATATCCGTCTGACAAACCTTGTGCCGGAGCTTCTTGACCTTGTGGACGAGGGCAAAATTAAAATGCGTCCTGCGGTGGAGCTTTCCTATTTGGACGAGGACAGCCAGCGGGCGGTGGTTGATGAAATCGACCTGAACCAATGCACCCCGTCCCACGATCAGACCATTCGTATGCGGAAGTTCTTCACAGATGGAAAGCTCACGCCAGAGGTGGTGTCCGCCATTATGGGCGAGGAAAAGCCCAACCAGCGTGAGAAGATTGTCCTGCGTGGGGACAAGGTGCGAAGTCTGATCCCGAAGAATATCCCCGTAAGCCAAACGGAGGATTATGTGGTCAAAGCACTGGAGCATTACAGCCGCTTTCTTCGTCAGCGGGCAGAGCGTGACAGCCGATAGGTACACGGAGTATGTTTCCTGCTGACCCCTTCCTCACACTCCAACCCCTGAGAACTACCAGACTATCCGAAATAAACTATCTCCTGATTTATCTTAATCTCTCTAAGTTAAATCTATCTAAGAGCAAACGGAGTTCGCACAATTCGGAAAACTGCGTTTTGGCGGTATGATAAAAAGTTGCGCTTCAAAACGCATCTTTGTCGGAACGGTTCTCATCGGGTAGAATGTTGACGAAGGGAGTGAAGCGTATGAAATCCAAAATCGCAGTTCTTTTTCTCATCGGTCTTTTGTGTCTGACCATGGGGTGCAGCAACACCTCGCATATTGCAGAACAGGCCGCCCCGGTTTCTTCTTCGGAGAGTAACAAAGCTCCCGACCAATCAGAAACGGCGCAGGCAGAAAAGAAAACGGAGGTTGATCGTCCCCAAAGCACAGAATCGCAAACGGATAGCCGTGCCGCAGAGTTCCCGGCAAGCGTATCGGAAAGTGACACCCAAACAACAGAGGTTCCCGATCAGGCTGACCACAGCACGGCAGTGCTGCCACAGCCAAGCGAACCTGAAAAGAAAACAGACGAGTCCGAACGCCGACCGGAAACCGCTGCCCCGACAGAAAAAGAACAGCCCACACCTCCGGCAACGGAAGAACCAAAACCAGTAGATCAACCACAACCCACAGAGCCTCCCAAGCAGGAACCCACAGAGCCGGCATTTGACATCAGCTACTGGATCAGTTTTGCTAAGAGCTATGCCGAGAGTGTCGGTCTTACGCTGAACAGTGAAGCGGTGTACTGCTGGGACAACCCCATTGATGCGGATGCCGGCTGTATCTATCTGGAACGGGACATACAATCCCGACTCAATCGCTATGCGGCAGATGCGGACATCACCGATGTGTGGGTCTGGTATGAGTCCGTCTCCGCTGGCAGTTATCTGATCTACATCGGATACGCATAAATCAAACATTTTGAAATCAGCATCGCAGCAATGCGGTGCTTTTTTCGTATCTACAAGGAGGTACGCAAATGAAAAAACTCTATCGCAGAAGCATTTCAGGGCTTATGGCGCTGCTGATCTGCTTCACAACCATTCTCGGCGGGGGTATCACCGCCTTTGCCGCTTCTTCTTCCGGCGAAGTGGCAAAATCCTATTCCATTGGTTTTCCTCGAAGCGGGGATGCCAACCTCGATTACAGCGGCACTTGGGGGCATGATGAGCTGCATTATATGAACGGCTGGACCTCCGGTGAGGCAACATGGATGACCACACTGCACACCATCGGTTCCTTCGATGGCCCTGCCTGCTACTGCATCGAGCCGGGGGTTCCCCGTCTACTAGAGAAAACCTATACAAGATACGGCGAGGATTATTGGAAGAACTATCCATCTGATTACAACAGCACGATTGATGCCGATACCATCAAGACACTGCTGGGCAGAATCATGCAGTATGGCTATCAGGGTGACTTGTCCCTCGACTGGCGCTCGCAGAATGAATCCGATGCTGACAAAATGGCGCACATGATGGCTACGCAGGTGCTGGTATGGGAAACGGTTGTCGGAGAGCGGGATGCAAACTTCAACCATGTTGACCCCGGCAGTGCTGATGCCGTGAAATCCGTGTACCGCACTTCTCACCCGCTGTATAGTCGATTCTCTGCTTACTACGACAGCATCGAAGCCAGCGTTCAGAGCCATACGGTCATTCCCAGCTTTATGAGCAAGACCCCCAACAAGGCGCAGACTGTCGAGCTGAAATGGGACGGTAGTCAATACACAGCTACCTTGACCGACAGCAATCATGTGGTATCGGACTATACCTTCAGCAGCAACCTGTCCGATATAATCTTTACGAGCAATGGCGACACACTGACCATTACCGCTAAGACTGCACCTGCGGAACCTGTGACCATCTCCGCCGGCAAGAACAATATTCGCAAGGGCGTTGTCGTATGGAGCGACGGTCACTATGGGCCTGACGGAACCATGCAGGATGCGGTCACTTACGCAGCCACCGTTATGGACCCCGTGCAGGCATTTCTCAATCTGAAGGTATCCTACGGTTCTGCCAAGATCGTCAAAACGAGCGAGGACGGCAAGGTGGACAACCTCACCTTTACCGTCACCGGCAACGGGGTCAATCAGACGGTCAAGACCAATGCAAGAGGTGAAATTCAGATCGACAACCTGATGCCCGGCGTTTACACCGTGACCGAAATGGACTACGACAAGTATGAGCCGCAGGAGTCCCGCCGTGTGACGGTGGTTTCCGGTCAGGTTTCTACCGTGACCTTCAACAACAAGCTCAAGCGTGGAGATTTGCGGATCGTGAAGTCCTCGGAGGACAATCTCAATGAGGGCGTGACCTTCCACCTTTACGGCACTTCACTCTCCGGCATTGCCGTAGACGAGTATGCCGTCACGGATGCAAACGGCGTGGCGAGCTTTGAAGATGTCCTCATTTCCGGTTCCACCCCCTACACCGTGGAAGAAGTGGACACTGCTGTTCGCTATGTCATTCCTGAAGCGCAGTCTGCGCCTATCAACTGGAATGAGGTCACGAACCGCAGCTTCCTCAATATTTTGAAGAAGTTTTCTGTGACCGTTACTAAGAGCGACGCTGAAATCGGCACGGCGCAGGGTGATGCTTCTCTTGCCGGTGCTGTTTACGGCATCTATAAGGGCGAAACCCTTGTGGATACCTACACCACCGACAAAAACGGGCAGTTCGTTACTAAGGAGTATATCTGCGATAACGACTGGACGGTGCGGGAGATCACACCCTCCGAGGGCTATCTGCTTGATACCACCGTCCATAAGGTCGGTGCAGAGCCGCAGCTTTATACCGTGGAGCATAATCAGACGGCAAATGATGTGACCGAGCAGGTCGCAAAGGGTAATATCGCCATCATCAAGCACACCGATAACGGCGAAACGCAGATTGAAACACCCGAAAGCGGAGCTGAGTTTGCCGTGTACCTGAAATCCGCAGGCAGCTACGAGGTTGCCGAGGACACCGAGCGTGATTATCTCACCTGTGATGAAAACGGCTTTGCCCAGACCAAGGATATGCCTTACGGCATCTACACCGTCCATCAGGTATCCGGCTGGGAAGGCAGCGAGCTGATGCCCGACTTTGATGTGTTCATCTCTCAAAACGGGGCGACTTATCGCTACCTTATCAACAACGCACCCTTTAACAGCTTCATCAAAATCGTGAAGCAGGACGCAGAAACCGGAAAGACCATTCCTTACGCCGGTGCGGGATTCAAGATTTATGACCCGGACGGCAACCCCGTAACAATGACCTTCACTTACCCGACGCCCACCACCATTGATGTGTTCTATACCAATGCAGAAGGTTCTCTTGTTACGCCGGAAAAGCTGCCCTTTGGAAAGGGGTACTCTATTGTCGAGGTACAGGCTCCCTACGGCTATGTCCTCGATGAAACGCCCGTGTACTTCGATGTCACGGAGGATAATTCCACAGAAGAAAGCGGGGTTACGGTAGTAAAAGTGGATAAGCCCAATATGGCACAGAAAGGCACCATCACGGTGGAAAAGACCGGCGAGGTGTTCTTTGGCGTTTCCGTCAGCGGGGGCGTGGACGAAAGCGGCAAGGAGCTGCCCACCATCTATCAGCCGCAGTATGAAAAGCGTGGACTTCCCGGTGCGGTATATGAGATTGTTGCCGCAGAGGATATTATCACCCCGGACGGCACTGTCCGAAATCAGAAGGGCGAGGTCGTGGACACCGTTACTACCGATGAAAACGGCACAGCAGTGAGCCGTGAACTCTACCTTGGCAAATATGAGGTGCGTGAGATCACAGCACCCCACGGGATGGTGCTCAACCCGGAGCCCCACTGCGTCGAACTTATCTACGCCGGTCAGAATGTTGCCGTAACGGAAACGGCGACTTCCTTTGAGAACGAGCGTCAGAAGGTGGAGATCAGCCTTGTAAAGTCCATCGAGCAGAATGAGCACTTCGGTATTGGCACAAACGGTGAAATGAAGAACATTTCCTTTGGGCTGTTTGCCGCCGAGGAGATCGTATCTGCCAGCGGCACTTCCATTCCCGCAAATGGTCTTGTTGAGATCATCTCTCTGAATGAGGACGGAACGGCGAAAATCAAGACCGACCTTCCTTTTGGAAGCTACTATGTGCAGGAGCTTGCTACCGACAGTCACTATATGCTGTCCGATACCAAGTATCCCGTTACCTTTGGGTATGCTGGTCAGGATACAGCGGTGGTGAAAATCGCTGTCAATGATGGGAATGCTGTTGAAAACAAGCTGATCTACGGTTCTGTTTCCGGTAAGAAGGTCGATGAAAACGGCGATTCCCTCGGCGGTGCGCTGATCGGACTGTTCCGCACGGATGACGGCGAGTTTACAAAGGAAAACGCTCTGATGACTACCGCTTCTGCTGAAGATGGTAGTTTTTCTTTTGAGAATATTCCTTACGGCACTTGGTATATCCGTGAGATCGAACAGCCTGCGGGCTTCGTGCTGGATGATACCGTCTATCCCGTCTCCATCGGCAAGGACGCTCAGGTGTTGGAAATCAAGATCGTCAACAAATATGTCCGTGGAAACATCCATCTGACCAAGGTGGATTCCGAATATCCTGACAATAAGCTGACCGGAGCGACCTTTGAGGTCTATAAGGACAGTAACGCAAACGGCAAGCTGGACGATGGCGATGAGCTGCTCGGCACACTGACCGAAAAGGAAATCGGGTCGTATGAGATGAAAGACCTGTTCTACGGTCGTTACTTCGTGAAGGAAACCAAAGCGCCGGAGGGCTTTGTCCTCGACACCGGCGTGTATGAGGTGATGATCGACACGGACGGAAAAACCTGCGAGGTGGAGAACAAGGCGGGCGTGGGCTTTATCAATGAAGCGATGCGAGGAAACCTGAAGATCGTCAAGACTTCCTCGGACGGCAAGATCAAGGGCTTTGCGTTCCGCATTACCGGCGCAAACGGCTATGACATTATCCTTGAAACCAACGACAAGGGCGAGATCGTCATTGAGGGCATCCGCATCGGGGATTACACCGTCTCCGAGGTGAGCAACTCCGCCTCTGCGATGTATGTCCTGCCTGCTGACAAGAAAGCGACGGTCAAGACCGGCTCTACCACCATTGTGGAGATGCACAATGTACTGCGTGATACGCCCAAGACCGGCGACGCCACTAATCTGCCACTGCTGTACGCACTTGCGGGATTGTCCGCAGTGGGCATTGCCGTGACAGCATTTGTTGGCTTTAAGAAAAAGAAGAAGGAGGGTAATGACTGATGGAGCCTAAAACCATCGTGGCTATCGTGCTGGTAGCCTTTATTATCGGCGGCTTTATCTTCTTGCAGGTAAGAAAGAAAAACAGGAAGTGAGCCAATCACCTATGGGGCGGAGCGATAAACTCCGCCCCTTTTCTACTACCCGAAGGAGGGAGAAAATGAACCGAATCAATACCGTTGAAAGCAGAGTGCTTCAGATCCTGCGGAATTCGCCGGAAACCCGTTATGAGGATATGAAGTTGTATTACCGCTACTACAACCGCTATGCCGATGATCTCCGTGCCGGCGAGCTGCCGCTGGAGGACTTGGCATACAACTACAAATCCTACGGACTGCCGTGCTTTGAGTCCATCCGCAGAGCGAGGCAGCGTGTACAGTCCCTTTTCCCCGAACTGTCTCGAAAGGAAGTCAGGGAGAGTGACGGCGGCGTTGTTATCGTCATCAATATTATTTGAGGTGGCGGTTATGAAAAGTGAAAAGCGTATGGTGGGCGATTACACCGTCCTGTGTGCCGTGAATATCGGCTCCCGTGAAATCATCCTTGCCGAAAACGAGCAGGACAAGAACGGCGAACGCTTCCTGTGCTGCTATGGGGAGCGCAACGACATCTTTCAGCGATACTCCGAATGTGCCGTTGGCGACGATTATATTGATGCGGCGCTGTTCTTTGCGGAGCGCATCAAGAGGGACGCTGAACTGTTTCGGTCAGAGGTTGAGAAGCTGGATATTCCCGTGACGGTTATTGCCGAAGCGGACTGTATCCCCGACCACTACAAAAATGACATCAACGGAAAGGTCATCGCTATCAACCCCGCTGTTCTCAAGCCGGAATACCGGCGAGCCGACCGGCAGCTTTATCTCGTAACGGGAGGCTTCGGCGCTTCGGCAAACAGCCGTGGCAGCGCTGTTTTTTGCACGAATCTCTATGACGGGAAACCGACCCGGTATGAGCGAATGGATGTGATGGGTGAAGTAAAAACGAAGCCATGCAGTGGAGTTATATGTGGGAAGCCACCAAGGATACTCAAAAGATAACTTATTCCTGCTCCGATGAGTATGGATCTGGTATCAATGCTCATGAAAACTACGACGTGATGTATGCCATAGCCAAAGGCCAGACAAAAGACAAGAACAACGGAGTAGTGAAATTTAACTTCAAGCATATTCTGTCACATGCTTCCGCGGCATTCAGGGCCTCGATGGCGGCTTTGCGCTCCTGATCCTGCCCGGCAAAGGCAGCGGCATCGTCCATGGCGCGGCGGATCTCCTGCTCGCTCAGGTTGGAAGACCCGGTGATGGTAATGCTCTGCTGTTTGCCGGTGCCAAGGTCACGGGCGCTCACCGTCACAATGCCGTTGGCGTCAATATCAAAGGTCACTTCGATCTGCGGCACACCGGCCCAGGCGCGTTTGATGCCCTTGAGGGTAAAGTTGCCGATAAGCTTATTATCCTTGGCGAACTCCCGCTCACCCTGCAGCACCTTGATTTCAACTGTGCTCTGGAACGGCGCAGCGGTGGTAAAGATTTTGGAATACCGGGTGGGAATGGTGGAGTTGCGGTCGATCAGATGGGTTGCCACACCGCCCACCGTCTCAATCGAAAGGGTCAGCGGGGTAACGTCCATCAGCAGCAGGTCCTGCCCGCCAGCAGCCAGGCCTTCGCCGCCAAGGCGTCCGCCCTGCACCGCAGCGCCAAGGGCTACACACTCGTCCGGGTTCAGCGTTTTGGACGGTTCCAGATCGATCATCCGCATGACCTTGGCCTGCACCGCCGGGATGCGGGTGGAACCACCTACCAGCAGCACCTGATCCAGGTCGTTGGCGGCCAGGTGGGCATCCCGCAGGGCGTTGCGCACCGGCAGGGCCGTGCGCTCCACCAGGTCGGCGGTCAGCTCATCAAACTTGGCGCGGGTCAGTTCCGCCTGCAAATGCATCGGGCCGTTGGGGCCAACGGTGATGAACGGCAGGTTGATTTCAGTATGGGTGGCAGCGGAAAGCTCTTTTTTGGCTTTCTCGGCTTCCTCCCGCACGCGCTGCATGGCAACGGGATCACGGGTCAGGTCTACCTGGTTTTCAGCGGCAAAGTTCCGCACCAGCCAGTCAGCCACACGAGCATCAAAGTCATCGCCGCCCAGATGGTTATCACCACAGGTGGCCAACACCTGCACAATGCCATCCCCGATCTGGATCAGCGAAACATCGAACGTGCCGCCGCCCAGATCATACACCATTACTTTCTGGGTCTTGCCGTTATCCAGGCCATAAGCCAGGGCGGCCGCAGTAGGTTCGTTGATAATGCGCTTTACATTCAGGCCCGCAATGCGCCCGGCATCTTTGGTAGCCTGGCGCTGGGCATCGTTAAAATAAGCCGGCACGGTGATAACGGCTTCTGCCACCGGTTCACCAAGATAAGCTTCTGCATCCGCTTTCAGCTTTTGCAGGATCATGGCGCTGATCTCCTGCGGGGAGAAGCACTTGCCGTCAATGGGAATGCGCTCATCACTGCCCATTTTGCGCTTAACGCTGGCAATGGTGCGCGGTGCGTTGGTGACAGCCTGGCGTTTGGCCGGATCGCCCACAAGGCGTTCGCCGCTTTTTGCAAAAGCAACGACCGACGGGGTGGTGCGCTGGCCTTCGGCATTGGGGATAACGGTTGGGCGTCCGCCTTCCACCACAGCCACGCAGCTGTTGGTTGTTCCTAAATCAATTCCGATGATTTTACCCATGTTGCTTTTGGTCCTTTCACACAAGCCGGCAACAGATACAGGGGTTCGCCAGCTTTTGTCACACAGGGAGCACCGCTAAGGCGCAAAACTCCGCCTTAGAGTGTAGCTGAAAGCAAAGAAAATGACAATTATTCCGCAAACACAAGCGGGATTTAAGGCGATACGGCATAATTCCAAGCTCCGATACAGTGAGCGAGGTATGTCAGCTGCTAAGTAAAAAGCGCAGATAATACTAGATGTATTATCGAGCATTTTTACAACGCAGGTGGCATACCGTAGCCGCCGGAGCGGTGCTTAAGCCGCAAGGCGGGAATTGTTCCGTATTGCCTCGTGGCAAAAGCCGCAGGAATTCTTTATGGATTCCAAGGTTTTCAACGCAAAATCCAGCTTTGGTTGTAGAAACAGGCTGAATTTTCGACTTTTCAGGTACACCTTATAGTTTGTTTACATTATTGTAGCGCGCAAAGTGCCGGAATGTGTTGCAAAATCGTAAACTCTTATCAGACAATCATCCAAATGTTGGGGTGTATCGTTGACGGACGGGGGCAACGGTGCTATATTCTTTAGTATACTAAAGAGAAGGAGGTTCCCGGACATGCAGGCATTTTCCAGCCATGACATTTTCCAAACGCTGTACCAGCAGATCATGTTGCTGGAATTAAAGCCCGGCTCCACCCTGCGGGAAAACGCATTGTGCGAGCAGTTCGGGGTTTCCCGCACGCCGGTGCGCAGCGTTTTGCAGGAGCTGCGCATTGCCGGGCTGATTGAAGTCACCCCCTACAAATCCACGCGGGTCACCCAGCTGGATTTTGACACTATCAGCCAGCAGATCTACCTGCGCAACGCGGTGGAGTCCGCCGTGATGACAGACTTTGCCGCTGCCTGCACCCCGTTAGTGCCGCTGCCAAAGTTAACTACATTGAGATAAGCCTCCAGAATTTCAGATTTGCTGTATCTTTTCTCAAACTCCAAGGCGCTGAAAATTTCTGTTACCTTGCGGGTAATGCTGACGTCATTCCGGTTGGTCAGGTTCTTAATGAGCTGCTGGGTCAAGGTGGAGCCGCCGCCCGCGCCGGAATTACCGCCGCCGGTAGCTAGGTTTAATATAGCGCCCCCGGTGCGAATCCAGTCCACACCCTTGTGGTCGTAGAAACGCTTGTCCTCAATAGCGATAATCGCGTTTTTCATCGCTTCGGGAATATTGTCGTAGTTCACCCAAATTCTGGTTTACCTAGCGTG
>ENA-UPWM01001567-UPWM01001567.1-human-gut-metagenome-genome-assembly--contig:-NODE-1567-length-10022-cov-17.924887_pt1 | contig 10022 bp, 10 predicted proteins | sample MGYA00250051_ERZ773379 | MGnify/ENA primary metagenome ERZ773379 (study PRJEB29103, sample SAMN06112020) | human gut metagenome | biome: human gut; feature: ankylosing spondylitis patient; material...
AAATGAGAATGGAATCAGAAAACCGCACGCAATAAGGAGGAAACTTCATGGCACTTCACGTTCTGGACGAAGCCAACCGCTGTCTGGGCTGCAAAAAGCCGCTGTGCCAGCAGGGCTGCCCCATCCACACCAACATCCCGGAGGTCATTCGGCTGCTCAAGGCAAACCAGATGGACGAAGCTGGCAGAATGCTGTTTGAGAATAACCCGCTGACCACCGTTTGTGCGTTGGTGTGCAACCACGAGAACCAGTGCGAGGGCCACTGCGTGCGCAACCGGATGCCCAGCCACGACCCGGTGCACTTCTCCATTATTGAGGACTACATTTCCACGACCTACGCCAACAAAATGACCGCCGGCCCTGCCCCCAAAAACGGCATGAAGGCGGCAGTCGTTGGCTCCGGCCCGGCGGGCCTGACCATTGCGGTGCTGCTGGCACGCTGGGGCTACGATGTGACCATCTTTGATGCCCGCGATAAGATCGGCGGCGTCATGCGCTACGGCATCCCCAACTACCGCCTGCCGGACAGCGTGCTGGACGATTTCCAGTACCGCCATCTGGAGCTGAAGGGCATCAAGGTGCGGCCCAACACCACCATCGGCAAGACCATCACCATCGATGATCTGTTCCGCGACGGCTACAAGAGCGTGTTCATCGGTGCCGGTCTGTGGAAGGCCAACGCCATGCATATCAAGGGCGAAACTTTGGGAAATGTAGCCTTTGGCATCGATTATCTGGCAAACTCCAAGGCGTTCCGTCTGGGCAGCGATATTGCCGTGATCGGCGTGGGCAACTCTGCCATGGACTGCGCCCGCACCGCCATCCGCAACGGTGCCCGCCACGTCACCTGCTATGCCCGCCGCGACGAGAGCTGCATCAGTGCTTCCGAGTACGAGGTGAGCTATGCAAAGCTGGAGGGCGTGGGCTTCCGCTTCTGCAAAGCACCGGTGGAGATCCGCGAGAACGGCCTGATCTGCCGCGATACCGTCAAGGGCGAAGATGGTAGGTTCACTCAGGTGGAGGGCAGTGAGATTTTCTACCCCCACACCGGCGTGATCGTGTCGGTCAGCCAGGGCTCGGAGAGCAACCTCGTCAAGACCACTACCGGCATCGAGACCAACCAGAAGGGTCTGCTCACCGTCAGCGAGGACGGCAGCACCACCCGCGAGGGCGTATTTGCCGGCGGCGATGCCGTGATGGGCGCACGCACCGTGGTGGAGGCGGTGGCTGTGGCCAAGAAGGTGGCCGAATCCATGGACGCCTACATGAAGAGCCTGCCCGCAGAAGAAGCAGCTGACCCCTATGCCAATATCCCGGTGTTCCAGACCCCCACCTCGGACGTGCTGGCAAAGCAGGAGATCTGACGAAATAAAGACAAACTTGGAAGAAACTGTAAAGCTTCTGCGTCTTTGCCGATCTTTGCCGCTCCGTTTGTTGACGGGGCGGCTTTTGCCTTGTATACTATTCATATACTTGCTTCTGATTTGTACAAACTGGATATAAAACGGTGAAAGGCGGTGGACGCTATCCTGAAAGCATCCCTCCCGAAACTGCGGGAAAAACTATTGGAAGCGCTGCAGGCAGTGCTGCCCATTGCAGCCATCGTGCTGGTGCTCTGCTTTACCATTGCGCCGGTGTCGCCCAGCATCCTGCTGTGCTTTTTGCTGGGGGCCGCCATGATCGTGGTGGGCATCATGTTCTTCACACTGGGCGCGGAGATGAGCATGACCCCCATGGGCGAGCGCGTGGGTGCGGTGATCACCAAAAGCCGGAAGCTGCCGGTGATCTTGGGCATCGGCTTTCTGCTGGGCTTCCTCATCACCATTTCGGAGCCGGACCTGCAGGTGCTGGCAAATCAGGTGCCCTCCATCCCGAACCGCACCCTTATTTTATCGGTGGCGGCGGGCGTGGGCCTGTTTCTGGTGTTTGCCTTTCTGCGTATGCTCATTGGCATCTCGCTGCCAAAGCTGCTGGTGCTGTTCTACGGCATGATCTTTCTTCTGGCGGCGTTTGTGCCCAAGGAATTTCTTGCTGTGGCCTTTGATTCCGGCGGCGTGACCACCGGCCCCATGACGGTGCCCTTCATCATGGCACTGGGCGTGGGTGTGTCAGCTATCCGCGGCGACCGCCACGCGGCGGATGACAGCTTTGGTCTGGTGGCCATGTGCTCCATCGGCCCCATTCTGGCGGTGCTCATTTTGGGCATCGTGTTCCGCGCCTCGGACAGCACCTATATCCCGCCGGTGCTGCCGGAGGTGAGCGACTCGGTGGAGCTGTGGCAGCTGTTCCATGTCAGCCTGCCTACGTATCTGGAAGAGATCGCTGTCTCGCTGCTGCCCATCATCGTGATGTTCGGCATTTTTCAATTTGTGGCTCTGCACATGGACTGCCGGTCACTGGGCCGCATTGCGGTGGGTCTTGCGTATACCTACGTGGGCCTTGTGCTGTTCCTCACCGGCGCAAATGTGGGCTTTATGCCCGCCGGTAATTATCTGGGTCAGGTGCTGGCCGGGCAGAGCTTCCGCTGGATCATCATTCCCATTGGAATGCTCATCGGTTACTTCATCGTCAAGGCCGAGCCGGCCGTCTATGTGCTGAACAAGCAGGTGGAAGAGGTGACCGACGGTGCCATTTCGGCCAAGGCCATGGGCACAGCCCTTTCGGCAGGCGTGTCCATTTCGGTGGGCCTTGCCATGGTGCGGGTGCTCACCGGCGTTTCCATCCTGTGGTTCCTCGTGCCGGGCTATGTGTTTGCCATCGGCATCTCCTTTGTGGTGCCAAAGCTGTTCACCGCCATTGCATTTGACGCAGGCGGCGTGGCATCCGGCCCCATGACAGCCACCTTCCTGCTGCCGCTGGCACAGGGTGCCTGCGTGGCCGTGGGCGGCAATATCGTCACCGACGCTTTCGGCGTGGTGGCCATGGTGGCCATGACCCCGCTCATTACGGTGCAGCTGATGGGCCTTGTGGCACAGCTGCGCACCCGCAAGGCCCGGCGGCTGCAGCCTGCGGCCATGGGTGCGGCCTTTGCCGGACTGCCGGACGATGATATCATTGAACTGTAAGGAGGGCTCGGCATGAGTTCGTTGTTTTTGATGGTGACCATCACCGACCGCCGCTCCACCGATGCCTTTTTGCGGTTGTATGAGCAGCGCGGCGTGGATGTGAACCTGCGCACGGTGGGCAGCGGCACAGCGGTGCGGGAGACTCTGGCCACGCTGGGTCTGGAAAAGACCGAGAAGGCCGTGCTGCTGGCGGTGGTGACAGAGGATACATGGAAGGCCGTCCGGACAGACCTGCGCCGCAAAATGCGCATCGACGTGCCGGGCACCGGCATTGCATTCACGGTGCCGCTGAGCAGCATCGGCGGCAGAAGGGCGCTGATGTTCCTCACCCAGCACCAGCCGCTGACATTGAAGGAGGAGAGCACCTTGAAGGATACCCGTTACGAACTGCTGCTGGTAATCGCCAATCAGGGCCACACCGGCACCATTATGGATGCCGCCCGCGCCGCAGGTGCCGGCGGTGGCACGGTGATCCACGCCAAGGGTACCGGCATGGAAGGCGCAGCCCAGTTCCTTGGCGTGGAGCTGGTGAATGAAAAGGAGCTGGTGCTCATCGTGGCCCGCACACCGGAAAAGAACCGCATCATGAAAGCCATCATGGACGGTGCCGGGCCAAAGGCGGGTGCGATCGTGTTCTCGCTGCCGGTGACGGATACCGCCGGTCTGCGTCTGCTGGAGGACGAGGAACCGGTGCAGGAGACCTCTGCGCAGTAAACAACAAAATGTAATTTATTCCGGGAATATTCCGCATTTATGGGCGAAACGCTTGATAAATGCGGATTTTTTCGTTATCATAGAAGAAAGAAATTCAAGAATGAGGGACAAAAGATGATAAAGCTTTCATATGAGCAGCAGATCGCATTCAATTCGCTGTCCATCATCGTGGGCAATGCACTGTATGCGCTCACGGTGGTGCTGTTTCTTGTGCCGTCAGGCCTGATCACCGGCGGTGCCACCGGCATCGCACTGGGCATCAACCGTGCATTGGGACTGCCGGTGTCCGGTGTGCTGTTCGTCATCAACATGACCATGCTTACGGTGGGCTGGGTGCTGCTGGGGCGGCGCTTTGCCATCACCACCATTGCCAGCACCGTGCTCAGCCCCCTGTTTCTGGCTCTGTGGGAGCGGGTGTTCACAGGCTTTGTGCTCACCGATGATCTGGTGCTCAACACCATTTTTGCAGGCCTCGGCGTAGGCATTTCGCTGGGCATCACCATCCGGGCAGGCGCATCCACCGGCGGCATGGACATCCCTCCGCTGGTGCTGAACAAATATTTCCACATCCCGGTGTCGGCCAGTATGCTGGTGTTCGATATGCTCATCCTTTGCATGCAGGCGGCGTTCAGCCCGCTGCAGCAGTGTCTGTACGGCATCGTGATGGTGATCGTGTATACGGTGGTGCTGGACAAGGTGCTCATCTTCGGCACTACCCGCACTGAGGTAAAGATCATCAGCCAGCACGCCGATGATATCCGCGAGGCCATCTTCACCCAGCTGGACCGCGGTGTGACCGTGCTGCATGGCGAGGGAGGCTACAGCCACGAGCCGGAGCAGGTGCTGCTGAGCATCGTGAGCAACCGCCAGCTGCCGAAGCTGGAAAAGCTGGCCCATGCCATCGACCCCACCTGCTTTATGATCGTGAGCCATGTGACCGAGGTGAGCGGGCGCGGCTTCTCGCTGGATAAGAATTACCAGTAAACGCTGAAAATCCCAGCAGATACTTGAAAAACAGTACCGGTTTAGGGTATAGTATAGAAGAACGGTAGGTTATGCCGTGATTTTACCCAACAGGAAAGGAAAACCATCATGTTTGATATTTTCAATATGCTCAAAAAGGAAGAACACAAGGACGCAAAGCAGGTGACCCGCGAGACCATCATCGGCGATATCCTGGATATGGACCAGACCACCGCTCCCTACTTCATGGAGATCGGCATGCACTGCCTGGGCTGCCCTGCATCCCGCGGCGAGAGCATCGAGGAGGCCTGTGCTGTCCACGGCGTGGACTGCGATGAGCTGATCGAGAAGCTGAACGAGCATCTGGCCGCAAAGAAGGCATAAATTGCTGCCCACACTGGATGCGCGTCTGGCTGCCGCCGCAGAGCTTGTGCGGCCGGGAGAGCCGGTGGCGGACATCGGCTGCGACCACGGCAAGCTGACGGCGGTGCTGGCGGCTTCGGGAAAATACCCGAAGGTGATCGGTGCCGACCTGCGGCCCGGCCCGCTGGCAAAGGCAGAGCAGACGCTGGAACATGCAGGCTGTAAAGACCGCGCTGAGCTTCGGCTTGGCGACGGTCTTTCTGTGCTTACGGAGAACGAAGTAGGCAGCATCGTGCTGGCGGGCGTTTCCGCCCAGACCACTTGGGAAATTTTAGAGAAAGCCCCGTGGGTGTTCACCGTGGGAGGGCCGCGGATCATCATGATCCCGGCCACCCGCCACGACGCGCTGCGCCGCTGGTTGTGGGAGCATGGCTTCTCCTTTGCAGCCGACCGCCCGGTGCAGGCGGCGGGCCGCTGGTACGCGGTGATGGCGGCGGAGTACACCGGCAGGGTGTATGCGCCCACCTTTGCCGAGTGCCTGTTTGGCAGTACGGGAGAATGGCCCGAGGGAAAAGGCTACGCCGACTGGCAGAAGGCAAAGCTGCCCCGGATGCGCCTTGGCGTGCCGGATGGCAGCGAACTGGCAAAGGAAATCGATAGTTTATTAGCTGGCTTGCCCTCTCAGGCCGCTTCGCGTCCAGCTCTCCCAAAGGGAGAGCCTTTCCACCTACCGGCAAGCTTCAAGCCTCTCCCTTTGGGAGAGGTGGCATTGCGAAGCAATGACGGAGAGGGCAAGGCCGTTTATTTCTTACTATAATCCCGTTCTCCGTAAATGGCCGTACCAATGCGCACGAGGGTGGCCCCCTCACGGATGGCGTTCTCGAAGTCGCCGCTCATGCCCATGGAGAGGGTCTCCATCTTCACGTTCTGGTACCCCCGCTCCCCGGCCTGCACGAACAGCTTGTACACCTGGGCCAGATACCGGCGGTTCTGGGCGTCGTCGTCGTTGACGGGCGGGATGGCCATCAGACCCTTGACCCGGATGTGCTCTTCTGCGGCGGCAGCGTCCAGCAGGGGCCAGAGCTGTTCCGGCGAGACGCCCGACTTCGACTCCTCGCCGCCGATGTTCACTTCCAGCAGGACGTCCTGCACGATGCCGGCCTTGGCGGCTTCCTTTTCGATGGCGGCCAGCAGATGCTCGCTGTCCACGCTCTGGATGAGGCTTGCGCGGCCCAGCACCTTCTTGATTTTGTTGGTCTGCAAATGGCCGATGAAGTGACTGGGCTTGCCGCAGTAAGCACCGGCGTCGTAGTTGGCGCAAAGCTCCTGCACATGGTTCTCGCCGAACACATCGATGGCAAGGGCCGCGCTGGCGGCGACGGTGTCCGCGGTGCGGGTCTTGCAGGCGGCGCAGAGCTGCACTTCGGCGGGGTCGCGGCCTGCTTCCCGGGCCGCTGCGGCCATCTTTTCGCGGATGGCCTCCACGGCCTCCCGCATCTCTTCCAGATTCTTTTCTGCCATAGGACTCAGTCCTCCTCGGTATATTTTGCGCGCTCGCCGCCGATGAGCTTCGGGCGGGTGCGGGCGCAGAGAATGTTGGCCTCGCCGATCTTCGAAAGGCTCAGCCGCACCGGCACAGCCACCCGGCGCAGATGCATTCCGATGAGGGTGCCTCCGATGTCGATGCCTGCGTGGGCGCGGATCTCCTCCACCGCGATGGGGTCTTTGAACTGCTTCCAGCAGGTGGTGGCCCAGCTGCCGCCCGCATGGGGACGCGGCACGACGCAGACTTCCTCCCAGCCGTATTTCTCAGCGGCTTCCCGCTCAATGATGATCGCACGGTTGAGGTGCTCACAGCACTGTGCGGCCAGCCAGATGTCGTTTTCGGCCAGCACCGGTGCGACGCCGGCGTAGACAGCCTGTGCAGCCTCAAGGCTCGAGTCCTTGCCGATGTGGCCGCCGACGATCTCGCTGGACGAGCAGCCCACCACAAAGACATCGCCCTTTTTCAGCTTTGCCTGGGCCAGCAGCTCCGTCACAGCCTGCCGCGCTTCGGTCTCGATTTGCTTTTTGAACTCTTCCGTCATAAAAAACACCTCGTTTTATACTCTTGCAGACAGCAGGCTGGCAGAGCCTGCCGCGCCGAAATACACTTTGCTTCCCGCCGGGCAGACTGCGGTGCAGCCGTCCAGCTCTCTGCCTGAGAATATCTGCTTCCAGCTTCCGTCGGCGGTGTCCACAGCCTCGGCGCAGGGGGCGTCCGCAGGCAGCTTGAACAGCTTCTTCTGGATGTTCTCACCGGCCCGCAGGGCGATGCCCCGCAGAAGGGTGCTGTCCGCGTGCTTTTCCAGCCAGCCGCTGCGGGTCCAGCGGTAGCTGATATAGAGGATGCCGTCCTCGTCCATCGCCAATGCGCCGGGGTATCCCGGCAGGCCGGACACAAAACTCCCGCAGTGCTTGCCGCCGGCGGTCAGCTCCCGGGCGTCGGTGTCCACAGCCCAGACGCAGCGGTTCCCGAGATCGGAAACGTACAGCGTTCGGCCATCCTCCGAGAGGGCCAGACCAGCCGCACCGGCCACGCCGCCCAGCACCTGTTCCACCGTCCGGGCCGACGGGTCATACACATAGACGCAGCCCGTGCCGGTGTGGGCGATGAGCTCGGTGCGGAGAGCGCTTTCCAGCCCGTTTTTCGCAGCGGCTTCGGTGGACACGGCGAAATAGACCTTCCCGTCCGGGCCGGTCTCCACCGCCGACAGCACACCCAGCGGTGCGCCGTCGATTTGGGTCACCACCTGTTCCACTGAGGTTCCCCAGCTGTCATGCCGGGCGCGGCAGAGCGCCCCGCCGGAGGGCGTCACCACCGTCAGCCACAAGTCGCCGTCGGCGTCGAAGGCAAAGCTGGTCAGCTCGCCCTCCACCGACAGGATGGCCGCGGTGTGTCCGCCGTCGGTGCGGACAAGGTCGCTCTGACGCTTTTTCATGGCCGCACCGTTGTAGGCAGCAGCGTAGACAAGGCCGTCCTGGGTGCGGACGCAGTCCACGCCCAGATAGCCGCCCAGCTTCCAGCTGTCCTTGCTGTCGGCGGAGAGGGCCGTCTGCGCGGCACCGGTGTCCTGCCGCACATCCGGGGCGGTGTAGACTTTCGGCGGCGTGTCGATGGGCCGCAGCAGCAGGCCGTACGCCAGCGCCGCCAGCATCAGCAGGGCAAAGATGTTGCTGGCCACCCGGAAGCGGGTCATCAGGGCTTCCCGCTCGATGGCGGCCTGTGCTTCCAGCTGGGCTTTCCGGCGGGCAGCGGCGGCAGACGTACGCTGGGCGCGGCGGAGCCACCGGTCCACAAAAAGGGCCACGTTCGGCCCCACCGTGATGGATGCAATGAAGAGGAGCAGTACCAGCTCTACGAATCCAATGCGCATGAACAGTTTTTCCTTTGTATTTGTCAGATTTCGGGGAAGTCTTTTATCATTGTAGTATAGCACACTTCGGCTTTTCTGCGCAAGATGAGGCCGAGCTTGACAGCCCCCGAAGCGGCCCTTTATAATCAGGGCAGACACGAAACGCACCCACTGGGATGTTTTCCCAAAAAATCTACTCAAACTTCACAAAAATTCCTAATTGATAGGGTATGATAGACTTGAACGCAGTATACAGTTCCGCCGGGCTGACTCTGAGCAGCCTCCGGCGCTTGGGAGATAGAAGCTTTTAGGAGGAATGCCTTATGGCAAAAATTCTTATCGTTGACGACGAGCCCCGCATCCGGGAGCTCATCCGGGAGAATTTACAGTATTCGGGCTACACCTGCGAGGAGGCAGGGGACGGCTCCGCCGCCCTGTCGCTGCTCACCGGCGGCGGCTACGATCTGGTCATCCTCGATCTGATGATGCCCTTCATGGACGGCATGACCTGCCTGCGGGAGATGCGCACCCGCCGCATCAACACCCCCGTCATCATCCTGACGGCCCGCGGCGAGGAGTACGACAAGCTGGCCGGCCTCGAGGGCGGCGCTGACGACTATGTGGTCAAACCCTTCTCCCCCCGGGAGCTGGTGGCCCGTGTCAAGGCCGTGCTCAACCGCACCATGCCCCGCACCGAGGCTTCTGACAGCACCATGACCTTCGGGGAGCTGTCCATCGACACGGCCAGCCACACCGTCAAGGTGTCGGGCGAGGAAGTGAGCCTCACGCCCAAGGAGTTCGACCTGCTGGTCTTTCTGGCCTCCAACAAGGGAATCGCCCTCAGCCGCGAGAAGATCCTACAGAAGGTGTGGAACTATGACTACTTCGGCGAGGACCGCACCGTGGACACCCACGTCAAGATGCTGCGCGGCCATCTGGGCAAGTGCCGCGGCTACATCGCCACTGTCTGGGGCATCGGCTACAAGTTCGACCCCGACGCGGCGCGTTAAGCGGAGGCTCTGCTCTTCATGCGGCAAACGAGCAAAACACGGCGCACCATCGGCATCCGGGGCCAGCTCATGGGCTTTCTGTGCTTCATCTGCCTTTTGCTGGTGGGGCTGTTCTGGTTTCTGAGCACCCAGCTGCTGGAACCCCTCTACACCACCCATATCCAGAAGCAGCTCACCGAGCAGGCCGAGGCCATCGTGGCCCGGATGGACGAGGCCATCGGGAAGGGCGAGACCCTCTCCTACTGGGCCTTCGGCAGCCGGCTGTACGTCAACAACACCTTCTTCAACGCGCTGCGGGACGACATCTTCGAGCTGGGCGGGATGAGCAGCTTCTGCATCGACATCTCCGACACCACCCTGCGGCAGATCTTCAAGGTGGATAACCTGTCCTACTGCAACCTTCACCGCACCCGCCCCACCGACACTGCCGACGAGCAGACCGCCTACACCACGGCCCGCGCCATGCGGCAGCTCTGCCGGGAGAGCGGCGGCACAGTGGTGCGGAAGATCAA
>ENA-UPWM01001569-UPWM01001569.1-human-gut-metagenome-genome-assembly--contig:-NODE-1569-length-10021-cov-34.797466_pt1 | contig 10021 bp, 9 predicted proteins | sample MGYA00250051_ERZ773379 | MGnify/ENA primary metagenome ERZ773379 (study PRJEB29103, sample SAMN06112020) | human gut metagenome | biome: human gut; feature: ankylosing spondylitis patient; material...
TGATGGCATTGGTATTATCGATGCCCATGGCTATCATCGTGAACGATATCACCAGACGTCATTTTCAGAAGCCAAAGAGCCATCAGCATTATAAGGATTCCAGTAAGGCAACATAAAGCGTGAACCGGAAATAGGAGTATAAAGTGCCATATCCCCTTCTTCAGCCTGCGCTATTTCCTCATAAGCCATCATCGTATTGGTACCTATTTTCAACCAGTTGCTGGCTTTTACCTCCGCATTGGCACGCATGTTATAACGACGGAAAGTTGAACTTTGGGCAATACCGTCCTGATCGTAAAATCCTCCTGAGACATAGTAGTTCAAACGATCGGTAGCACGGTTAACAGACAGTTCATAACTCTGCAATGGAGCGCGATCATTAAATACTTTATCCAGCCAATTAATATCTGTACGAGAAAGCAAATTATAATCCTTACCTGTGTCCAAGCCAATTTCTTTTTCAAATTGGATACGCTCCGGTGTATTCATCATCATCCAGTTATCATCCGACGCCAATTGTGAGAACCCCCACTGTCCGCGCAATGTCACTTTTGCTTTATCCATTGCCAACCCACGTTTGGAAGTGATTACAACCACACCATTCGCTGCACGGGCACCATAAATAGAGGTTGAAGAAGCGTCTTTCAACACAGAGATGGACTCTATATCTCCCGGACTGATCGTATTAAAGTCAGCACTGGAAATAGGCACACCATCCAAAATAAATAACGGAGATGTACCCGAATTGATAGAATTGGTACCTCGAAGCTGGAAAACAGCCGCCTTACTTGGTTCCCCCGAATTAGAGATTACCGTTAACCCGGGGGTCTGTCCCTGCAATGATTGGTCGAAACCGGCCGCAGGTACATTTTCCATTTTTTCTGCCTTTACAGTAGATACGGCACCGGCAATCGTTCCTTTCTTACGTGTACCATAGGCAACGACCACCACTTCCTCTACCATCTGCGCATCGCTCTCCATCTTCAAATCAATACGAGTGGCAGCAGACACCTGCTTTTCCATCGTTTTCATTCCAATGTAAGAAAACTGCAAAATAGCGGGGGATTTCGTCACTGTGATACTGTAATTACCATTCATATCGGTAATTACTCCGTTCGTCGTACCCTTCTCCAAAACAGACACACCAATCATCGGCTGATTATCTTCCGCCGAAATAATGTGTCCCGTTACCTGATATCCACCCTGCGCAAAAAGCAACAGGGGGATACTTGTCAGAGTAAAGAGTACAAACAAGAGAATTGATTTTCTCATCTTTGATACTTGAATTAAACCTTAAATCCGCAACTCCATTCCCGAAGTGCTACCTACATAAAGAGAAATGGACTTTTGATTCGTAAGATAACCATTAAGTCCTCGCGTCCGTTTCAATGCGCATACCATCCCCTTACCCCATAAAGCGACTTGAGGCAATACGCAATCAGTGGCCATCAAGTGATGTAAATCATCCGGAAGAAGTTTTGAAGGCTTCTGCATATGCATGGTTGTCGGTGTAGATATTCAGCACACATTGCCTTGCGGTCTTAATCCACTTGGCAGGTACTGAAATGAATTTGAAGACAAACGTCTTGATACGGCTGGTTTCCTTGAGCCCGAACTTCTTCACTTCAATCCTTTGCATGATGGCCTTGTAGAAATTGCGTATCAGTGCCGTCAGGAGCAGGAACACGGTATTTTCCGCCATGAAGGATTTAGGCAGTCTGTCCCATCCAAACCCATTGTTCATGTCATCAAAGACGCGTTCCTTGCCACCGCGCATGTTATAGAACTCCACGATGTCCCTCATGGATGATTCGTAATCGTTGGTCAGGATGCAGCGGTATGTATATTCCCCCTCCCACAGGTCCGGTCCACTGCCCATGCGTCTCTGTCTCTGGATTACCAGGCGATACGGTTTGCCCTTCCACTTCTCAACGAGAATGGAGTTCAACTCAAACACGATGCCGTTTATCTCTTCCTTCTTCCACCCTCTGAGCGCGAAGATGTCATCATAGAGCGAGCAGCAGCGGTTGGCGCGTATGTAGAATGTCCTGCAATGCTTCCTGACCTCATCCACAATGTCTTCAGAGCATGAGCCGCAGTCGGCCCTGAAGCGTTTGACTGTCAGCTTCTTCTCTTCAAGTCTCTCCAAAATCCTCTTTAGCGTGTCCTTCTGGTGAAAGCGTACATTGGTGTTGCCGTCGCTGTTCTCTATGCCGACAATCATGTCGCCGATAACGGCCACACCGGACCTGTAACCAAGAAATTTCTTGTACGTGGGCTTTGCATCGTACTTCTCCGCCTCAATGAACTGGTGGTCAAAGTCAACGTCATACTCCCCGCCCTCTTTCAACTGCCCTGTGGACAACAGGCAATTCAGGAGCAATGTGTTGAGTGTGTCTGCCGTATTGAAATCATAGGACTTTCCGGCATCAGACGTGTATGAGATGTTTTCCCGGGTCAGTTCGTTTATTGCCCTAAGGATGGTGTCGGCGCTACAGGTGCGGAGTGTGGGGTGAAGGGAAAGATGACTCATTAAGTGGGCGGTGACATCCTCAACGCAAGAACCGCCGCAGAAGTAAACGCATAGGAGGGAGCGGATGATTTCGCTGTATTGATAACCATAGAGTTTGCATCTCAACCCAAGTGTTGAGTCAATTGTAGAGGAGAGAAGGGAGGTAAATTGCTCCATGATTGGAAATATGCCTCCAAAAGGAGTGAGTCTTTCGGATTTTATTGCTACCTTTGCCATGCCTGTTGCGGTTTTCTTTGTCTTTGGATTCGCAACACTAAGGTAAGTGAAAACGCTGACATGGCAAAAACCTGGGCAACAAAATGTTGCTCAGGAACTTATAAAAATAATTATCAATTATGTTGCGGAATTAAGGTTATTTATATTATTCCCGATTCATCAAACGATGTTCTGCCATCTGTTCGAACTTTGTTCCCGGACGACCATAATTGGCATACGGATAAATGGAAATACCACCACGAGGAGTAAATATACCTGTCACTTCGATATATTTGGGATTCATCAGTTTTATCAGATCTTTCATGATGATGTTCACACAGTCTTCATGAAAATCGCCGTGATTACGGAAACTGAACAAATACAGCTTCAAGCTTTTGCTTTCCACCATCTTCACATCCGGCAGGTAGCTGATACGGATTTCCGCAAAATCCGGCTGCCCCGTAATCGGGCAAAGACTGGTAAACTCCGGACAGTTGAAACGTACCCAGTAATCATTCTCCGGATGTTTGTTTACAAACGATTCCAGCACCTCAGGTGCATAATCCTGCTTATATACTGTTTTCTTATTACCTAACAAAGTGAGTTCGTCTTTTCTTTCCATACTTACTTATTTTGTTTTGAAGCCAAATATTTTTCCAATCCCTCACGGCGCAATTAACAAGCGGCGAATACCTTCGATCGTGATCCATTCCCCGGTCTGGGTGACTCGGATTTCATCTTCGAAAAGGAGCGTGAGCCGCTTGAAGAGGGAGTCTGCCCGGAACACCATTTCGTGTTCGGATTCCCGGACCGGCTTGAAGCCCTCCGAAACGAAGGCATTGAGGATCTGCTCGCGGTTCTTGCGCAGGCTGCCGATCTCCTGCCGGCGGATGAAGCCGAACTTGGGATACAGGGCCGAAAGAAGCACCACCGCGACGATCAGCACCTGTCCGCGTGTGGAGTGGACGAGGGCCGAGAAGGTTTCCGAAGGGGTCAGCACCGAGGTATTCGTGAGCAGCATCAGCGCCATGATAATCAGATATAGAACGCAGAGCGCGATAAAATATTTTACGGAACGGATCAGGTACTTCATGGTCGTTATCGTTTTTATAAGGTTGAATTTCTTGTCTGTTTCCGATACGGAGGCACGTGCCGGCGTTTTGCGTCCGTATTTCGGATTTTTTGTTTCACCGCCCTTGCCCGGCGACCGCATCGGCCACTTCCTGCATCAGCCACTTGGGGGTGGACGTAGCGCCGCAGATACCGACGGATTCGGCTCCTTCGAACCATTCGGGACGCAGCTCCGAAGCCTCTTCGACGTTATAGCTGCGGGGATTGGCCCGGCGACACACTTCGAAAAGGACCCTGCCGTTGCTCGACTTGCGGCCGCAGACGAAGATAATTACGTCGAATCGCCCTGCGAACTCCTCGAGGTGACTTTCGCGATTGGATACCTGGCGGCAGATCGTGTCGTGGGCGAAGACCTGCGCAGGGTCGGTGGCCCGGCTGCGCATCCGGTCGCACAGGTGCTGGAACAGGGAGATGCTTTGCGTGGTCTGCGAAAGGAAATAGATCGGACGTGTGAAGTCGATCTGGTCAAGGTCTTCCTCTGTTTCGACGACCAGCGTGGGGGCTTCGACCTGCCCGGTGAGCCCGATCACTTCGGCATGTCCCCGCTTGCCGAGTATTACTACCTGTCCTCCGACCTGCCGCATCTTTTCGTGCGCCTCGACGACGCGCCGCTGGAGTTTGGCCACGACCGGACAGGTCGCGTCGATCAGCTCGATGCCCAGCTCTTCCGCCAGCCGGTAGGTCGAAGGAGGTTCTCCATGCGCCCGGATGAAGAGACTCCGCCCTTTCAGTCCCGGCATCTGATCGTGGGTCACCGTGTGCATGCCGAGCCGCTCGAGGCGCTGCACTTCGACGCGGTTGTGTACGATATCCCCGAGCGAGAAGACCTCGCCCTGTTCTTGCAGAGCCTCTTCCGCCCGGGAGATCGCTCTCACGACTCCGAAGCAAAAACCGGAATGGCTGTCGATTTCGACTCTCATCGCCGAGGTTGTTCGTTATTGTATTTTATGCGGTGCGGTCATCGGCCGCAAGCTATCCTATCGAAACGCTCCATGAACCAGGTCATTTGCTCTTCGACGGTCATGTGGCTGTTGTCCAGCACTACGGCGTCGTCGGCCTGGCGCAGCGGCGAGATCGCGCGTGTCATGTCGGCCTTGTCGCGTGCGACGATGTTGGCCCGGATCTCCTCGAGCGATACGGAGTCGCCTTTGGCCAGCAGTTCGTCGTAGCGGCGCCGGGCCCTGACTTCGGGATCCGCCGTCATGAAGATTTTCATTTCGGCATTGGGGAATACCACCGTGCCGATGTCGCGTCCGTCCATGACCACGCCCCGCTGGCGACCCATCGCCTGCTGCATGGCCACGAGTTTTTCGCGTACCTGGCGGATCGAGCTGACGCGGCTCACGCAGTTGCTCACTTCGATCGTGCGGATGCGTCCCTCCGCCCGGTCGCCATTGACGTAGATGTCGCTCGCGCCCCGTTCGGGGTTGAAGCGAAAGTCGATCGAGATGTCGTCGAGCAGGGCGATCACCTTCTCTTCGTCCACGATGCCCGAAACGATGGCGCCGTGTTCGAGCGCATAGAGCGTTACGGCGCGGTACATGGCCCCCGTGTCGATGAAGATATATCCCAGCTTGGCTGCGATGGTTTTGGCGAAGGTGCTTTTGCCGCACGAGGAGAATCCGTCGATGGCTATGATGATCTTTTTAGGCTTGGAGCATTCCATGGGGGATGAGGTTGAAGAAGGTGGATAAAATCGTATAGACGCCGAGTACTCCGATAATAATGCCGGCCACATGGTTGATCGTGAGCATGTGGCGGGGGCGGAAGCGGCGCCGGAAAAGGTTGATCAGGAAAGCCAGGGAGGTCCACCAGAGGATAGCGCCTCCGAAGAATCCTACGATGACGAGAAATCCCCGTCCCAAGCCGGCGACGTCGAAGGTTTCGATCGTCGAAATTTTGAAAACTGCGAAGAAAGTCAGGATATAGGGAATGACCAGCACGAAATTGGCGATCGTAAGGCCGAAAATCGAAGCGAAGTCCTGCGTAAGGCTGGTCTTGCCGGCCCGGTTGCGGCGGATCTGCGGTACCGGGTTCTGAAAGAAGATATAGACGCCTACGATGACTACGAAGATGCCGGCGATTACGCGCAGCAACTGGTTGTATTGGTCGATCTGGGCCTGAAGCATCGAGTAGCAGAAATAGGCGATCATCGCCATCGTCGTATCGGCGGCGGCTACGCCGAGCCCCGACACGATACCCGAGCGGCGGCTTTTGCTGAGGGTCCGCTGGATGCACAGAACGGCCACCGGTCCTACCGTGATCGACGCGGCGACGCCGACGCAGAATCCGCGCAGCAAAATCTCGATGATTTCCAGATACATGCTCTTTCTTGCAGGTTTTCTGAGCAAAGATACGAAAACTAACTTAAAATTCGGCCCGGTTTCGGAAAAAGGGCGGAAAAGAGGGTCGAAAGGAGAATCGTTGTTCTATAATGTTGATAAGTTCTCCATAACTTTGCCTTCTCGGGTCGGGAGAGGGATCGAAAAATGGATAATTTTGTCCATACACGCTAAAAATTCAATACTATGGCAGAAAATCAAAAAATGGAGATAGATCTGGGCGAGGACGTAGCTCAGGGTAATTACATCAATCTGGCGATCATCGCGCATTCGGTTTCGGAATTTATCATCGACTTTGCGACGGTCCTTCCCGGTGTGCCGAAGGCCAAAGTCAAGAGTCGTGTGATCCTGACTCCGGAACATGCCAAGCGCCTGCTGCTCTCCCTGCAGGAGAACATTACCCGCTATGAAAGCAATGTGGGGAAAATCGAAATACCGGCTCCGCAGCGCCATTCTCCCGGCGATTTTCCGCTGGGCGGAGGTCCCAAGATCGGAGAGGCTTAAAGTCCGGTATTTCCGGTCGGCTGGTGCGGGACGGGCGGTTGTTTTGCCGAAGCCGTGAAACAAGAGAAGGCCGGCCGGGAAGAGGCGGACGAAGGCGCGACAGTTTTTGCAGCTGGGTCGGCAGTGCCGGCCACGATTGAAAAGCCGGAAGGAAATATTTCCTTCCGGCTTTTAGGTAATGGCTTTCGCCAAAGGTGATTTAGGGTTTATTCGAGCACTTCGGCGACGACGAAATTGCTGCCTCCGATGAAGATCATGTCCTCCTCCGAGGCCATTTCCCGTGCCCGGGCCAATGCCCCGCTCACCGTGTCGGCCACTTCGCCCCGAAGACCGTATGCAGCCGCTTTTTCAGCCAGCTTGCCGGCCGGAAGCGCCCGTTCGTTGCCGGGCTGCGTGAAGATATAACGGGCCTCTTTGGGAAACAGAGGCAGTACGCTCGAGAGGTCTTTGTCATTGACGAATCCCAGTACGCAGTAGAGGTCGCGGTGGGGGGTTGCGGCCAACTGTTCCGCAACGTAGCGGATGCCGTGGGCGTTGTGTCCCGTATCGCAGATCGTGAGAGGTTTGTCGCCGAGCTTCTGCCACCGGCCTTGCAGGGCCGTGCCCGAAGCGACGGTGCGCATGCCTTCCGTGAGCGCGCGCAGGCTGATCGTCAGCGGGGTTTCCTGGTGCAGCAGGTCGATGACGGCGATTGCCGTCAGTATGTTGTGTACCTGGTAATTGCCCGTAAGGTCCAGTTCCAGGTTGAAAACTTTGTTGTCGCGGTGGCGCTGGATGCTGAATTTCTGGAAATCCCCTTCCGTCGAATGGTTGATGCACGCGAAATCGTTTTCGGCATAGACGATTTTGGACATCATGGCCGTTGCCGCCTGGTCGAAGACGTGGTTGTATTCGTCGCTCTTCTCGCCGATCACGACCGGGATGCTTTTTTTGATGATTCCCGCTTTCTCGGCTGCGATTTTGGGAAGCGTGTCGCCCAACAGGGCCATGTGGTCGAGTCCGATGTTGGTGATGACGCTCACGATCGGGATGATGAGGTTGGTGGCGTCCAACCGTCCGCCCAGTCCCGTTTCGATGACGGCGACCTCGACGTCGCTTTGGTCGAAGTAGTCGAAGGCGAGGGCCGTGGACATCTCGAAGAACGAGAGTCCGAGCTCCTTCATGCAGTCGTAGTGTTTGTCCACGAAGTTCACGACTTTCTGCTTGGGGATCATCTCTCCGTCCACGAGGATCCGTTCGCGGAAATCGCGCAGGTGAGGCGAGGTGTAGAGCCCCGTGCGGTAGCCCGCCTGCTGGAGTACCGAGGCGAGCATGTGCGACACGGAGCCTTTGCCGTTGGTGCCGGCCACGTGGATCGTGAAATAGTTGCGCTGGGGATTGCCCAGGTGCTTGCAGAATGCGGTGATGCGTTCCAGTCCGGGTTTATAGGCTTCGGGCCCCTTCTCCTGGTACGAAACGAGCGATGAAAATAGGAATTCGAGCGTTTGGTTGTAATTCATAATGCAAAAGTTCCGGCCCCCTCCGGATTTATGCGGGTCTTGTTAGCGGTCGTATGTCTGTTCCGGTTACTTCACCAGATGGTTTTTCTTCTTGATCCGATAGGCGATGTAATAGAGGATGCAGAGTCCCATGAGGAGCTCCGAAATTCGTCCCAGGTAGTCGCCGTATCGGGTGTAAAAAGTCAGTTCGCTGTTGAGTTCGACCTCTCCGGTGAGGATGCCGCGACGGTCCCAGCCCAGCTTTTGCTGCACGTCCCCGCGCGTGTCGATGAATCCCGAAGTGCCGGTGTTGGCGCTGCGGGCGATGGCCCGGCGGTGTTCGACGGCCCGCAGGCGGGCGATCGAGAAGAGGTGTTTGTGACCGGGCGTGTCGCCCCACCAGCCGTCGTTCGACGAGATCAGCAGGGCTCTGGCTCTCTCGCGTACGAATCCGCCGTAGAAGTTGCCGTAGAGCCCTTCGTAGCAGATCGGGGTTCCCACGCTCACGCCGTTATGAACGAATGCCGGACCCGGTTCCCCCACGCCGAGTTGCCCCACCGTGCCGCCCAGGTCGATCACCAGGAATTTGAGGGCCTTGAAGATCCAGGTCGGAGTGCTTTCGACGCCGATTACCAGCCGGCCCTTGTGGTGGATCGGGAGGCAGGCGGTCGTGTCGATGCCGAGCGTCGAGTTGAATTTGTCGTAAAAAGCTCCCCGTTCGTTTTGACGGGCGGTTTCCGTCTGTTCCTCCGGCGGATAATAGACGATGGTTTCGGCTCCTGTGACGATCATCGCACCGGAAGATTTTTCGCGCAGGATCTCTCTTATTTTCGTAACGACCGGAGCCTGCGGCAGATAGCGCTCGTCGTAGGCGTAGGGCCAGACCGTTTCGGGCAGTACGATGAAGTCGGAGCCTGCGGGAGCCTCTTCGATCATCGAGAGCAGCAGCCTTTCCTGCATCTGCTCCGTTCCCGCAGCGAATTTGTCGTAACAGTCGATGTTGGGCTGCACTACGGATACCGTGACCGAGCCTTCATCGGGTGCTTCGTAACTCCAGAAAATGCCCAGCGAAACGAGAATCGGAAGGAGTACGACCGCTCCGGCCCAGGTCCAGGCTTTTGCGTCGCGCCGACGGCGCCAGGCCTCGTAAATCAGGATATTCGAGAGAAGCACCCAGAGCGTACCGCCGAAGATGCCCGTGTATTCGTACCATTGCACGGCCCACACTTCGTGCGAGAATCCGTTGCCCAGCAGCAGCCAGGGCCAGGAGAAGTCGCCGGTCGTGTACCAGTACTCCGTGGCGATCCAGCCTGAAACGAGCAGCGTGTAGGCCAATGCCTTCGGTCCCTTTTTCGAAACCGTATGGAAGAGCATGAAGGCGACCATGTTCAGGAAAGACGAGGCGATCGTCGCGGCGAAAGGGCCTACGGGAGTGGCCAGCCAGATCCACCAGATCGTAGAAACATTCCAGAGTACGAAGGTGAGGAGCGCCCAGCCGAAAACTTTCCACCACGAGCGGCGGGAAGCGTCGTACGAATCGCTGATCCAGAGCAGCGGCACCAATCCGAACAGGAGGGTGAATCCCGTTCCTCCGAGCCATCCCGGCGAGAGCAGGAGGGTCGAGCAAAGTACCGCAGCGAATTTGCGCCCCATAGAAGTTATTAATTTCTGGCGACAAAAGTAACGAAAGCCCTGCATATTTCAAAAAATATAGAATATGAATTCCTTCTTTGCGGAATATGCCGCTGATTCTCGAAACAGCCGACGAATCGCGTTGGGCGGAGGAGATCGCGGAATTAAAACGGTTTTCGGAAGAATAGTCGAACGGTTGCGATTCG
>ENA-UPWM01001571-UPWM01001571.1-human-gut-metagenome-genome-assembly--contig:-NODE-1571-length-10021-cov-15.840607_pt1 | contig 10021 bp, 10 predicted proteins | sample MGYA00250051_ERZ773379 | MGnify/ENA primary metagenome ERZ773379 (study PRJEB29103, sample SAMN06112020) | human gut metagenome | biome: human gut; feature: ankylosing spondylitis patient; material...
AATTTTTCTCATTGATTATGTCTTTTTATTCTGGCGGCAAAGGTATCTGAGTCAGATAAAACAGGTATGTCAAATGTATTACAAAACTGTTACACCTCCACAAACCTGGCCGTTTCTACTTTTTCAAGACGTGAACGGAGCTTGTCCATCTGCGATTTCCGGATCCGCAAGGTCATCAGACAATCCATATCGTATGACTGTTCTACAATCTCAGGCGATTCTTCCTTAACGATCCTCATCACATCATTCATAAACGGATATTCAAAGGCCACGGTCACCTGCTCATCTACTGTTTTTTCGATTACACGAGCTTCGGCCAGTGCCTGTGCCGCAGCAGTACGATATGCTACGATCAATCCGCTTGTTCCCAGTTTGATTCCCCCAAAATACCGTACCACGATAACCAGAATGTCGGTTAACTCATTGGAATTGATCTGCCCCAGAATCGGTTTTCCTGCTGTTCCTGAAGGCTCTCCATTATCATTGGCCCGAAAATCCTTACGGGCTGGTCCCAGCATATATGCATAGCATACATGACGGGCATCATAGTATTTCTTCTGATATTCTTCCAGATAATTCTTCACATCGGTCAGTGTACGCACCGGAAGCGCAATGGCAATAAATTTGCTGCGCTTTTCAGTATAAACTGACTCGGCCATTTCCTCGATTGTTCTATAAGTATCTTCCATAGCGCAAAGGTAATGAAAATCCCCCAACAAGAAATGCGGATCTTACACAAAGTCGTCTGACGGCTCAGGCAAGAATCCGCATTTTGTTTTCTTGAAACAATCAATCTAACCTATGAATCACTAATCCAGAACGCAATTTCGGTTCAAACCAGGTTGTTTTGGGCGGCATGATATTTCCTGTATCAGCAATATCCATCAATTGCTTCATGGATACTGGATAAAGGGCCAGCGCCATCTTCATCTCACCGCTGTCAACCCGTTTCTTCAATTCACCAAGACCACGAATACCGCCTACGAAGTCAATCCGTTTGTCAGAACGCAGGTCTTTTATGCCCAGAATCTCATCTAGAATCAGATTGGAAGAGATTGTTACATCAAGTACTCCAATCGGATCATGATCATCATACGTTCCCGGTTTGGCTGTCAGGCTATACCATTTTCCGTCAAGATAAAGAGAGAAATTATGCAAAGCAGCCGGTTTATAGATTTCCGTGCCTTTTTCTTCCACGTCAAAATGTTTTCGCAGCGCATCCAGGAACTGAGCCGGAGTCAGACCGTTCAAATCTTTCACCACCCGGTTATAATCAATGATTGTCAGCTGACTGGCAGGGAAACAAACAGCCATGAAATAGTTGTATTCCTCATCCCCTTTATGATTAGGATTCTGTCTGGCCTTCTCCACCCCGACCAATGCTGCCGCAGCACTGCGATGATGTCCGTCGGCAATATACAAGGCAGGCATCTGTTCGAATGCTTTCGTAATGGCTGCAATATCGGCATCCTCATCAATTACCCAGAATGTATGACCGAAGCCATCTCCCGGTGCAATGAAATCATATTCCGGCTGGCGAGACGTATATTTCGCAACAACTGCATCCAGCACATCATTATCCGGATAAGCAAAGAATACCGGCTCGATATTGGCATTGTTTACGCGCACATGCTTCATGCGGTCTTCTTCCTTGTCACGACGGGTCAGTTCATGTTTCTTGATTACTCCATTCATGTAATCAGGAACATAAGCACCAACGACCAAACCATACTGTGTTTTGCCATTCATGGATTGGGCATAAATATAATAACATTCTTTCTTGTCCTGTACCAGCCATCCTTTCTCCTGAAACTTCAGGAAATTCTCGGCAGCCTTGCCATACACCCGCGGATCATGTTCATCTGTTCCTTCCGGGAAATCAATTTCCGGCTTGATGATGTGATAAAGCGACTTTTCATTACCAGCCGCTTCTGCACGAGCCTCAGCTGAATTCAACACATCATAAGGACGCGAAGCGACCTGTTCAACCAAATCTTTGGGAGGACGTATACCTTTAAAGGGTTTAACGATTGCCATAATGTTTCAAATTATTTCTGAAAAAAACTACCATGAGAATAAATGCATAGATATAACACATCAATGTCATCCCGCATAATAGGCCATCTCCAAACTCGCCCAATTGCGATTTACAAAGAGAAGAGATCAATAACAGCGTATTGCCTACGGCCAAAGGAAGCAGAATGCGCTTCTCATTTTCATTCATTCTCATGGCAACATTTATGAAGTACTTATTTCTTATTTACACGGTATTTTTCACATCCATCTTTCAGGAATCCTACAATCTGACGGGCGGCAGCAATACCTGCATTGATATTGGCTTCAGCTGTCTGAGCACCCATCTTCTTGGGAGTAGAAAAATAACGTCCCGGGAAATGATCTGCAAATTCATCATGATGAACCGGCACAATATCAGTTATATATTTCAAATCAGCACGGTCGTTCATCAGACGAAGCAGATCTGCTTCATTAATGACTTCTTTTCGGGCTGTATTGACCAGCAAACCATTCTTCGGCATCAGATTCACCAAATCATAATTAATGGAGTTCTTTGTTTCAGCGGTAGCAGGAATGTGCAAAGATACAATATCACAAATGGAATATAGAACTTCCGGAGAATCAACCGGCTTCACGCCATCAGCCTCCATGGCTTCTTTCGGACAATAAGCATCGTATGCGTAAATATCCATTCCAAAACCTTTGGCAATACGTGCAACATTCCGTCCGACATTACCATAAGCATGAATACCCAGTTTTTTGCCTTTCAACTCTGTACCTGACTTTCCGTCATAGAAGTTACGTACAGCCATTACCATGAAACCAAATGCCAGTTCTGCCACGGCATTTGAATTCTGTCCCGGCGTATTCATTACGCAAACATGATGAGCTGTGGCTGCTTCCAGACTGACATTATCATATCCGGCACCTGCACGCACCACGATTTTCAATTGCCCAGCAGCATTCAATACTTCTTCGTCTATAATATCGCTACGGATAATCAAAGCATCAGCATCTTTTACCGCATCCAGCAACTGACTTTTTTCAGTATATTTTTCAAGCAAAGCCAATTCATAACCGGCTGCTTCTATTTCTGAACGAATACCGTCAACCGCTACCTTGGCAAACGGTTTTTCTGTGGCAACTAAAACTTTCATAGAAAAATAATTTAAGAGTTACAAGAGATAAAGTGAATTTCAATAGTAGAAGACATCCGTTACCACCTGCGGTAACGGATGTCAAAATCCTTATCAGGCGATAAGATCAATGCATCTTTTCAAATTCCTGCATGCAGTCAATCAGTGCCTGTACACTTTCTACCGGCATTGCATTATAACAGGAAGCACGGAATCCGCCTACTGAACGGTGTCCCTTGATGCCGACCATGCCTTTCTCTGTCGCAAATTTCAGGAATTCTGCTTCCAGATCCTTATATTCATCGGCCATGACAAAGCAAATATTCATCAGTGAACGGTCGCCTTTATCCGTAACTGTTCCGCGGAACAATTTGTTACGGTCTATTTCTGCATACAACATCTCCGCACGAACTTTAGCGCGACGCTGCATTTCCTCTACACCGCCCTGTGCTTTAATCCAGCGCAAGGTCTGAAGAGCTGCATAAATAGGAACTACCGGAGGAGTATTGAACATAGAACCTTTTTCTACGTGAGTCTTGTAGTTCAACATGGTCGGAATATAACGGGAAACTTTACCCAGCGCATCGTCTTTCACAATGACGAAAGTCACACCGGCCGGAGCCAGATTCTTCTGTGCACCGCCATAAATACAAATATACTTCGATACATCTACCGGACGGGAGAAAATATCAGAAGACATATCGCCCACCAATGGAACATTTACATCAGGATCAGCATGCAATTCCGTACCATAGATCGTATTGTTCGTAGTTATATGGAAATAGTCCACATCAGCCGGAACTTCATAGTTCTTCGGAATATAAGTAAAGCCATCCTTTTCGGAAGAAGCCACTTCCACCACTTCACCAAAAGCTTTCGCTTCTTTAAGTGCTTTCTTGGCCCATGTTCCCGTATTCAGATAAGCTGCTTTCTTTTCGAGGAAGTTATAAGGAACCATACAGAACTCCATGCTTGCACCTCCGCCCAGGAACAAGACCGAATAACCTTCCGGAATATTCAGAAGTTCCTTAAACAGCGCAACCGCTTCATCCACCACAGGCTGGAAGTCTTTAGCGCGGTGACTGATTTCCATCAACGAAAGTCCTGATCCATTATAATCAAGTATAGCTTGAGCTGTCTTTTCGATTACCTCACGAGGCAGGATAGAAGGTCCCGCATTAAAATTATGCTTTTTCATTTGGAAGTTTGTTTTGGTTAAACATTGGGTTAGTTCTTACACTTGCGAATTTAGTGATTATTCCTAGACTTCCAAAAGTTTTCGTGATAATTTTATGCAAAAAGAAAAATATTTCTTCATTTATGCCAGTAAGCATCCATTTTAAGTAACAAATTGACACATGAATATAAGCTGGGGCCTGAAGAGATAGTCTGAAGCCGCAGTATGAAAAGGCTGAAACCCTTTTCTGCCAATGAGAAGATAGCACAAAGTTATTATTTTGCCAGTTCTATCAAAGCTTTTACCCCCTTTATCTTTTCATTTTGTATCATTTTTAACATTTGTTTTACTTTTGCACGAGAAACAGCGGCAAAAGCATAATGGTCTTTTACGTCTATCCGTCCAACGTCTTCCCGGTTCAGGCCTCCTTTTTTAGAAAGGAAACCAACAATGTCGATCCGGTTAATTTTATCCTTTTTCCCTTTTCCTATATAGAGAGTCACAAACTTGGGCAAAGCCGGTTTCGGCAGCTGTTCAGGCAAGACATATTCTTCTGAAATCTCCGGTAACCAGGAAGGCAGTTTTTCTTCAGAATGAAGAATCAGATAAGCGGAACCTTCAGCTTCCCAGCGGGCCGTCCGGCCATTGCGGTGGATAAATCCATCCTCCCCCACCGGCAAATGATAGTGTACAATATTCCGGATCTCCGGAATATCCAGTCCGCGGGCAGCCAGATCCGTTGAGATCAGGATATGACAACTTCCGTTACGGAATTTATACAAGGCCCGTTCCCGGTCATCCTGTTCCATTCCTCCGTGGAAAGCTTCACAGTAAACTTTCTGGGAATGCAGATATTTCATCACCCGATCCACACTTTCACGATGGTTACAGAAAACAAGTGTAGAAGCATCGCCCAGCGAGCAAAGCAACTTATAAAGAGTTTCCAGTTTATCCTTGGCCGGTGAACACACCTTATATATATGCAAACGTTCAGAAACCTGTTCTTCCGGATTCAGAAAATCCAGTTTGACCGTCTGATTCAATCCCGTAAAACGGGGGATTTCTTCCGTATCGGTTGCAGAAAGAAGGAAACGGCGACGTAAAGCAGGAAGTTTTCCAATGACCTCCGCCATCTCTTCCTGGAATCCGAATTCCAGACATTTGTCAAACTCATCAATGACCAGCAGACGGACCGTCGACGCGTCAAAATTCTGCTTATCCAGATGGTCGTTCATTCGTCCCGGCGTACCGATAATGACAGACGGACGTATTCCTTTCATGGTACGATGTTCTTCCATCGCCGGACGTCCGCCATAACAGCTCATAACATTCCAGCCCGTACCCATGGCCTTGAATACCTGCTCTATCTGCAAAGCCAGCTCACGCGAAGGAACCAAAACAACTGCCTGCACGCCATCCACTCCTTCCTTCAGTGAAGAAACCAAAGGAAGCAAATAAGCTAAAGTCTTACCGGATCCGGTCGGTGAAAGGAGAATCAGATCACGTCCTTCCTGAAAGGCTTTCAATGATGCCTGCTGCATGGGATTCAACTGCTCAATCTTCAGATTGGCTAAGATAGTCTGGATATTCATAAGAGATCTTTCATTAGTCATTTGGTTACAAAGGTACAAAAAGCAGCCAATCCGCACAAAGTTTTCCGTCAAACCCTTAGATATTGGCTAGATTTTTACCAACTTTGCAAGCAATATCAAGATATGAACGATTCTTATGGCAGATAATTACATCGAACGACAATACGAACAGTACGAGGCCCGGAAAGCCGCCTGGGAGAAATCACGTAAAACGGTACGTAAAAAGCCGGCCGTACAACAGCCGGAGCATAGAGCCGTGTTACAGAACCAGGTAAAAAAGATTGTAGCCGTGCACGACCTTTCCGGAGTAGGACGTGTTTCCCTGACAGCAGTCATTCCCATTCTTTCTACAATGGGCTTTCAGGTCTGTCCCCTTCCGACCGCCGTACTTTCCACGCACACCCAGTATCCGGAGTTTTCTTTCCTTGACCTGACCGAGGAAATGAAAAAGATCATTGAAAAATGGGAAAAGCTTCATATCAAGTTCGACACCTTTTATACCGGTTACCTCGGCTCTGCGCAACAGGCTCAGATCGTACAGTCTTTTATCCAGCGCTTCCGCCGTCCGACAGACCTGGTTGTTACAGATCCCGTATTGGGAGACAACGGCCATTTATATACAGGCATTACAGAGGAAATGGTACGGGAAATGCGACAGCTGATCCGGCATGCAGACATTATTACTCCTAACCTGACGGAGCTGTTCCTTCTTCTGGACAAACCTCATCAGACCAGTTTATCGGATGCAGAACTAAAAACGTATCTCAAGGAATTGTCGGACGCAGGCCCTGAAATCGTAATTGTCACCAGCGTTCCCGTATGCGACAATCCGCACATGACTTCGGTCTATGCATACAACCGGAACGGAAACCGATACTGGAAAGTAACCTGTCCGTATCTGCCCGCACATTATCCGGGCACAGGCGATACATTTACCAGCGTCATTACCGGAGCCTTAATGCAAGGAGACAGTTTGCCGATTGCTCTGGACCGTGCCACCCAGTTTATACTTCAGGGGATTCGTGCGACCTTTGGCTACGAATACAACAACCTGGAAGGCTGTGGCATGGCCACCGTTTGTTGTCGGCAGATTGAATTCTTCATTACCCATACTTTCAAAGAACTCACCGTTCATACTTCCATATATTGTTGCGGCTTTTACGTCACCTCCGTTATTCACTCCGCTTTGACGTGCATCATATTCAAAACAAAGGTCCTTTAATGGCTTGTTCAGTTTGATCTGGACATAATGTGCTTCTGTTGTAACAGGAGCATTCCACTTGGTATGATAATAAGTATTCACCTTCCCGTCAATCAATGCCGGTAAACCGCCTCCGTCTCCGACATGATTAGCATTGTCGGAAAGCATATCGATAGTAAGAGTAACACGTTCCATTTCGGAAGCTTCGCCGGAAATGCCTGTTATTGTTACCGGACTATCTGTCTCCATACCAGTCAAACCATAGGTGTTGATAGTAAATGAGTATTCACCTGCACATTGGTAAGTATCATCTATGATATAGGATGTTGTCTTATAGTCATTTATTAAGATCTCTTTATTTTCTTTCGTGACTTTATCGTAATAGGTAATCTTTATCTTGTTGAAGTCTACATCTTCAGGTATCTCCCATTGCAGCTGAATACTTCCGGCTCCCGGAGTAGCAGTAGCATTGATCACATTTAAAGGAGGTGTCGCGATAAATCCGGCCTGTTTTACTGTGACTACGAACTGACTTGGTACTTTGTCGGTGCTATTGGTACTCTTGAAGGTTATCTTTCCTTCACGAGGTTGATTCTCAACTTCAGTGTTGGCTTTAATGATAAAGCTTTCGGAGACATCACGCAGTGCTCTTGAAGCGGGTAATGATACTGGAGTGATCCAGGATTGGGCGGATTCTTCGACTTCATAGGTATATGACACTTCACCGGCAGGAGAATTTACTTTGAAAGGAATAGTGATTGTTTCTCCCATTGCTTTCACTTCATAGATCTTCTTGTCTTCATCGATTTCGACTATATAACCTCTGGGTTGTTGCTTTATCAGGAAAGAAGCTGTATAGCTGTAATTCTGGGAAGACTGGAGGATAATCGTACAATAACGTACGTCAGTCTCGGTGCTTTTATCCAGCGTAAATTTCAGTTCCTGTTTGTTTACGTCTTCCGCTGCACGCGTCTTTGCATCAAATGTGGCAGGTTGCTCTGCCAGACGTATCCAGTTGCAAGTGTCTGGTATAATGATATTATCCAGATTCAGGTTGGTCGCTACAGGAATTGTCAATGTTTCTCTTTCTGCATCTATTATTTCTACATATCCTTCCTGTTGTAGCTTGTCACCTATAAGGATGGCCGGTTCTTTACCAAACTGCGAGACAGTGATGGAATAGCTTTGATGACCATAGGCTACAGTGATTTCTGCCCGGCGTTGTTTGTATATATTGTTTGCACTGGCAGATACGACTACTTTGCCCTCGTGTTGTACTACCTTGCACCATTCTGCATTGGACTGGGCACTCCATCTGTCGAGTGGTACATTGGTCTGCACTTCAATTTCATGTTCTCCTCCCAGAAGTGGGAAAGTGATAGGTGCCTGACTTTTATCAGGAACTACGAGCGTTTCTACTTTAAACTCGGTTTCGTAATCGGGCGAACAAGAGATAAGTCCGGAAGCAATTCCGAATATGCTTGCGAGCCCGATGATTAATATATTTTTTTTCATACTCATTTGATTTGATTACAAGTTATCTACTCTTGGGTTAAATTCATATCGTAGTTTGGCTTTCACTTCCCGGTAAGGGGCGGTGGATTCCAGGCGATATTTATAATGCAGACGGAACTCTTTGTAATAAGTGGCACGTCCGTCGGGAGTACGGATAGCGTTTAACAGGAATGTGTTGTCGTAATCATCGATTGGAGTAAGTTGTACTACATCGACCGGATCCACTTCCACATCATTAACTCTGTCATGCGCTCTGATGGTAAGTTCTCTGGCCTGAGGATTCTCCGGTTGCTGCTCGCCAATTTCCAGAATGATACTCTTAGATACAATTCTGCTTCTTGCTGTCTTATAATCGCCAAGATCTTCATCACCTGCCATCATGCGTACCGAATTGGCACCGATCGGGAATACTTGATTGGCATTTGTCGGTCTACGGACTTCGGGACTACCACTGGGGTTAGGAATTACAATCGTACTGCTTGTATAATTGTAGTAGGTAGAAGTCTTTGTCGTTGCGTAATAGTTTTCTTTATAGATACGCAATAATACATGACTTTTATCCGGATTATAATTAGGTGTTTTTTCCGGATCTATCTTGTAATCCAGAAAATAAATGGAATCCGGTGAAATCCTTTCCAGATTTTTCAGATAGATCGGAAACATTACTTTGGAAGTGCCTGCCTGAATATCCAGTTCCTTATTGGGAAAATCATAGCATTCATCGGGAAGCAGTTTGGCAAATTTTTCTTTTTCTATATCAAAGTTGGATTTGTTGTATGCTTTCAGCAAAGAGTCCGATTCCAAAAGAGCTACATGGTGTGTGTTAGGGCTTATTTGTGAGCCGCTAACCGTGGCAACCAGATAGATCGTATCTTTTTCTTGTCCTACATTAGCCACCTGCCGGTCGTAGATCAGACTCGAATTACTGAGTAAGCCTACTTCGTTCCGGTATTGTTCCTGGTCGAAATCGTATTCATTGCAAGCACTCAATACACCTATAAGGGTGCAGAGCATTATATTAAATTTCTTTTTCATATTCAGTCTGTTATTCATGTTTTGATATTATCTGTCCCATCCGAAATTCTGGTCGGCATTGGGAACCTTCAGCAATTCATCATGGCGGATCGGTAAGAATACCATTTTAGGCAGTGCAATGCGGTCTCGCACATTTTGTGTATTGATCGTCACAATATTCCAGAATCCTTCATTACCGTTGGCATTTGTACGGTCTTTTGTCACATCCAGTCCCCGCCAGTTGGAGCTGTTGGCATCTTCGTCCAGATAGGTTCCCCACCTGCGCGTATCGTCCGAAGGTGCGGCTCTTTGGATAAGCTGCATAATCGATACCTGGGGTCATTGGGTTCTTCTTAGAACTTGTATCAAC
>ENA-UPWM01001586-UPWM01001586.1-human-gut-metagenome-genome-assembly--contig:-NODE-1586-length-9947-cov-8.565856_pt1 | contig 9947 bp, 8 predicted proteins | sample MGYA00250051_ERZ773379 | MGnify/ENA primary metagenome ERZ773379 (study PRJEB29103, sample SAMN06112020) | human gut metagenome | biome: human gut; feature: ankylosing spondylitis patient; material...
GTTTCAATTTCAGCCTGTCGAAAGAAACAAGCAACGGTTATAAAGCGATCGGCTTCACGGAAGATGCTTTCGGGAGTCCTTCCTTTGCCAATGGTTATCCCGAAAACGGGAAATCGTCCTACTCGGAAAGCGAAACACGTGCCGCCAGTTTTTATCTAAACGGCGGATACGCTTACGACAACCGTTATTTACTCGATTTCAACTACCGTAGTGACGGTGCATCCATGTTCGGCACAAACAACCGTTTCCGCAATACCTGGTCGGTAGGTATCGGCTGGAACCTACACAACGAAGCATTTTTTCATGCGAAAGATTGGTTTCAGCTATTGAAACTACGCGCTTCGGTCGGAAATCCGGGGAACCAGAACTTTTCGGCATACCAGGCATTCACGACCTACACGTTCAACACGGATATGACAAACATTTTCGGTTCGGGACTGGTGATCAACGCGCTGGGCAACAAAGACCTGGCATGGCAAGAAACGATTAATTGGAATGCCGGAGCAGATATCACAACCTGGAACAACCGCCTGAACATCACGTTCGACTGGTATAAGAAAATTACCGACCCGTTATTGGCCCTGATTACCACACCAGGTTCCATGGGGGTGAAAAGCGTGGCTATGAATGCCGGACAGCAAAAGACAACCGGAATAGAAGTGACTCTGAAAGTCTCCCCCATTTACAGACCGCAAGAAAGAATTAACTGGAATATCAGCCTTAACGGGACACACGCCAAAGCACGGTACGCCAAAATCGGCAACGCTTTCAGCTCCCTGAACGAAGAGCAGAAAGCCTCATTGGCCGGGACAACGCGTTATTATGACGGCGGAAGCCCCACAGCCATCTGGGCGGTACGTTCTGCCGGTATCGATCCAGCCACGGGAAAAGAACTTTTTATCAAAAAAGACGGTTCCTATTCCTTCACTTATGACACAGACGACGAGGTCGTTCTGGGAGATACGGAACCCAAACTGGAAGGAGTGATCGGCACCACACTATACCACAAGGGATAGCGAGTCCCAAACCCGATCAGAAATACGCGCATTTTGTTGATAAGGCACAAAGACCGTGGTTGTCTCAGGTGCCCTCGGCAATTCTGGGTATCGGTGCTTTCCGTTTTTGTCAGGCTTCCAAGAGAGCAGCTGCCGGGTTGGCTGCTCGTCCCAAGTTGCGCGCCATCAAAGACGCCGAGCGTCATCTGCTGCTGACGCGAGCCTACTTTACGATTGAACCTACAAGTCGCGCGGGCTGGTATGAACTGCGATTCGGATCCGCACGCATTCTGGGCGGAACGATTCTGTTTCGGGCACACCGTGAGTTTGCCGTGCCGGCAATGGTCAGCGTGACGCTGACAAGCAAGGCGCTCTTTGTTTCCATGAGCTACGAGGAGACAGAACAAGAGCGATTCCCCGAAACAGAAAAGGAAATGCTTGAGCGTCTGCGGCAATACTCCGAAGAGGAACTCATCGCCTGCGGAAACGGGATTGACCGAGGTGTCGTGCGTCCGGTTCAAACGAGTAACGATCCCGAGCCTTATGCGCTGACAAAGGATCAGCTGGAGAGGATCCGCCGCAAAGAACGTCAGCGCAAGCATTATCAGAAGCGCATCGCTCGTTGCGAAAAAGGCAGCCGTAACAGGGCAAAAATGCGTCGGAAAGTGGCACGGACGTTTGACACGAAAAACGATGAAAAGATTCTGGATTGCCCTGCTGGGTGCGGGGCTTTTTGCGACGGCGGCGTTCGCCGGCGGTGACGAAGTTCCGGTCAGGATGCACGAACTGCCCGATGCGGCGAAGACGTTGGTGAAAAAGTATTTTCACGACATCGAGGTGGTTTCCGCCACGATGGAGAAGGGCGTGGCCCCGAGCTATGAGGTGAAGCTGGCCGACGGTACGAAGATCGACTTCGACGCCCGCGGCGAGTGGACCGATGTCGAGCGGCCGGGGGGTGTCGTGCCCGACGGGCTGATTCCGCAGCCGATCCTGAAATTCGTGGCTGCGAACTATCCGGGGCGGCACGTCCGGGGTGTCGAACGCGACGGCCGCAACCATGAGATCACCCTCGACAACGGACTGGAACTGAAATTCAACCGCCGTTTCCGGCTGGTGGAGACCGATCACTGACGGCCGACGATTGGTGCGGCGGATTACGGCCCGGGGGTTTGAGTTGCGCATCCGGCCCCCGGGTCCCGCCGCTTTGTAAGGTGAAAGGTGTAAGATGAAAGGTGAATTTTTCATTTACAACCTTTCACCTTTGGCTTTGATAAAAAGCGTATCTTTGCAGCGTAAAATCCCGATAACGATGGAAGAACTCTCGCTTACGACCCCCGCCCTGCTGTTTTCGGCCGTGTCGCTGATTCTGCTGGCCTACACCAACCGGTTTCTGTCCTATGCGCAATTGGTGCGCACGCTCAAGGAGCAGCATTTGCAGCACCCCTCGAAGGTGACGCGCGCGCAGATCGACAACCTCCGCCGGCGGCTCCACCTCACGCGCACGATGCAGTTGCTGGGCGTCACGAGTCTGTTCCTGTGCGTGGTGACGATGTTTCTGATCTACGTGGGGCTGATGCTGCTTTCGGCTTATGTCTTCGGTGCGGCGTTGCTGCTGCTGGTCGGTTCGCTGGGCGTTTCGATCTGGGAGATTCAGATCTCGGTCCGGGCGCTGGAGATTCACCTCAAGGATATGGAGAACCCGCTTGACAAGCGGGATTCGGAATAATTGTCCGGTCGTGTTCAAGCCGCCCTTTTTTAAGGGTGATTTAGCGAAGCGGCATCTTTTGACAAAAACGAAGATGCCGCGACGTCGCGTCACTGCATCTCCCACTAACCTACTTATGTAACCTAAAACCAACTTGTGAATCCGGTTCTCCGGTTTTCACAGTGCAAAGATACGGGTCCGTCGTTTCGCTGAAATGACGGACCCGTTGCATTTTCGTTACACGGCGCTTTTTGAAGCTCTCCTTTTCAAAGGAGGGTTTGGGTGGATTGTCTGCACGATGGCGTATCGGCATTATTTTTTGGCCTCCAGAAAATATTGCTGCGATTTGAGCAGGTTGCGCGACTGGAGCATCATCGTCTTCGTCTCGTTGAGGATCGTGAGGTAGAGCACCCCGGCGCGGGTGCTGCCCGACGGGACGTCGTTGATGCGCCGCAGCTGGCTCTTGATCGCCTCGACGATCGTGTCGAAGAGCTTGTCGCGCATTTCGAGCACCAGATCGAGGTCCGAGAAATCCTTCGTCGCCAGCATGTCGTTGATCTTGTCGAAAATCGCCTCCACCTGGTCGTTCACGCGCATCAGGTCGACGATCTGCTCCTTCGACATGCCCTCGTGGTTGTTGTCGATGTGTTCGAATGCCGGGCGCGTGATGTGGATCAGGGCCTTGGTCACCTCCGAAAGGTAGTCCGTGACCTGCACGTAGAAGTGCCCCGTGTCGATGTCGCACCGTTGCAGGCGGCGCAGCGTCGGCATGACGTTGTATTTGCGGATGCGGGCCTCCTCGAAAAGGCGGTTCGAGTCGCGCACCATCTCCTTGAGCACCTTGCGGTTCTCCTTGAAGACGGCTACCAGCGTGCGGTTGTAGATGCGCGTGACCTCCTGCATCGTTGTGCAGACCTCGCCGATGCAGGCGCACAGCACCTCGTCGGGGGTCTCGGCCGTTTCGAGCGGCAGCAGGGCCTTTTCGGCCTCCTCTTTCAGTCCGGGCGTCTTGAGGTGGCTGCGGACGAGCAGCCAGGCGCAGAGCGCCGTGAGGGCTGCCACGGCGATCCAGCCGCCCCACAGCAGCAGGGCCGTCACGGCCAGCGCGATGAGGAATCCTCCGAGCGCCGTGATGAACCACCCCGAGATGACGGCCATCACGCCCGTGATGCGGTAGACGGCGCTTTCGCGGCCCCACGAGCGGTCGGCGAGCGACGATCCCATGGCCACCATGAAGACCACGTAGGTCGTCGACAGCGGCAGTTTGTAGGAGGTGGCGATGGCGATCAGGATCGATGCGGCGGTGAGGTTGACCACGGCGCGGACCATGTCGTAGGGGGCCGACGAACGCTCTTCGGCAGGGAGCGGCTCGAAACGCCGGTCGATGGCCTTCTGAACCCGCGCCGGAATCAGCCCGGTCCACATCGTGTTCATCACCAGCGTCGCGCGCACCAGACTGCGCGAAATGAGGGTCGAACCGAAGCGTTCGTCGCCCTCGTGCTGCGAGGCGAGCGACAGTTCGGTCTCGGTGACGTGCTGCGACTTTTTCGAGAAGAACAGCGTCAGCACCATGATCAGTCCCGAGACGCCCAGCAGCAGGAAGTTGGCCCGGGCGGGAGCTTCGAGCGCCCCCATCATCATCGTTTCGCTGCCCGCCTCGCCGGCGATGCGCCAGGCGTCGTAGCCGGCCAGCGGCACGCCGATGAAGTTCACCAGGTCGTTGCCTGCGAAGGCAAGGGCCAGCGAGAAGGTTCCCGACAGGATCGTGATGCGCATGATGTTGAGCCGCATGCGCTGGAAAATGTAGAGGAGGAGCGACGCCGCGGCCCAGAAGGCGAGGAGCGTCACGAGGACGTGGTCGCCGACGTAGGCCGAAACGGAGGTCGGGATCAGTCCCGAGCTTTTCAACCCCTTGAACAGCGCGAAATAGAGGATTCCGGCCAGCGAGATGCCGCACCAGACGGCTCCCCAGCGGCGGAAGACGGCGGCGTAGCGGAACGAGAAGATGAGGCGCGAAATGTACATGAAAAGCGTTCCGGCCACGAAGGCCAGCGCCACCGACAACAGGATCGCCGCGATGATGACCATGGCTTTGCCCGTGTTGATGAACTGCGAGAGGTCCTGCAAGGAGGTCCCCGGGTCGCCGGCGATGCGGAACAGGGCGGCGGCGACGGCGGCGCCCAGCAGACCGAAGACCATCGACACGGTGGTCGAGGTGGGCAGTCCCAGCGTGTTGTAGAGGTCCAGCAGCAGCACGTTGCCCAGCATCATGCCCAGAAACAGCATCATAATCTCCTGAAAGGAGAACTGTCCGGGGTAGAAGACGCCGCTGCGGGCGACCTCCATCATGCCGCTCGAGGTGAGCGTGCCGACCAGAATGCCGGCGGCTGCGACCCAGAGGATCACGCGGCGCGGTGCGACTTTCGAGCCGAGGGCCGAGTTGAGAAAGTTGACGGCGTCGTTGGCGACGCCCACGACGATGCCCATCACGGCCAGCAGGGCCAGGATGACGACGATTGCGGTGAATAGCGGGGACATGGATTATCCGTTTTCGTAATTGTTATGGTTCTTTACCGTTGCAAAGGTCCGAAACCGATGTTACAAAGGCGTTACAGGGGCGTTGCGGGGGAGTGAAAAAATATCGGGGAGCGGTAAAAAACCGATCCGGCCGCCTGTCCGGCCGCGTGCGACAACTGCAAGCGACAGGCGAGCGCAATCGCTTGCGAATTGCCGGGCCGCCACAGCAGTCAAGGCGTGTGTTTTTGCGCCTTAACTCCCCGCCTCGGCGGGGAGTCAGGGGTGAGCCGATTCGTAACCGCAGCCAAAGGCTGCGAATGCGGCCGGGCGGGTTGTCGTGTAGCTGGAATTTGTTAACTGTGTTTCTTCAATGTGAAGACGAACTCCAGCCCGCCGCGTTCGCGTTCGCGGGCCGTGATCGTGCCGCCGTGGATCGCAACGGCGTTTTTGACGATCGCCAGCCCCAGTCCCGTGCCGCCCTGTTTGCGCGATCGGCCCTTGTCGATGCGGTAGAAGCGTTCGAAGATGTGCGGCAGGTGCTCCTCGCCGATGCCGATGCCGTTGTCGGCGAACGAGACCGTGCACTCTTCGGGGGTGTCGGAAAGCAGCCGGATGAAGATGTCGCGTCCGCCGGAATAGGCCGCGGCGTTGTCCGCAAGGTTGCGGAATATTGATGCCAGCAGCGACGGGCTGCCGACGATCTCGACCTGCTGCGGGAAGTCGATGTTCACCCGCAGCCGCTGGTCGGCGGGTTTCAGTTCCATGTCGGCCGTGACCTCGGCGATCAGGTCGTTCAGCACGACGCGCTCCTTCTGGATCAGCTGGCTCGCCTCGTCCATGCGCGTGATGGTCGAGATGTCGGCCAGCAGACGCCGCAGACGCTCGGTCTGTGCGGCGCTTTTTTCCAGGAAGTCCGTGCGTCTTTGCGCGTCGAGCGACGGGTTGGCCAGCAGTGTTTCCAGATAGCCCTGAATCGCTGCCACGGGGGTCTTCAGCTCGTGGTTGATGTTGTTGGTGAGCTGTTTCTTGATGCGTATTTTCTCCTGTTCCTCGTGCAGCGCGAGGGCGTGCTCGCGGTCGCGGTCGGCAGTGGTTTTTTGCAGACGGGCGTAGAGGCGGATGATGTGGCTCGATATTTCGCCCAGTTCGTCGTGAGGAAATGCCGGGAGGTCGTCGATCCGCTCGCTCCGCTCGGCCCGTTCGGCGAATTCGTTCAGCCGGGTGATGTTCTGGCCCAGGCGGCGCGTGGCGAAATAGCCCGCCACGCTCATCAGCAGCGTCACGCCCAGCATGAACCAGAGGAATTCGCGGTCGGCGGCCAGGATTTCACCCAGCGGCACGGAGTAGGGTACGGCCGAACGGACGATGTAGCGGTCGCCCCGCATGGCCGAGTAGAAATAGTTGCGGTCGGTGCTTTCGGAGTGGCGGCGGATGGTGTACCCCGTCCCGCGGGCCAGCGCCTCGGCGACCTCGGGGCGGTCAAGGTGGTTCGCGCCGGGCAGCGTGTCGAGCGAATTGTCGAAAACGACGTGTCCCGCCGGGTCGATCAGCGTCACGCGCACTCCTTCGCAGGGTGCGCCGGAGCGGGCGATGAAGGCGTCGGGGGGCGCGCCCGCATTCACGGCGTCGAGCATCCGCAAGTTGAAAAGCTGCAACTGCGCGTCGAGCCGCTCGGCCTTGAAGTGCTTTTCGCGCCCGTACTGGAAAAGGATGAAACACCCCACCAGCGTCCACGAAAAGACGAGCAGCAGCAGGAACAGCCGCCGGTGGTAGGAAAGTTTATGCTTCAAAGCCGTAGCCATAGCCCAGGCGCGTTACGATGTGTTCCCCGTAAGGCCCGACTTTACGGCGCAGGCGTGTGATGTTCACGTCGACCGTGCGGTCGAGGACGATCACCTCGTCGCTCCAGATGCGGCGCAGGATCTCCTCGCGTGAAAAGATCACGCCCCGGTTCGAGAGCAGCAGAGCCAGGATTTCGAACTCCTTCTTGGTGAGTTGCAGCTCCTTGCCGTCGAGCGTGCAGACTTTGCGCCGGAGGTCGATCTCCAGACCTTCGAAGTGGATGCTTTCGGATTCGGCGCGTGCGGCGGACGTGCGGCGCAGTACGCTGCGCACGCGGGCCAGCACTTCGCGGACCGAAAAGGGTTTGGTGATGTAGTCGTCGGCTCCGATGTTCAGCCCGGCCACCGTGTCGTCCTCGGAGTCCTTCGCGGTGCAGAAAATCATGGGGACCCGGGCCGTTTCGGGATCGGCTTTCAGGAGCTGCGCCATCCGAAAGCCGCTCATCTCGCCCATCATAACGTCCAGCAGGATCAGCGAATAGCGTTCGGGATGCATCCGGAGGGCCTGCTCGGCGCTGTATGCCACGTCGGCTTCGTAGCCTTCGACTTCGAGGTTGAATTGCAGGATTTCGCACAGCGACTCTTCATCGTCGACCACCAGGATTTTGTGTTTTGCCATAAATGCGGGTTTGAGTCCGCAGCAAATTTACGCATCATTCACCGATGTTGCATGCCCCCGGCATGACATTTAACCGAAATGTAATGTTGTCTCATGCGCTTTTGCGGTCAAGAAGCGCAGGGGGCCTTTGCCGGATGCCTGCAAAAACCCGAAAAGGCCCCCGGCGGCCGGGAGCCTTTCGTGTCGGGCGACGCGGGAAAACCTATTTCCCCAGCACCTCCATCTGCTGGCGGATCGACTCCTCGTGGATGGCCTGCAGGACGGTGCGCATGAACTCGCGGTCCATGCCCATCTGCCCGGCCTGCCCGGCGCGGCGGGCCAGCAGCTCCTCGTAACGCTGCGTTTGCAGGACGGGCATGTTGTGCTCCTTTTTGTACTGTCCGATGTCGCGCGAGACGCGCATGCGGCGCGAGAGCAGCTCCAGCAGCTGGTCGTCGAGCTTGTCGATCTGCGAACGCAGTTCGGTGAGGCTCTCGGTGGTGATCGACTCGTCGCGGATCACCAGGTTGCGGATGATATAGGCCAGCGCCTCGGGGGTCACCTGCTGGGCCTTGTCGCTCCAGGCGCAGTCGGGCGAGCAGTGGGCTTCGATGATCAGTCCGTCGAACCCGAGGTCCATGGCCTGCTGCGACAGCGGGGCGATCAGCTCGCGCTTGCCTCCGATGTGGCTCGGGTCGCAGAAGATCGGCAGGCGGGGGAGGCGGCGGTGCAGCTCGATGGGAATGGCCCACATCGGGTGGTTGCGGTAGAGGCTCTTGTCGATCGACGTGAACCCGCGGTGGATGGCCCCGATGCGGCGGATGCCGGCGTTGTAGATGCGCTCGATGGCGCCGATCCACAGCTCGAGGTCGGGGCTGACGGGGTTTTTCACCAGCACCGGGACGTCCGTTCCGCGCAGGGCGTCGGCGATCTCCTGCATGGCGAAGGGGTTGGCCGCCGTGCGTGCGCCGATCCACAGCAGGTCGACGCCGCCTTTCAGCGCCGTGGCGACGTGCTCGCGGGTGGCCACTTCGGTCGAGGTGTACATGCCCGTTTCGCGTTTCACGCGCTGGAGCCAGGCGATGCCCGCCTCTCCGACGCCTTCGAAGCCGCCGGGTTTGGTGCGGGGCTTCCAGAGTCCGGCGCGGCAGATGCGGATGCCTTCGGCTGCCAGCGAGCGGGCCGTGTCGAGGACCTGCTCTTCGGTTTCGGCGCTGCACGGGCCTGCGATTACCAGGGGGCGCCGGGGGTCGATTCCCGGGAGTGTGATGGGTTGAATGTCGTTCATGGTTGCGTTATTTTTGTTTGTTTTTTTAGTGTCTTTCCTTTTTCCGGCTGCTTGCGGTGCGCGGCGTTCCGGGGCGTCAGATCGCGGGGTTGGGGCATTCGGCGTATTCGCCGAGAATGCGGAAGTCGCTGGTGAGAGGCCGTGCGGCGTCGATGGCCTGCCGGTAACGCATCGGGTCGTCGAACGTCACGTCGACGTAGAAGCGGTATTCCCACTCGCGCCCGATGATGGGCAGCGACTGTATTTTGGTGAGGTTGATGTCGTAGAACGAGAGGACGGTGAGCACCTTGGAGAGGCTCCCCCGGGTGTGCGGAAGGGTGAAGAGCAGAGAGGCTTTGTCGGTGTGGGCGGGATCGGCGAATTCCGCGGCGCGGCGCTCGTCGGCGAGCAGGAGGAAGCGTGTGAAGTTGTGTTTGTTGGTCTCGATGCCCCGCCGGAGGATTTCGAGTCCGTAGAGACGGGCTGCGTCGGCGCCGCAGATGGCCGCCGTGCCTGCGAGGCGTCCCTCGGCGATTTCGCGCGCGCTGCCTGCGGTGTCGTCCCTTTCGACGATCTTCATGCCGGGGAGGGTTTTCAGGAAATCGCCGCACTGCATCAGGGCGATCGGGTGCGAGCGGACTTCGGCGATGTCGTCGGGCGTCTGCCCGGGGAGGGCCGCCAAGACGTGCGAGATGCGGAGTTTCTGTTCGCCGATGATCCGGGCGCGGCTCTGTTGCAGGAGCTCGTGGTTGGGCAGCAGGCTGCCGGCGATGGTGTTTTCGATGGCCGCGATGCCCAGCAGCGCCGGATCGGCGGCCATCCGGGCGAACAACTCGTCGAAACTCAAGCAGGGCAGCACCTCTATTTCCCGGTCTGCGAAATAGCCGCGCGCCGCCGTTTCGTGATAGCATCCTGCGATGCCCTGTATTGCGATTTGTTCCATAATGGTTTGAAAAAGAAAATCCCGGTAAACTTGGCGGGATTTTCGTCGCGGCTTTTGGTGATCGAACCGGCTGCCGAATTA
>ENA-UPWM01001590-UPWM01001590.1-human-gut-metagenome-genome-assembly--contig:-NODE-1590-length-9928-cov-10.865496_pt1 | contig 9928 bp, 7 predicted proteins | sample MGYA00250051_ERZ773379 | MGnify/ENA primary metagenome ERZ773379 (study PRJEB29103, sample SAMN06112020) | human gut metagenome | biome: human gut; feature: ankylosing spondylitis patient; material...
TCCTCGGAAATATTAACATTAGTCAAGAAGTTCAGGCATTTTCGGAGATTCCGAAATAGATTTCGTTTTCAAGACCCCCAACCGTCACCCCAATGCCACATCCAGCACCATCATCACGCTGAAGCCTACCGCAAAAAACACGGTGCCAACGTTGGAGTGCTGCCCCTGCGACATTTCCGGGATCAGTTCCTCCACCACAACATACAGCATGGCTCCGGCAAAAAGGTCAAGGGCTTTGCGGTACTACAAGCTCGGCGAGACCCCTGCCTACTACATTACCGCATGGTACAATCTGCTGAGCGGCAAGTGAGAGTTTGGCAAAGTCCACGCCACCGAGACTACCGTGGAGGGTGTTACTGTGGAGCTGACCACCGCCGATGGCAGCGAGTACGGCCTGCGTCATCTGGCCAACATCTGGCATGGTACCAAGCTGGGCTTCAATACGGACGAGCCCTATCTTGCGTCCATCATCGGCAAGACGATTACTCAGATCACCTTCTACACCGCCGACGGTGTGTATGTTCTGCCGGTCAGCGTAGCGTTGTAAAGTCGCGGGCAACTGCCTGATTTAGCAAAATACAGTACAAAACGGCAAGATTTCTTGATTGCGGGAGACCTTGCCGTTTTATAGAAACTTGCGTCTTGAATGCACAAACACTAACGCGAGCTTGCCTATGGCAGGCAGAACAGGCTCATCTTGCAGGAAGAGAAAAACAGGAAGTTCCCGTTGGGGAACTCCCTGCTGTACATATCGCTGTTGTCTGTGGTCTTAATCGCAAGTTTTACAAACAGCGCAATTCTCAACGACCGATTTGCGATATGCAATTCACGGTTGTTATCAACGAATCAAATCGTGAATTGCGATGGCAGGGTGCGTCCGGGCGGGCGCACCCTGTTTTTGTGTCTATTTTTACCATCACATAAATTTGCGCTGTTGTTGCCATAGCAACCGACAAAGGAAAATGAATCTGATAAACTGCTTGGCAGTTGGTTATTCATGGCTAACTTCCACAAACAAAGAACTATCTGTTTATTAAAGGAGTTTTCCATGAAAAAAATTTCTCGTCGTTCGTTTATCACTGCCATGGCTGCTGTAAGTGCAGCCGGTGTTCTGGCCGCCTGCAGTTCTTCTTCCAGCAGCACGGCTTCTTCTGTGGCTTCTTCCGCTGTATCCAGCGAAGCAACTTTCTCTGCCGCATCTATGGATGAGACCGGTACCCATACCGTCGTAGACCACGGCGGCAACGAAGTAGAAGTGCCTAATAAGGTCACCCGTGTCGTCATCGACCAGATTCCAATCCTGTCCACCTACATGGCTTATTTTGAGGGCAGTGCTCCCTACATCGTGGGTTACTGCGGTTCTTTCAAGTCGGTCATTTCTGACACTGTATTGAAGAATATCGCCCCGGAGCTTCTGGAGTCCAGCGATACGGTCTATGCTCAGAGCGACCTGAACATCGAGGAGATCATGAAGCTGAATCCCGATGTTATCCTGTACAATGCGGGCAACTCCTCCCATGCCGAAATCCTGAAGGCCAGCGGAATCCCCTCCATCGGTTTCGCTACCGTGGGCGCATCTACGGAAGCTGATCCCATTGAGCGTTACGAAGAGTGGCTGAAGCTGCTGGAGCAGATCTTCAACGAGCCGGGCAAGACCGAAGCCTTTGTTGCTGCCGGTGATGAGATCGTGGCCGATGTGGAAGCCCGTATTGCAGAAGTTCCTGAAACAGATCGCCCCAGCGCATTGATCCTGTGGAAGTATGCAGACGGTGTGCCGCAGGTATCCGGTCAGGGCACCTTTGGAACCTACTGGATGAAGCGTCTGGGTGTAACGGACAAGGCACTGGAAGCCACTGGCTTTGCACAGGCCAGCATGGAGCAGATTTATAGCTGGGATCCCGATATTCTTTTCTTGGATGGTCCCGGCCTGCAGCCCCTGCGCACCGAGGACGTGCTGAGCGGGAATGTGGACGGTGCTGACTTCTCCACCCTGACTGCCGTGAAGAGCGGCCGAGTCTACAACACTACGCTGGGTATGTGGAACTGGTTCACCCCGAATCCGGATGCTCCGCTGGTGCTGGCATGGCTGGCCTGCAACACCTACCCGGATGCTTTTGCCGATTATCCGCTGGGCGATACCATCAAGGAATATTACAAGACATGGTACGGCTATGATGTGACAGATGACGAGTTGGAGGAAATGCTGCTGTACTGATGAAAGATACCATCTGGATAAAAAAAGGCCGGTTCACACCTCTGGCCGTGGTATTGATGTTTGCTTTGCCCCTTGTGACCGCACTCATCTGCCTGTGCTTTGGGCGAATGAATGTTCCGGTAGGCGAAGTTCTCACAGCTTTGCGCACTGCTCTGACGGGTGAGGGCACCTCAAATGTACAGAACTACTCCATCGTCATCAATCTGCGGCTGCCCCGCATTCTGACGGCCATCATCGTCGGCGCAGGTCTGTCTTGCGCAGGCAATACCTATCAATCCTTATTCTCCAATCCGCTTGCCACACCGGATATTTTGGGTGTAACCAGCGGCACCTGTGTGGGTGCAATTCTTGCTATTATCCTGTCTTGCAGTATTCTGGAAACGCAGCTCATCGCCTTGGTCTTTGGCCTGATTTCCGTCTGTTTTACTCTGAAAGTCGCAGGCAAGAGTGATGGGCGTTCTATGGTTTATCTGGTGCTGGCCGGCACGATTGCATCCTCTCTGTTCAACGCACTGGGTTCGCTGCTGAAATATACTGCCGATCCGCAGGATAAGCTGCCGGAGATTACCTACTGGCTGATGGGCAGTTTTACCAGTGCCAGCTACCAGAAGATCCTCATCGGCTGCCCGCTCATCATCGCAGGCATCGCTGTCATTTACCTGCTGCGCTGGCGGCTGAACATCCTCTCCCTGAGCGATGACGAGGCTCGTGCCAGCGGCATCAACATCAAGCAGACCCGAATGCTGTTCATTGTTGCATCTACGCTGGTCACGGCTTCAGCCGTTTCCATGTGCGGTCAGGTGGGCTGGATCGGTTTGCTGATCCCGCACGCATCCCGGATGCTGGTAGGAAGCAACAACCGTTATGTGGTGCCCCTCAGTCTCAGTCTGGGAGCCAGCTTTATGATCCTGATCGATACCCTGTCCCGCAGCATCAGCATTATCGAGCTGCCTCTTTCCATCCTCACCGCTATCATCGGTGCGCCGGCATTTATTTCTCTGCTGAATAAAACAAGGAGCAACCTGCAATGATCTTGGAAGTGCAGAACGGTTGCTTCGGCTACCCGAAGCAGCCTGTGATTCTCGAAAATATCAATTTGCGTCTGGAAGAAGGACACATCCTTGCAATTCTTGGACCAAACGGCATTGGTAAAACCACCCTGCTCAAGTGCATGATCGGTCTGCTGCCGTGGCACAGCGGCAAGACCCTGCTCTATGATAAGGATATCCACACCCTCAAGCCGAAGGATGTCTGGAGCACTATCTCCTACATTCCACAGTCCCGTGGCTTCGCTTTTTCCTACACCGGTCTGGAAATGGTTCTGCTGGGGCGCAGTGCGCATCTCGGAACCTTTCAGCAACCCGGCAAAGAGGAAATCGAAATGGCGGAAGCCATGATGGAACGAGTGGGGATCACCCGTCTTGCCAACAAGGACTGCAACCGGATGAGCGGCGGTGAACTACAAATGGTGCTCATTGCCCGTGCCCTCATCAACGAGCCGAAGCTCATCATTCTGGACGAGCCGGAAACCGGTCTGGATTTCCACAATCAGATCTTAGTACTGAATATGGTGGAGCGGCTGGCGCATGAATCCGGCATCAGTGCCATCATGAATACCCACTATCCCACCAATGCTATGAGCGTAGCGGACGAAGCCCTGATGCTGAACCGCAAAGGCGAATTTTTCTACGGTCCAGCTGCGGAGATCTTGAACGAGGAGAACATCTCGTATTCTTTTGATGTTCAGGTGCTGGTGGATGAACTGCATTATCAGGGGCGGTCGGTGCGCAGCATCGTTCCGGTTGCTCTGCGGGAGGAAACTGCTGTATGAACAATGTCCCTTTTACACTTTCCCAGGTTCGCCCGATCCGGGACGCTATGACCGTTTCCCGACCTTCCGGACTGGGCTATGGAGTGCCGGTAACATGGTTTTCCTTGGGCGCAGGCACTTCTATTACCCCGGAATACTATGACTGCACCACTCTTTATCTGGGTAGTGAGGGAAACGGCAAGTTTCTTCTGGGAGTCGATGGGCAGGAAGTGTCTTTCAAACCCGGAGAAGTGCTGTATGTACCGCCGAAAACACTGTGCGGCACAAAAACCGACAACGGTATGATCTATACCGAAATCATTTTGAAAAAGGAGAATTTTACCATGAACAACATCATCAAGGCAGGCCAGCCCACCGAACTGAAGGAGCTCATTTCTTATGAAGAGGGCAGCATCGCCAATCTGGACATCGCTCATGCAGACAACATGAAATTTGTCCTGATGGCTTTTGACGAGGGCACCGGCCTGACCCCGCACCGTGCTCCCGGCAATGCCATCCTGACTGCCCTCGAAGGCAAGGCCATTATTGGCTATGAGGGCAAGGATTACGAGCTGAACGCAGGCGAGAGCTTCCGCTTCGATAAGAACGGCCTGCACAGCGTTACCGCACAGGGCAAGTTCAAGATGAGCCTGCTGCTGGTCATCGAATAAGCGATCTTCTGTTTCATAACAGATGCAGAGAACCCGTCCGGACGTACCGGACGGGTTCTTTGCGTCTGCCAGATTCAGCAGTAGTAGAGGAACGAACGCAGGCGGCTCCATGCAGTTTCATCCCAGTCGTTATCAAGGGAAAGCTGGAACAGTGGGGCACTGCAGGCATCGTGCAGGCCGCGCATATCCAGAATCATAGCGGTATTTTCATACCGGGGTGCAAGGGTCAGCACTGCATTGGTACGGCCAGAAAGCTCCACGGCCTTGGCGTACCGATATCGGCCGTTCCCGCCTGAAAAATTCGGCAAGGCAGAGTCCGCAATGAGGAACAGTGTTTCAGCGTCTTCCGCAAAGGCACTGTGCGCTCCAAGTTCATTCCCAAGGGTCTGCATCTGCCTCTGCATCTGGTCAAGCCAACCAGCCGATGGTTTGTTTTCATCCAAATTGTCTTTCCACAGAAACCAGAGTGCCTCGCTGAGTGGGGCGCGAAGCACCTGTTCGCCTTCGGCTTCCAGCGCGGCAAGTACGCCGCTGTCCAGTTCTGTCAGGCAGAGCGGCGTACCAACAGCGGCAATGCGGCGGCCTTTGGTGAGAAGTGCTCCGATCTCTCTCGCCGCTGTGTGCAGCTGCTCCCAGCCGGGCAGAGCATCCCACTGTGCCGAAATGTCTGCACGTTTATCTGCCGGAGCAGCATAGAGGATATCTCCCGCCAGCAAAGTGCGGAAGAGAGCATCACGGTTCTGCGCCATTTCGGGCAGTGTTTCCAGCATCGGGCTGACCAGTTGAGCATTCAGCTCTTTTCTGCGGTCCAACACAGCACGGATGACACGGGCGTACTGACCGTCTGCCTCCGCACCCTGCGTCTGCGGAATCAGGAACTGCGCAGGCATCTGGTCGTTTTTTCGCTCGGCAAGGATACTGCCCAGCAGTGCCGGGAAAGGCAGGTATTCTTTTGCGCTCGTCTCTGCTCGGCCAAGGCTCAGAATATCGTCCGTCAGGTGCGGCAGCTCGTAGGGGTCTGCCCCTTGCTGTTTGAAATATGCGGCCAGATAGGGCGTATAAGCACCCATCGCCGGAAGATAGAGTGGCACATTGGGGGATGGTGTCTGTGCTAGACGACAGGGGTGAATATCGACCTGCTCGATGTTGAAATCTGTCGGCAGAGCCACCGCCGGGCGGTGTTGCAAGCTGTTCAGGAACGCTTCAATGCGAGTGATGACACCCACATTGGAAAAATGCTCATCCACTTCGATTTGCAGGTAGGGTTTATCGCCCATCTCCTGCTTGAACAGGTGTGAGAGCATGGTGTCCGGGCCGCAGCCGTGGTTGGTCAGGTAGACAGCGTAGAGGTTCGGGTGGTGAGCAATCAGCTTTGCTCCGGACAGGATATGCTGCCCGAACGGATAATAAAGATTATCGTATTCATCGGAGATGTCCAGCGCATGACCGGGCAGGTGGCTCAGCGTGATGACTTTATAGCCGCGTTCCAACAGCAGTTCCGGGATGCCCATGTTCAGGATGGGGTCGGAAACGCCGTAGTTTCGGGTGATGAGCACCAACACTTTATCGTCCGGTCTCAGGGTCGCCAGCAGAGCTTTGCCCTGTTTTTCCACGGCGGCGGTATGGCGGCGCACCGCCATGGCACCACTGAGCAGAGCTTTGGCACAAAACGGTTTCGGGATTCCTAAAATCTTGCTCAGTCCCAGCATTGCAGATGCCATAGCTTCCTGCCCAAAATCGAGATCGAATACCGGACTGAGCAGAGTGATGCCCTTGCTCTCAATGTCCAGAGCTTTGGCAATGGATGCGGCTGCCGTCTGCATATAGACGCAGCCGTAGTTGTGTTTCACACGGCTCTTTTCGTGCTTCATCGTGTGGATGGTGGGCAGGAAGATATAATCTACTTTTTGGTCGATGAGCTGCTGCATATGGCCGTAAATAAGTTTGACCGGGTAGCAGGTCTCCCCTTGTGCGGTCTGCTGAGCCAGCCGGATCGTTTCCTCACTGGTGGGGTCAGTCAGGACGACATTGAAGCCCAACGAGGTAAAGAAGGCATTCGCCATCGGGAAGAACTTGTGGATCATCAACGCAAAAGGCACACCTACGGTCTTTTTACGTGGGTCACGTTTGCCAGTGTAACCCTCCAAAAGCAGTTTGTCCGCCTGCTTGTAGAAGTCAATATTCTTCTGAATCTCCGCACTGCGGCTGTCCTCTGCATCCTTTGCCGGGCTGTCAAATCCCACAAATCGGCTGGGTGCGTCGCCCACAGCTTCCTGTGCCAGCAAAGCCACGCCATATGCGCCGCTGATGGAAAAGACCGGGCTGACCTGTATGCGGTCGCCGTATGCGGATTGGAATGCCGCCACAATGCCGGGGTTGTAATCGACACCGCCCTGCAAAACGATGTGCTGCCCCACAGGTTTAGAACCAACAACTTTATGCAGATAGTTCTGTACGATGGAGTGACAAAGGCCTGCGGCAATATCCGCCCGTGAAATACCTTCAGCGGAAGCGGACGCAATGGCCGTTTCGATAAACACCGTGCACCGTTCTCCCAAGGATGCCGGATGTTCAGAGGATAAGGCTAATGGGCCAAATTCCGCCAGTGGGATGCCCATACGGGCAGCTTGTTCTTCCACAAAAGAACCGGTACCGGCAGCGCAGATCTTGTTCATTTGAAAATCCACAACTTCACCGTTCTGGATGCTGATGTATTTGCTATCCTGTCCGCCGATCTCAAACACGGTATCGACTTCCGGCACCCAATGAGCAGCTCCCTTGGCTTGCGCAGTGATCTCATCCCGGACAGCATCTGCTCCGATACGTTTGCCGATGCGCTCTCGTCCTGAACCGGTCACACCGACTGCGGTGAACCGGATATCACCAAACCGCTGGCGAATACTTGCAAGGCCTTTGCGGACAGCTCCTTCCGGGTCGCCTGCGGTGCGCAGATACTGGAAATCCACCAGTTCACCCTCCGGCCCCACCAGAACAAGGTCGGTGCTGGTGGAACCGATGTCGATGCCCAGCGCACAGCCCTTCTCCGGGAGGATACCGGTGGCCTTCGGCTCAGAAAGATCAGTGCCGGGCAACAGTTCCAGTCTGGGAAGCCCGGTTGTCGTGGAGCGTGTTGCCATTGCATCGTTCAACAACGCATCCAGCTGTGCCAGTGTAAATGCACCTTCTGCCTTGCATGCTGCACCGATGGCCGCTTCAAAACGCGCTTCTTCCGGGACGATCAGTTCCTCTTCGGTCAGGTCGAACACATCCCGGATAGCCCGTATCACGCCGGAGTTGCAGGTCACGCCGCCGCAGAATACCACTGGTTTGCAGACCGGCAGCCGCCGCACAATGGTCGCCTTGTAGTTATGGATCATTGCATAGCACAATCCCAGCAGGATATCCGGCGTGGAAACACCTTCCTGCTGACGGTGAATGATATCCGTTTTGGCAAACACTGCGCAGCGTCCGGAAAGCCGCGGAATGCTCTGCGCCTGCTCAACCAGCGCAGAATAATCCTCCAGCTTGCAGCCCACACGGGACATCTGATCCTCAAAAAAGGAACCGGTGCCGCCTGCGCAATGCTCGTTGGCCGCAAACTGCGGGGTCCGGCTCTGGACTTCCGTGATGAACCGCGCACCTTGACTGCCGATTTCAATAATCGAACCGGCCTGCGGCACAAGCCTGTGCACACCTTCCACGATGGCAGGGATCTCTCCTAATTCTGACAGAACCGGGCAGCGTTCCAGCAGTGACCCGGCATTATCACCTGTCACGCAAACAGCAAGTGTCTCGTCCCTGCCAATAGCAAGTTCCGACAAGCCCTGCCGCAGGCACAGAAGCGGCCTGCCGTGATGCACGGCAAGCCAGTACTTCTCCACCGTTCCGTTCTGCATCAGCACGATTTTGACCGTGGAGGTGCCAAGATCCATTCCCAAAGAATACATGGGACAGCTCCTTTCAAAAATCAACCCTGTCGCTTTGAAGGTTTGACATTTCAAACTTCATTCCGTATAATAGAGCTGTCGTAAATTAGACAGCTCTAACCAGAGTTTAACACAACTACCTCGATGTGTCCGTTGTTATGGCAACGGACGGAATGATTTTGGAGCATGGAAAAATATTATTCGATTTTACAGCAGTGCGGAATGTTCCACGGCATCCAGCCGCGCCGCTACCGGGATGTTCTGGACTGCCTGCACGCAAGCGTGCATCAATATCCCCGCAATACGCATCTTGTGGAACTGGGTGAGCAAAGCCACAATACAGGCATCCTGCTGGATGGCACAGTGGAAGAGTTTCTGTATGATGAAAATGGAAATCAGGTCAGCATCTGCCGGCTGGCAAGCGGGCAGATTTTTGGGGCCGAACTGGCCTGTACCGGCTGGAGTACCAGTCCGGTCTGCCTGCGGGCCGACTCAGACTGTACGGTGCTCCGGTTGGATTTCAGCGCTCTCATGTCCCAGCAGAATGAAACCAAAATCTGCGCTGTGCTGACTGCGGACATTGATTTGAATAATGAGGAATGGACGCCCATCGGCCCGAGTGAATCCAGTGCCTATACCGGTACCTTTGACGGGCAGGGACACACCGTCAGGAATCTGAGCATAACCGGCGATGTCAAGCGCGCCGGTCTGTTCGGCTGCGTAATAGGCGGTGCCATCCGGAAACTGACGGTGGCAGGCTCGGTGTCATGTACTGTTGACCAGGGGTGGTGCGGCGGCATTGCGGGCTACGCTGAGAGAGAAACCATTGAAAACTGCGCCAGCCTCTGCACGGTCTCCTACACAGGCAAAGATGCCAGAGTCGGCGGAATTGTCGGATATGTCCCCAGTTCAAGTTCTATGACAATAATCTGCGATTGCTATAACATCGGCAACATCACCGGCAGTAGCGACACCGGCGGTATCTGCGGTTATAATCTTTCCGGACGAATTTTCAACTGCTATAATGTCGGCGAAATCACTGGTGGCAATTATGTTAGTAAAATCGTAGGCTACGGCCAAGCTAATAACAACCCCACCAACTGCTACTATCTGAGCGACACAGATACAGATCCCGCAGCCAAAACCGCCGCGGAATTTGCTGACAGGACAGTAGTGCTGAAGCTGCTCAAGGCTGGCCGCAACGATTCTCCATGGGACAGCTGCCAGTACTCGAAATCGGCGAGTTCGACCTGATTATCAGCTTTGCCAACCCGATGGCCGGCGAGGACTGGACAACGACGACCGT